>Ga0265320_10002986_pt1 | contig 11564 bp, 12 predicted proteins | sample 4827metaG_FD_202087 | JGI IMG/M metagenome (GOLD analysis project Ga0265320, IMG submission 202087) | Rhizosphere microbial communities from Carex aquatilis grown in University of Washington, Seatle, WA, United States - 4-8-27 metaG | ecosystem: Host-associated > Plants > Roots > Rhizosphere >...
CACGACCCCTTCGCCAGCCTGGATCAGGCCGGCGTCGGCGAACTGATCCGGATTGCCGCCGAGCGCGGCCGCGCCACCCGGCCCGGCCTCAAGCTCGGCATCTGCGGCGAGCATGGCGGCGATCCGGCCTCCATCCACTTCTGCCAGGGGGCGGGGCTGGATTACGTGTCCTGCTCGCCCTACCGCGTGCCGATCGCCCGCCTTGCCGCCGCCCAGGCCGCGCTGGGTGGGTCGTCGTCCTCCGGGACGGCCTGACCGAAGGAAAAGGGCCCTCCGGGGCCCTTTTTCAATTCCAGGGCTGGAAACCTCGGGGGTGGCATACTAAAGTAATTAGGGTTCCTTAGGAGATGCAGGTTATGAGCACGCCGGAAGATTCTGACTTCACCGCCTGGATGAACGGCAAGACGTTCATGGTGGTCGAGGACATGACCTCGGCCCGCATGCTGGAATCGAGCCTGCTGCGCGGTCTGGGAGCCAGGAAGGTGGTGCCGGCCACCGACGGCGCCGACGCTCTGGCCAAGCTGACGGCAGCCGAATCCGTACCCGACATCATCATCAGCGACTGGACCATGCCGGAGGTGGATGGTCTGGCCCTGCTGGAGGCGGCCAAGGCCAGGTTCCCCCAGGTCCAGTTCATCATGCTGACCGCCAGGACCGATCTGGACGACGTGCGGCTGGCCCGGACCAAGGGCGTCGACGGCTATATCGCCAAGCCTTTCACCCGCGAGACCCTGGTGGCGGCGCTGAAAAAGCTGAAGGCCGGCTGAAAATTTTCCGGGCGGTGGAATAAACCCCGCCCGCCATCCGTTCTCTCCTATGTGGCCCATGTGGAGCCAACCCTGGAGGGAACCATGAACATTCGCAGCCTCACGATCTTCGCCGCCGCGCTTCTCATCGGCTCGGCCGCCTACGCCGCTCCGGTCAAGCAGGGCCAGTCCTCGATGGGCCCCGTGCTCACCGACGAGAAGGGCATGACCCTCTACGTTTTCGACAAGGATACCCCCGGCATGTCGGCCTGCATCGAGGGCTGCGCCCAGTTGTGGCCGCCGCTGATGGCCGCGTCCGGCGCCATGGCCGAAGGCGACTATACGGTGATCAAGCGGGCCGACGGTTCCATGCAATGGGCTCACAAGGGCAAGCCGCTCTATCACTGGAGCAAGGACGCCAAGCCCGGCGACGTGACCGGCGAAGGCTTCAAGGATATTTGGCACGCGGCCAAGCCGTAGCCATCTATTCCATATGAGCAAGGTGGAGAGTCAGATCGAGGCGGAGATTCCCGGATTGCGGCGCTATGCCCGCGCCCTGTCCGGGGATGTCGCCCAGGCGGACGACCTGGTCCAGGACTGCCTGGAGCGGGCTCTGTCCCGGCTGGCCTTGTGGCGCCGCGACGGCAACCTGCGGGCCTGGCTCTTCACCATCCTGCGCAATGTATGGATCGACGAATTGCGGCGGCGCAAGGTCCGCCCGGAACAATACGGCATGGATGACGCGATGGAAGGTGCGGCGGCCGCTCCCAATCAGCATGACCGATTGGCGGTGCGCGATCTGGTCGCCGCCCTGGCCCTGCTGGTTCCCGAGCAGCGCGAGACGGTGCTGCTGGTCGGCCTGGAGGGTATGACCTATGCCGAGGTGGCCGGGGTGACCGGCGTGCCGGTGGGCACGGTGATGTCGCGCCTGAAGCGTGGCCGCGACCGCCTCGCCTTGTTGATGCACGGCGGAGAATCCGCCATCCGGAGAGTGAAATGAGCGGCCCTTTGCATGACGACGACCTGCTGTCCTATGTGGATGGCGCCCTCGACCCCGCCAGGGTTGACGAGGTGGACGCGTGGCTGGCCGCCAATCCCCGCGATGCCGAACGGGTGCGGCAATGGCGCGAGCAGGTGGACGGTCTGCACCGCCTGTTCGATCCCGTGCTGGACGAAGCGGTGCCCGACCGCTTGAGCGTGGCGGCGGTGAAAGCCGGGAGGGGGCGGTCGTGGCTGGCGCCGCTGTTGCGGATCGCCGCCATGCTGCTGCTGGTCCTGGCCGGTGGGGCGGGTGGCTGGTGGCTGCGCGGCGGGGCGGGCGAGGGCAAGGCGGCCCCCGGTGCGGTGGTCGCCGCCGAGGCCCTGTCGGCCCATGTGGTCTTCGCCGCCGAAATCCGCCATCCCGTCGAGGTGGGGGCGGGCGAGCGCGCCCATCTGATCGCCTGGCTGTCCAAGCGCCTGGGGACGGATTTGAAGGTCCCCGATCTCTCGGCGGCCGGCTTCTCCCTGGTGGGTGGGCGGCTGCTGCCCGCCGCGTCGGGGCCGGCCGCCCAGTTCATGTACGAGAACGGCGATGGCCGCCGGGTGACGCTGTACCTGCGTCGCAACACCGACGGGACGGAGACCGCCTTTCGTTTCGCCGCCCTGGGGCGGGTGGAGGCCTTTTACTGGCTCGACGGGCCGCTGGGCTATGCCCTGGCCGGCGACGTGGACCGCGAGCGCCTGATGGAGATGGCCAAGGCCGTGTATCACCAGTTGGAAAGCTGAGGGAGTGGTTCGCCTATCCCCGCGCCATCTCGTAGATGGAAATCATGATCTCGAAGAGGATCAGGCCGACGATGTACCACTCCACCTTCATGGAGGAGCGGGTCTGAATCAGGTCGAGCAGGGTCTCGGCGGTATCCGAGATCACCTCCAGCTTGCGGTCCAGCGCCCGGTTGCGGCCCGACAGGTCGTATTCGCGCTCCAGCCGGATGAACAGGCGTTCCAGTTCCGGCTTGATCCACAGGACCTCGGGGCTTTCCAGCAATTCGACGCGGCCGACCATGCGATGCTCGGCCAGCAGCACTTCACCGATCTGGGACAGCAATTCCTTGGTCTTCAGCTTGCGCAGCGAGCCCCGGCTCAGCGACAGGGCCAGCGGCTCGACGCTGTCGAACACCTTGGCGATGCGGGTCTCGTAATGGGTCAGGATCAGGTCGCGGGCCAGCACCTCGGCGATCAGTTGCAGGTGCTGGGGGCTGGCATCGGCCAGGAATACCGTCCCCGACTGGTCCACCCGGTCCTCGCAGCCCGGTTCGATCTGTACCACGGCGGCGTCGCGGCCCTGGACGGGCAGCGGGTCGGCCACCAGCTTGCCCAGCGAGGCGAGGAACACCGCCTCCTCCATGGGGTCCAGACCGAACAGCACCGCCACGCCGTAGCGGAACAGTACGGCAAAGCCTTCGCGGCCGGCGCGGATGATCAAAGGCGCGGTGGCCAGCACCACCCCTTCCTCCAGGCGTTTGGTATCGAGCCGTTCGCCCAGCAACAGGACCTGAACCGAAAGGCGATGGGAGACGATGGCCGTTTGGATCATGGGGCGAACTCTGGGGTTGAATGAGGCATTCTATCATTTTTCGCCTGTGGTGCGGTGGTGGATACGCGATGTCACCGATTTTTCATGCGCGCAGGCCGCCATGAGTGCTTTTCCATGTGGAACAGTTCTTGAGAAGGATTGGGAATTGGCCTTACCCTAGAGCCGGGATATCGGGCGGGGGACACGGTGGATTTCAGGTCGCTGCGCGTCAGGATTCTTATCCTTTTTCTTCTGTCTTTCGTCGGGGTCGGCGGAGTGGTGGCGCTGGGGCTTGCCGGTTCGCTGCAGCGCGACGTGGAAAGCCTGCTGGCCCGGCAGCAATTCGCCTTCGTCAGCGGATTGGCCGAGGAACTGGACCAGAAGATCAAGCTGCAGATCGCCGCCATGGAGCGGGTCGCCCCGTTGATTCCCCCGATCGGCCTGGATGACCAGAAGGCATTGACGGCCTTTCTTGAGAATCGTTTCGGAATCAAAGGCTTCTTCGAGGGCGGGCTGATCATCGTCGGCGTTGACGGCACGGTTCGCGCCGAAGCGCCCGCCCTGGGGCGGTTGGGCCGGGACATGGCGAAGCTCAAGGGGGTGGACTCGGTGTTGGAGACCGGCCGGTCCCTGGTCGGCGAGCCCTATTTCGATCCGGCTCTCAACCAGCCTGCGGTGGCGGTGGCGGTGCCGATCCGGGACGGCGGGCGGGTTCTGGGGGCATTGGTGGGAACCGCCACCCTTACCCAAAGCAATTTTCTCGGCCGTCTGGTGGAGCAGAAGGTGGGCGAGACCGGCGGCCTCTACATGGTATCGCCAAAATCCGGCCTCATCGTCGTCTCCACCAACAAGGAGCGTATTTTCACGCCGCTTCCCCGGCGGGGGGCCAATCGCATGCTCGACCGCTACCTGGATGGTGAAGAAGGATCGGGCGTGACCGTCAGCTCGGTGGGGATCAAGGAACTGACCTCGGCCCGGCGCATCAGTTCCACCGGTTGGGTGCTGGTGGCGCGGCTGCCCGCCGCCGAGGCGTTCGAGCCTATTTCCGGCATCAAGACCCGGCTGGTCGTCGCCCTGGTGGGGCTGGGGCTGGTGTCGCTGGGGCTGCTGTGGCTGGTGCTGCGCGCCGCCCTGTCGCCCCTGCACCGGGCCACCGGACGCATCCAGGCCATGGTCGACGGCACCAGCCCGCTCGAGGCCCTGGAGGTTTCGCGGGTCGACGAGGTGGGGCGGATGATCGGCGCCTTCAACGCGTTGCAGGCCAAGGTCGCCACCGCCGACGTGGCCCTGCGGGACCGTGAGGCCCTTTATCATGCGTTGTTCCGTGGCTGCAAGGCGGTGGAACTGCTGGTCGATGCCGCCGACGGGCGGATCGTCGACGCAAACCATGCCGCCGAGGTTTACTACGGCTGGACCCACGAGCAACTGCTTTCCATGCGCATCTGGGAGATCAACATCCTGGACAAGGCGGCCATCGCCGAGGAGATGCGCAAGGCCAAGTCCGAGGAGCGGGATCATTTCGATTTCCGCCACCGCCTCGCCTCGGGCGAAATCCGCGATGTCGAGGTGTGGTCCGGTCCGGTCCGGGTCACCGGCCGGCAATTGCTCTATTCCCTCGTCCACGACGTGACGGCCCGGCGGCAGGCCGAGCGTGAGGTTCGCTCGTTGCTGGCCTTCCGTCGGGCGGTTCTGGACGGGGCGGGCTCCACCATCATCGCCACCTCCATCGACGGTACGATCCTGCTGTTCAATCCCACCGCCGAGCGCTGGCTGGGCTATGGCGCCGACGAGATCATCGGCCGCGTAACCCCGGCAATCTTGCACGATCCCGGCGAGGTGGCGCGCCGCGCCAGCCAATTGAGCGAGGAACTGGGGCGGCCGGTGGAAGCCGGATTCGAATGCTTCGTCGCCAAGGTCCTGGCTTCGGGCAAGCCCGACAGCGGCGAATGGACCTATGTCCGCAAGGATGGCGGGCGGTTTCGGGTGTTGCTCACCATCACCGCGCTGTATGACGACGACGGCGAGCTCAGCGGCTTTCTCGGCATCGCCCAGGATATTGCCGCCCGCCTGTCGGTGGAAAAGGAGCTGAAGCGTTCCAATGCCGAACTGGAGCACTTCGCCTATGTGGCGTCCCACGACCTGCGTCAGCCGCTGCGCATGGTCAGTTCCTACATTACCCTGCTGCAGCGCCGCCTGGGCGATCTCCTCGACGAGGATTGCCAGGAGTTCATCGGCTTTGCGGTGGACGGCGCCAAGCGCATGGACCACATGATCACCGACTTGCTGGAATATTCCCGTATCGGGCGCAGCGGCACCGCTCCCGAGACGGTCAGCCTGGACGAGGTGGTGCGGCTGTCCCTGGGCAATTTGGGGGCGCTGATCCAGGAGCACGGCGCCACGGTCACCATCGCCGACGGGCTGCCCGAGGTTCAGGGCAACGCTGTCGAGCTGGAGCGGCTGTTCCAGAATCTGATTTCCAACGCGGTGAAGTTCCAGGCCAAGGGGCGACCGCCCCATGTGGAGGTGGAGTGCGGCGCCACGCCCGATGAGTGGATCATCTCTATCCGTGACAACGGCATCGGCATCGACGAGGCCGGGCAGGCGCGGCTGTTCCAGATTTTCCAACGGCTGGTGGGCCAGGACGAATATCCGGGAACCGGCATCGGTCTGGCGTCGTGCCGCAAGATCGCCGAGCATCACGGAGGGCGGATCTGGGTGGAATCCTTGCCCGGTCAAGGCTCGGTTTTCCGGGTGGCCCTGCCTATTTCGGGCGGGGCCGGGGGGATGGTCTGATCCTTTAGGCCTTTCGTACAGACGATGTTTGCGTGTTGTTTGTCCTGTTCAAGGCATGGTTGCATTCGGTCGGCGTAGAGGATAGGGTTGTTCCTGGGCGTCGCATTGGGTGAGGGCGGCGTTTTTTGTGTTTGTGTGGGGTTATCAAAGGGTGGGGCTGGCAGATGCAGCAGAATCAGGTGGCGCCTTTCGAGGTGCTGATCGTCGATGACGAACCGGGCGATGTGGAACTGATCCGCTCGGCGATCCATGACGGCCGTTTCATTTGTCGTACCCATGTGGCCGCCGACGGCGTGGAGGCCATGGCCTTCATGCGCAAGGAAGGGCCGACCTACCAGGATGCCGTGACCCCCGATCTGGTGCTGCTCGACCTCAACATGCCCCGGATGACCGGGCGCGAGGTTCTGGCCGCCATGCAATCCACCGATCATCTGGCGCGCATTCCCGTGGTGGTGCTGACCACCTCGGATGTGGAGCGCGATGTGCTGCAGGCCTATGACCTGGGCGCCTCGGGCTTCGTGACCAAGCCGGTGGACATCGAACAGCTGTTCAATGCCATCCACGGCATCCAGGACTATTGGTTCGGCGTGGTGCGCAAGCCGGCCGGCCTGGCCGGCAACGTCTGATCTCTTTCCCTTCGATTTCGTGCTATGACCTGCCAAGCATGTTTGGCGGCGAAGAGTCATGACCGAGGACGGCAAGGAACGAGCCCTGCGACCGGGCTGGACCACCGGAGCCTGCGCGGCGGCGGCGGCCAAGGCCGCCTGCTCTGCTCTGCTGGGGGACGGCTTTCCCGACCCGGTCGATATCGTTCTGCCCGGCGGCCAGATTCCGGCCTTTGCCCTGGCCGTGGCCGACAGTGGTCCCGGCTGGGCGCGGGCCGGGATCATCAAGGATGCCGGTGACGATCCCGACGTCACCCACGGAGCGACCATCATCGTCACCCTGCGCCATGCCCCCGCCGGGGCGGGGCTGGTGTTCAGGGCGGGACCGGGCGTGGGAACAGTCACCAAGCCGGGCCTGCCCCTGGGGGTCGGCGAGCCGGCCATCAATCCGGTTCCCCGCCGCCTGATCGGTGAGGCGGTCGCCGCCATCGCCGCCCGCCACGGCGTGCCCTGTGACCTGGAGGTCGAGGTCTCGGTACCGGGAGGCGAGGATCTGGCCGTCCGCACCTGGAACCCCCGTCTCGGTATTCTGGGCGGTATCTCCATCCTGGGAACCACCGGGATCGTCATTCCCTATTCCTGCTCCGCCTGGATTCACTCCATCCAGCGCGGCATCGACGTGGCGCGGGCCTGCGGCCTGACCCATGTGGCCGGCTGTGTCGGCTCCACCTCGGAGAAGGCGGTGCGCCGGGTGCGCCGCCTGGGTGAGGAGGCCATCATCGACATGGGCGATTTTGCCGGCGGCATGCTGAAATACCTGCGCCGCCATCCCGTGCCCCGTGTCACCGTCGCCGGTGGTTTCGCCAAGATGTGCAAGCTGGCGGCGGGCCAGATGGACCTGCATTCCAGCCGCTCGCAGGTGGACATGGCCTGGCTGGCCGGTCAGTTGGAGCAACTGGGCGGGGATGGCCGGCTGGTGGCCGCCGCCGCCGCCGCCAACACCGCCCTGGAGGTGCTGGAGATGGCCGGAACGCTGAAACTGGGCGAAGCGGTCGCCCGTCAGGCCGAGGCGGCGGCACGGGCGGTGCTCGACAATGCCGAGATTACCCTGGACGTGCTGGTGGTGGATCGTCAGGGCCGGGTGATTGGCGATACCACCGCCTGACTACGAGAGAACCGAGCGAACCCAGATGGCGGCCTCTTCCGCCGAACCGACACATGGTCCTTCGGGACGAGGCGGGCGGCGGCGCATGATCACCGGCAGGCCCAGTTCGGCCGCCGCGCTCAGCTTGGCGCGGGCGGCGGTTCCGCCGCTGTTGCGGCAGACGATGGTGTCGATGGCGTGCTCTTGCAGCAGAGCCCGTTCGCCGGCCAGGGTGAAGGGACCGCGGTCGGCGATCAGGGTGAAGCGGGCGGGCGGCGGAAGCGGCGGCGTTTCCTCGGCGAAGCGCAGCAGGAACCATAATTGGTCCAGCCCGGCGAAGGCGGCAAGTTCCTGGCGGCCCACCGCCAGGAAGGCTCGTTTTGACGTCCGGCGCAGATGGATGATGGCTTCGTCCCAGCTTTCCACCTCGGCCCAGCGGTCTTCCGGCCCGGCCACCCAGGCCGGGCGATCGAGGCGCAGAAGCGGCAGGCCCAGGGCCGTGCAGGCCCGGGCGGCATTCCAGCCCATGCGGCTGGCGAAGGGATGGGTGGCGTCCACCACCGCGCCGACGGCCTCGCCGCGCAGGTAATCCATCAAGCCATCGCGGCCGCCGAAGCCGCCGATACGGCTTTCGCCGGGCGGCAGGCGGGGCGCGGCGGTCCGTCCCGCCAGGGAGGAGATCACCCGCGGTCCTCCGCCCTCCTCGGCCAGGAGCCGGGCCAGGGCGGCGGCCTCGGCCGTGCCGCCCAGGATCAGGAGGGGGCCGGTCATCCCCCGTCGGCCAGGGGATCGCTGCGCTGCGGGCGGGGCGGAATGGCGATGCCGATTGCGGCCAGTTTGGTTGCCAGGATTTCCTCGTCGAAGGGCTTCATGATGTACTCGTCGGCCCCTTCGGCCAGGGCGTTGGTGATGTGCTCCATGTCGCTTTCGATGGTGCACAGCACCACCTTGGGGGCCTTTCCCCCCGCCATGGCGCGCAGGTTCTTGAGGAAGGTGAAGCCGTCCATCACCGGCATGTTCCAGTCCACCAGGATCAGGTCGGGCATCTCGGCGGTACAGGCATGCAGCGCCGTCTCGCCATTCTCCGCCTCGCCGACCCTCAGGCCCAGCCGGGTGAGCATGCGGCTGTGGATGGTGCGGATCAGCTTGGAATCGTCGATCACCAGGCAATAGCTCATGGCGGGGCTGTTTCGGGCAAAAGGAAGGGCTCGGGCAAAAGGATGGGCTGGAAAATATACGGGAATGATGCCGGAGAGCGAAGCCCGATTACAGGCCGAACTGCCGGGCGAGGTCGGCCCTGGTATCGTCCCAGTCGCGGCGCAGCCGGTGAATCAACTGTTCCATCTGGTCCGTGTCGCCGTCCTGCATGGCCTTGCCGATGGAGACCGCCAGATTTTCCAGCCACGGTGTGCCGGAATAGGCGGCCAGCCCCTTCAACTCGTGGATGGCCGCTCCGACGATCCTGAGATCGCCGCCGGCCCCTTCCAGCCGTCCGCAGATGTCCTCGCCGCTGTCCATGAAGGTGCGGGCCAGGAGGGCGGCGTTTTCGTTCCCCAACTGCTCGGCCATACGGGTGAGGGAATGGCCGCCCCGCTCCCCGTCCTCGCCGGGAAGGGCCTGACGGATCAGCACCTCGGCGATGGTGGCGCGCAACAGTCGCGGGTCGATGGGCTTGGCCACATGCCCGTCCATGCCGGCCGCCCGGCAACGGGCGATGTCGTCGGCCATGGCGTTGGCGGTCAGCGCGATGATGGGAATGCCGGCCACCGGGCCGGGCATGGCGCGGATGCGCCGGGCCGCTTCCGGGCCGTCCATCTCGGGCATCTGCATGTCCATGAGGACCAGATCGAAATTCTCACCCTGCAGTTTATCCAGCGCTTCCTGGCCGTTGCAGGCCACGACGACCCGGTGGCCCTCGCGGTTGAGCAGGCCGGCGGCGACCTTCTGGTTGAAGACGTTGTCCTCGGCCAGCAGGATCGACAGGGCGGGCAGGGCGGGGGCGTCGGCGCGCGGCGGTTCGGCGGCGGGTGCCGCCGCCGCCGGGTAGTTCAGGCGAAACCAGAAGCGGCTGCCCAGGCCCCTGGTGCTGTCCACGCCGATCTCGCCGCCCTGGGCGGCCACCAGCTTCTTGCAGATGGCCAATCCCAGGCCCGAACCGCCGAAGCGGCGGCTGATGGAGGCGTCAGCCTGATGAAAAGGCTGGAACAGGCTTTCGGCCTGGGCTGAATCCAGACCGATGCCGGTATCGATCACCGAGAACTCATAGCCGTCACCCTCGGCGGCGCGGGACAGGCGCAGGACGATGCCGCCCTGGGTGGTGAATTTGACGGCGTTGCCGATCAGGTTGATCAGCACCTGCCGCAGGCGCGAGCCGTCGCCGCTGACCCAGCCGGGCAGGGGCGTGGGGGCGTCGAGCGCCAGGGTCAGTCCCTTTTCCGACGCCCGGCCGCGCAGCAGCGACACCACGCCTTCCACGGTATTGCCCAGGTGGAAGGGGGTGTTCTCGAACTGCACGCCGTCGGCTTCCAGGCGCGAGAAGTCGAGGATATCGTTGATGATGCCCAGCAGGGCGGCGCCGGAATCGTGCACCACCGCCAGCTTCTCGCGGTCCTCGGCGGCCAGGGGGCGGTCCATCAGCAGGTGGACCATGCCCAGAATGCTGTTCATGGGGGTGCGGATCTCGTGGCTCATCACCGCCAGGAATTCCGACTTGGCGCGCTCGGCGTCGCGGGCCTGGGTGACCGCCTTTTCCAGGTCGCGGTGCTTCAGCGCCAGTTCGGCGTGGGCCTCGGCCAAGGCGTTCTGGAAGCCCTTCAGCGCGCTGATGTCGACGGCGATGGAGTACTTGGCCCGCCGTCCGTCGAACCAGGTGAGCATGGTCTCGCGCAACTGGTACCAGCGGTCGTCGCGATCGTTGAAATGCTCGAATTCCAGCGAGGTCTCGACGCTCTGGGCCATCATCTCCGGCATCCGGCAGAAGCGGCAGGGCTGGGTCTGCTGGTAGATGGCCTCATAGCATTTGCGCCCCTGCACCACGCCGACCTTCTGGCGCATGGCGCGGTTGGTGCAGATGATGTCGTGGGTGACCGAATCGGCCACATAGACCGGGAACGGGATGACGTCGAAGATCACTTCCCAGTAGCCGGGATCGCCGGGATTCAGGCCTGGGAAGGGAGAGGTCATACCGATGGGTGTCCAGGGTTCAGGTTGTGCGGGCCATGACCTTGTCGATCATGTCGGCGAGCTTTTCCGTACGGACGGGCTTCAGCACGTAGCCCTTGGCTCCGGCGTCCAGCGAATCGATGACCATCCGCTCCTGCCCGTGGGAGGTGACCATGACGATGCGGGCGGCGGGGAACTCTCCGATGATCTTGGCGGTGGCCTCGACCCCGTTCATGTCGGGCATGGTGATGTCCATGGTGACCAGATCGGGATTGCAGGCGCGATAGGCGTCCACCGCCTTGGCTCCGGTTCCCGCCGTGCCCACCACCTGATGGCCCATCCCTTCCAACATCAGGGTCAGCTTCTTAACCGCAATAAGTGAATCGTCGACGATGAGGACTTTAAGCGCTGACATCAGGTCTGCCTTAGGATTGGTAGTTCAGGTGGTCATCAAACAGGTCGCGCGGACCGACGAAACTTACGCTGACGATACCTCTTTCGGTACGTATCCGCATATTGGCGAATACTGCGTTTTTTGGGCGATGAATGCAACGCGC
>Ga0265320_10002987_pt1 | contig 11560 bp, 7 predicted proteins | sample 4827metaG_FD_202087 | JGI IMG/M metagenome (GOLD analysis project Ga0265320, IMG submission 202087) | Rhizosphere microbial communities from Carex aquatilis grown in University of Washington, Seatle, WA, United States - 4-8-27 metaG | ecosystem: Host-associated > Plants > Roots > Rhizosphere >...
GTGGCCGCAGAGCTGCAAAGGCGATAGACAGTCGAGTGATGGTTTTAGACCAATATAGGCCACGATGGATTAGGATTGCGACCAAAATGGATGATTGGCTCTTTGCAATCAGAGCCCCGCAGATCGTTGATCTGTTTCTGTTGTTCCTGCTCATCTCAAGTGGGGGCCTTTTTTATTTAAGTGTGTCGCATTGAGCGTTGCCACGTCGAATTGATTCCTGGCCGCGCCTCATGCCCACCGAGCCGACGAGTGCCGTTGGTGGAGCACCCCGAGCGCCCGCGTTCTCACTGGCGGCGAACTACGATCCGGAACTGGTTCCGGCGCTTGCCAGCTATGCCTTGGCCATGTCGCAGGATCAGCGTCTTCGTGAACGCCGCGACCGAGCCGTCGCTGGTCGTCAACGAGCTGAGCGACCACCGCGGCGGTCCCATTGGCCTCTGGGTTGGCAACAGCTCCAGTGGTGACTTCGCCAACCTGAAAGTAATGCCGAGCACCTCTCGGAGTCGTTCCGCGAAGTAGCAAAGCGGACATCAACTCCAGACCGCACATGCGACGATGAGATCGTCTGGGAAGTCCAGATGGGATTGATGCCTCGTAATGCTCACGTGACAGCATCCCAAAGTAAAGGGCGGCAGAAAACCAAAGTAAGTTTTGACACGAAACCAAAGTAAAATAGGGTGTCGCTATGCCGGTCAACCCCCAGCGCGACCTCGCGGATGCCCTGCGGCGCGCGCAAGCCGCGGCCCCGTCCCACATCCTCCGCACGGCGCAACTGCCACGGCGGGACCGCACTTTGCTGCAACAGCGGGGGTTTCTCGTCGAAATTATCAAGGGCTGGTATGCCCTGACGACCCCACAGGCCCAACCGGGCGACAGCACGTTCTGGCATCTCCATTTCTGGGCCTTCGTCTCGGCCTATTTGCAGAAGCGCTATGGTCAGGGCTACTGCCTTTCGCCGGAGCATTCCCTCGACCTCTGGACGGCGGGCACGCAAACCCCGAAACAGTTGATCGTGCTGACGTCCCGCGGTGGCGTGTTTACGCTCAAGCTGCCCAACGAAAGTTCGATCCTGCTTTATCCCAATCGCAAGAATCTGCCCGCGACGACTGAGACCAGGCAAGGTGTGCAGGTCATGCCGCTGGCGCTCGCACTGATTCGCACGACCCCGAGCTATTTCATCCGGTCCGCAACCAGCGCCGAACTCGCGCTGCGCATGGTACGGGTCGAAGAGCTTTCACGTGCTCTGCTGGCTGTTGAAGTCAATGTTTCCGCTGCGGGCCGGATTGTCGGGGGCTTACAGCATCTTGGCTTGAATGAATCTGCTACCCGTTTGGAGGCGGATTTACTCGCTGCTGGAATCACCGTTAAGCCGCAAAACCCCTTTGAAGAACCGGCCCGCCTGCCGGTGGGAGCGGTTTTGCAGTCGCCCTACGCGGGCCGGATCGAAGCGATGTGGTCGCGGATGCGGCCCGCCGTGCTTGCGCATTTTCCCGCTCCGCCGCGCTCCATGCCCAACGAGGTTCGCTACCTCCAGCGGGTAAATGAAATCTACACCCATGATGCCTATCATTCGCTCTCGATCGAAGGCTACCAAGTCACCCCGGAATTGATCCAGCGCATCGCCGATGGAGCGTGGAATCCGATGGAGAACCCCGAGGACCAAGGACAGATCAATGCGATGGCGGCCAAAGGGTATCGCGCAGCGTTCAGCCAAGTGGTGTCCAGTCTTGGCGACGTGCTGCGCGGCCGGTCGCCCGGCAAGGTCGTGGACCGCGACCTGCAAGACTGGTATCGCGCGCTCTTCAGCCCCTCGGTGCAGGCCAACATCCTGCCTGCTGCCGCGCTTGCCGGCTACCGCGAGCGGCGGGTTTTTATCCGGGGCTCGGAACATGTCCCTCCGGCGATTGAGGCGGTCCCGGCGCTCATGGAGGCGCTGTTTGGCGCGCTCACCCAAGAGCCTTCCGCAGCAGTGCGGGCGGTGCTTGGTCACTTTGCCTTCGTATTCATCCATCCTTATTCCGATGGCAACGGCCGCATCGGTCGGTTCTTGATGAATCTCATGCTCGCATCCGGCGGCTACAATTGGGCCGTCATCCGGGTGGAGCGGAGGAAAGAATACATGGCGGCCCTGGAAAAGGCCTCCGTCCAGGGCGAGATCGGCGATTTTGCAAAGTTCGTGGCGAAGGAGATGAAGGCATCAGCGAAACTCAAGCCCTTCACGCGTGAACGAGGTTCAGCCTACCTGCTCAACATGCCCGAGACGTAAGCGGAGACATGGATCAGCTGGGGCACCCATGTGTTCCACGACGGCGGCGACGGAAAGAAGAAGGGCGCGGCGTTGGAGACTTATCTGCACCGGCAGTTCGACCGCGCCGAGTCGAATCCCGGGGAGGATTTTTTCAGCGCCCTGACGATGGCGACCTTTCGGGGGCGGGCGCTGACGCGCGAGGAGATGATGGGGTTTGCCAACCTCACGTTTGCCGGCGGACGGGATACCATCATCCACACCATATCCTCCGTCCTCTGCCACCTGGGCCGGCACCCGGAGTCCTTGGAGTTCCTGCGGCAGGACCCGGCGCGCATTGTTCATGCGGGCGAGGAGTTTTTTCGCATCATCTCGCCCCTGGCCCACATCGGGCGCGTTTGTCCCGTGGAGACCGAAGTCATGGGCGCGACGGTCAAGGCCGGAGACCGGGTGTCCCTCTGCTGGGCCTCCGCCAACCAGGACGAAACGGCGTTCGAGTCTCCCGGCGAGGTGCGCCTCGACCGAAAACCGAATCCCCGCCTCGCCTTTGGCTTCAGCGCGCATGTTTGCCCGTGCGCCCCCCACGCGAGATTGCTCCTGCGGACGCTGCTGCAGAAATGCACTGAGCGGGTCCAGGGTGTCACCGTGCTGGAGGCGAAGGAACGGGTGGAGGAAGAAGCGGGGTACCGGCGCGTGGCCGGCTTCGAGTCGTTGACGGTCAGGCTGACGCCGCGGTGAGGTACTCCCCGGAATACGCTGCGGCCCGCCAGACAGGGTTGCGGCAAAATCGACCCAAGCTGGCTGCGGATGAATTGACGGTGACGTGTTCGTCGCAAATCTGGATGAATGCATCCCGTTTCCCGCGGTTTCATTTTCGCGCTTTCCCTGCTGGGGATTCTGCGCACCACCGCCCTTGGCGCTGACCGGTTCGTGCGGGTCAACGGCCGGCAATTCATCCTGAACGGATATCCCTGGTATGCGTGCGGCACCAACCTGTGGTACGGCGCCTACCTCGGCCGGCCGTCGAATCCGACCGGACGCGCCCGGCTCATCCGCGAACTCGACCGGCTGGAAAAACTGGGGGTCAACAATCTCCGCGTGCTGGGGGCGGCGGAGGAATGCGCCGTGGCCAGAACCGTGAAGCCCGCGATTCAGACCGCGCCGGGAGTCAACAATGAGGACGTGCTCGCCGGGCTCGATTTCCTGATCCGGGAAGCGGGGAAACGGCACATGAAACTAGTGGTGTTCCTCAATAATTTCTGGGATTGGTCGGGTGGTATCTCCCAATACCTCGCATGGACGACGCAAAAGCCAGCGATGGGCCTGAACGACCTGCCATGGAAGGAATGGAATCGCCTGCAAAGCACGTTCTACACAAACGAACCGGCGCAGGTCCTCTATCGGAGCTACATTGCGACGATCCTCGAGCGCACGAATACCCTGACGGGCGTGAAGTATCGCGACGACCCCGCGATCATGGCTTGGGAACTGGCCAACGAACCGCGTCCCGGCGAGCGCGAGGAGGACAACGATGTGGTGTTCCGCAATTTTCTGACGTGGGTGGATGCCACTTCCGCCTACATCCACTCGCTCGATGCCCGGCATCTCGTCACCACCGGAAGCGAAGGGTTCATGGGCTGCCTGTTCACCGACGACCGGGTCCGACAGGTGCATGCCGTCAAGGGAATCGACTATCTCGTGTTTCACCTCTGGCCGAAAAACTGGTTTTGGTTCGACGTGCACCGGTACGCGGAAACCATCGGTGGCACGCTGGAAAAGTCCCGCGATTACACCGTCCGGCATTTTGCGATTGGCGACGCGCTCGGGAAGCCCGCGGTGATCGAGGAATTCGGGCTGGACCGCGACGGCGGACTCACGATCGATCGACCGACCACTTCCCGCGACCGGTATTATGCCGAACTGTTCGCGCTGATCGAGCAGTCGATCGCGCATGGCGGCTCGGCCGCCGGATCAAATTTCTGGCTCTGGGGTGGCGAAGGCCGCCCGCCGCAACTGAGCGACGCCCCCGACGGCATCGGAGCGGGCGAGATGCAGCAGGAAGCGCCCGGCCTGAACACCGTTTTCGATTGCGACAGGAGCACGCATAAAATCCTCTCAGACCATTTTGCCCGGTTGAAGAAACTCAGCCGGAAGAAAGCAGTCGTCGTGGTGGGGCCGGCTGGTCCGTCCTGAAGAAACCTGGCGACAAAAAGCCCGCACCTTTTTCAAGGCGCGGGCTTTTTGACACACACTAACGAGTACGAACCAAAGTTACGATTTGGCGAGCCGCACGACTTTCTTAACCGGAGCCTGCTGCGCGATTATGGAGCCTTGCTTGACGACGGCCTTGAGGGCGACGCAGTCGACGGGCATGACCATCGGGGCTTTCGCTTGCTGGCGCAATTCGTCGAGGCTGGCGGCAATTTGCTTTTCGGCTGGTGAGATGCGCGGCGTCTCGACGGTGTAGGCGGGCAGCACGACGGGGTCGTTCGCGGTGAGCGGTTGGGCGGCACGGGCGACGGTGGTGAGAACCACGAGGCTGACGAAGAGGAGGAAAGTCTTTGTTTTCATTGGGGAGTTGGTTGTCCTCATTACACGCAACCGTTGTGCCAAGTTGCAGCGGCCCGCGTAAGTCGCGTTCCGCAAAGCACAAAAGTTTTTCTTCGCCTTTTTCTTGCGAGTAGCGGGCCGCGCCCAAGCGCCGAAGATGAAATCCACGTTTCCCACGAATGGGATGGCGGTGCCACCTGACAGACGCAAGTCAGCTTCTCCTCTGGGAAAAGACACGGACTGCAGGGGAAATCCCAACTAGTGGCTGTCAGGTACGCGCCAAGTAGTCGATCTTTGCCACTTCGATGGTACCCGAGCGCACCTCGAGAAACGGCTGGCCGTCGCATACGCCGACGGTCCCGTAACCGCCCGCTGTTGCCAGGAAACAGCGGAAATCTCCTGCGTGCGTCGGTTGCAGGTGCAGTACTTTGTCCACCGCGTCGTAGCGGGCGCCGCTCCAGCCCTGGAGCAACGCGTAGGACGACAGCGCGCGGGCATACCAATGGCCGCACTCGTATTCGTCGAAAGGGTTGCGCACCCGGCCGTCGTAGCGCGCGCGGCAGGTGCGCACGATCTCGAGTCCCTGCTCGATGTGTCCCATGAGCAGTAAATGCGAGGCGACCTGATACTCGATGCCCGTCCATACCTCGTTCGAGTAAACAAACGGCAGTGACAGTGCGCCGCCCTTCGGCCACGTGCAGATCAACAAACCGCCCTCGGCGCCCGCGGCATAACTGGGCCGCTGCGGGTTGGCGTGGGCCGAGAGATCCTGCTTCAGGTTGTGCCGGTGCACAGCTTCCAGATGGCTGGTGACCTTTTTTGGGTCGAGCACCTGGCCGACCCCGCAAACGAGCGCGAGCCACGAGCCGAGCACGCCGTCCGATAGGCAGCCGGTGCCGTATTGGTATTTCGGTCCTTCCTTTTCGAGCAGCGCGCGCGCCTCCGGCGAGTAGTTGCTGGCCATGCCCAGCAGCTTCGTCGGATCGCCCGCCTTCAGGTTTTTCCACTCGATTTTCTGGATGAAATACTCGCCATCAAAAAGTTCTGCCTCGGCTCGCTGCAGCCCCTGGGTCCGCAATGTTTCATAGGTCTGCACATCCTCGTTCAATGCGCGCCCCATCTTCACCGCGGCAAGCAGCGCGCCAAGGTAGATGCTTGTGCACATGCCGTCCGGGCCCCAGAACTCGATGTCGTAGGTGTTGTGGTGCGGCTCCTCGAGCCAGCCTCTGTGTTCCGGATCCCACGTCGCGATGCAATAATCGAGACTCTGACGGACCCTCGGCCATAGGCGGCACAACCACGCCGTGTCACCGCTGATCCGCCAGTCGCGGTGAACCTTCATGATGCCGCCCAGCTGTCCGTCCGCAGCGGCGTAGAAATCGTGCGCCACCGGCCGGATCGGGAGTGAGGCGCGAAACGTCTGATGCCCTCGCTCGTCCTGCGACGGCCCGAACTCCGTCTCACGCAGGGTCCGCTCGAGTTCGGGAAACAAATGGGCGATGGCCTGGGCGTAGTTCCATACGTGGGTGCAGGAACCGTGGCAGCAGCCCCAGTCGTCGCCGCAGCCCTCCCACGCCCACATTTTCCCGTCGGTCTGGCGCAGGATCGTCGGCGATTTCAGGATCGCGAGATTCGCCGACACGGCCTCGACCGCCTCCGGGGGCAGCGTCGTGTCGTAGAAGCAGTCCGCAAACTGGCGCGATCTTTGCCGCAGTTCATCGTAACGGGTGGTCCAATGGGCGGCGACATCATCGATTGCCTGGAAACGGCCCGCATACCATGGCGTATGGGTCGGCACCGCGGTTGGCGGCAGGTCGGTCGCGCCGGGATCCTTGCCCTGCGTCAGGTTGGTTTTGCCGACATACCAGCACAGGCGCACCACGATCGTCTTCGATGCACCCGGCCCGAGGCGGAACGGAACAAACAGTGACGCGCCGAGTGTTGGCAGGCCGTCAGTCACCGGCGGGCGTTCAATGCAGGTGCCTTCGGCGACATCATTCCACGTCATTGTGAGCGGATCGAACCAACTGCCGCGGAACCACGCGTGATTGACTTTGACCGCCGGATCACTGACGGCCGCCGCGAAGAATCCTTCCTCCCACGCATGGCCTGCTTCACCCGTGCCCCGGAAGATAAATCCACCCGGCGCCGGGCGCACCACGCTGGTTTCCTCCTTCAACGCCATCACGTTTTTTGAATTATATGAGAAGACAGCGGCAATTGCCTCGCGCGTCGGATTCGTGAACCGATACTCCAGTGCGGCAACCGGCAGGCTCGAGCTGTCGGCATCTCCCGGGGTGAACGGGCTCCAGCCCGTGAGTTCCACCGCCAGCGGCATCTGTTCATCCTCGAGTCCCACGGTGGCGAAGGGAAAATGGGCGCTGAACCCGGCCTGCTTGAAGCGCGGCAGGCCGAAGGAATTGCCGCCGGCGCCATTGGCGTCGCCGCGTCCGCCGAAGAGCTTCCAATCCGGCACCGGTCCTTCGAGCACCCGCGCCAGTTTGTGTCCGGGCAGCGCCACGGCAGCGAACGACAGCGGTTCATTAAAAACATCGGGCTTGTTGCGCAGCGACACGTGCGAGAGCGCGCCTGTGCCCTCCAGACAAATCATGCCGGCCCCGAGGCCGCCCAGCGGAAACGCCACCCGGCTCAGGTGCGCCGCCTGGTAGGACCCGTTGAAGTCCCGTTCCGCCGGTCCGGTCTTGGGCGCTTCCGGACTGCGGGCGTTCGCGGCGGTTCCACCGAAGGCCCCCAAGGCGCCGAGGGTGACGGCGGAGAGTTTGATAAAATCGCGCCGGGGCAGACAGCAGCCGGAATTGGGATCACAAGTCATGGTGGGGGCGGGTTACGGAATCGCATGGTCTAGTAGCGGCTGGGCGGAATTGGAACAAGAACGGATTGGTCTGCGTCGGGGAGAGGCTTCGTGCGCGACGCAACCGTCCCTCGCCTCCGGCTCAAAACACGCCGGCTACTTTCAGGGTGGCGATGACGAGCGCGAGCCAGACGAAAAACACGCCGGCGAACTTCCACTGGAACGAAGGCTTGGCGGACTTGTGGCGGAAGAGGAGCATCCCGAGCAGGCCGCCGGGCCAGCCGCCGAGTGCACTCGACAGCAACAGCGACGACTCGGCGATGCGCGAGCCGCGGTCGCGCCTGGCGCGCCATTTGTCGAAGCTGAAGAGTGCGCACGTCCAGACGCTGGCCAGCGCCACCCAGTCGAGGAGGAATTGAACGAGCGGGGATTGGTTCATGGCCGCGCACACCGCGCAGGTTCACGCAGGAACCGACCGGAGCATTTGGCAAGCCGCCAAAACCCGCGACGGATCGCTATCGGCATTGACCCGCCAGCAGTCGCACGGCATTTGGATGGGGAACCCGCCCCTGCTAATGAAATATCCTTTCCGCAGCTTCAGTCTGCTGCTGCTTTTTGTTCCCCTGCTGCTGGCTCAACCAGAGAAACCGGCTGTGTCCACACTGCCTCCCTTGCTCGATCGCGAGCTGTTCTTCGGCAACCCCGAGATCTCCAATGCCCAGCTCTCCCCGGATGGGAAATACCTGGCGTTTCTCCGTCCCTGGCAGGACACGCGCAACATCTGGGTGAAGGGAATTGCCGAACCGTTTGCCGCCGCCCGGCGCGTCACGGCAGAGACGAAGCGGCCCATCCCCAGTTATCTCTGGAGCTACGACAGCAAATTCGTGCTCTATGTGAAGGACAATGACGGCGATGAGAATTTCAATCTGTTCGCGATCGACCCGCACGAAGTACCGAAGCCGGAAACCGGGATTCCGTCTTCGCGCGACCTGACCGGCCTGAAAGGCGCCCGCGTCGCACTCTACAGCGTACCCAAGCACGATCCCGATATCGTCTATCTCGGCCTGAACGACCGTGACAAGGCCTGGCACGACCTCTACCGGCTGAAAATCTCGACGGGCGAGCGAACCCTGATCCGCCAGAATGCGGAGCGCATCTCAGAGTGGATCTTCGACCTGACCGGCCGGCTGCGCCTGGCCACGCGCACCGCGGACAACGGTGACACGGAGATTCTCCGGGTCGACCCGGACAAGTTTACCAAAATCTATTCGTGCAGCATCTTTGAATCGTGCGGACCGATTCGTTTCGAAAAGAACGGCAAGCGGGTGTACATGAGCACCAACCACGGCAGTGACGTCAACCTGATCTCCCTCGTGCTGCTCGATCCCGAGACCGGCCGGACCGAGATGGTGGAGTCCGATCCGCTCCAGCGGGTTGACTTCGGCTTCGCCGTTTTTTCCGAGGCCACCGATGAGCTGGTTGCCACCTATTATATTGATGAGCGCTGGCACCACTACTTCCGGGACAAAAGCTACAGCGTGGACTATGACTGGTTGCAAGCACGGCTAACCGGCCGGGAAATCTTCACCTCGGGCACGCTGGATGATCAGACATGGCTGGTAAGTGCCAACAGCGACACGGAGCCAGGCGAAACCTACCTGTTTGACCGACGGACCCACACGCTGACCTTCCAATACAAAATCCGGGAGAAGCTGCCCCGCGAGGCGCTGGTCGAAATGAAATCGGTGCAATACGTCTCATCGGATGGATTGAAGATTCCTGCTTATCTCACTGTGCCCAAGGGTGTGCCGGCTAAAAATCTTCCGGCCCTGGTGCTGCCACACGGAGGACCGTGGGGACGCGATGTGTGGTCTTACAATGGGCTCGCACAGTTTTTCGCCAACCGCGGTTACGCGGTGCTGATGCCGAATTTCCGCGGTTCCACCGGTTACGGAAAAAAATTCCTCGATGCCGGCAACCACGAATGGGGCCGCCTGATGCAAGCCGACCTGACGGCCGGCGTGAAATTCCTCCTCACAGAAGGGATTGCCGACCCCAAGCGAGTCGGGATCATCGGCGGCTCTTATGGGGGCTATGCGACTCTGGCCGGAGTAGCCTTCACGCCGGAGGTCTATGCGGCGGGCGTCGACATCGTGGGTCCCTCCAACCTGATGACGCTTTTGAACTCCATCCCGCCCTATTGGGAGTCCATCCGCAAAATCCTTTATGCCCGGGTCGGAGATCCGGGCACACCCGAGGGCCGGGTTTTGTTGGCCGAATGTTCGCCGCTGACGGCGGTCGGCAAGATCCGGACCCCGTTGCTGGTGGCGCAAGGAGCGAACGACCCGCGAGTCAACCGCCAGGAAGCCGAGCAGATCGTGATCGCGCTGCGGGACCGGGGATTTCCGGTGGAATATCTGCTGGCTCCGGACGAGGGCCATGGCTTTGCGCGGCCGGTGAACAACATGGCGCTGTACATGGCGGCGGAGAAATTTTTCGCCCGCCACCTCGGTGGACGATACCAGGAAGGCGGCACCCCGGAAGTGACCAAGCGCCTGGCGGAAATCACCGTGGATCCCAAGACCGTGGTGCTGGCGATAAAAGCGGATGCCCCCGGTGTGCCCGCAACAAAGCCTTAGCCTTCAGTTGGCCCAGTACCGATCACGGCACGAGCTCAAACGCCCGGTAGCTGTGCGGCGCCACGTGTATATCGAAGGAAACGCGCGGTTCCTCCGGTGGATGCCACCGACCGGTCGGAATCACGGGCGGCTGGCCGGTGATGACTTCACCTGAGACGAGGTCGCGCAGCTTCGTCGCGGAGCCCAGCGTGCGGATTTTCACGCCCGTTTCGCCGGGCAGGAACGATTCGACGATGAAGGTGTGGTTGTCATAGGCGAACAAAGCGACCTGGCTCGGGCCGTCGAGGCGGACGGGGAAGCCAGGCATCAAGACGTCCTTGATGACTTTCGTGACGAACGCCGGGAGATGGTAGAGATGGTGCAGATTGTCGGGCATGGTCCACACGTAGAAACGACCGTTCTTGCCGTAACGATCCAGCAGCAGGATGGGATAGCCCACGCCATCCGACAGTGCGTTGACCAGCGCCCAGGCGTCGTTGGTGAGAAAACCGATCTGCGGGAAAATAATAGACGGGGCTCCGGGGGGGTCGTTGCCGGCCGGGGGGCGACTGCCAGGCCAGAATCCGGTCGAGTAGGAGTCGGCGATGAAACGGCGGGCACTGGTCTGCAGCTCGACAATATCCTCGATGCCCCGGCCCTGCAGGGCCTGATAGAGACCCGAGGTGACAATGACAGATTTTCCTGCGACCAGCTGACGCTTGATGCGCGCAACGATTTCAGGATCGGCCTTGGCGTCCTCCGTCAGCAGCACCACGGGTGCGTCCTCGGGAAAGGTTGGATGAAGCTCGAGGGGAATGCCCATCATGCCGATGTAATTGTGCAGGAAATCCTCACCCAGCGCGTGCGGCGGGCGGTAGCTGGGAATGCCGATCGGTTGGCCGAGATGGCCGGCAACGGCATCCGCCTGTTCGAGCGCATAGCCGGCAACGCGGGCCCAGGTGGGGGCGGCCGCATCCGCGGGGGAGGTGCCGGGCTGGACGTGCTTCAGCATCTGCTCATAGTTGAAACTCGTCGGGAGCGACTGCCAGGCCTCGCGCTGACCGGCTTCGACCGGCATGAGCATGCCGCCCCAGAAAAAAAGCGTCATCTCGCGGGCCTTGGCGAACATCGTGTCCCAGAGCTGCTCGGCATAGCGGTCGGCGTAACTTATGCTGAACGTGTCGACCCAGCCGCCGCCGTTGCGCCCCGGGGCGATGTTTTCGAAATAGCGGATGATCTGGTAGCTCTCGTATTGCTGGAGAAACTGGTCGGTCCGGTTCGGGTCGCGCGTCTCGGTGCCGGTGTAGATGCTGTCGAAGATCTGCGGACCCTGCT
>Ga0265320_10002989_pt1 | contig 11552 bp, 13 predicted proteins | sample 4827metaG_FD_202087 | JGI IMG/M metagenome (GOLD analysis project Ga0265320, IMG submission 202087) | Rhizosphere microbial communities from Carex aquatilis grown in University of Washington, Seatle, WA, United States - 4-8-27 metaG | ecosystem: Host-associated > Plants > Roots > Rhizosphere >...
CGACGGGGACATCACGGTGCACATGCCCGGCGGGAAATTGAAAATCCACGTCGCGGATGACTTTGCCATCACCATGACCGGCCCGGCGACGCGGGTGGGGGAGTATTATTTGGATGCCGAGGCGTTGAAGTGATGGAAAGGCGGTTTGACTACTACTGCCAGGGCCAAACTGTACTCCACCGCCCTTTCAGGGCGGCATTCTTTTGTTGGTTCTGGGCCCAGGGTTGCTCCCGCGAAGCGGGAGCAACCCTGGGTTTGGCTCCTTTGCCCCGTTGGGGCGCGGGAACCCAGGCGATGTAAATGCCTCAAACTTCCTTAATGTTGCCGCGGTCGCCTTCGAAGGAAACTTTTGCCGCTTGCCAAACGAGGGCGAGTGCGTTTCAGTTTTCGGTTCCGGCGTGCAAATTGCTGTAATTCGGGGTCCCGCCGTAACTTTCCACCCAACCAAAACACTACCATGGCTCTCAAAGTAGGCATTAACGGGTTCGGCCGCATCGGCCGGCTGGTCTTCCGCGCCATCGCGGAAAAGAAACTTCTCGGCAGCGAGATCGAAGTCGTTGCCATCAACGACCTTGTGCCGGCCGACAACCTGGCATACTTGCTGAAGTATGACTCGACCCAGGGCCGTTACCACGGGACGGTTACAAACGAGGGTGACGGTATGCTGATTGTGGACGGCCACCGCATCGCCAGCCTGGCCATCAAGGAAGGCCCTGCCGCCCTGCCGTGGAAGGCCCTGGGCGTGGACATCGTGATTGAGTCCACCGGTTTGTTCACCGAGGCCGACAAGGCGGCCGCGCACCTGACGGCCGGGGCCAAGAAAGTCATCATTTCCGCGCCCGCCAAGGGCGACTGCAAGACGGTGGTCATTGGCGTCAACGACCACACCCTGACGAAGAACGACAACATCATCTCCAACGCCTCCTGCACGACCAACTGCCTGGCGCCCATCACCAAGGTGGTGCTGGACAACTTTGGCATTGCCGAAGGCCTGATGACCACCATTCACAGCTACACCGCCACGCAAAAGACCGTGGATGCGCCATCGCGCAAGGATTGGAAGGGTGGCCGCAGCGCCGCCATCAACATCATTCCCTCGACCACCGGCGCCGCGAAGGCCGTCGGCCTCGTCATTCCGGAAGTGAAGGGCAAGCTGACCGGGATGTCCTTTCGCGTGCCGACCCCGACAGTCTCCGTGGTGGACCTTACGGTGCGCACGGAGAAGAGCACGTCGTACAAGGCGATTTGCGAAGCGATGAAAGCCGCGAGTCTGAATGGCCCGTTGAAGGGCATTCTCGCCTACACCGAGGATGAAGTGGCCTCCAGCGACTTCATTCACGACGCCCACTCGTCCATCTTTGACGCCGGTTCCGGCATCGAACTGAACGACAAGTTCTTCAAACTCGTGAGCTGGTACGACAACGAGTGGGGGTATTCCTGCCGCTGCGCCGAGCTGATCACGAAGCTGTCGAAATTGCTGTAAAGCAGTTTCGGGTTTTGAGTTTCGCGTTCCGTGGCAACACGGTTTCCCGGCCTCATGCACGAAGCGATTAACCCGAAACCCAAAACTCGAAACTCAAAACTTACCCATGCCTCGCACCAAAACCGTCAATGATGTGAACCTCGCCGGCAAGCGGGTGTTCGTTCGCGTGGATTTCAACGTGCCGTTCGACGAGAAGGGCAACGTATCGGATGACACGCGGGTGGTGGAGTCGCTGCCGACCATCAAGCATTTGATGGGGCAGGGGGCGAAGGTCATTCTCGCGAGTCATCTGGGCCGCCCGAAGGGCAAGCGCGACCCGAAACAATCGCTCCAACCGGTGCGTGCGGTGCTGGAAAAGCACCTGGGCATGCCCGTGGCGTTTGCGGATGACTGCATTGGGACCGACGCCGAGACCAAGGCGGCGGCATTAAAAAACGGCGAGGTGCTGTTGCTCGAGAATGTACGCTTCCACGCCGAGGAGGAGAAGAACGATCCCGCCTTTGCGAAGGAAATGGCCAAGCTCGCCGAGGTGTTTGTGAATGACGCTTTCGGCTCCGCGCACCGGGCGCATGCTTCGACGGCCGGCATCGCCGTCCATCTGCCCATCCGGAGCGCCGGTCTGTTGATGCAAAAGGAACTCGCCTTCCTCGGCGACAAGACCGCGAATCCGGTGCGTCCGTTTTGCGTCATTCTCGGCGGCGCGAAGGTGTCCGACAAAATCAAGGTCATTGACGCCCTGCTGGACAAGGCGGATTCGATGATTATCGGTGGGGCCATGGCCTATACGTTTGCCCTGGCCGCCGGCCGAAAAGTCGGCAAGAGCCTGACCGAGCCGGACAAGGTGGACCTCGCGAAAATGTGCGTGCAAAAAGCCCAAACCCGCGGCGTGAAGCTGCTCCTGCCAGTGGACAACCTGATTACCGACAAACTCGATTTCCCCAACGCCACTGTGGGCGAGACCAAGATTGTCGAGGGCGACATTCCTGACGGTTGGGAGGGCGTGGACATCGGCCCGAAGTCCATCGCGCTCTTCAATGCGGAAATCGCCCGCGCCAAGACAATTTTGTGGAACGGTCCGATGGGCGTGTTCGAGATCAAGGCCTGTGCCCAGGGTACATTTGCCATGGCCAAGGCCATTGCCGACAACACGGGCGCCATTTCCATCATCGGCGGGGGCGACTCCGTCAAGGCCGTGAAAAAGAGCGGCCAGGCCGGGAAAGTCTCCTTCATCAGCACGGGTGGCGGCGCGAGCCTCGAATTTCTCGAGGGTCGGGAGTTGCCGGGCGTGGCATGTTTGGAAACAATTTAACGGCAAAGTTTTTTAGTGCCTGGTGTTCTAGTGCTTAGTGCTGACACCCACCCCAAAACTGCTGGAAAAACAAAAACACCAAGCACTAAAACACGAAAGCACTTACGGCCTCCATTTCCTGCTCGCCCTCCGGGGTCACTTATCCATAATTCCACTCAAAAACACCCATGGCCAAACCCGTTCGCAGATATCTCATTGCCGGTAACTGGAAGATGAACAAGACCGCGAGCGAAGGCGTGGACTTGGTGGGCGATTTGGTTTTGGCAGTGGGCAAGACCACGGATGTCACCGTGGCCGTATGCCCGCCGTTCACCTGCCTTGAAAGCGTGGGCAAGGCGCTCGAAGGCTCGACCATCAAGCTGGGCGCGCAAAACATGCACCCCGAGCCGTCCGGCGCCTATACCGGAGAAATTTCCGCGGCCATGCTGCGCACGCTCTTCGTCAATTACGTGATCCTCGGCCACAGCGAGCGCCGCCAGTATTTTGCCGAGACGGAAGCGTTCATCAACAAGAAGGTCCTCGCCGCGCTTGAGGGCAATTTAAGCCCCATCCTGTGTGTCGGTGAACTGCTCTCTGAACGCGAAGCGGGCAAGACTTTGGAAGTTGTGAAACGCCAGATTGACGGCGGCCTGGTTGGCGTCACCGCCGCGCAGGCGGACAAGCTGGTCATCGCCTACGAACCGGTGTGGGCCATCGGCACCGGCAAAACTGCGACGCCGGCCATGGCGCAGGAGGCCCAGGGCGCAATTCGCCATTTGCTCAACGGCCACCTCGGTGCTGCCGCCGGCACGAAAGTCCGAATTTTGTATGGCGGTTCCATGAAGGCGGACAATGCCGAGGAACTCCTTGCGCAGCCGGACATTGATGGCGGCTTGGTGGGTGGCGCTTCGCTCGACGCCCGCTCGTTCATAAAAATTGTGCAGGCCGCGCAAAAGCAGGCGCCGCATCGCGGGTAGTTGAAGCCGGGGCCGGTATACTTCCTGTTGCCAAATTCGGGAAGACTTTAAGGCCAAAGCACCCAAGCCGCCATGACGAGGGCGGCGGTCAACAGCAGGGTTGCCAAAGCGCGCGCTTCCGTGCGCGTCAACTCGAAGTAATGCATGGTGGGCGGCATCCTAGGTTTGGGCCCGATGGGGGGGAAAGGCAAAAATTTCCCGAACTTTGACTGGGCCCGGGTGTTTAAGTTTGTCCCGCCGGGTCGTTCGGGCAAACTTACCTAAATCGCAAATCATAAAGCTTAATTCCATCCCACGCCCATGAAATCTCCCTTGTTGCTGGCCGCCCTGGCAGTCCTCCTCTCCGCCGCCGGCTCTCCGCCGCCAGCGGTTTCAGTCTTGGTCAAAAGTGATGTCTGGGATTACGACCGGTTGAAGGCTGAGGCCGACCTTGTGGTCGTCGCGACACCTCTGTCCACGAAGGAATTGGAGGAGCATACGGTTCTACCTGGGATTCAACAACTGGGACCGGATGGCAAAGCTCTGCCGGTGGCGGCGATTGGATTGGAAGCGAATTTCGAAATCAACGTCATTTTGAAGGGCGCATGGCCACTGAACCGTCTCATTCTGCATTATCTGCGGGAAGCCCGCCCGCCCGCCCAGCCGGCGGTGGGTGGCCCGTTGCTGGTTAGCTTTGACCCCAAGAAAAAAATCCGGTACTTGATGTTTCTCAAACTGGACAAGGAAGGACGGTTTTATTCCGTCACGGGCCAGACGGACCCGGGTTTGGCGATTAAGGAGTTGGGGGCCAGTCCGTAGGCTGGAGAAGGGACAGAGGGACAGAGGGATTCAGGCCTTGTTAGCAGATTGCTTGGGGTGGGTCAGTTTTTGGTGAAGGCTGCAGAGCATGCGGTCGATTTCCCTTACTTTCTCGTTTATCTCTGAAAAGCGTGTTTTGGGAATGAAGTCTAGATTGGCAGCGATTTCGAGTTGGGTTTCCAGCTCATAAAGCGATCCGATGGAAATTTGCACAAACCGGACATATTCCGCTCGCGAGCGCCACGCATACCCTTCCGCCAGATTGGATGGAATTGAGACCGCGGACCGCCGAATTTGACTGGTTAACCCATAAACCTCTTCTTTGGGAAAGAGGCGACTGAATTGGTATACGGCCGTGACCAAGACCATGCTTTTTTGCCAAACAATCAAATCGCGAAACGTCCTGATGGGCGCATTCATAGTGGGTCCGTGGGTTTGGTTTTCAATTCCCAGTCCTCAATCCAAACAATGAGTAAAAAGTAGGCCGTGATGCACGCAAGCAAATTCGGCGCAATTGTTCGGCCCCGCATTTTGCCCTCAATCTCTGGAGATATTTCCCAGTCGCTCTCCGCCAATGCCGCCCGGTCTCTTCACCCCAATAATTGCCAACGTCGAAGTTCAAGCCAAACTATATGCTCCCGTAGGCCCCTGAAGGGCGCGCCAATACTGTGAGCATGGGCTTGCTGAACAACCCTCTGTCCCTAGGTCCCTTTGTCCCTGTCCTCAAAAAAGTGGGCCGGCGGGGACTCGAACCCCGAACCAACGGCTTAAAAGGCCGCTGCTCTACCATTGAGCTACCAGCCCGCAGAGTGCAGGGAGCGGATTCGCCCCACTGCCAAACCGTGAATCTATACAAACTTTGCGGCGGCTGGCAAGCTGGTTTGCACGAGGGCCCGGGATCAGTTCGAAGTCACGGTAGGGCGGGACCTCCGGGCCCGCCTAGTTTCATTCTTAAACCTCGGATGGCACGGATTGCACCGATAAATGAATTCTCGCGCAAAGGCGCAAAGGCGCAAAGGGCCGCATGCCACCTGCGCGACGCGCACTCGTTCGAGATGGCTAAGCGGATGACAGCGTAATCCAGTTCACTCCAGTCCATTGAAGCACACATGGGAAGCGAGGGGTGGTCCGGCTCGGCCCCCCGGCGCCAGCCGGGGGCCGGGCGGGTCCACCCCTTTTCCTTGTTACCTATCGAGTAATAACTGTCCACGCTGCGATTAGTGCCGGCACCGAAAGGAAATCGCTGTTTTGGGAGTTGCCGGGACTTGGAGGTTGGCGTTAATTGAAACTACAGACAAGCCATGAAACAAAAAGGTTTACTATGCCCGAAGTGCAAAGGTGAAAACTTTGAGATTCGTCTCAAAAAAGACGAAGGTGTGGCGACGGCAAAATGCGCTGTATGCGCGACCAATTATTTGATTTTGGACAGCATGGATTATTGGTTCGATATTATCCAAACTGGTTATCCGCGAATTTGCCGATGCGCGTGTAAATGCACAGTTTTCAATCTGCGAATCGATTACTATTATCGAGACAATGGTGACATCAATGAAGTGGAACTGCGGAGCACATGCGTATCCTGCCAAAAAACCAAATTACAATTTGCGGCGGATATCAATTACGGCGGCACCGAACACCTTTACGATAGACCGCTAGTCTTTTGCAAAAATCCGAAGATTTTATATGATCTCAAGGAGTTCAATTTATTTGTGACAGACGAAGACCTGGCGCGAATTGTGGACTATCTGGGCCATGACAGGAGATGCGCCTTTTTTTGCTGTTGTATACTAACCAACAATAAATGGACGAGGCGGGTTTGCACGGCGGATCAAGTGAAAGAGATTATTTGCAACGACCGCTATCTCATGTTTTGGGCCTCACCCCATCAAATGACCCTTTCGGACGATGAAGTTGGAACAGCACAAAATGAAGGCTTATTCTGGAAGAGAAATGAGGTTATCCGATTTAGTTGTCCGACCACCATGATTCTGGGGGCAAACGAAGGAAGTTTATACTACATCAAATTTTCGACGCAATTCTTAGACGGCGACCAGGTGAAATCAAAATCAATGCCATTTAAGAACCTCACGATGGATCTTGTTTGTTGGTTGCAGAAGGAATTCGTTTCGTGGCGCGGGCCAAATAGCTTCGACAATCTTAATGAACATATTCGTTTATTCGGTAACAAATTCTGCGCGAACAACGGCGACAAGAATTACTGATAAGAAATTGTTTATTTGGGGTTGTTGGCTCAGGGAGTATGGGTTACTTCTGCCTAAATTTCAAACAGAGATGTAGCAAGAAGCCAAAGCGAAGCTTTGGATGGCCGCGCGGCCCGAGCGCTACTGCCACTACGCAGCGGCTCACTCCTGGGCGAGCACGCTTGCGAGTCCCCCTTACTGCCTCGGGGTCGGAATTTGTAACCCGTTTTTGTAACCCGGTGGCCGGATTTGGGCGAATTCTGGTGATTTTAGGCCAACGATAAACTTCCGCAACCCGCTGAGGATCTTCCAATCTACAGGCCGAGCTTTTGCACGAGTTCCTCGACCGTGAGGCCGTGATGCCCGGCGACACTTTTGAGGATGCCGGAGAGCGTGCCGGTGCGGATGGGGTGGTGGTTCGGAATGGCCTCGTGGTGTTGGCCACCCTGTTGCGTGGTGACGCGGACGTGAGAGCCGCGTTGCCGGTTGACCGTGTAGCCGAGCGCGCGCAGGGCCTTGACCAGGTTCGGGCCGGAGACATCGCGCGGGAGCTTCATCGGGTGAGGACTTCGTCGCGCACGAAGTGAAGGCGGATGACTTTGGGAGCCTCCATCGTCTCGTCAAAGTAGCAGTCCACGGCTTCCTTCACGTTGGCGCGCAGTTCCGCCAGGGTGTCGCCCTGCGTATGGACACCGACGCCGAGCGCGGAGGCGGTGTAGCCACCGTCCACCTCGTCCTCGCGCACCTCGAAGATGATTTCGATCATGGCGGCAGGTTAGTGGCTGGCCGCGCTTGAGGCAAGCCCGTCCTGCAACGGACAGTTGCCAGTGAAGCAAATCGGGGGCCTTTGACCGGAGGACACGGGCTGCTTGAGGTCCGCACGGGAGTTCCATCCCGACCAATACAAACGTTACTAAGGCGAGGTTTGATTCTTCAAATTAAATCTACTTCTTGGCGGTGGCCGCCGGGTCGGGGGTGCCGTCAAGTTGAACGACGCCGCTGGCGGTTGCGCCCATATGGGCGAGCAGGGCGCGGAAGAAAGCAGCATGGAAATGCTGGACGTCGCCGGTTTCAGCGTTGATATGGCCCTGCCAGATTTGGAGTTTGGGATCATGCAGCCTTTGCAGGGTTATATCCAGGTAGGTGAAATTGGCGATGCGCGTCTGCGGAACGACCATTTCGCCCATACCCGCCCCAGCCATGGGCCGGCCATAGATATCGCCGCCGATGCCCGTCATGGTCGGCACGGTAACGCCATAAGTTATCGGAACGTCCTTGGTGGAAAGGTTGTAAGTAAGTTGAAAATCCGCTTCGGCGGCGGGTGCAAGCTGGTATCCCAGGGCCTGAAGTTGGGCGGCCAGGGTTTCGCCCGCGAGCCGGTTGGGCAAAGTTTCCGCCGTGGGGTCACTCGGTGCGGCCAGGGTGAACTTGTCTTGCAGGGTGACGGGAAATTTGGCGTCGCCCTCGACGGCGAGGTTGGCGTAGGTGTGCGCGCAGCCGGTCAACCCGGCAAAGGCGCAAAGTGACCAAAGTACAGCAGTTAGGAATCGCATCGGGCCAGAATAAGAGTGCGACGCGAGTTTGTCAAAGCTGCGGGGTATGGGGTGTTCCACTATGACTGACGAGCGCACGCCCCGGGGTTCCGGAGCATCCCTCCCGGCTTTCTTGTTCTTGGCATCGGAGGGAATTTCCTTACGGTGGACGGATGAAATTACCCCGATTTCTTTGGAACTTGATTTTACCGGGCTCGGCCCTGTTAGTTGCGGGCTGCGCCGATGCGCCGCGCGGGTATTGGGTCTATGTCGGCACACGCGACTTTGGGACGGACAAGGGGTTTTCCCTGGCGAAGTTTAATCCCGACTCGGGCGCGCTGACCCAGCCGGAATTAGTCGAGGCGGCGGTCGGGCCGGCGTTTTTCCAAATCCATCCCGATGGCCGGCATCTTTATACGATCAACTCGCTCGGCCCGACCAAGCCGGGTGAGGGGCTGCTGAGCGCCTATGACTTGGACCCGAAGACGGGGAAACTCACGCTACTCAATTCCCAATCCAGCGGAGGCCAGAATCCGGCCTATCTGAGTTTTGACCGCACGGGCCGGTTTGTCCTCATCGCCAATTACAACGGCGGCAGCGTGGCCGTGTACCCGATTCTGGCCGACGGCAAGCTCGGAGCGCGCACGGCGTTTGACCAGCATGCGGGAAAGAGTGTTTCGCCGGACCGCCCGCCGCAGCCTTACTCCCATTCGATTATCATTGACCCGTCCAATCGTTTTGCGCTCAACGCCGACCTCGGGCTCGACCGGGTGTATGTTTACAAATTTGACGCGCAAACCGGCGCGCTGACGGCAAACGACCCGGCGTGGTTCGCGGATCATCCGGCGTCCGGGCCGCGCCACGTGATTTTCTCGCCGGATGGAAAGTTTGTTTACGTTTCGCATGAAATCGCGAACTTTGTGGGCGTCTATGCCTGGGACGGGCAAAAAGGCACGCTGACGGAGGTGCAGACCATTTCGACGCTGCCGCCGGATTTCAAGGGCACCAATACCGCCGCCGAAATTGAGATTCATCCCGGCGGAAAATTCCTCTACGTGTCGAATCGGGGCGAGGACAGCATCGCGGAATTCACGGTGGATGCCGCCAGCGGGAAGCTGGCTTATGTGGGCAGCACGCCGACCCAGGGCAAGACGCCCCGCAATTTTGCGCTCGACCCCACCGGCGGGTGGCTGCTCACTTCCAACCAGGAGTCCGGCTCGATCCTGCTGTATCGCGTGGATCCGGGCACGGGCAAGCTCACACCGGCCGGCCCTTTGATCAATTTGTCGGCCGCGCCGTTTTGCGAGCGCTTTGCCCCGGTGGTGCGTTAGGGCGATTAGGACTACAGGAATGTTTTGGGGTATGGGCAATGTGGAAGGGGCGGACACCGGGAGCGCGGAGCCGGATTTTTCGCACGCGAAGCCGCGAAGGCGCGAAGTTGGCGCTGGTTAAATCTTTTCCAGCCGTGGCACGGTCCATTGGCCCATGTCCTTGACGAAAACGATATTGTTTTCCAACGGCCAGGCATCGTCCCATTTCGGCTCGATGACGATGGTGCCGGTTGGGTCAATGAGGCCGCATTTATTCCCCACTTCGATAATCGAAAGGGTCCGTAACGAATCCGGCCCTAATCCAATTATTACTGACTCCCCGCTGACTTCGCCGATTTCGCCTGATCCTCCAGCAGGGCCTTTTTCACATCGTCAGCCTGTTGATCAGTCGAGGCGTGCAGGTCGCGCCAAATAACGACGCCGTCTTTCATCAAAAACGATTGGCGACGCAATCCGGCGACACCGAAGGCGTTATAAATCTCGCTTTTGGGGTCGGCGATCAAATCGAAAGGAAGTCCTTGTTTGACGGCAAATTTCTTTTGGTCCTCGATGCAGTCGTGACTGACCCCAATGATGGTGAGGAGGCCCAGGTTATGCAGATCGGCAAAGGCGTCGCGCAAGCTGCAGGCTTCGGCGGTGCAGCCGGGCGTTCCGGCCATGGGATAAAAGAACACCAGTACGTAACCGTTGTGGTAGAGCGCGCCCAAATCCACCGTCCGACCGTCCTGGTTGACGCCCGGCACGCCCGGTGCGGTCGCGCCCACGGCCAACGGTTCGCCGGAACTGACGATGCCCGAAACCGCGTGCCGTAAAAAATTAAACATGAGCGGGGCGTGGGGGCGTCGTCACCGATATTTCCGGATCAGGGCTTTTTGCCGCCGTCCACCGTCCACATGGGCGATTCCTTGGTGTGGTCGGAAAATTTTTGCGTGGTGCGTTCGAGGCGGGTGGCCAGGGTCTTGAGAATTTTGACGACGACATCCGGCTGCTCCTTCATCAATTGCTCAATGGGCAGCGATTTGATTTTTGCGATCTTCACCGCTCCCTTGGCCTTGATGGTGCAGGTGCGCGGCTTGCCGAGCAAGTCGGCCATTTCCCCAAAAATAGTCCCGGGGAACATCAGCGTCGTGAGCAGCACATTGTCCTTGTAAACTTCGACGGTACCGGAGAGCAGTATGTAAAAATAACCCGCAGGATCACCCTGGCGGATGATAGTGGCGGCGTGCGGAAGCTCGACTTCTTCAGTGGGCATAGCGGGAAGGGAACATAGGCCTAACGGCGCTATACGTCAATCACATCATCGTCGCGCCGGGCGGACGGCGAGTGAGGGGCGCGGCCGCCCAAGCCGCGGGTGGCCGCGACGAAGCGCCGACGGCCGAGGCGGCGGTTGGCGAGGAAGGACATGATGCTCACCACGAGGGCCCCCCAGAACGCCGGCCAAAAGCCATCCACATGGAAGCCGGGAACCAGCCCATTGCCCGCCCACCAGAAAAGCAGGGCATTGATCAACAGCAGTCCGAGGCCGAGGGTCAGGACCACAAAGGTCAGTGCGAATAAAACCAAAATCGGTTTGAGCACGGCATTGAAGATCGTCAGTACCAGCACGGCGAGAGCCAGCGTGATCAGCCCGTGCGGGCCCAAACTGTCCGCCCCGTTATAATGTATCCCTTTGGAGGTGTGCGCAGCGATCACGACGCCCAGCGCGATCATGAGCCAGCGCAGCACGGGACGCCACCACGGCATCGCGCGTTCACTGCTGGTCATGAAGCCACTGAGTTGGGACATGGCGGAAGCATGGAGGAAGAAGCGGGAAGTTGGAAGCTGGAAGTTGGAAGGATCTCGAGCGGGGGAGCGGGGGAGCGGGGAGCGGGGAGCGGGGAGCGGGGAGCGGGGAGCGGGGAGCGGGGAGCGGGGAGCGGGGAGCGGGGAGCGGGGAGCGGGG
>Ga0265320_10002990_pt1 | contig 11550 bp, 7 predicted proteins | sample 4827metaG_FD_202087 | JGI IMG/M metagenome (GOLD analysis project Ga0265320, IMG submission 202087) | Rhizosphere microbial communities from Carex aquatilis grown in University of Washington, Seatle, WA, United States - 4-8-27 metaG | ecosystem: Host-associated > Plants > Roots > Rhizosphere >...
CGCGCGCAGGTCCGGCGGGAGCTCGCCCCGGGCCAGGCGGAGGGTGATCGCCCGCGCTTCCCCCGGGGCCAACTCCCAGCGGTACTGCAACGCGGCCATGGTCCCGGGCTCGGCGGCATCGGCCAGCGAGGGGTTCCCGGCGAGGACGGCCGCGTCCAGCCGGTCACGTGTCCGGGCCGCCCTGCCGCCGGCGCCCCACAGGGTCGCCGCGTCCGACTCGTTGTGAGTCATGAGCACCGCGTCGGCGGGCGGGCCCACCAGCCAGTAGCGGCCCAGCCGGTGATGCTCGGCCTGCAGGGCCATGGCCCCCGCCCCCCGCTCGAGGCTGATGGCCGGACGCCGCGGATCCAGGCCCCAGCTCCACGTGTTGCGGAACCATAGCGTGGGGAGCAGGTGGATGAGGGCCGCCTCCGGCCCGTGATTGGTCACCGTGAAGCGGGCCACGATGTCCTCCGGCCCGGCCTTGGCATATTCGACGGTCAGGTCGAAGAAGCGCCCGTCGTCGAGGAGGCCCGTGTCGAGCAGCTCGAACTCCGGTTCCTGCCGCGAGCGCGCCGCATTGGCCTGCCGCAGCTGGTCGTAGGGGAAGGCCGCCTGCGGGTAACGGTAGAGCGCCTTGAGGTAGCTCGAGGTGGGTGTCCCGTCGAGGTAGTAGTACAGCTCCTTGACGTCCTCGCCGTGGTTGCCCTCGGGGTTGCTCAGGCCGAACAGGCGGCGCTTGATCGTGGCATCCCGACCGTTCCACAGGGCCGGCGCGAAGCACAGGTCGCCCACGTCATCGCTCAGGCCGAGCAGGCCGTCCTCGCCCCAGCGATAGGCCCGCGACGCGGCCTGGTCGTAGGGGAAGCTCCGCCAGGCGTCGCCGTCGGCCGAATAGTCCTCGCGGACCGTGCCCCACTGGCGGTTGCTCAGATAGGGCCCCCAGCCGTACCACGCACGGCGGCCCTGGGCGACCTCCGCCAGGCGCCGCCGCTCGGGGTCCGGGGTCGCCGGGAACCGGCGCGCCTCTCGTGACGTACTATCCGGCAACGGATCCGGGCCGTGGGGCGCCATCTTCAGCGGCCCAGCCCATCGAGGAGGGGTCGCCCGTGGCCATCCGGGAGTCGGTCGACAAGGTCGTCGCCAACGTCGAACGCGTCATCGTGGGCAAGCATCACGAGGTGCGCCTGGCGCTCGTCGCGCTGCTCTGCCAGGGCCACCTGTTGATCGAGGACGTCCCCGGCACCGGCAAGACCGTACTGGCCAAGTCGCTTGCGCGCAGCCTGGGCTGCAGTTTCCGGCGCATCCAGTTCACGCCCGACCTGCTGCCGTCGGATGTCACGGGCCTCTCCATCTACAACCAGAAGACCCAGGAGTTCGAGTTCCGCCCCGGGCCCATCATGGCCCAGATCGTCCTGGCCGACGAGATCAACCGGGCCACCCCCAAGACGCAGTCGTCGCTGCTCGAGTGCATGGAGGAGCGGCAGGCCACCATCGACGGCACGACCTATCCCATGCCCGAGCCGTTCCTCGTCATCGCCACCCAGAACCCCATCGAGTACGAGGGCACGTTCGCCCTGCCGGAGGCCCAGCTCGACCGCTTCATGCTGCGCCTGCGGCTCGGCTATCCGCAGCCGCTCGAGGAGATCGTCATCCTCGACGAGCAGAAGCGGAGCCACCCGCTGGGTGAGATCCAGGAGGTCGCGTCGCTCGAGGAGTTGCGCGCCATGCAGGCCGCCATCCGCGAGATCTACGTCGACTCGGCGATCAGCGATTACATCGTGCGCCTGGTGAACGCCACGCGCGTCCACCCCGACGTCTACCTGGGCGCCTCGCCACGTGGCTCGCTGGCGCTGTACCGCGCGGGCCAGGCGTGGGCCGCCTTCCAGGGGCGCGACTACGTCATCCCCGACGACGTCAAGGCCCTCGCCGAGTCCGCCCTTGCGCATCGGCTGATCATCCGCACCGCGGCCAGCATTCGCGACGTGGATCCCACCGCGATCGTCCGCGAGTTGCTGGCCAGCGTGCCCGTGGAGGCGCCGACACCGGCTGCCTCACGCGCCGGCGTCCGACCGGCCTAGCGCCCGAGGGTCGGCGTGCTGCGACGCCTGGAGATCCTCCTCGTCGGCGCCGTTCTGCTCGTGGCCGCGTTCGCCTCGGGGGCCGACTTCCTCTTCTTCCTGCTCTACCTCGTCCTTCTCGTGGTCGGCGGCGCCTACCTCCTGAGCCGCTTCGGCCTGGCCGATCTCGAGGCGGGCTACGCCCTGGACCGGACCCACGGCCATGTCGGCGAGCAGCTGCGGGCGACCTACACCCTGCGCAACGTCAGCCGCCTGCCCAAGCTGTGGCTGGAGTCGTCGAGCCCGTCGACCCTGCCGGTGCCGCTGCCCGGGCGGGCGCTCTCCCTGGGCCCTCGCGCCGAGCGCTCGTGGGCCGCGCGGGTGCCCCTCGTCGCCCGCGGGCACTACCGCGTCGACCCGCTCCTGATCCGCACGGGCGATCCCCTCGGCCTGTTCGAGGCGGCCGCCACGGTCGGTGCCGCGACCGCGGTGACGGTCTACCCCCGGGTGGAGGCACTGCCCGACTGGCGGCTCCCGCCGAGCTCGCTGGAAGGCAGCCGTTCGAGCCCTGAGCGCACCCTCCAGGCCACGCCGCTCGTCACGTCGATCCGGCCGTACCTGCCGGGCGACGCCTACAACCGCATCCATTGGAAGAGCACCGCCCGCCAGAGCGAGCTGCAGGTCAAGGAGTTCGACCTGGAGCAGACCGCCGACCTGTGGCTCTTCCTGGACCTGCAGGCCACGGTCCAGGCGGGGCGCGGCGACGAATCGACGCTCGAGGCGGGCGTCCGGGTGGCGGCGGCCCTCGCCTCGCACGCCCTCGTCGACAACCGCGCCGTGGGCATCACTGTGTCGGGCCACCGGACCAGCGTCGTGCCCGCCGACCGGGGCGCTCGCCAGCACCTCAAGATCATGAGCCTGCTCGCCGCGGTGGCCGCGGACGGCGCGGAGCCGTTCGTGGAGGCGCTCGTGCAGGGCCTCCCGCGTTTGCGACGGGGCATGACCGCGATCGTCATCACCCCGTCACTGGAGCGCGACTGGGTGCGCCCGCTCGCGTCGCTGCGCGGCCGCGGCATCCGCGCCGTGGCTTGCCTGCTGGACGCGGCGGCCTACGCCACGTATCGGGGGCCGGGCAGCCGACCGGCCGCGACCGAGTCCGATGGGCGTGACGTCCGCGCCCTCCAGCACGCGCTGGCCGAGCACGACATCCGCGTCTTCCACATCATCCCGGAGAAGCCGCTGGGGCAGATCCTGGTGACCGCGCGCGGCGCTGGACTGGCCGTGGCGCGATGACCAGCGCGGCGCTGCGGCGCGACGACAGCTTCGAGGGGCCGGCCTGGCTGCGTGGTCCGCAGGAGGGCTGGCTGGCCGTCATCGCCTTCATCGTCATGATCGGGTCGGTCGCCCTGTCCATCGATGCCGCGCATTGGGCCGGCTTCGTGCCCGCGGGGCCCAGCGAGACCGGCTTCCTGCTGCCGGTCATGCTGCTGGCCGCCCTGTGGGGCTTCGTCAGCGCCAAGCTGGGCTGGCCCGCGCTGGCCGCGGACGTCGTCGGCGCGGCCGTGGGGGCCGGCGTCCTGCTCCTCGCCGTCGCCGCCATCGTGGCGCCCGGACAGGCGCCTGGCACCGCCCTCACGGCCCTCTCGGACTCGGTGTACCGCTTCTACCACGACCTCGTCATCGACGGCGTGCGCTCGTCGGAGACGTCGGTCTTCCTGCTGGTCCTGGGGGCCGCGATGTGGGCGGTCGCCCAGCTGGCCGCCGTGAACCTGTTCGGGCGTCACCGGGGCCTGGCGGTGGTGGCCATGACCGGCATCGCCATCTTCGTCGAGCTGTCGGTCTCGGCGCAGGACCAGTACGGCTACCTGATCATCTTCACCGTGGCCGCCCTGGTGCTGCTGATGCGCCTGAACCTGCTCGACCAGCGGGTCGGATGGGTGCGCCGCGGCATCGGTGACCAGGGCGCCGTGGCCACGCTGTACACCCGCAGCGGGGTGACCTTCATCGCCCTGACCCTGATCGGCGCCCTGGCCCTGACGGCGACCGCCAGCTCCGCGCCGCTGGCGGGCGTGCTGAACCAGCCGGGGGTGCGCGACCAGCTGGTGAACCTGGGCGAGCAGCTCAACACCCTCGTCGGCGGCGTGGTCGGCAACGCCCGCGGCCCGAACGGCCTCTTCGCCACCTCGTCGACGATCACCGGCCTGTGGGAGTCCTCGCCCACCGTCGTCTTCACCGCCACGACCGACACCCAGCAGGGCTACTACTGGCGCGGGGCCACGTACGACACGTTCGACGGGACGACATGGAAGCAGGTCGACCGCACCAACGACGGCGACGTCGCGGCCGGCGCACCCGTGCTGGCCGGGACGGCGGACGGTGGTGCCTCGCTCGTGGCGCGCGCGACGGTCAAGACCACCATCCACGACATCAGCCTGGGCAGTTCGACCCTGGTGGCCCCGGAGGACGTGGCCTCGGTCGACCGGACGACGACCGTCTACACGGCCGGACCGGGCGGCGGCTTCGACTCGGCCGAGCTGTCGGGCGGCCTGGGCGCCGATGACAGCTACACGGTCACCTCGCTCGTGGTGCCGCAGGGCGATGAGAAGGGCGCCCCCACCGAGTCACAGCTGGCCGCCGCCGGGCTCGACTACCCCGACTCCGTAGCGCCCTACCTGCAGTACACGGGTGCCGTGGGCGACGAGACGATCAACCTGGCCCGCTCCATCGTGGCCGGTCTGCCCGCCTCGCAGCAGGACCCGTACCACATCGCCAAGGCGATCCAGGCTTTCTTCACCACGGCCAACGGGTTCCACTACAACACCGACGTGCGCGGCGAGTGCCCGTCCGGTGACATCGTCGACTGCTTCCTCGCCGAGTCCCACCGGTCTGGCTACTGCGAGTACTTCGCCACGTCGATGGTCATGATGCTTCGCACCCTGGGTATCCCTGCCCGCTACGTGAAGGGCTACCTGCCCGGCCAGCAGCTGGCCGACGGCAGCTTCCAGGTGGAGGCGAGCGCCGCCCACGCCTGGGCCCAGGTCTACTTTCCAGGCTACGGCTGGATCCGCTTCGACCCCACGCCCAGCGCCCAGGCGGACCTTGGCCAAGCGGCCACGACGTTCGTCAAGGGGAGTCCCGTGCCGGCCACGCCTTCGCCGTCGATCGGCTCGGTCCAGAGCGGCGCCGACGCCACGGACCCGCTCCACCGGACGCTGCCGCCGCTGACCCCGGGCTCGGTGAGCGGCGGTGACTCGGGCATCGGCTTCCTGGCCGTGATCGTCATCGGCCTGCTGGCCCTGCTTCTGGCCTTCGGCGTGTGGCGCAGCCGCCGCTCGGGCGTCCTGTCGCGCAGTGAGCCCGACGCCGTGTACCGCGGGATGGTCGGCTTCGCCACTCGCCTGGGGTATGGCCAACTGCCGACCCAGACGGCCTACGAGTACGCGGGGGCCCTGGGCGACCTGGTGCCCGCCGCGCGCGAAGAGCTGCAGCTCGTGGCGCGGGCCAAGGTGGAGGTCACCTACGGACGCCGGACGGTGCCCGGCGACCGCCTCATCGCGCTGCACGCGGCCTACCGGCGCCTGCGGGTGCGCCTGCTGCGGCTGGTGTTCCGGCGGCAGCGCGGGTTCCGGCCGCGTCGCGGTGGCCCGGGGAGCGCGTCCCGGCTCTAGAGGGCGCCGGGTCGGGCGATCTCCGGCTGGCCGACGGGCCCGTCCAGGTGCTCGGCCAGGTTGTGCGCCCGCAGGGCGCTCGCCCCACCGTCGATGGTCACAGCGGTGATCCCGCACAGCACGAACGGCAGACGCCAGAAGGCGTCGAGCGGCAGGCCCAGGAGCGACAGGAGCGCCAGGCGCAGGACACCGTCGTGGGCCACCACGACCGCCCACGGCCGCGTGGTCGCGGCAGGGGCGTATCCGGGCACCGGTGAGGGTGCCGGAGCCTGGGGATCGGCCGTCGCCAGCGAGCCAGCGGATCGAAGATCCTGCAGGACGTCTACCAGCGCCGCCCGGATGCGGACGTCCACGTCCGGCAGCGCCTCCCCGCCGGGGGCGTGGTGGGCCGTCGGGTCGCGGCGCCAGCCGGCCAGCAGGTCGGGCCAGCGCTCCGCCACGACCGCGCTGGGCTGGCCCTCCCATTCGCCCTGGCCGATCTCGGCCAGTCCGTCGGCAGTGCGGACGGAAGGCCAACCGGGCAGGGCCGCCATGTGGCCCGCGGTGCCGCGGGCCCGGCCGAGCGGCGATGACCAGAGGGCGTGCGGCGCCGTCGGCGGCATCGGATCGCCGCCCCGCGACGCGCCAAGGCGTGCCGCGACGCGGGCGGCCTGCTCCTCGCCGAGGGTCGAGAGGGGCGGGTCGGCCCGGCCCTGGAAGCGGCCTTCGGCGATCCACGTGGACTGGCCGTGGCGCACCAGGACGAGCGTCGCCGTCAAGCCATCGGTGGGCAGGCCGCGGGCCGGGCTCACGTCAGCTGCACGACCCACAGGTCCAGCACGGCGTCGAGCCGGCGCAGCTGGCCGGCCACCTCGTCGGGCACCGGCTCGTCCAGGGCCAGGATCATGAACGCGTCGGCCCGTGGCGTGCTGCGGGCCAGGTGCATGCCGCTGATGTTGATGTCGGCCGTCCCCAGGATGCCGCCCACGGCGCCGATCGTGCCCGGCCGGTCATGGTGGCGGGTGATGAGCATCGACGGGCTGAGGGCCATGTCGAGCCAGTGCTCGCCGAGGCGCACGAGGCGTGGTTCGCCGGCCCCGACCGTGCCGGCCACGGTCGCCGCTCCGCGGAGGGTCAGCAGCGAGGCGTACCGCCCGGCATCGGGGTTGCGCTGCTCCGTCACGGCGAGGCCCCGCTGGCGGGCCAGCAGCGGCGCGTTGACCTGGTTGACCCTCGTCCCGCTGGAGACGGCGAGCAGGCCGCTGAGGGCGGCTGCCACGAGCGGCGCGGCGTCGAAGGCGGCGACCTCCCCGGCGACCTCCAGGACCAGCTCAGGCTGCGGCTCGGCGATCTGGGCGTACAGCTCCCCGAGGAGGCGGGCGAGCCCCACGAACGGCGCCAGGGCCTCGGCGGTCTCGGGCGGGACGACCGGTCCGTTGACGGCGTAGCGGGCCGGCCGGCCAGCCAGCACGTCGAGGACCTGCTGGGCGACCTCGACGGCGACCCGTTCCTGGGCCTCGGCCGTGGAGGCTCCCAGGTGCGGCGTGAGCACCGTGTTGGGGGCCGTCAGCAGCGGCGAGTCGCGGGGCGGCTCGGAAACGTAGACATCGATGCCGGCCCCGCCAAGGTGGCCACTGGTGAGCGCCTCGGCGAGGGCCGCCTCGTCGATGATGCCGCCGCGGGCCACATTGAGGACGATGGCCCCGGCCGGCAAGGCGGCCAGCTCCTCGGCGCCGATCCGCCCGCGCGTGGTGCGGGTCAGCGGCACGTGCACGGTGAGCGCGTCGGCACGAGCCAGCAGGTCGGCGAACGGCACGAGCTCGACGCCATGCCGGGCGGCCGTCTCGGGCGCCACGAACGGGTCGTGCGCGACGACCGTCATCTCCAGGCCCCTGGCCCGATCGGCCAGGGCGAGCCCGATCTTGCCGAGGCCCAGGATGCCGAGGGTGCGGCCGCGCAGCTCGATGCCCGTGAAGCGGGACCGGGCCCACTCACCGCGGCGCACGGAGGCGTCGGCTGCGGCGATGCGGCGGGCGACCGCGAAGAGGAGCGCCAGTGTCTGCTCGGCCGCCGCGATCGTGTTGCCGGTGGGGGCGTTGACGACGACGACACCGGCCGCCGTCGCGGCCTCCAGATCGACGTTGTCGACGCCCACCCCGGCGCGGCCCACGACGACGAGCCGGTTGCCCGCCTCGAACGCGGCGGCGTCGACCTGGACCTGGCTGCGCACCACCAGGGCGTCGTGGTCCGACAGGGCGGCGAGGAAGGCCTCCCGCTCAAGGCCCGGTCGGAGGTCGACCTCGTGGGCGGCCCGCAGCAGCTCGAGGCCGGCCTCTCCCAGGGGCTCGGCGACGAGGATCCTCACGCGGGCACGGCGACCCGCCCGGTGCGGCTGGCGTCGGCCGCCCGCAGCGCGGCCACGAGGGCAGCTCCGCGGTCGACGTGGCGGCCGCGCTCGATGAGGACCGCCTCGATCATCTCCAGCGCCACGAGGATCTCATCCACGGTCACCGCGCCAAGGTGGCCGATGCGGAAGATCTTGCCGGTCAGGGCCCCCTGGCCGCCGGCCAGGATGAGCCCGCGGGCGCGCAGGGCGCCGTTGAACTCGGCCCACGGCAGGTCGTCCGGCAGGTGTGCGGCGGTGATCGTGGCGGAGGCGTGGCGGGGGTCGGCGAACAGCTCGAACCCGAGCGCCTGCAGCCCCGCCCGAGCGGCCGCGCCGCAGGCCGCATGGCGGGCGAAGATGGCCGGGTAGCCCTCCTGCTCGATCAGCTCGAGCGCCACGTCGAGGGCAAGGGCGACCCCCACGGCCGGCGTCCACGGTGTCTCGCCCTTGGCCAGGGCGTCACGGTGCATGGCCAGGTCGAAGTAGAAGCGCGGCATCCGGGCCCGCTCGCCCGCCGCCCAGGCCCGCGGCGAGACGCTCACCATGGCCAGGCCGGGCGGCACCATCCACGACTTCTGCGAGCCGGTCGTCACGACGTCCAGGTCCCACTCGTCTGTCTCGAACGGGATGGCTCCCAGGCCGCTGATGCCGTCCACCAGGAGCAGGGCGTCGGGTTCCGTCGCCCGCGCGGCCGCGGCGAGGTCGGCGATGGGGTTCGTGACGGCGGTGGAGGTCTCGTTGTGCGTCAGCAGCACGGCGTGCGCGGGACGGGAGGCGGCGCGCATGGCCCGCAGCGCCTCCGTCAGGGCCTCGGGCGTGGCCGCCTGGCCCCACGGTACGTCGAGACGCGTCACGTCGGCCCCGTATCGGGTGGCGATCTTGGCGAAGCGGTCACCGAACGCCCCGATGCTGACCGCGAGGACAGGGTCGCCGGGCGAGCAATGGTTGACCACCGCCGCTTCCAGGGCCCCTGTGCCCGAGGCGGTGAGCACGAGCACGTCATGTTCCGTGCGGAAACCGGCCTTTAGACCTATCGTGACGCGGCCAAGTAGTGCCTTGAACTCTGGGCCTCGATGGTTGACCATCTGCCGCGCACCCGCTTCCCGCACCGCGTCGGGCAAGGGTGTCGGGCCTGGGATCCGTAGATAGGTGACGAGTGGGGTCACGGAACGCTCCGACTGATAGGGGGGACGCGGGCACCGGCCGGGTGGCCATGCCCATCGTACCGTTTCAGGCGCCGGCGGCCGTGAAGCCATGACCGCACCCGGCCTCGAGACCCCCGTCACTGGCCTGGGCCTGCCCGACACGCGCTCCGGCGATGAGCGCACCACGCCCGTCATCCGCACGCGCCGGCGGGTCGGCGGACTACTCGGGGGAGCGTTCCTGGGCCTGGTCCTGGCCCTCGTGGCGGCCGGGGCGTTCCTGGTCGGCCTGTCGATCGCCTACCAGGGCCGCATCATGCCGGGTGTCCAGGTCGCCGGCGTGGACCTCTCCGGGCTGGACCGCGCCGGCGCTGAGGCGCGCCTGGCAGCCGCCCTGCCGCCGGTCGGCGCCGGGCACCTGACGTTGGGCCTGGGCGGCCAGCTGGCGGCGCAGACCGTCAGCCTCTCGACCCTGGGCCGGCGGTATGACGTGGCCGCCGCGGTCGATGTCGCGCTGGGCTACGGCCACGACGGCTCACCGCTCTCCCGGGCCGAGGCGGAGGTGCGCGGCCTGCTGGGTGGCGTGCAGGTCAGCTCGGCCCTGGTCTACGACAGCGCCGCCGTCGACGCCTTCATGAGCCGCGTCGCGGCCGCCACCGCGCTCGCGCCCGTGAGCGCCCAGGTGCGCTGGACCTCCGGTACGACGACGTTCACGGTCGTGCCCGCCACGACCGGCCGGACCCTGGATGCCGCCGCCACGAAGGCGGCCCTCGAGACCGCCCTGACCGGTACCGCCAGCGGCGACATCGCCCTCGCCGCCACGGTGCAGGTCCTCCAGCCGGCCGTCACCGACGCCACCGCGGCGCAGGCGAAGCAGCAGGCCGACGCGTTCGTGGCCAACGCCCTGACGCTCCGCGCCACCGGCCACACCTGGTCCATCAAGCCGGCGGTGGTGGCGGGCTGGATCACCTTCGGCAGCACGACACCGGGCACGTATGCGCCGCAGCTCGAGCCCGCCCGAGTCTCCGTCTCGCTCGCCAGCGTCGGCACCGCCGTGGCCTCGCCGGCCAAGGACGCCGTGTTCGTGACCAAGGGCACGAAAGTGATCGGCGTCATCCCCTCGGCGGCCGGCAAGCGCCTGGACACGGATGCCACCACCACGCGCATCCTGGCCTCGCTGCAAACGGCGGCCGACACCGGCAGCGCGCCGGTCCCGGTCGACCTGGCGGTGACCACCCAGGCGCCCAAGCTGGACTCGTCATCCGCCGCGGCCTACGTGCCGCGGATGGTCGTCCTGGGCAAATGGACCACGCCGTTCGTGCCCAGCGATCACAACTTCTTCGGCGCGAACATCCGTATCCCGGCCGCCCAGATCAACGGCTACGTGCTGCTGCCGGGCCAGTGGTTCGACTTCTGGAAGGTCGTCGACGTCAGCAGCAAGCTGGGCTTCGGACCCGGCGGCATCATCAAGGATGGCCACACCGATCCGACCGGCGCCCTGGGCGGCGGCATCTGCTCGTGCTCCACGACGCTCTTCAACGCGGCCCTGCGGTCGGGCCTGCAGATGGGGGCGCGGGCCAACCACTACTACTACATCAACCGCTATCCGGTCGGCCTCGACGCGACCGTGTGGAAGGAGTCGTCCGGCGCGGAGCAGACGATGAGCTTCCGCAACGACACCAGCGCGCCGCTCCTGATCCGCGGCAGCAGCACCCGCACGTCGGTCACCTTCCAGATCTACGGCGTGCCGGATGGCCGCCGGGTGGTGCTCTCGACGCCCATCGTCAAGAACTACGTCGGGGCGATCGACACGACGGTCCACACGTCGGCCCTCAAGGCCGGCCAGACCTATCGCGCCGAGTACCCCGTGGCCGGCTTCGACTCGTGGGTCACCCGCACGGTCTACAACGCGGCCGGCAAGGTCATCCACCAGGAGACGTACTTCTCGCACTACGCCCGGGTGAACGGCATCCTGGAGATCGGCACCGGCTAGCACCCGCCCGTCGCACGATGGCGGGCGAGCCGTCATGCGCGCCGCGACTGTCACGACCGGCGTGCGCCCCCGTCTCGCGCCTGCGGGCCTCGTCACGGGCTGGCTCATCCCGATGGCGCATGAATGGCTCTGGGGGGTGGCGTCCCGGTCGCCCGGCGGCCGCGACAGTCGGCTGATGCATGAACCAAGGCGCCGGGCCTTGGGCGACGAGCCTCGACGAGCTCCCGGCGGGCCACGGCACGTAGACTCATCCGATGCCGGGTCGTCGAAGCCCCTCCGGAGCCCCTCCTGGGACGCTGTTCCAGCCCGCGTCCGACCAGCACGCGCCGCTGGCTGCCCGGAT
>Ga0265320_10002995_pt1 | contig 11535 bp, 13 predicted proteins | sample 4827metaG_FD_202087 | JGI IMG/M metagenome (GOLD analysis project Ga0265320, IMG submission 202087) | Rhizosphere microbial communities from Carex aquatilis grown in University of Washington, Seatle, WA, United States - 4-8-27 metaG | ecosystem: Host-associated > Plants > Roots > Rhizosphere >...
GAACCATTTAGTTGTTTTATCCATGAGATATAGTATACAACAATTTTGACAGAAAAACTTGCAGGTGCTACGAATATTGGTAGAGAAAGGAGAAGGTCATGTATCTGATTCAGGGGATTTTCTTTCAGGAACAAAGTGGGATCGGCCTCGGTTTTGACCGGACCGGAGAGTTAGCCGCCACCTGGCAATCCACGACGACCTATCGGATGTTCTCGGGCGGCTTTGGGCCGGACCCCAAAAACTCGAAGGTCATGAAGGGCACCCTCACGGAAGCAACGGGTCCCTCTGATATCGTGAATATCAGGCTGACCAAGAATCGGTTCAGGTTCACGAAGCGGTATCCCAACCGGAAGGACACCATTCTTTACACGTTCGAGAAACAACCCAACGGAACGTGGAACGGCACGTATACCGGGCACGCGTGCGGCACGGGCGAGACCAACTGCATCGTGACGCAAGTGCCGGACGCCTTCCTCGCTCCAACGCCTGTGCCCACCTCCGCGGCGAGCAAAAGCTGAACGCTCGCACGCACTCACACACCGCCGCTGGCTGGGTCCATCCCGCCGGCGGCTTTTTTATTTCTATAAAAAATTTGGAAATTTAAAACGGGCTGGTACGAACCAGCCCGCAGATGAAAATGCTTAGCATCTTTGCCAAGGAACAACCGCATCCTTCGGTTGGCGCCTCTCTTCTTCTTCGCGCAAGCTCACGTCTTGCATGACCACGTCAACGCCTCCGTTGCGCGTCCGCGCCATGGCGAGCGTCATATACAAATTCGAATCGTTCGTGGTCCAACGAGACTTCCCGTTCATCATATACACAAGACACTTGCGGAGAACGGACTCGGTGAAGACGATGGTGCATTCCAAGCGTCCACGAACTGGCGCGAGGACCATGTCCAGCTCGTCATCGAGCAGTATCACGTGCCTCTCCGTCGGAGTGAGCGCCTTGCGCAGAAACTCGAACAGCAGCGTGCCCCGCATATCGATCGCCCCGTCCCACTCGGCCACGACGTGTTCCACCATCGCCCGTCGCGTTTTCCGGAACTTGGACGTTGGCGTTGGATACGCCCGTCTATCCGCTTCGCGAATACTTCCGAAGGGATAGATGGCCATGAGCAGGTCGGAAAAGTGGCGGCGATTTTCCTTCAGCTCAAAATAGACCTCCGATGCAGAGACGCCTCGCTTGTTCGCGATGTCTCTGATGTCCACATCCGGACCAAGGCCGAATGCGTCGCGAAGCCGCCGGATGAGCGGCACACTCGCCTCGTCCTGTTGACACGCGATGGTCTTCTTAAGAGTTTCGGCGAGCACTTGTTTGCGCTTTGCCGGCTCGAGGCTCTCAAATAGAGCATCGACCAAGATAGTATCTGAAAGATCGGACATGCCTCACCTCGATTGTGAAACCGCTGCGCGTAAGCAACGGGCCTGCCTTGCCGCCCGTAAGCGGTACAGCCTGCTAACTTTCTTATAGCACTAGAGCCTATTTTGCCGCAAGGCATCCAGCGCTCTCTGAATAAGCCGCTCACCAACTTTCCCATACTGGATATAAGAATTAAACTCCTCTATTTTACACAACTTAATAGCGGTCACCGGCCCGCCGGGATCACTTTCAAAGTCTCCAATTTTCTCTACCTTCGCGGCGACTCTTAACTGCCATGTTTTTGTTCCATCAGGTTTTGATACGATTTGATACCCGATCGGCTTGGAACTCACCACCCTCATATTTGTTTCTTCTTGTATCTCACGCTTGAAGGTCTCGTCGTACGTTTCCCCTTTCTCAATCGTACCGCCCGGAAGATTAAAGGTTTTATTATCCGATGTCACCAATACTATGTCGTCGTTGTAAAAACATACGCCGTATATTTGAGACGCATGCTCGCGGGGCACTTCCGAAAAGTCGTCCACCTCGTGCCACTCAAGAGGAAACACTACCCCGTTATAGATAAACTGCGAATCAAACTTTTTCATGGAAATGGTGGACCCAGGGAGAATCGAACTCCCGCCTCAGCAATGCGAATGCCGCGTAATACCACTTTACTATGGGCCCGAAACTATTGGAAAGATGATACCACCCAAAATCGTATCTTTCAACTTGCGCGCGTGCCGCCTCCGCGTAGTAGCGTTTTGAAACCGTGCGAGAGGGCCGTGAATGATAGACGTGATGGTAGATCAGAATGAGAGTGCTCCGCAGCAACAAGCAGACATCCATCTCTCCCGAAGCCAGGTTTCAAAACGCTACTACGCGGAGGCGGCACGCGCTTGAACTTCCCATCGCGCAGGAATATGCTGGTAAACAGCTCGGCTTTAGTAATCCCGAAAGGGATTTGTGGTTCGGGGGCAAGAAGTACAGTGGATTATCCCTGCAACAGTTGGGCGCCCGTCCTGGCGTACAGGACCATTTCCCTGCCGTCTATGCGGTGAGGGAGGGATTCTCTTTCAGGGAACTCCCCTGCAGTTTCAGCTAGTCGTCCGTTTCGTTTACGTGTGAAGCTGACCTCAGCAAACGCCGTAATCCGCTGGTTTGTCCCCGAACCCACTGAGGAAACCGATGTTCACAACTGAAGAGACACCGAAATTTCGCGCAGTGAAGATCTTTGACGAGAACCGCTTGATCGGCACGTCAAAAGTTCGCCTCACGTATGCTCCAAACGTTGCGATGCGGCAACTGCACGCCGCTCTTCTCGCCGCATTGCGGAGCACGGCCCCCCGGATGCCATACGCAACTGCGTGCCGTGCGGGCAACTCGCCCAAACGGAACGTGGAAGCGCATCGGCGCAACACCTTCTTCTATGTCACGGACCTGGAACACGCTTACCAAAGCGTTCGTCCGGAGACGTTGGCGGAGATCCTTTCCGAACGGATCCCGCAATTCTTTGTTCGTGGACCACAGATGCTTTTGGGGTTTGCGGCAGCACGACGCACCCTGGAATTCTTGAGTGGGTATTGCATCGCTCCCGAGGGCGGACTCATCGTTGGAGCACCCACGTCGCAAGACCTCTTCAACCTTTACGCAGACGTCGTGCTGGACCGTCGCCTCGGACCAATGTGCGAAGCATGGGGCGTGACCTACACGCGATACCTTGACGACATCACGTTCTCCGCCACGACGCCTATTGGCAAAAGAAAGCGTGCGGCGATTCGAGACGTGGTCGAAGAAGCCGGCTTCTCTATTAGCCATCCCAAATCGCACGTATTTGACCTGCGTCGCGGCCCAGTGGTCATCAACGGGATCGGGCTGGAACTCGGCGGTCGCCTCTTTCTGCCGCGCGCATACCTGAACCGCACCAAGGGGCTCCTCCTCTTGATGCGAAAAGGGAAGGTGAAGCGAGCAGTCGTTGCGGGCGTGCTTTCGCCATTCCGCCAGATCACGCCAAAGCCGATGAACAAAACGGAAAGGCGCGTGCACCTTCTCGCGCAACGACTCGGTTTCAAGAGCCATCCATCGCGGTGGCAAAGGTCCTAACGGCCTGCTGGTGTATATCAGCAGGCCGCTTTTTATGCGGAGGCCGCGGGTTCCAATTTCAAAGATACGATCTTAGACGTACCATCTTCGTCCAGTGTGACGCCATACAGGATGTCCGCCGCTTCCATCGTGGCGCGGTTGTGCGTGACCACAATGAACTGCGTGCGTTTGGAGAATTCTTTGAGCATCTCGCCGAACCGGCGCGCGTTGCGCTCGTCAAGCGGCGCGTCGATCTCGTCTAAAATGAGGAAGGGCGGCGGACTCACGGCCACCATGGCGAAGAGCGCGGCAATGCCCACCAAGCTGCGCTCGCCGCCGGAGAGCATTTCAAGCGACGTGATCTTTTTGCGCGGCAGGCGAATATCAATGTCTACGCCGCCATCCTTTTCGATTTGGATCGTGTCATCTTCGTCGTCTTTCTCTGCATTCTTCCCTTCTTCGCCCTCGCCACCATCGTCTTCGTCTTCAATCACTTTCGGCGGTCTTGGTTTTTCCACTTTCAGTTTCGCCGTGCCGCCGCCGAACATCAGCGCAAAGAATTTACTGAATTCTTCGTTGATCTTTTCAAGCGACTTATCAAATTCCGTTTTTATCTTCTCGCTCAAATCCAGCATAAGGTGCGAAAGGTCCGCGACCGCTTTTTCCAAATCCTCCGATTCTTTCGTAAGGAATTCATACCGCGCTTCGGTGTCGCGCGCCTCCTTCATGAGCGCTTCGTCTATCTCGCCGATAGAGGCAAGATCCCCGCGCAAACGGAAGATGCGCCGCTCCATCTCATGCAAATCGCCCTCGTGAAGCCCCGTCGGCACCTCCGCGTTCGCAAAGTCCTCTGCGCGCCGTCCTGCCTGCTCCATTTGGCGCAGCAATTCCTCGCGGCGCAGATCAAGCCGTTCCTTTTCCAAGATGTGGTTGCGGTGCTCATTCTCCCATTCCCCTATGCGGTTCTTCGCGTCCTGCACCGCTGCCACCGCCGCTTTGAATGTTTTGTAAAATCCTTCCTGGCCTTGTTCAAACGCTTTTTCTTTTTCGCGAAGCGCCACGAGATCACGGTCCAGAGCCGCAAGGTCGTTAGAGATCTTTTGAAGCTGTGCCGCGAGCGCGCTGTCCGGCTTCGTTGGCACGGCCGCTGTTACTCGCGCACCGCCCGCCGCGCCACTCGCCGCTTCCATCGTGCGCGTCGCCGGCTTCTTTTCCCGCCGCTCTTCTATAAGCACGTCACCGATCTCTTCCAAGATACTTTCCACGGTCGCATGCAATTCCAATGGGTCTTCTTCAAGCGCCCGCGAGAGCTCTTCTTTGATGTCGCTTACCAAGCGCAAGAGGCGCTCGTTGGAAGGCCCCCGCGCGTCTGCGCCGCCATCCTCGCCCGCTCCCGCGCCGCTACGCGTCGCCTGCGCCGCCGCAGCTTCCGCAGCTTCAATCTGCGCTTCAAGCCGGCCGATATCTTTTTGAAGCGTACTCCGTTTTTCTGCAAGCGATTGGATCTCGGCCCGAATCGAAGCGAGCTGCTTTTTTTCTTCCGGCTGGCTCGCTTCTATTTCCGCCTGGCGCGCTTCCGCCGCCTGCAATTCTTTCACGAGCGCATCGCGGCGCGCCTGGCTCGCCGTAATCTTTTCTTCCACCACCATACTCCCGCCGGCCAATTCCTTCAGTTGGAATCCAAAAAATTGTTCTTCAAGGCCGTGTAATTCTTCTTCCAAAGCCCCGCGCCGCTCCCAACGGTTCGTCTGGCGTTTCAATGAACGCAAGTGCGGCAAAATTTCTTCAACGAGTGCTTTTGTTTTGTCTAAATTGATGCGGCTGTTCTTGAGCCGCCGTTCGGCGTCTGATTTTTTGAGCTGATACTCGCGAAGGCCGAGCAACTCTTCTATCATTTCGCGCCGCTCCATCGGCGTTGAACGGATGAAAAGATCGCTGTCGCCCTGACCGATGATGATGAGCCCGCGCGATCCCATGCGCGCCTTCGCAAAAAAATCGATCAGGTCACGCAACAGCACCTCCGACTTGTTCAAAAAATATTTGCTTTCGCCGCCGCGCGTGATCTGTCGCGTGATGGACACCTCCTCAAAATCCACCGGGAAAAATTTGTTTCGGTTCTCAAAATGCAAACTAGCATTCGCCATCCCCACGCGCGGACGCTTCTGCGTGCCTGCGAAGATCAAATCTTCCACTTTTCCGCCGCGCAGGTTCTTTGCGTCGCGCTCGCCCAAAAGCCAGCGGACGGAATCAACGATGTTTGATTTTCCGCTGCCATTCGGCCCAACGATTGCCACAATGCCCGCCGGAAACTCAAGCACGGTCTTTCCTGCGAAAGATTTGAAGCCATTCAGTTCCAGCCGCTTCAAAAAGTTAGACATTTTTGGAATGCTTCTTCAATGCATTCTTTGCCGCAGCGAGCTCGGCTTCCTGCTTGGAGGCGCCTTCGCCATCGGCCACGAACTTGTCACCGAAATAGGCGCCCATTTTGAAGATGCGCTTGTGCGCAGGGCCGGCCTCTTCAAGCAAGCGATAGGTCGGCGTGATGCGCATCTTTTCTTGCACGAGCTCCTGTAGCTCGCTCTTCGCATCCTTATAGCTCTTCGTTTCTACCACTTCGTCCAAATTGTTCATCACATATTTTTTGACGAAGGTGCCGATGATCTCTATCCCCTGATCCAGATAGATCGCGCCGATCAGCGCCTCTATCGCGTTCGCCAAAATAACCTCGCGCGCCTTGCCGGTGTCTTTCCGCTCGCCGCGGGACATTAAAATATAATCATCGAGGCCGAGCTTCTCTGCTACGCGCGCTAAGATCTGATAGTTCACGAGCGCCGCGCGGAGCACGGTGAGCCGTCCTTCGGGATATTCAGGAAACTGTGCGAAAAGCTCTTCGGAAACCAAGAGCTCCAAAACCGCGTCGCCCAAATATTCCAGGCGCTCGTTGTGCGGCAGCTTCCACTGCGGGAACTCGTTCAGATACGAACGATGCGTGAGCGCTTCCGTAAGCAGGTCTTTATCCTTGAAGAGAATGCCGAGTTTTTTTTCCAGTTTTTCCTGATCCATGATGCAGATGCGAAATGCTATTTTTTCTTCGTCGCTACTTTGACTGCCACTTTTTCCGCTTTTTCAGGTTTGTGCTTCGGCAAAATCGGTGAAGCAGGCGTAACGAGCGCCGCAACCGGCGGATGCTCTGCTAACTCGCGATAGATCGTGCCCAGCACTCCGTTTATGAACCGCGCGGCGTTCGGCCCGCCGTAATTCTTTGCCAGTTCAATGGACTCGTTGATGGCCACTTTCGGCGGCACTTCGTCGGGATTTGCATACAAAAGTTCGTAGAGTCCGATGCGCAGAATGTTGCGGTCAATGATGGCGATCTTATCCAAGGGCCATTCGGGCGCCGCTTTTACGATCACTTCGTCAATGTGTTTCAAATGTTCCACCACGCCTTTCAAAATCTTCCATGCAAATTCCGGCTCATCAATACCCGGCGCGAATTCGGCCAGGTTCCGTTCCAAAATCTCCGTCACGTCCTTCTTTCGGTTATAAAAATCCCATTCGTACAGGGTTTGAAGAATAACGGTTCGAATTAAATGTCTGGTTGCCATGGTTTTTGATAAAGAACTGCCTCTGCCCTGCCCCGCGCGCACCCCACCTTACCCGCTGTGCCCTACTTCTTTCCGCATTGCGTACAGACGCGATGCGACAACTTCGGTGCGCCGCAGTTCTTACAAACAAAAATCCGCTGCTTCTTCATCGCCAGATGCGAACGCCGCCGTCCTACCTTTCCTTTTGAATGATGTTTGACTGGTACGCCTCCCATGGATTTATGTTCCCATGATAGCCGATTTCCCCGTGAACGTCAAACGGTGCGCCGGGCACGGGCCGTGCTTTTTGATCGCCCGCCGGTGCGCCGCCGTGCCGTATCCCTTGTGGATATCAAAACCGTACTGGGGATATTTTTTCGCCAGGCGGCACATTAGGCGGTCGCGGTACACTTTTGCGACGATAGAGGCAACTTTGACCGCAGCGATTTTTTCGTCCGCTTTTATTATTGTTTTTGCGTTCTTTGGCTGAGTGCCGTTGCCGAGGAAAAGGCCGCCGTCTAAGAAAATGCGGCATTTTGTTCCGGTTTTTATGCCGCCGCCGTGCGCAACCATAAGTCGTCCGAATGCCCGTTCAGCCGCCATGTTTGCAGCTTTTGAGATATTGATCTTCTCGATTTGTCGTGGGTAAACGCGGGCAATGGAAAAAACGACCGCACTGCGGCCGGCGTTTCGCTGACCGTTAAAATATGCCGCCCAGGCCTCCCGCTGCCGCGCGGAAAGTTTTTTAGAATCCTTTAACGCACCGAGGGCGCGGCTCCGCGGCGCAAAACCCACGGGCAATGCCGCAACGGCAACCACGACGGGCCCCGCAAGTGCTCCGCGACCAACTTCATCAATACCAACGACCCAGCGCATGGTAGTCGTCAAAAACCACCGTTCAAACCGCCGAGGTTAATAGCGTTCATGGAAGACTGGATTAGTTGCTGCGTCCACACGATCGTGAGCCAATACAGAACAACCGTAGAAACAATCATGAGCACCGTTGCGATGATCCCGATCCGTTTCGCATTTTCGTCATCAGATTTTAAATAGCGGACGCCGGGCCAATAGCTTATCGCAAGGAACGCGATTGCCGGCATCACTATGCTCAACGCATAAATCCACGCCTGCGTGGCACCCGAAACCGAAAGCGGCTTCTCTTTTATCTTTTTCCCGCAGTTCGGACAGAAGTAGAACTCCGGCTGGACGGATTGGTGGCAGACGGGGCATAACAACGAAGTCGGCAGCGGCACGCTCGGCGAGATTTGTTCCATTAGGAACATTCTAGCACAAAAACCGATGTCCCAATTCAGACTTGGACGCCGGCGGTAACATATGACGCCACCAATCTATCCAAAATTTCTCTTTTCTCCAAAGATTCCTTCCAGACACTGTTTGAACGCAACCCATTCACGCGCACTCCTTCCGAAAAATTGATCAAACTTCTGAAACGGAAAATGTCCGCACGGCGCGTAATGCTAATTTCATAAAAATTCTCTTGTATGCAACTCTCGATCCCGAAATCGGCGAGGAGTTTTTGCACCAGATCCAAGATTTCAATGGAGTGCTGATAGCCGCGGACAGCCCGTTCCCGTCTTCTTGCAATAAACGTAACATTGCCTTCGTCGTCGTAAAACGCCTTCAGAAACGCAATTTTGTCTTCTTCGCAAGCATCGGGAATATAAGCAATTAGCTCCAATGCTTTTTGTTTGAAAAATGTGGCGATCTCAACGTGATAATAACATAATTTTATCACCCCATTCCGATCCTTATAAGATTTATAGTCAGAAACTCTCATTAATTCTTCCATCTCAGAAATAACGGCATTGACGAGCGCTTCGCTACGATTGTTATAAACGACCGCGGTTCTTTTTATTTCTCCGTCAAAAATGAAATGTGCGACCAGATTCACAAACGACGACGTCCATTCGGTCGGCTCCCAGTGAGGATATGACTTTGCCGACTTCCCCCGCCGTCTTGCAGCAAACACTCTTTGTTTCTCCTCAGTAATGGCAAGCAGCTTCGCTTTAAGCTCCTTTGACCTTGGTATGCCTTTTATGTAATCGAACACAGTCGTCTTTGAGAGCCCAGTTTCTGCCACAATCTCGCCCAAGGTCGATCCTTGTTTCCTCAATGCTTTTATATTTTCAATTACTTCACGGGAATGCCTCATGTGCCCCCACCAGGACTCGAACCTGGAACCACTTCCTTAAAAGGGAATTGCTCTACCATTGAGCTATAGGGGCGCTTCTTTTCTTGTTAAAACTTTACTCTTTTTTACAAAAATTACAAGTTCTTTTTAATAACTTTTTAACGTATTGCTTGGTCTAAAAATGTTACGTGCCGGCGAACCACACTGGGTTCGCCGGCACACTGCAGGTTACGATTCGCTGGATGCCTGGGTATTGCTCAGGGCCAGCCGCTTGAACTTGGTTCGCATCGTCGTTTCTCCTTCGTGCTCGGCCGAATTCGCTTCCAGCCAAGCTTCCACGATCACGTCAACTGCGAACTGCTAGGACTAAAATTAATATATCATCCACGCTCACCACGTGCAAACTTCATTTATCCACAGGCCCAAAAACCTAATTCTTCCCTATAAAAACCGCGAGTCCTTTGCGGCGCGCGTACCCACACTTCTTGGCAAAGCCGAAGTTCTTTCGCTCGGTTTCAAAGTAGATGGTGGTGCCGCGCACGAGCGATTCTATGCGGCGCATCATCGCAAGACCCACCCCCTGCTTTTGATATTCGGGCGCTATGATCATGTCTAAAATCTTTGTGTCGAGCGCGCGATCGGTGAGCGCACGCGCGATGCCGACAAGCTCGCCCGCATCGTTGCGCGCCGAGACCACAATGCTGCAGTTTGCAATCGAGCGCCGCATGCGCGCGGGCGAATAGCGTTTGGCCGTCCCCCATCCGAGCTCAATATAAAGCGCAGCCGCCTCAGCGGGTTTCACGGAATGTTTGTCGGAAGAAATCGTCACTCGCTCCATATTGATATGATACCGGCGCTATTCCTCTTTTTCCAATTCTTCCAAAAGTTTCTTCGCTTTGCTGCTCGGGTGCTTCGGCGCCTTCACAATGAAATTCACAAAGAGGTCACCGCGACCGCCGAACGTGGACGTCGCGCCGAAGTGCGGCATGCCTTCATTCGGAATGCGAAGATTATCTTTCAAGTTGAATCCTGCCGGGATCTCCACTATTACCTTCCCGCCACCGACGGTCGGCACTTCCACTTTTTTACCGAGGAGCACCGAAATGAGCTTCAGTTCCTGCGTGGTCACCAGATTCGCGCCGTGGCGTTCAAAAACGCGGTGCGGCTTTACGCGCACGCGCACATAAAGATCGCCCGCCGCCGTGCCGCGTCCACCCGCTTCGCCCGCGCCCTTGATCTTGATGAGCTGGTTGTCTTCAATGCCGGGCAAAATATCAATCTTCACTTCACGGTCGGCTTCAACGCGGCCGGAGCCCTTGCACGTGCCGCATGCTTTCTTTGGGATTTCGCCCGTGCCTTGGCACTTCACGCACACCTTCACCTGCGAAAAATTGCCGAAGAACGAACGGCGCTGTTCACGCACTTCGCCGCGGCCATCGCACGTCACACATTTTTCAAAACCGCTCGCCGCCTCCGCTCCTTTGCCGCCACACTTTGCGCACTGCACAAACGTGCGCAAACGGATGCTCCGCGCAACCCCACGAAACGCTTCTTCTAATGTTATCTCCTCGTGTATCTCAAGGTCCGATCCGCGTTCATAGGTTTTTCGTGGCTGGCGCACGCCCATCCCTTCAAAAATACTTTCGATCACGTCGCCAAAGTCGCCCATGTCGCCGAAGGCCGATGGATCAAAATCAAATCCGCCCGGGAAGCCGCCCTGCGCACCACCGCCCGGGAAGCCGCCCCATTGCTGGCCGCCGCCCCATTGCCCGCCCGGCGCACCGCCGCCGAAACCGCCAAACCCGCCCATCGGTTCCGCCGTGCCGAACCGGTCATATTGCAGCCGCCGCGTCTTATCGGAAAGCACCTGGTAGGCCTCGTTGATCTCTTTGAATTTGGCTTCGCTGCCACCCGCCTTATCGGGATGGTATTGGTGCGCAAGTTTGCGATACGCCTTTTTAATCTCTTCCTCCGAGGCGCCCTTCTCAACTCCTAATACATTGTAATAATCTTTTGGCATAGTGCGTTCTATTATACTCCGCGAACATTAAAATTCAATTAACCCGCGCTTGACTAGTATGCTACCGTCTCCTTGGTCTGCGACACTTCCTCTATGTGCATGAAGCCGGACGCAAGCAGAAGCTCATATACGATAAGCGCCACAAGCTGCGCAACCCAGACAAAAACGATGCCGATGCTCCGCAAAACCGCAAAGAGGATGACGATCCATACGAGTGCGAACTGGCTCGGGAACTTGCTCCGCGTCCCCTCAAGGACCGATACGATGTAGCGGTAGGCAACGGTGCTCACCGATTCGTTCGCCGCCGGGGCAATGTTCGTGGTCTTCGCGACCAC
>Ga0265320_10002996_pt1 | contig 11535 bp, 9 predicted proteins | sample 4827metaG_FD_202087 | JGI IMG/M metagenome (GOLD analysis project Ga0265320, IMG submission 202087) | Rhizosphere microbial communities from Carex aquatilis grown in University of Washington, Seatle, WA, United States - 4-8-27 metaG | ecosystem: Host-associated > Plants > Roots > Rhizosphere >...
TAGTAAAGCGATGATGCCCGATGACGCGCAATTGCTGCGGCGCTACGCCGCCGAACGTTCCGAGGCCGCCTTCACCGAGTTGGTGGCGCGGCACGCGGGCTTGGTCTATGCGGCGGCCCGACGGCAGGTCAACGGCGACCACCTCCTGGCCCAGGAGATCGCCCAAACGGTGTTCACCGCCCTCGCGCGCAAGGCGACCCGGCTTCCGGCGAATGTCATCCTCGCCGCCTGGCTCCATCGCGCGGTCCACTACGCCGCGGCCCAAGCCCGCCGCGCCGAGCGCCGCCGCCGCGCGCGCGAACTTGCGGCGTTTGAAATGAACGCGCTCGACCTTGATCCCGCGCCGGATTGGGCCAGCCTTGGCCCGGCGCTCGACGACGCCCTGAATTCGCTGGCCCGTGCCGACCGCGAAGCGCTCCTACTGCGTCATTTCGAGCGCCGCAATCTCAAGGAAATCGGCGCCGCGCTCGGCTGTGGCGAAAGTGGAGCCCACCGCCGCGTCGCCCGGGCGACCGAAAAGCTCCGCCAAATTGCTCGCCCGCCGCGGCGTCACGACGACCGCGGGCGCGCTCGCCGCGCTGCTGGGCGCCCATGCCGTCGAGGCCGTCCCCGCCAGCCTGGCCGCCACGCTGGCCCAGTCGGCCTTCGCCGCGACCGGCGGCGGCGGTTTCGCCGCGCTCCTAACCGCCAAGCTTATGAGCATGACCAAATTGAAAATCGCCGCCGCGTCGCTCGCGATTGTCGCGGCGGGCGTTCCGCTGGCTTGGCAGCGGCAGACGGCGCTTCGGCTCGAGGAAGAAAACCGGGCCTGGCGCCAACGCCTCGCCGACTCAGCCGGCGAGCCGAGCGGTTCTTCGGCCGTGGCCAAGTTAGTCGAGGTGGACCAATTGGAGCGGCAGCGCGCCGAACACGTCGAACTACTGCGCTTGCGGGACGAAGCCACGCGGCTGCGCCGAGAGGTCGGCGCGTTGAAGCCGAATCGCGCCGCGATCGCCGCGGAGTCCGGGAATGCGCCGGACGAAGCCACTGTTTTGAAGCAGCCTGCCGACTGGCGGGACGTCGGGTTCGGCTCGCCCGCCGCCGCTTTGGAAACCATGTTGTGGGCGCAGTCCCGCGGCCAACGGGATCGATTCATGCAGGCGCTGGCCGTCCCCGCCGGAGTTGATCCCGGAGTCCTCGAGCTGTGGCGCCGCCAATTCGTGCCGACTCCGGACTGGTCGGATACCCGGAAAGGCTATTACGTCACGGCCGTCAAGCCGATCGTCGATGGCTTGGTCGAGGTGACCGAAAAAGTGACGATGGCCGACGGCGGGACGATGCTCGGCCGCCGCGTCTTCCAACGTATGGGCGACGACTGGAAGGCGTTGGTCTGGGTCGCCAAAATCCAAAACACCGGCCAGCCGGAACTTTCACTTACCCAGTTCATCCACGGCGGCCAATTCGACGCGCGAGGCGTTTTCCACGGCGAACCGGTCGCGCCGCCAGATAGTCAATAGGCCCGGGCCAATCACCTGCCGCGCTCGTATCATCGCGGGCGAGTGGTTGCGCGCGGGCGTTTTCGGCCTCAAGGCGGGTCTGTCGCCTCGACATCCGCGGGCCTTCCCTTATCCTCCGGTGAATCATGGCGGCGAAATCCAACCGCGGCGCGGACGCGCTCTTCCGGGCCTTCTCCGACCGCACACGGCTGAGAATTCTGCACTTGCTGCGCGAGGGCGAGTGGTGCGTGGGTGATCTCGTGCGGATCATCGACGTGCCGCAGCCGACCGCCTCACGCCACTTGGCCTATTTGCGGCGGGCTGAGTTGGTCGTGACGCGGCGCGCGGGTCTCTGGACCTTTTACACGCTGGCGCCCGCCCGGAACGCCTTCCACCGGAAGCTGCTGGAGTGCCTCGCGAATTGCTTCACGGAGGTCGCGGAGTTGCGCCGGGATGGCGTCCGGGCGCGCGAGTTGCGCCAACGGGGCGGCTGCTGCCCTTAATGGAGCGTCACGAACGCTGCCGCTCGGCTCCCGCCGCGAACCGGGCGAGATACCGGGCCGCGCGGTCGGCGGTCCGGCCAACCGACGAAACCGAACCGGAAGCTCGCGCCGCTCAATGTTGGCCCGAGCTGGTCGCGTCTTTCAGACTCGTGTTGAGCTTGAAGACCAGCGACGCCGAATTGACGCAGAATCGTTCGCCCGTCGGCCGCGGGCCATCCGCGAAGACATGCCCGAGATGGGCGTCGCAACGGGCGCAGAGGATTTCCGTCCGACTCATGCCGAAGCTCAAATCGACGTGCGTCGCGACGTTTTCCGCCGCCACGGGCGCAAAGAAGCTCGGCCAGCCGGTCCCCGAATGGAATTTCGTCTCGGAAGTAAAAAGCGGCAGACCGCAGCAGACGCAGGAATAAATCCCCGGCTGCTTCTGGTCGTAAAAGACGCCGCAAAAAGCGCGTTCGGTCCCCTTGCCGCGGGCGATCTGGTATTGCTCGGCGGTCAATTGCCGGCGCCATTCGTCATCGGTTTTGATCACCTTGGGCGTCGTCGTTTTGGGCAGGACCTTGCCCGCCGCGTCGAGCAGACGGACCTCGACGGTCGGCGCCGCGCCCGACTTGGGTTGGGCCTTCTCGCCGGCCCCGCCGGTCTCCGCCGCCGCCGCGAACATGATGGTGGTAAAGAAAAAGGAAACGCCGAGCAGGGTCAAAGTTAGGTTCATAGTCAGAAATTAGTCAGACCGCGCCACCGCGATCAGGAAGCGCGCTCTTCCCTCGAAAATAGCCCGGGAACCTGGCCGCGCAAGCGTTTTGACGGCGCCTTGTTTCCTGACGGCCTGGGTAACCGACCATTAATGAGGCCCTATACTTGTCCGACGAATCTTTGGTGGCTCGATTGGTCCCGCGGGGACAGTTGAGTATCGGCCGAAGTCTCAATGCCGGATTCAGTTTGGAACGAGTTGAAGTAGAGAGACTCCGAGCGCGTTTCTGCTCGACGACGCGCGCGGGCGCCAAGCATTCTCTGGGGCAATGAGACGCCTTCGATCAATGCGTCGCCGCTAAGCGCGCGTGGAAATGGTTCCCAGCCCCGAATCCGAGGCGAATCACCCCGAGCATCCCGCCCTGGCCACGGTGGCGGCCGCACGGCGGCGATTGGCAGGGGGCGATCCCACGGGTAGCCGGCAAGTATTGCAGGAGGCGCTGGGAAGGCACCCGGGATTCCCCGAGCTGCTCGAGAGCCTCGGCTACCTGGAACTCCAGCTCGGCGAAACGGCCTTGGCCGCGCGTCATCTGACGGAGGCGTGCGCGGCGGCGCCGGGCGGCGCTTCGGCCTGGATCGGCCTGGCGCTGGCGTGCCGGGCGCTCCAACGCTTCCCCGAGTTTCGGCGCGCCCGCGACCGGGTGATGGAATTGAACCCGGAATGGCGGGATTATATGCATGTCATCCGCCATCAGCCGCCCCGGCCGGCGGAGCCGGGCGATCCGCGCGCGGCCGACCCCGCGTCGCCCGAGACGCCGGTCATTTTCGTCCATTTCGGCAACCCCACCTATCTCGCGGCGGCCATCGAGAGCGCCCAGCGGTTCAACCGGCGGGTCATCCTGATCGGAGATGAGAAAAACGCCGTCTTGAGTGACCGCGTCACCCATGTGGACATCGCGCGGCATTTCGAGCAGGCGCACGCCTTTCAGGCGCTCTACGAGCACATGAGCACGAACCATATCACGGTCGAGCGCTTTTGCTTCATGCGTTGGTTCGCGCTCCGGGATTACCTGGATCGTAACGGGTTGGAGGTTTGCCTGTACCTCGATTCCGATGTCCTGCTCTTCGCCAACGCGACCCGGGAATACCACGAGCGCTTCGCCGGCGCGCGGCTGGATTTCACGCTGAGCGCCGGCTCGAGCGGCCACACCTCGTATATGACCCGCGCGGGCCTCGGTCGCTTCTGCGACTTCGTCTGGGAGACCTACGCGAACAAAACCGGCGAACGTTACCAGTCACTGCTGCGCCTGGACCGGCGTCTGCGCGAGGCGGGGGAACGTGGGGGCATCACCGACATGACGCTCCTGGAGTTGTATAAAGACCTGCATCCCGAGCGGGTCGGCGAGACCACTGAAATCGTCAACGGCGCGACCTACGATCATAATTTCAACCGTTCCGCGGGCTACGAGATGATCGGCGAGATTAAACGGGTGTTTTTCTTCGAGGATGTGCCGTTCGTCCGACATTTGGAACGGGATCGGTTCATCCGTTTCGCCAGCCTGCATTTCCAGGGCGTCGCCAAGTTCGCCGTGCCGATCGTAACGCAGCTCCGGGATTCGCGGTCCGGAGCCGCGATCGAAAAGGTCGCCCGCCTGCTGGCGACGCCGGTTTAAGGTTTAAGCGAACGGGCCGCCCGGCGTCCGCTACGGCATGCCGAGGGCGTTCACCACTGCGGCGTAGGCCGGCTTGGGTTGACCTTGGCGGTCGAACAGCAGCGGATGGTTGACCCGTTTCCATGGAAAATCGTTCAGCCAACTCTGGCCATCGTGGAGGTCCCAGAAGGAAACGCGGGCGATCACCTCGGAGCGCTTGCGAAAAAGGCGAAACAGCCGTCCGTATTGTTCCGCCTGCCGCGCGAGGATTTCCGGCGGACAAGCGTCCCGATACGGGTCAATTTTGGCCAATTCGTCGCGATACTTGCCCCCTTCCGCCCACCATTTCGCGCGCGGGATCACGTCGATGTCCAGCTCCGAGACCACGACCTTCAACCCCAGGCCGCCGATCGCGACCAACGTGGCCTCGAGGTCGTCGTACGGCACGCGGTCCAGCTCGTAGTGGCCTTGAAGGCCAACCGCCTGCACGGGCGCTCCCCGCGCGAGCAGCGAGCGGATCAAGCGGACCGTCTTCTCGCGCTTGGCCGGCGCTTCGTTATTATAGTCGTTGTAGATGAGCAACGCCTGCGGGTCGGCGGCGTGGGCGTACTCGAAAGCCTTGACGAGGAACTCCTCCCCGCAGGCGCGGCTCCAGCCCGACGGGCGGAGGAACTCGGCGCCGTCATCCAGCGCCTCGTTCACCACGTCCCACATCGCGATCCTCCCGCGATACCGCCCCACCTCGGTCTCGATGTGTTGGCGCATTCGGGCCAGCAAGAGTTCGCGCGAGGCTGCGCCCGCGCCGTCGCGGAAAAACCAGGCCGGAGTCCGGTCATCCTTGGCCCAGACCAGGCAATGACCCACCACCTTGAGCCGGCGCTGATTGGCGAACGCGACAAACGCGTCCGGCTGTTCAAAATGAAACTCGCCTTCGACCGGTTGAACCGCGGCCGGCTTCATGCAATTCTCCGGCGTGATTATTCCGAATTGCGCGGTAAGCAGCGGCCAATCGACCGGCCGCTCGGGAATGCGGTCGCTGATACCGACGCCAATCTCGAACCGTCCCGCCGCGGCCTCGCGCAAAGTCCGTTCGCCCGGCGCCGCGCCGCGCGCCGATCCGGCGCTTAACACGAGGAGCAGGCCGGCGACAGTAAAGAGAGCGGGGCGGTTCATGCGCCCATTCTGGCCCGGCGCCGCCGCGGTTCAACCCAAAATCGGCCGCGTCCCACGACTTGGATCCGTGCGTAATGTGGCGCGCGGAGGTTGCGCCGCCAGCGTTCGAGGACGTGAGGAAAATACCGGACTGACCGGACGCTGGCCCGAACCTTGATGGCGGGCCGTGGATCCGCCGGCTAGACTTGAGAGTTGAGTTTGCGAGCCGTCGAGGTCAAGAGTGATCCGCCTGATGTGTTGATGAAAAAAGCAATGAGCTTGAAGCCCCACTGGCGGCGCGGGAACCCGCGCGGGCCGCTCGCCGCGCCCGGCGGCGCGATCCCGGAAGATTGAGCGATGGAATATCACCTCTTCGGCTTGGTTAACGTCGTCGTCTTTGGCCTCTGTCTGACCGGCCTTGGGTCGCAGCTTCGCCTCATCGAGCGGCGCAAGGCGCTTCTGGCCGACGGCCGACTGGAGGGAGAAAAGGTCACGACGGGGCTTTCCCTCAACCAATTCGCGAGCAGCTTTTTGGCGTTCTACTCGTTCTTCGTTTACGGCTTCGTCATCGAGCGTTTTAACCACTACCTGGTGTGGCCGCGCTTGCTTGCGGTTCTGCTGACGCTGGCGATTCTCTATCAAATCGTCATCGATCGCCGCGAGCGTCAGGCCTGGGCGGTTTTTCTGGCGTGTGCCGGCGCCACGCTGGCCGCCGTCGCGCTACTGGTGGCGGGAATACATTTCTCGGCGCTTGGGAGATCTTTTTTCCAGGGGTTGGTCGTCGTGTCGGCGCTGATCGTGACGCAAGGTTACCTGCATCAAATCGTGATCATTCGCCGAACCGGCCGGTCGGGCGGCATCTCGTTGCGGATGCATCAACTCACCTTCTTAAAGGATGTCAGCACGATCCTGCTCGGCCTGGTGATGGGCTGGCGGACCGGCTGGCCGCTCCTCCTGACCAATGGACTGTGCGCGGTGACGAAGCTCGGCGTGCTCTCCCAAATCCGTTGGGCGCGCCGCAGCCCTGACGCGCGCCGACTGCGCGGCGGCGCGGCGGCGGGCGTCACCGAACCGTGGCCCGAGTCCACGCCGGACCTCGGTTAACGTTTGGCGGAAGGGTCGGTGATCCCTCGTTTCCCCTTCAACCCAGCCGAGCGTCATACGGCGTTCGGTCAGTCATGGTGGAAGTAGAAGAGGTTTCCATCCAGATCCTTAACGGTGAACTGGCGCAAGCCCCACGGTTTTCTTTCGAGAGGCTCGACGAGGTTGGCGCCGGACGACTGCAGTTCCTCATACGTCGCCTCAATGTCGTCAGCAAATATCCAGTGAACGGCTGGTTCGAACGGCAGATGCCTCTTCCGAAAGAATATCGTGACGTGACCGCGTGACACGGCTCCAATCTCTTTGCCCGGATAGAGCCACCCAATCTCAAAGCCGAGCGCATCCCGATAATACAGTTGCGCGCGTTCAACATCAGCGACCGGCAATTCCGGGCAACGGACGATCAACTGAAGCGTTGGAACGTGGACAACCAGCCTCACGCCGACCATTTAGGCGACTGAGCCGTAACCATTTGGCGGCATCGGAATCGACCTCGGCGAGTCGGGAACCTACGGCGCCAGTTGATCTTCCGGGCGGGCGGCGCCAGGAGTCGCCTTAATATCGAGTTTTAGGACGACGTTATCGCGGATCAGGTCGTTCGGCATCCCGGGGTAATTGACGTTGAAATCCCGTCGATTGATCGCGAACTCCGCCTTCAGATTCACCTCATTGTCCGCCACTTGAACGGCGGCCGGGAACGAGACACTCTTGGTGACGCCGTGAAGGTCAAGGTTGCCCGTGATCGTCGGCTGCGAGGCTGGCCCGGTAATCGAGGTGGCGGTGAAGGTCGCGACCGGGAATTGTTGAACGTTGAAAAAATCGGGGCTTTTCAGGTGTTGGGTCAGGCGCGGGTCGTCTGCCCAGATCGAAGGCATCCCGATCTTGATTTCCGAAGCCCCGACAATCTTGCCGGCGCCGACGTTGATTTTGCCGGCGAAACTCTTAAAGCCGCCTTGATGCGTGCGCGTCACCTTCGAGGCGGTAAAGGCGATCGTCGATTCCGCGCGGATGACGTACTCCTTGCCGGCGCCCGAGCCGCCGGAGGGTTTTTGGGGGTCCGACGCGGAACTCTTGTGAACCTTATCCGCGGGATCGGAACAGCCGGAGAGCCACGCCGCGGTCAGGAGCGCCGCCAAAGTGAGCAGGGGAGAATGCTTCATGGGATAATAGTTTGGGTAATCGTGATGGCTATTTAGTTACGGGCACAGCTTCGCAGATAATGACCGGTCGGGCGAGTTTTGGTTACACGCGGGATTTCGGAGCGTCCGAAGACCCGCGCCGTAGCGGCGCCCGACTCCGCCGCCGGATTAGCCGAACCAACCCAGTTCGCCTGGCTGCCGGCGAAAGGAAGTCTGCCGCCATCCGCGCGACGCCCGGCCTCGGACTGGCCGCGGTGATCGACGCGCGCAACGAAAACGCGCCCACTCCCGCGAAAGGGGTCGGTTCTTAGTATTGACAACTAGTTGTCAATACTAAGAACCGACCCCTTGTCGAGTGGAACGCGCGACTGACCGGCGCGGTCGAACTTGCGGAGTCGCATTTCACGCGCGCCCTAAACGCGGAAGGATGGGCGCGAAGGAAAAGTTGGTGGCGACGATGGATCTCAATCGCCTTGGCGATTAGCCTGCCGGTGAGTTATACGAAAGGATGCGCCGCGCCCTGTGGATTGGACTAATCGGCCTGTTATTGGCGGCCGGTATTTTTATCGTTGCTGATTTCAGGAGCATGGGAACGAGTCCGGTGACGTTCTCCTTCCAAGGTTTTGACGACCACCCGCCGCGAATTGAGCGGTTTCACATTTATCCAGGGCTGGGACCAGGACCGGGAATTCATCCGGCTAGCCGCTATCCCACGTTCGAGGCCAGGAATCTTACGGGGCGCCGCTGGGAAATTTGGCTCTACGCCTTTGTTCAGCCGGACGGGAAACCGGCGACGCCCTTTTTCGAGCTCCGGACTGAGGAGGCGTTCATTGCGTCAAGGGAATCCAAGGCGATCACGCTTTCGGGTGGCGTTCCAGGCCAAGGTGTTCATCCATTGCGAGTTTGCTTCCGACTGGGACGGCGTAGAAATCCCATCATGAAGTCGATTTACGCGCAATTGCGGATTTTGAATCTGCGTTGGCATCACTCGCTGGATCGATTGATCCCGCCCGATTACGTCGAGTGCGTGAGCGACCCGATCCGCGAGTAGGAGGCGCCGGGAGAGTCCTCCGCGGTCGGAGCAGAGCGATGATTTTTCAAAGGGGTCGCGAAGGGGTCGGTTCTTAGTATTGACAACTATTTGCCAATACTAAGAACCGACCCCTTTGGCTCGACATCGACGCTTTTGCAAACGCCATATCGAGGCGCATGCTGGCCCTGCGGCGCGGCGCCGCGGGCTTTCCAGGGCTTGTTATTCGGCGGGGGGTCCGTTAGGTTGGGGTCGCCTTTGATTTTGGAAGGGCGGAAGGTCGCTTCCGGCGCGAGCCGGGGGAGGAAAGTCCGAACTCCGCAGAGCGCGATGCCGCGTAACCCGGGCCGGCGACGGTTCGGGATACACGCGGGAGGCCATGCCGCGAGGCGTGCCGACGGATAGTGCCACAGAAACTTAGACCGCCCGGCGTTTCGCAAGGAGCGCCGGGTAAGGGTGAAAAGGTAGGGTAAGAGCCTACCGCCCTGCGCGTAAGCAAAGGGGCACGGAAAACCCCATCGGGAGCAAGGCCAAATAGGAAACCGAGGGGCAGCTCGTCCCGTGGCGCAAGCCAGGTTTCGGGTATTGGCCGCATAGATAAATGATCTTCTCCATTCCGCAAGGGATGCAGACAGAATTCGGCTTACAGCCCTTCCAAGATCAAGGGTTTGGCGCGCCGCCGCGCCGAACCGCCCGTTCAAAAAGTATGGAAAGCAATCTCCGGAGGCTTTGACGGGCTTGCTGACCCATTTCTTCGGTCCGCGATTCTCACCGGCGCGGCACGAGCGGCGGTGGGAAATGTCCCGGCCGCCGCCGATGGGCGAGACCCAAACTCTTTGCGGTCGAACCAGCCAGGCCGCCTCCTCGGCCGAGCCACGGCGGCGCTAACGCGCGAAACCTTCCCGTCTGTCATCATGAGCGCAATCACTTGCTGCTTGGGAGGTGGGATAGGCGAGAAGGGGGCGCTTCATTTTTTTGTCGGTCTGCTGCGGATTTGGCGCAACCGACGCTGATTTCCCCTCTTCCCTCTTCCCTCCCAAATTATCGACCTGTCAAAATAATGAGATGCGCCCGCGAGAAGGGCTGGCGAGAGATCTGGCTTAGTGGCTAGGCGCGAGCAAGGAAGGATACCCGCAGCGGTCTCTGCCCGCGCAAGCTACGCCACCACCAAGCCAAAGTTTCGACAGACAGGTCGTCTATCGCCGCACCCAAGCGGTATTCACGCCACGCTCCGGTTTCCGTACCGGTCTGCGCGCGTTCCCGAGTTTCAGGCAGGGCAAACGCATCTGAATGTGGAACCCACCGACGGTTGTTACCAATCCCACGGCATTCTCGATTCGACCCCGTGGTAGTCGGGAGGAACTTGTTGCCGTAACCGGATTCCTATTCCAGAGGTCATGCATTTTTGCGCGCGCGCCTTCTTCAGCGGGGCTGAGTCCTAAAGCCCAAGGATGGCGCAACGCGCCTTGGGTTTAGACGCCTCTGTTTGCCAACCCCGAAGCGGGTCGTGGCGGTGGCCGGCGTCACAACCCGCTTCGGGGTTGGATCGGGACGGACCGGACACCCAAGGTTGCCCGCGGGGCGGGACAACCTTGGGCTTTGGGACGGAATCCCTCCAGGATTCTTTCACTAGGTCGTCTCCTAAAACCGAAGCGACCCTTGCTCAAAAAACGGGCCGACACGACTCGCACGGCAGGATTTAGATGCGTCTGCCCTGGAGTTTCCGGCTCGCGCGCTTGCGCGGCGGCGTCCGGCTCGGTACGCTCGATGGGATGATAAATCTGGATGTCATAACCAAGGCGCTCCCGAACAACCCAGCCGTGCTCCGGGAGTGCTGGGCGCATTTTTCGCAGTTTGGCGAAGACATCATGGTTCAAACGCTGCTCCGTCAGGAGCGCACGCCGGGCTTCTTCATGGACATCGGGGCCTATCACCCGTTCCAGTATTCGAACACGTTCCTGCTCTACCTCGCGGGCTGGCGCGGCGTTAATGTCGATGCCAGCGAGACCGCCATCGAACTCTTTCAAAAAGTTCGGTCGCTCGATATCAATGTGCGGGCGCTCGTCAGCGATCGGCTCGAGGCGATGAGGTACTATAAGTTCAGGGAAGGCGCGTTTAACACGACCAGTGAAGCTTCCGCCAAGGATCTTCTGGCGCGCAACCCGCCCAGCACCCAACTGCTCGGGGAAGAGACGCTGATCGCGCGGCCGATCAATGAGCTGCTGACCGAATACGCCACCGGCAAACGGTTCGATTTCTTGAACATCGATGTCGAGGGCATGGATCAGAAGCTTCTTTACGGCATCGATTTTGAACGGTTCCGGCCCAAAGTCATCGCGCTGGAAATCGAGATCGACGCCTGGAGCTCCGAACCGATGAAGTCATTTCTCAAGAAGCAAGGCTATCAGGTCTTCGCCCAATGCGCGCCGACGGTGATCCTCTCGCGGGAAAGATAAACCTGAAGGCTCGAGCGGGTCGCGTGAGCTATGGCTTGGTCCGCAGGATATCCTGCAGCGCCTCGACGTGCGCCTGGAATCTGGCGCGGCCCTGGTAGGTGGCGGCGGCGTGGGTGCGCGGTTTGCGTTGCACGAAGCTTTTTCCCACCTTGATGTAGCCGGCCTGCTCGAGCGTTTGGAGGTGCGCTCCCAGGTTGCCGTCGGTCACTTTGAGCAGCTTGCCGAGCGTGCTGAAGTCCAGCGCGCTCCCGTCGTGCAGGGAAGTCAGCGCCGCCATGATCCGCAGCCGCACCGGTTGGTGGATGATCGGGTCCAGTTCCGCCATGCCTATCTC
>Ga0265320_10002998_pt1 | contig 11528 bp, 7 predicted proteins | sample 4827metaG_FD_202087 | JGI IMG/M metagenome (GOLD analysis project Ga0265320, IMG submission 202087) | Rhizosphere microbial communities from Carex aquatilis grown in University of Washington, Seatle, WA, United States - 4-8-27 metaG | ecosystem: Host-associated > Plants > Roots > Rhizosphere >...
TCCTGCACAAGTACAAGCTGGCGCGGATCACCGAGGAGAGGATGGACGGGCACCTGGCGGCCCACGTCGCCCAGGCGTGCAATGTCTGCCTTTATTTCCAGGAACGGGCCAACGACCTCTTCTGCCTCAACCTGGACAACAATCACCGGGCGACCCATGGCGCCCCGGCGCCCGAGATGGAGTTCGCGGTCCGCCGGCTCGGCGAGGTCCTGCGGGGCGCGGGCTGCGAGCCCCTGGTCGTGGCCAGCGGCCGGGGCTACCATGCGTGGGGCCGGCTGGAGGCGCCGGTGGCCAATGAGCGGCTCTACGACCTCATGCTGCGGGCGGGGGTCGCGACCGCCGCCGCGCTCCACCAGGCCGGCCACGACCACCACCGGGTGAAGTTCAACTTCTACCCGGACCCGCGGACCCATCACGTCGTGTCCCTCCGGCTCTTCGGCTCCCGGCATGTGCGGACCGGGGAGTTCAGCCGGATCCTCGCGGGGGGCTCGCTCCTCGACGAGGCCGCCTCCTGGGAATACTTCGGCGACTACTTCCGCCACCAGGTGATTCCCCTGGACCGGTTCGAAGCCGCCCGCGCCGCCCTGGCGGCTGCCGGTTAGCCCGATCCGCGGCCGTTGTCACGCAATACGTGACAACGGCCGCGGTCGATCCTCGGGGACCGTCCGGCCGGTTTCTGATCGCAACCCCGGCGGCGTCGCCCTTTTCATCGCGCTCATGCGTTGCCTGAAGAACCCCCTGCTCCTCCTGGCCTGCGGGGCCGCCGCGTGGGCCCAGCCCGCCTCCGGCCCGGCCACCCACCCGGTCCCCGTGCCGGACTCCGCGCCGGCCTCCGTCCCGCGGCCGCCCCGCGACACCCATGGCGTCGACATGCGCACCCAGGCGGGCCCGCCGGGGACGCGCTATTCGCCGCCCTTCCCGCTCGATCCGAAGCTGCCGAACTTCTGGCTGATCGGCGACTCGACGGTGCGCAACGGCAGCGGGGGCGACGGCCTGAACCTGAACCAGTGGGGCTGGGGCGCCCCGCTGACCTTCTATTTCGACCCCGGCAAGGTGAACGTGGTCAACCGGGCGCTGGGCGGGACGAGCGCGCGAAGCTTCTACGCGAACAATTGGAAGAAGATGGTCGGCCTGATCAGGCCGGGGGACGTCGTCATCATGCAGTTCGGCACCAATGACGGCGGCGAGCCCTCGAAAAGCGTCGGCGAACTGCCGGGCGTGGGTCCGGAGACCCGGGAGATCACCAACCGGGCCGGCCAGCCGGAGACGATCCACACCTTTGGCTGGTACCTCCGCCAGCTGATCGCCGAGACCCGCGCGAAGGGTGCCACGCCGATTGTGTGCTCGCTGATCCCGCGCAAGGCCTGGGACGACCAGGGTCGCATCAAGCGGACGATGGCGACCTTCGAGGGCTGGACCGCCCAGGTCGCCCGCGAGGAGAAGGTCGGCTTCATCGACCTCAATGAACTGATCGCCCGGCGCTACGACCGGATGAGCCGTGCCGAGGTGGACCGGATCTACGTGCCCAACCCGACCCCGGAAAAGCCCAAGGGCGAGACGGTCCATCCCGGCTGGGAGGGCGCCGTCATCAATGCGGAGGTGGTCGTCTCGGGGCTGAAGGCGCTGCCGGACGATCCCGTCGCCGGGTATTTCTCCGCCCGGGGCGCGGCGATCGCGCCGGCCGCCCCGGCCTCCGCCAACTGAGCCCGGCGGCGCGGCTACGGCGCGGGCGCCCCGTAGGCCACGCGCCAGATCGTGCCGTTGCCGTCGTCCGACATGAGCAGGGCGCCGTCGTGGGCCGTGGTCACCCCGACCGGCCGGCCCCAGACGTGGCCGTCGTCGATCACGAAGCCGGTGATGAAGTCCTCGTATTCGCCGGTCGCGACCCCGTCCTTGAGGTGCACGCGGATGACCTTGCAGCCCGTTCGCCCCGTGCGGTTCCACGATCCGTGCTCAGCCGCGAAGATGTCGCCGCGGTATTCCGCCGGAAAGGCGGCGGGTCCCGCCGCGTTCCGGGGATAGAACGTCAGCTCGAGGGAGGCCGAATGCGCCTGCAACGGCACGTCGGGCGGGAGCGCCACGCCGGCCAGGTCCGGCCGCTCCCCCTTGTGCCGCGGGTCCTCATGGCTGCCCATGTAATACCAGGGCCAGCCGTAATAGTGCCCCTCCTGGACGTGGGTGATGTAATCGGGCACCAGGTCGTCGCCCAAGCCGTCGCGCTCGTTGGTTGAGCACCAGAGTTCGCCCGTCGCCGGCTGCACGGCCAGGCCCACCGGGTTGCGGATGCCGCTGGCAAAAATCGTCAGGCCCTGGCCCATCGGATCCGCCACGAGGACATTGGCGCGGTGGGCCTCCCAGCCCCAGGAGGAGCCGCGCAGGTGGGTCGATTCCCACTCGCGGACCTCGTCGGGGCTCTTGCGCTCCATGGTGTCGGCGACATTGGAACCGGAGCCAACCGAGATGAACATCCGCCGGCCGTCGCGGGAGAAGGCGACGTCCCGGGTGCTGTGCCCGCCCGTGCTGTCCGACAACAGGGGCACGATCACTTCCGCCGGACCGCGGGCGATGAGATCGCCGTTCCGGTAGGGAAAGCGGACGACCGTGTTGAGATTCCCCACGTAGACCCACTGCGGCTCCCCGTCCACCGGAAAGAAGGCGATTCCGAACGGGCCGTGAAGGCCGGAAGCAAAGACCGAGTTGACCGAGGGATGGTCCGCCCCGTCCGCCGCCCGCAGGACCCGGATCTCCCCGAGGGTGGTCGCGGCGATGAAGATGTCGCCGTTGGGCGCCGTGCGCAGGAGCCGCGGGGCGGTGACATCGGCAAACTTGGTGATTCGGAAGCCCGCCGGGACCGAAAGGGCGGCACCGGCCGGCTGGTCGACGGTGCGCGGCGGATTGCCGGCCGAGACCGTGGCAAAGTCGGGCGGCAGGTTGGCCAGGTCGATCCGGTGGTGCACGCCGGGGGCGTCGTTTTGCCAGTCGCCCGCCGTCCGCGGGTGCGTGATCTTTGAGGTGTCCTGGCGAGGGGTCATCTCGAGGACGGAGCGCAGAGTCGCCAGGTAGGCGATCAGGTCGCCGCGGTCAGCCGGATTCGCGACCGTCATGGGCATCATCGTGCCGGGAACGAGCATGCCCGGCCCGGACAGGAACTTGTCCAGGGTCGCCGCATCCCAGAGAAGGTGGGAATTCTGCAGCGCCTTCGTGTAGGGAAAATTCTTGAGCGAAGCGGCCGGGCGGCCCACGACGCCGGCCAGCAGGGGACCCTGTCCCACCGGAGGCTTCGCGTCGTGCCCGGTGGAGTGGCAGAGCGCGCAGATCTGGGTGAAGAGCGCCTTGCCGTGCTCGGCGTCGCCGGCGGCGACGGTCTGGGCGGCGGAGCGGCTCGGCGCGCTCCAGGCCAGGAGGGAAAGGGCGATCAGCGGGGTACGGGTGGGGAAACGCATCCGACCACGAAACCCGTCCCGCGCGATTTCACAAGTCCAAGTGGAGGCCCCGGCTTCCTCTCGCCTTCCCGGCCGGGCGCGGACAGTCTGGCACCGATGCCCTTCGCCCGCCTTGGATTGTTCTCCAGCCTCGTCCGGGGCGCCCAGGCCATGGGCTATGTCGAGCCGACCCCGATCCAGCTTGCCGCCATCCCAGCGGTGCTCGCCGGGCGCGACCTCGTCGCCTCCGCCCCGACCGGCACCGGCAAGACCGCCGCCTTCGCGCTGCCCATCCTCAACCGGCTCGGCCCGCACCGGGCCGCCGGCCCGCGCGTCCTGGTGCTCGAGCCCACCCGCGAGCTCGCCGCGCAGGTGGCAGCCGCCTTCGGCGAACTTGGCCGCGGCACCGACCTTCAGACCCTGGTGCTCCACGGCGGCGTTCCCCTTGGCCCCCAGCGCGACGCCCTCCGCGCCGGGAAGGACATCATCGTCGCCACGCCCGGGCGCCTCCGGGAATTCATGGCGACGGCCTTCCTCCGCCTCAACCTGGTGGAGGTGCTGGTCCTCGACGAGGTCGACCGAATGCTCGACCTCGGCTTCATCGACGACGTGAAGGCGATCGTGAAGGCCAGCCCCCCGCAGCGGCAGACCCTGCTCTTTTCCGCGACCGTCCCGCCCCGGCTGGAGGAGGTCGCCCGCTTCGCCCTCCGCGATCCCCTGCAAATCGGGGTCAGCCCCGGGCAGCCCGTGACGGCCACGGTCGACCACGCGCTCCACCCGGTGGCTGCGGACCAGAAATTCGACCTGCTCCTGGCGTTGCTTCGGCAGCCGGAGTGCCGGAGCGCGATCGTCTTCACGCGCACCAAGGCCGGCGCCGACCGCGTGGCCCACTGCCTGCGCCTGCAGAACCGCGCGGTCGCCGTGCTCCACGCGGACCGCAGCCAGTCCCAGCGCGCGGCGGCGCTCGCGGGGTTCAAGAGCGGGCGGCAGGAGGTGCTCGTCGCCACCGATATCGCCGCCCGCGGGCTCGACGTGCCCGCCGTCTCGCACGTGATCAACTACGACGTCCCCCAGAATCCCGAGGACTACGTCCACCGGATCGGCCGGACCGGCCGCGCCCAGGCCAGCGGGATCGCGCTCACCCTGGCCGCCCCCGAGGAACGGGGCGAGGTCGGGGCCATCGAGCAGCTCATCGGGCGGAAGATTCCCCACCTGACCCTGGCGGGCTTTGACTATGCGGGCGGCCAGCCGCCGGTCGTCGACTCGTCCAAGCCCTCGCCCGCGCGGCGGACCGGGCGCCAGCGGCTGGGCGCGGGCGGCCAGACCCCGGGCGAAGCGGGGGCCAACCAGGACCGGATCCACCGGCAGCCTGCCCATGGCGGCGGCCATCCCGCCTATCACCCCAAGGGCAAGCCCGGCGCGCACTGGCGCAAGCGCCAGGGCCGCTAGGCGGCGCGAGGTCCCAGCCGCCCTAGGCCCCCGCCGGCCTGTCCACCGAGCCGACACCGCGGCGGGCCCCGGGCCAGAGGAAGGGAAAAAGGGCGTGAAGATGGCGCAGCAGGCGGAGCTTCGCGTCCTCCCGGCGGCCGCCGAGATGCCGGGCGAAGAACTTCTCCATCGCCACATAGACCGCCAGCCGGTTGCCCTCGTTCGAAAAACCGTGGCCCTCGTGCGCGTTGGCCAGGTAGGTCACCGCCACCCGGCGCTTCCGCAGGGCGGCCACGATCTGCTCGCTTTCCGCCTTCTTCACCCGCGGGTCGTTCCCGCCCTGGATGACGAGGAGCGGCGCGCGGATCCGGTCGGCGCTGAAGAGCGGCGAGGCGGCGCGCAGGAGCGCCTCGTCCTTCCCGGGATCCCCGATCATCTCGTGCATCGCCGCACGGAAGGGGGCCCAATAGGGCGGGAAGCTCTCGAGCAGCGTCAGGAGATTGGACGGCCCCTCGTAGTCCACGCCCGCGGCAAAGAGGCCGGGCGTGAAGGCCAGCCCGGCCAGCGCGGCATAGCCCCCGTAGGATCCGCCGTAGATGCCGAGGCGCCGCGGATCGGCGATCCCCTGCGCCACCAGCCAGTGCGCGCCGTCCGTCAGGTCGTCCTGCATCGCGCGGCCCCACTGCTTGAAGCCCGCCTGCCAGAGCCTCCGGCCGAAGCCGATCGACGAGCGGTAGTTGACCTGCAGCACCCCATAGCCGCGATTGGCCAGGAATTGCACCTCCGGATCGTATTTCCAGGAGTCCCGCACCCAGGGACCCCCATGCGGGTGAATGATGCAGGGGAGGTTTTTCGCCGCGCCGCCGGCCGGGAGCGTCAGGTAGCCTTGGAGCGCGAGGCCGTCCCGCGCCGAAAAGGAAACCGGCCGCATCGCGCAGAGTTCGCCCTCCGGGAGCCAGGGGCAGCCGTCGCCCAGGTGGTCGAAGGCGCCGGTGGCCTGGTCGTGGAGATAGGTCGAGCCCGGCAGGCGGTCGGAGGCCGCGCGGACGATGGACTTCGTCTCGTCCCGACTCTGGCTGATGACCGCGACCTCGTGGCCGGGGAGGCGGCGCTCCAGGTCGGCCTGGAGCCGGGCGCGCGGATCGGCCGGGTCGAAAAAATGATTCTCCCAGCGCGAGGTCTCATAGGCCACGCCCACCACCGCCTGGCGCCGGTTCGAGACGTGCAGCCGCGCCACGTCGATCTCCGGATGCGCGAAGAGGACCGCCTCCTCCCGGCCGGTCGCCGGGTCGAGCCGCACGACCGCCGTCCGCTCGCGCCCGAGGTTCGAGGAAGCGTAGAGCCCGCGGTTGTCGTGGGTGAAGAGGAGCGGCGTCAGCGTGTCTTGAAAATCGGTGGTCAGGATCTCGCGGAAAGGCTCCGCCTCGCTCTCGCGGTAAAGGAAGCCCCGCTTCAGCCCGGCGCTCGTCGTCGCAACTCGCAGGCGGCCGTCATGGTCGGCCAGCCAGCCGGTGATGGTTCCCGGATTCTCCACGAGCAGCGTCAGTTCGCCCGTCACGGTGTCGACCCGGAAGGCATCGAAGGCCCGCGGATCGCGCCGGTTCAGCTCAATCAGGACCTCGCCGGCCGGGCCGCCGCGCGCGCCGGGCTCGCCGATCAGCTGGACGCGCGTCCCGGGAAACGGGGTGAGGTCGCGGGCCCGGGAGCCGTCGGCGTCGACGGCGTGGAGCTGGAAATTCTCGTCGCCGCCGGCGTCGCGCAGGTACGCCAGGCGGGAGGACGAGACCCAGAAGAATTCATGCAGGTCGCGCTCCGCCGCGGTCACCCGGACCGCCGCCGCCGCGCCCAGCGGCTGCACGTGGAGATTGAGCCGGCCGCGCCAGGGCTGCAGCCAGGCCAGGGCGGACCCGTCCGGCGCCAGGCGGAAACGGGTCCTCTCGGGATTCCGGAAAAAATCCCGCAGCGGGATCAGCCGCGGGGGAGCCGGCGCCGCCGGGGAGATGGCCATTGTCACATTGGACACAGGCCGGGCCCTTTTGTCGCGTTTCATCGCACCGCCCGCACGTTCAATCCCGGAAGGCCCCGGCCACCATAATTTTCCCGCGATCAGCCAGCACTCGGCCCCATTCTGCCGGTCAACGACCCGGCATGGCCCGATTTTCTCCCCCGACCTCGCCCGCCGAACCCGGCCCCCACCGCCCGCCCCAATCCTCCCCGGACCTCATCTTTCCAGTTGCCGCCCCCCGCCCCATGAAATTGGATTATTTCCATCAACCTGTGCGCATCCTCGTCATCGACGACCAGGAAACCAACCTGAAGGTGGTGGGGGAAATCCTCGGCCAGTTCGGCTTCGACATCGTCCTGGCCGACAACGCCGACCTGGCCATCCAACGGCTCGAGCGCCAGCCGATCGACCTGGTCCTGCTGGACGTCCTCATGCCCGGCCGGGACGGCTTCGAGGTTTGCCGGCTCATCCGGGACCAGCCGCGCTGGGCCGACATCCCTGTCATCTTCCTCTCCGCGGCCGACGACAAGGACCTCATCGTGCGGGCCCTCGAGGTCGGCGGGGTCGACTATGTGACCAAGCCCTTCAACCGGGCCGAGCTCCTCTCGCGGGTCCGCACCCACCTCGCGCTCAAGGGCGCGCGGGACCATCTCCGGCAGCTCGCGGAGGACAAGGACGAGCTCCTGGGGATCCTCGCCCATGACCTGAAGAACCACCTGGGCGGCATGCAGATGAGCGTCCAGCTCCTGCGCGACCGCGCCCGGACCCACCGCGACGAGCGCCTGGACCGGATCTCCGCGAACGTCCTGCAGTCCACCGAGCAGATGTTCTCCTTCGTGCGGGAATTCCTGGCGAATTCCGCGGCGGAGCGCGAGGCCCCGCTGGACCTCCACGAGCTCAGCCTCAACCAGGCGGCCGCCATGGCGGTGCAGCAGTACGCCGAGACGGCGCGCCGCAAGGACATCGCGCTCGTCCACGAGCCCGGCCCCGAGCTGGCCGCCCGGGCGGACCGCGAGGCCCTGGGCCAGGTGTTGGACAACCTCCTCTCCAACGCCATCAAGTTCTCCGAGCCGGGCCGGACGGTGCGGATCCGGGTCGAGGCGGGCCCGCCCGGCCGCGCCCGCCTCGAGGTGCAGGACGAGGGCCCGGGCTTCTCGGAGGACGACAAGTCGCGGATGTTCCGGCGCTACTGCCGCCTCAGCGCGCGCCCGACCGCCGGCGAGCCGTCGACGGGGCTCGGCCTGAGCATCGTCCACAAGCTGGTCGATGCGATGGGCGGCGAGCTGCACTGCCGCAGCGCCTCCGGCGCCGGCGCGACCTTCGTCGTCAGCTTGCCCAGCGCCGGCAGCCCGGCATTCTGACCCCCTGCGCGCCATGGATTTCCTAGTCATCGACGACGACCGGATCTTCCGGGAGGCCACCTGCCTCCTCATCGAGGAGGAGGGCCACTACGCGGAGGAGGCGCCGACGCCGGAGATCGCCCTGACCGCGCTGCGCGAGGGCAAGTTCGACGCGGTGCTCCTCGACCTTCACCTCGGGCGCCAGAGCGGGCTCAGCCTGCTGCCGACCATCGCCAAGGTGCGGCCCAACCTGCCGATCGTGATGTTCTCGGCCCAGAGCACGGTCAAGACCGCCGTGCAGGCGCTGCAGCAGGGCGCCGCCGACTTCCTGGAAAAGCCCTTCACCCGCGAGCAGTTCAACACCGTCCTCGCGCGCCTGCGGAGGCTGAGCGAGATGGGCCGGAAGATCGAGAACCTGGAGGAGACCGTCAAGGAGTCGCGCGCCATGGCGCCCGAGCCGATCGTGGACTTCGAGACCCCGGCGATGAAAACCGTCATGGACGTCCTCCAACGGGCCGCGAAGAGCCCCGCCTCGGTCCTGATTCTCGGGGAGAGCGGCACGGGCAAGAGCGTCGCGGCCCGGGCCCTGCATGCCGCCAGCCACCTGGCGGACAATCCCTTCGTCACCGTCAGCTGCCCCTCGCTGACCCGGGAGCTCCTGGAGAGCACGCTCTTCGGCCACGTGCGGGGCTCCTTCACCGGCGCCCTCAAGGACACCTGGGGCAAGGTCAAGGCAGCCGATGGCGGCACGCTCTTCCTCGACGAGATCGGCGACCTGCCGGTCGAGATCCAGCCCAAGCTCCTGCGGCTGCTCCAGGAGCACGAGTACGAGCGGGTCGGCGAGACCGTCACCCGCCACGCCGACGTGCGCATCGTGGCGGCGACGAACCGCGACCTCAAGAAGCGCGTCGCCGAGGGCTCCTTCCGCGAGGATCTGTTCTACCGGCTCAATGTCATCGCGGTCGAGATGCCGCCCCTGCGGGCGCGGCCCCGCGACGTGCTGCACTTCGCCGAGCACTACCTGGCCTACTGCGCGGACCGCGCGGGCCGGCCGGTGCGGTCCTTCGCCGCGGCCGCCGCCGAGGCGCTCCGCCACTACGCCTGGCCCGGCAACCTGCGGGAACTTTACAACACGATCGAGCGCGCGGTCATCCTCTCGACCGGCGAGGAGATCGAGCTCGACGACCTGCCCATCGAGGTGCGCCTGCGCCAGACTCCCGCCGGCCACCCCGGCGGCCAGGAGCCGGCGGTCGGATCCCTCGTCTCGCTCGAGGTGCTGGAGGACCTCCACATCCGCCGCGTCATCGAGGGCACCGCGAACCTGACCGAGGCCTCCGCGGTCCTCGGCATCGACCAGGCCACGCTCTACCGCAAGCGGAAGAAGATGGGGGTCCAGGGCCGGGCGGAAGCCGCGGGGGTGGAGCCCGGTTCCGGCCAGGCGGTCAGGCCGGCAGGGTGAAGGAGAAGCGCGAGCCGCCGCCGGTGCGCGCACCATAGGCGCAGCTCCCGCCCTGCAATTCCACCAGCCGGTGCACGAGCGGCAGCCCCCACCCGCGCGGGGCGCTCGGGCGGTGCAGCAGGTCAAAGGGCTGAAACAGGCTCCCGACGACTTGGGAGGCGACGCCCGGGCCGCTGTCCTCGACCCAGAACCGCCAGCCGCCGGGCTCCTCCCGCCAGCCCAGCCCGATCCGGGGCGGTTTCCCGCCGTGATCGAGCGCGTTGCCCACCAGGTTCACCCAGACGAGCTCGAGCCAGGCCGGCACGCCCGGCACCTCCGGCCAGGCCGGGGGCTGCGTCACCACCGCGCCCAGATTCCGGGCGCGGACTTCCAGCCGCTGCAGCGCGGCCCAGACGACGTTGGCCATCGGCACGCGCTCCTTCGGCCGGCCCTCGGCCGTCGCCTTCAGGACGCCGCCGATCCGGTCGACCAGGCGGGAAATGTCCCCGGAGGATTGCGCGATCGACTGCGTGAAAGTCGCCCGGGCGGCGCCATCCTCCGGCGGCGTCTCGCCGATCGCCGCGCAGGCCGTCGCGATGCCCATCAGGGGCGTGCGGAGGTCGTGGCTCAGGCGGCGGCTGATCGTGGCCAGGTCGCCGCGCAGGCGGGCGTTCTCGCGGGACAGGGAGTGCGCCGCGACCGCCGCATGGAAGGTCCGGGCGGCCGCCCGGGGATTCCAGTCCTCCGGCGGCAGGACCATCGGGCCGAGCGGCTGCGGGCCGAAGACGATCACCGGCCAGCGCGGCCACCCCCGCGCGTCGAGGACCGCGGCCGCCTCGGCGGCCGCGGCGGCCGCCGCCTCCCCCAGGAGCAGGAGTTCGGTGCCCGGCGCTTCCGGCCGTCCGCGCGCGGCCGCGAGCGAGCCCACATCAATCACCACGGCGTCGGGAAAGATCTGGCGGCTGGCCTCCCGGGCCAGCGCGGCCGGCTCGGGTCCCAGGCCCACGAGCAGGATGGAGGTGACGTTCAGGGACATCGGGAGCGGGACGGAAGGAGAAGGTGGAACCATCGCCGACAGGATTGGAGCCTGTCAATGGGCACTCCGAGGGTCAGCCGGCGAGGCTGCCGGTTCCCGGCCGAAGCCGAAAAGCTCGGCGTCCGAATTCGGCCGGCCGAGGACCTGGTCGCGAATGTACTCGGCGGCCAGCAGGCTGAAGGTGGAGGAAAGCCGCCTCATGGGCCCGGCGGCTCAGAAGTGCAGCCGGCCCTCGCCGGGCGCCGAGAGCGGCGTGAAGTTGCGCCCGCCGTCGCTGAGCAGCGTGACCCGGGTGAATTCGGCGCCGAGAAAGACGATCTGCGCGGAGTAATAGCACCAGAGGAGGAGCACGAGCAGCGACCCGGCCGCGCCGTAGGCCGACGCCAGGCTGGCGCGGGCGAGGTAGAGCGCGAGGGCGGCCTTGCCCGCCGTGAAGAGGACCGCCGTCACCACCGCGCCGAGCCAGACGTGCCGCCAGGGCACCGCCCGGTCGGGCAGCAGCTTGAAGATCATGCCGAAGAGGAACGTGACCATGGCGAACGAAACCGCGCCGTTCATCACGATCAGGCCCGTCGCCGACACCCCGAAGCGCGGGGCGATCTCGCCTCCCAGCGCCGTCACCACCGCGCTCGCGGTCAGCGAGAGGAGGAGCAGCAGGCCGGTGCCGAAGACCGCCGCCAGCGAGAGCGCCCGGTGGCGCAGGAAGTGGGTCCAGGTTCCCTCCGAATGGGGCGGCACCCGCCAGATGGCGTTGAGGGCCGACTGGAGGTGGGTGAATACTCCCATCCCGCCAAAGACTACGGTCCCGAGGCCGATTACCGTGGCCACCGTGCCGGTGCGGGACGCCGCCGGGCTTTGC
>Ga0265320_10003000_pt1 | contig 11523 bp, 7 predicted proteins | sample 4827metaG_FD_202087 | JGI IMG/M metagenome (GOLD analysis project Ga0265320, IMG submission 202087) | Rhizosphere microbial communities from Carex aquatilis grown in University of Washington, Seatle, WA, United States - 4-8-27 metaG | ecosystem: Host-associated > Plants > Roots > Rhizosphere >...
GGTCTCGATCACCAGGGTGGACTTGCCGCCGCCCGACACGCCGGTGATGCAGGTCAGGGTGCCCAGTGGGATGTGGACGTCCACATCCTTGAGATTGTTGCCGCGCGCGCCGATCAGCGACAGGCGCTTGCCGTTGCCGGGACGGCGGATGGCGGGCAGGGGAATATGGTCCCGGCCGGTGAGATAGCGCCCGGTCATGCTCTTGGGATCGGCCATCACCTGCTCCGGCGTGCCTTCCGACACCACCTGACCGCCGTGGATACCGGCGCCCGGCCCCATGTCGACCAGGTAATCGGCGGCGCGGATGGCATCCTCGTCATGCTCGACGACGATCACCGTGTTGCCGATATCGCGCAGGCGCTTCAGCGTCGCCAACAGGCGGTCGTTGTCGCGCTGGTGCAGGCCGATGGACGGCTCGTCCAGCACATAGAGCACGCCGGTCAGCCCCGAGCCGATCTGACTCGCCAGACGGATACGCTGGCTTTCGCCGCCCGACAGCGAGCCGGAGCCGCGCCCCAGCGTCAGGTATTCCAGCCCCACATCCACCAGGAAGCCCAGGCGGTCGTTGATCTCGCGCAGGATGCGCCTCGCGATCTCCTGGTCCTTGGGCCGCAGGTGGTTGTGCAGGTCGGCGAACCAGTCCCGCGCCGTCATGATGGAGAACTCGGTAGAGTCCGAGATGTGCAGGCCACGGATCTTGACCGCCAGCGCCTCGGGCTTGAGCCGCGCCCCGCCACAGGATTCGCAGGGTTGGGTGCCCTGGAAGCGCGACAGCTCTTCCCGCACATAGGACGAATCCGTCTCGCGGTAGCGGCGCGCCATGTTGGGGATAACGCCCTCGAACGACTTCTCGGTGTGATAGCCCCGGAAGCCGTCCTCGTAGGCGATGCGGATTTCCTCGGAGCCCGAGCCGTGCAGGATCACCTCGCGGACCCTCTCCGGCAGCTTTGCCCACGGGGTCTCCAGGCTGAAGCGGTAATGCTCGGCCAGCCCCTGCAGGGTCTGGACGTAGTATTGCGAGGTGGAGCCCGCCCAAGGCGCGAGGGCGCCCTCGCGCAGCGAGAGCTGAGGATTGGGAATGACCAGTTCGGGGTCGAAATAAAGCTTCACCCCCAAGCCGTCGCAGGCCGGGCAGGCGCCGAACGGGTTGTTGAAGGAGAACAGGCGCGGCTCGATCTCCTCGATGGTGAAGCCCGATACCGGACAGGCGAACTTGGCGGAAAACACCGTGCGCTCGCCGGTTTCGGCGTTCTCGGCGATGGCAAGGCCATCGGCCAGGGACAGCGCCGTCTCGATGGAATCGGCCAGCCGGTTGCCAAGGCCCGGCTTCACCACCAGACGGTCGACCACCACCTCGATGTCGTGCTTCTTCTTCTTGTCCAGGGTGGGGACTTCGTCGATCTCGTAGAGGGTGCCATCCACCTTGACGCGCTGAAAGCCCTTCTTCTGGAGGTCCAGCAGGTCCTTGCGGTACTCGCCCTTGCGGCCGCGCACGAAGGGAGCCAGCAGGTAAAGGCGGGTCCCCTCGGCCATGGACTCGACGCGATCGACCATCTGGCTGACCGTCTGGCTTTCGATGGGCAGGCCGGTGGCGGGCGAATGGGGCACGCCGACCCGCGCCCACAGCAGACGCATGTAGTCGTAGATCTCGGTGACGGTGCCCACCGTCGAGCGCGGGTTCTTGGACGTGGTCTTCTGCTCGATGGAGATGGCCGGGCTCAGGCCCTCGATGCTCTCCACGTCGGGCTTTTGCATCAGCTCCAGGAATTGCCGGGCATAGGCCGAGAGCGATTCCACATAGCGGCGCTGTCCCTCGGCGTAAATGGTGTCGAAGGCGAGCGACGATTTGCCCGAGCCCGACAGGCCGGTGATCACCACCAGCTTGTCGCGGGGCAGGTCGACGTCGATGTTCTTCAGGTTATGCTCGCGGGCGCCACGCACCCGGATGAAGCCGCTCATATCTGGGCAATCCACTTCCACCGAAACAGGGCGGGGATGTTAGAGAGATTCGGGCGGCGGATAAAGGGCTTGCCCGGCATGGCTGGCATGGGTATGGTCCGCCCCGTCATTGGGGAGTAGCCGCCTTCGACTATCAGAAGGGGGCGCGTCAACAGACTTGGGCCTTTTGGCCCATGGCGCGTCCGGCCCGCGAGGCTTGGCGAGACCTTTGGCTTCGGAAATCCTGATCACCCAGGGATTGGGCGGGACTCCGGGCCATCGGTCGTGCATCGCCCAATCCCCCATTCGGTGCTTCATGGACTCCCTGCTCGTATCCCTCGCCGTGGTCACGGCCGCCGAGATCGGCGACAAGACCCAGCTTCTCGCCCTTTTGCTGGCCGCCAAGTTCAGGAAGCCCATGGCCGTGGTCGCCGGCATCCTGGTGGCGACTTTGGCCAATCACGGTCTGGCGGCGTGGCTGGGCGTCGAGGTGGCCCGCTGGATCGGCCCCGAAACGATGCGCTGGATCGTTGGGCTTTCCTTTATCGCCATGGCCGCCTGGACCCTGGTTCCCGACAAGATGGACGAGAACGATCAGCCGAAAATGTGGGAGAAGGCCGGCCCCTTCGTCGCCACCGCCGTCTCGTTCTTCCTGGTGGAAATCGGCGACAAGACGCAAATCGCCACCATCGCCCTGGGTGCGCGCTTCGGCGACCTGCTGTTCGTCACCATGGGCACCACCATGGGCATGCTGATCGCCGACGTGCCCGCCGTATTCGTGGGCAACGCCATGGCCGAGAAGCTGCCGCTCAAGCTGGTGCGCATGGTCGCCGCCGCCTTGTTCGCCATCCTGGGCGTGCTGGCGCTGACCGATGTGGGCAAGACGGTGATGGGGTAGGGATTTTCATGCGGAAACAATAATTTGAACCACGAAGGCGCGAAGGCACGAAGGAAAGGTGAAGGATATCTTCTTCGTGTTCCTTCGTGCCTCTGCGCCTTCGTGGTTCATCCAGACCGCAACGTCCGCACCGCCGCGTCCCGCTCGAACAGGTAGAGCAGGACGCGGAGCGCCTCGCCTCTGGGGGATGACAGTTCGGGGTCGCGCTCCAGGATCAGGCGGGCGTCGTCGCGGGCGGCGGCCAGCAATTCCCCATGGATGGCGAGATCGGCGAGGCGGAATTCCGGCAGGCCGCTCTGGCGGGTGCCCAGCATCTCGCCGCCGCCCCGCAGGCGCAGGTCTTCCTCGGCGATACGGAAACCGTCCTCGGTGGCACGCATGATTTCCAGCCGCGCCTTGGCGATCTCGCCCAGCGGATGGCCGTAGAGCAGGAAACAGCGGGATTCCAGGGTGCCGCGTCCCACCCGGCCGCGCAACTGGTGCAACTGGGCAAGACCGAAACGCTCGGCATGCTCGATCACCATGATGTTGGCCTCGGGCACGTCGACGCCCACCTCGATCACCGTGGTGGCGACCAGGATGTCCAGTTGGCCGGCGGCGAACTCGGCCATCACCTTGTCCTTGGCGGCGCCCTTCATGCGGCCGTGCACCAGCCCGACCCTTTCGCCGAACACCTGGGAGAGGTGGCGGTGACGCTCCTCGGCGGCGGCAAGGTCCGAGGTTTCCGATTCCTCGACCAGCGGGCAGACCCAATAGGCCCGCGCCCCGCCGGCGATGGCCCGGCCGATTCCGGCCACCATCTCTTCCATGCGGGCCAGGGGCACCACGCGGGTGTCGATGGGCTTCCTGCCCGGCGGCTTCTCGTCCAGGCGCGACGCGTCCATGTCGCCATAGGCGGTGAGCAGCAGGGTGCGCGGGATGGGGGTGGCGGTCATCACCAGCATATCCACCGCGAGGCCCTTGGCCGCCAGTTCCAGGCGCTGATGCACGCCGAAGCGGTGCTGCTCGTCGATCACCGCCAGGGCCAGATCCTTGAAGGCCACGTCCTCCTGGAACAGCGCATGGGTCCCCAGCAGGATATGGATCTCGCCCGAGGCCAGCCCGGCCAGCACCGCGTCCCGCGCTTTTCCCTTATCGCGCCCGGTGAGCAGGGCGACCCTGAGGCCCGCCGCCTCGGCCAGGGGGGCGATGCCGGCGTAATGCTGGCGGGCGAGAATCTCGGTGGGCGCCATCATGGCGGCCTGACAGCCGGCCTCCACCGCCGTCAGCATGGCGAGCAGCGCCACCACCGTCTTGCCGCTGCCCACATCGCCCTGCAGCAGGCGGAGCATGCGCAGCGGCTGGGCCATGTCGGCATCGATCTCGGCCAGCGAGCGGCTCTGGGCCCCGGTCAGGGTATAGGGCAGGGCGGCCGTCACCTTGGCCCGCAACGAGCCGTCGCCGACCAGGGCCCGGCCCTTGAGCCTCCTCATCTGGGCGCGGACCATGGCGAGAGCCAACTGATTGGCCAGCAATTCGTCGAAGGCGAGGCGGCGGCGCACCGGGGTGTCGCCGGTGGCGGTGTGCTCGTCGGCGGGGTGGTGGACGGCCGTCAGGGCCTGATGCCAGGTGGGCCAGCCCTGGCGGGCCAGCCAAGCCGCATCCTGCCATTCCGGCAGTTCCGGGGCCTTGGCCACGGCGGCGGCCACCGTCTTGGCCACCGCGCGCCCGGTCAGGCCGGCGGTCAGGCCGTAGACCGGCTCGACGGCCATCACCTGGGCGATCTGGTCCAGCGGCACGATATGGTCGGGATGGCTGATCTGGATCTCGTTGTTGAAATGCTCGACCACACCACTGACCACGCGGATTTCGCCCTCGGGCAGTTGTTTGCGCAGCCAGTCCTCGCGTCCGTGGAAGAACACCAGATGGAGAAAGCCGGTCTCGTCGGCCATGCGCACCCGGTAGGGGCGTTTCGGCGACGAGGAGGGGAAATGGGCATCGACCCGGAGCGTCAGGGTGGCGACCTTGCCGTGGGGCGCCTCGGCCACCTTGGGAGCGAAGCGGCGGTCGATCACCCCGGTGGGCAGGTGCCACAGCATATCCAGCACCTTTTCGCCCACCAGCCGCTGGTAGAGCGGTGCGAGGCGCGGACCGATGCCGGGAAGGCTGGTCACCGGGGCGAACAGGGGAAACAGAACCTGGGGACGCATGGCGGGCTGACATTCGGATGGCGAGGGGCTATATCCTAGTCGGCTCCGAAACCGACGCAATGCCGGATGCAATGGATCAAGATCGACTGAAGCGCCTGATGTTCCGTGCCCACCACATGGGCTCCAACGAGAACGACATCCTGTTCGGCGGTTTCGCCGCCAAATATCTGGAAACGCTGTCGCCCGAGCAGGCCGCGCGTTTCGAATCCCTGATCTCCGAGAACGATTCCGATCTGTTCAACTGGGTCACCGGCAAGGCGGACGTACCGGCCGAACTCGACCATGACGTCATGGCCCTGCTCAAGAAATTCGTTCAGAGCGAAGCCGCACCGATTTGAAAAATCTGGACAATCTTATCGCCGAGCCTGGGCGCCGCAAGCTCGCGGGAGCGCCGGAAGGGCGCGACGCCCTGCTGCTGGCCGAGCTGGCGACCGGTGCCGGGGCGACGGGCGGCATCCTGCACGTGGCCCGCGACGAGGGCCGCATGGCCCGCATGGCCGAGGCGCTGGCCTTCTTCGCCCCCGAGCTGACCGTTCTGGAATTCCCCGGCTGGGACTGCGTGCCCTATGACCGGGTCTCGCCCCATGTGGACATGGTGGCGCGGCGCATCGACACCCTGGCCCGCCTCGCCGACGGGGTGAAGGGCGCCTTCGTGGTGCTGACCACCGTTCCCGCCCTGGCGCAAAGGGTGCCGCCGCGCGAGGCGCTGGCCTCGGCCACCCTGGATGCCCGCAAGGGTTCGGCGCTCTCCATGGACAAGCTGATCGGCTTTTTGGCCAAGAACGGCTATGTGCGCGCCGACACGGTGATGGAGCCCGGCGAATACGCGGTCAGGGGCGGAATCATCGATCTGTTCCCGCCGGGTTCGGCCGAGCCGCTGCGCCTCGACTTCTTCGGCGACGAGATCGACAGCGTGCGCTCCTTCGACCCCATGAGCCAGCGCACCACCGGAACCGTGGCGGGCTTCGTCTGCCGCCCGGTCAGCGAGGTGGGTCTCGACGAGGCCTCCATCGCCCACTTCCGCACCGCCTACCGCGAGATGTTCGGGGTGGTGCAGGGACCGGACCCGCTTTACGAGGCCATTTCCGAGGGCATCAAGTTCAACGGCATGGAGCACTGGCTGCCGCTGTTCCACGACGGCCTCGACACCCTGTTCGCCTATGTGCCCGAGGCCGCGGTGGTGCTCGACCACCAGTCGGACGAGGCGCTTTCCGCCCGTCATGCCCTGGTTCTGGAATATTTCGACGCCCGCGCCGGACTGGCCGGGGCGGGGCTGACCGAATCCGGCATGGTCTATCACCCCATTCCGCCCGAGCGGCTCTATCTCGAGCGCCAGGAATGGGACCGGCTGCTGGGCATGCGCCCGGTGCTGCACCTGTCGCCGTTCGACGCGTTGGAAGGCGAGAGCGGTTCGCTGGATGCCGGCGGGCGGCTGGGCCGCGACTTCGCCGACATGCGGGCCCGGCCGGGCATCAACGTCTATGACTGCGTGCGCGAGCATGCCGAGGAGCAGGCCAAGGCCGGGCGCCGGGTGGTGATCGCCGCCTGGACCCAGGGCTCCCGCGACCGTCTGGCCGGGGTTCTCAAGGACCACGGCATCAAGGGCATCGAGGTGGTGGACAACTGGGCCGAGGTCCAGGCCCTGGGCAAGGGGCGGGTCGCCGTCGCGGTTCTGGGCCTCGACCACGGCTTTACCACCCCCGATCTGGCGGTGGTCACCGAGCAGGACATCCTGGGTGACCGTCTGGCGCGGCCGGCCCGCAAGAAGAAAAAGGGCGCCCAGTTCATCGCCGAGGCCTCGGCCCTGGCCGAGGGCGACCTGGTGGTGCATGTCGAGCACGGCATCGGCCGCTATGACGGGCTGGTCGCCCTGGAAGTGTCGGGGGCGCCCCACGATTGCCTGCGGGTGATCTATGACGGCGGCGACAAGCTGTTCGTGCCGGTGGAGAACATCGACGTCCTGACCCGCTTCGGCTCGGAGCAGGCGGGCGTATCGCTCGACAAGCTGGGCGGCACGGCGTGGCAGGCCCGCAAGGCCAAGCTGAAGAAGCGTATCAGGGACATCGCCGACCAGCTGATCGGCATCGCCGCCCAGCGCAAGATGCGCCAGGGCGAGGCGCTGGTGCCGGCGGAAGGGTTGTACGACGAGTTCTGCGCCCGCTTTCCCTTCGCCGAGACCGACGACCAGTTGCGGGCCATCGAGGATTCCATCGCCGATCTGGCCTCGGGCAAGCCCATGGACCGCCTGATCTGCGGCGACGTGGGTTTCGGCAAGACCGAGGTCGCCATGCGCGTCGCCTTCGTGGCGGCGTTGCAGGGCCTCCAGGTGGCCGTGGTGGTGCCCACTACGCTGCTGGCCCGCCAGCATTACCGTACCTTCAAGGAACGCTTCGCCGGCCTGCCGGTACGGGTCGAGCAGTTGTCCCGGCTGGTCACCGCCAAGACAGCCTCCGAGGTCAAGGCCGGGGTGGCCGACGGTTCGGTCGACATCGTGGTCGGCACCCACGCCCTGCTGGCCAAGGGTATCGGCTTCAAGCGCCTGGGCCTGCTGATCATCGACGAGGAGCAGCATTTCGGCGTCGCCCACAAGGAACGCCTGAAGCAGCTCAAATCCGACGTCCACGTGCTGACGCTGACCGCCACGCCCATTCCCCGCACGCTGCAGATGGCGCTGTCGGGCGTGAAGGAGATGAGCGTCATCGCCACGCCGCCGGTGGACCGTCTGGCCGTGCGCACCTTCGTGCTGCCCTACGACCCGGTGGTGCTGCGCGAATCCATCCTGCGCGAGCGTTACCGGGGTGGACAGGTGTTCTACGTCTGCCCGCGCCTCGCCGATATCGATCGGGTGGCCGAGCGCCTCGCCAAGCTGGTGCCCGAGGTCAAGACGGCCGTGGCCCACGGCCGTCTGGCTCCCGCCGACCTGGAAGAGGTGATGGTGGCGTTCGGCGACAAGCAGTACGACGTGCTGCTGTCCACCAACATCATCGAGTCCGGCATCGACATGCCGTCGGTCAATACGCTGATCATCCACCGCGCCGACATGTTCGGCCTGGGCCAGCTCTACCAGCTGCGCGGCCGGGTGGGGCGCGGCAAGACCCGGGGCTATGCCTATTTCACGCTGCCCAACGACAAGGTGCTGTCCAAGGCGGCGGAAAAGCGGCTGCAGGTGATGCAGGCGCTCGACACCCTGGGCGCCGGCTTCCAACTGGCCAGCCATGACCTGGACATCCGGGGCGCCGGCAATTTGCTGGGCGAGGAGCAATCGGGCCATATCCGCGAGGTGGGCGTCGAGCTTTACCAGCAGCTTCTGGAGGAGGCGGTGGCCGCCGCCAAGGGCGGGCAGGGGGGCGAGGCCGCCGAGGAATGGTCGCCGCAGATCGCCGTCGGCACGCCGGTGCTGATCCCCGAGACCTACGTGGCCGATCTGTCGGTGCGCCTGTCGCTCTATCGCCGCATCGGTTCGCTGTCCGATCAGGCGGAGATCGAGGCGTTGGCCGCCGAACTGATCGACCGCTTCGGCAAGCTGCCGCCCGAGGTGGAGAACCTGCTGGAGGTGGTCGCCATCAAGGCCCTGTGCAAGCTGGCCGGCATCGACAAGGTGGATTCGGGGCCCAAGGGCGCCGTGGTCTCCTTGCGCGGCAACGTCTTCGCCAATCCCGGCGCCCTGGTGCAGTTCATCGCGCGGTCGGCCGGCTCGTGCAAGATCCGGCCCGACCACAAGATCGTCTTCCTGCGCGCCTGGGAGGACCCGAAACAACGCATAACCGGATTGCGCAACGTCATCGGTAAACTGGCGGAATTGGCTTCCGCCTGAAAAAGGAGTATAGGCGAATCCCGCCTTTAGGAACCGACATGAAATACCCCACGCCCCCCACCGTCATTCCTCTCGACAACATCCTGCCTGACGAACCCCTGCTGATGATGGGTGCCGGCCCCGTGCCGATTCCGCCCAAGGTGGCCATGGCCAACTCGCTGATCATCAATCACCTGGGCGACACCATGAACGCGGTGATCGAGCAAGTGAAGACCATGGGGCGCTACGTCTTCCAGACCAACTCCCCCCATGTGATGGGCGTGGCCGGTCCGGCTTCGGCCGCCATGGAAATGGCCATCGCCAATCTGGTGGAGCCGGGGACCCGGGTGCTGTCCATCTGTAACGGCCTGTTTTCCAAGCGTCTGGCCGAGATGGCGACCCGGGTGGGTGGCGATGTCACCATTCTCAACGCTCCGGATAAGCGCGCAGTTGCCGCCGAGGACGTGGAAAAGCTGCTGAAGACCGGCGACTTCCAGATTCTGACCGTGGTGCAGGGCGAGACCTCCAACACGGTGTGGAACCGCGATCTGGTGGAAATCTGCGGCCTGGGCAAGAAATACGGCTGTCTCAACATCGTCGACGCCGTCTGCACGCTGTCCACCATGCCCATGGAAATGGACGAGTGGATGGTGGATGCCGTCATCACCGGCGGCCAGAAGGGCCTGTCCTCCATCCCCGGCGTATCGCTGATCGCCTTCTCGGAAGAGGCCTTCGCCCGCATCGAGAAGCGTAATTCCCCCATGGCCCATTGGTGCCTGGACGCCCGGCTGGCCCACCAGTTCTGGCACAACCACTCCTACCACTACACCGCTCCGGTATCGGGCATCCTGGCGCTGCACGAGGCGCTGCGCCTGATCGGCGACGAGACCCTGCCGGGCCGCTTCCGTCGCCATGCCCAGTGCTCGATTGCGCTGCAGCGGGGCGTGCTGGCCATGGGCCTCAAACTGCTGATCGAGGAGGATTCCCGCCTCAACTCGGTGGTGGGTATCGAACTGCCCGATTACATCTCGGCCGATCAGGTCCGCCACATCATGAGTCAGGTGCACAAGGTGGAAATCTCCGGCGCCTTCGGCCTGCCCATCGTCCGTATCGGCCAGATGGGCGAGCAAAGCCGCGCGCCCAACCTGTTCCGCACCCTGCACGCGCTGGGCTCCGCCATGCGGGCGGCCGGCGGCAAGGTGGACATGCCCGGCGGCATGGCCGAACTGGAACGCAGTCTGGCGTCGGAGGTGAGGGGGTAAAAAGCAGCCTTCCGACTAAATGTCGCGAAATTGGGGAAATTCAAACACATTATGATGTGAATACAGAGAATGAAACATTTGCAATTTCCCTGATCCTGGCCCCTAATAACCCATCGGGTTTCAAGAAATCCCTTCACCGGTTCGCCGCTGAAGGGATTTTTTGTTGAGGACTCCGTCCATGCCGAACTTGGGATTCATGGTTCTGGTAGGGTTGATCACGCTGGCCTCGGGGGCTGCGTCGGTAACCCTTGCCCTGATCCCTGATCTTGGCCTGTCGCCCCATGCCGCTTCTCTGATCCAGATGTTCTCCGACACCTGGAAGATAGGTGTCGGAGCGCTCATCGGCGCCGGCAGAGAGTTTGGCTCCCGGTGAATTCACCACCAAGGCACCAAGGACACCAAGAGGATATTTCCGTATTTCGTCATGCCCGGACTTGTTCCGGGCATCCACGCCCGTCAGCCCGACGCATTGTTTCAGGGAAATTCGTGCGGAACCGCATGGATGGCCGGGGCAAGCCCGGCCATGACGGCGAGAGAGAGGCCCGTCCTCGGCTCCGCCCTCTTGGTGTCCTTGGTGTCTTGGTGGTCGGACCGACTTTTCCGTGCCCCCGAACCGGTACGATTCAGGAGAACGCCGCTTCCGGCTGGCTTTCGCGCACGATGTCGATCAGGCGCAGCAGGATGTCGGGCTCCTGGGCGCCGGCCAGGGCGTAAGAGCCGTCGAGGATCAGGCAAGGTACGCCGTTGACCCCCAGGCGGTGAGCGCGGGCGTTGTCGTTGAGTACGCCGGCCGCGTCGTCGTCGGAGGCCAGATAGGCGGCCAGCGCCTCCCGCTCGATCCCGAACGAGGCGCCGAGATCGGTCAGCACCGCCACGTCGCCGATATCCAGCCCCTGGGAGAAATAGGCTTTGTACAGGGCCTCGACCACCTCGGCCTCGCGGCCGGTGGCGTTGGCATAGCGGATCAGCCGGTGGGAATTGAGCGAATTGGGCATCCGGGTGATGGACTCGAAATCGAATTCGATGCCTTCGCTCTTGCCGGCGGCGGCCACGGCGGCGTGGACCCGCTGGACGCGGGCGTTGCCGCCGAACTTACGGTCGAGATAGACCCGGCGGTCGATCCCTTCGGGCGGCAGATCGGGATTGAGCAGGAACGGGCGCCAGACGATGCGGGCACGGGTCTCCGGACGCTGGGCGAGGGCACGCTCCAGGCGGCGCTTGCCCACGTAGCACCAGGGGCAGACGGTGTCGAAGACGTACTCGATCCTCACCGGCGTTCCTTTCCGGAAATCAGTCCAGCTTGGCCTGCACCCGGGCCAGCAGCGATTCCAGCGTATCGGTTGTCTTGGCATCGGTGCAAGCCACCTGAACCCAGACCTTGATGGGCTGATAGACTTCCCGTACCGCGAAGTCCGTATAGGCCAGCACGCCGGCGATGCGGTG
>Ga0265320_10003003_pt1 | contig 11510 bp, 12 predicted proteins | sample 4827metaG_FD_202087 | JGI IMG/M metagenome (GOLD analysis project Ga0265320, IMG submission 202087) | Rhizosphere microbial communities from Carex aquatilis grown in University of Washington, Seatle, WA, United States - 4-8-27 metaG | ecosystem: Host-associated > Plants > Roots > Rhizosphere >...
AGATTTTTCTCAGTAGGTTAAGAATTGGGAATTACACTAATACCAAATACGAGTCGTCTCTCGTTTATATAAAGACCTATAAATTGATATAAGTAAAATATATTGAATTGGCCACGCGAGTAAAACAGTTAGAGGCAGACTAAAAAGTGAAATATTTGCATAAGGCCAATTGGTATAAATCCAAATCGATAGTGGTATATTAAATCCCTCCATCGTAATCGAGGTCAGTAATGATGCGATGACCATGCTCGCTAGTGGAACCCAATCACCCTGCAGCAGATGCATTATAAATGTATCTTCTCGCTCTCTGTATTCAAGATACTCAAGGATAAAAACGAGAGAGACCGCTATTAAAACTATATTAAACAAATTAAATTTTTGTAGACCATAGCTGTTAAAGAAAGTAGAACTATTAATGTGAACCGTTTTTATATCTTGGATAAGGCCGAGGACAAAACCTAAGCTGCCCAATAATCCTAGAGTCTTAAAAAGTGAATGATAAGACCTTTTTGTTTTTTTAATTTCCTTTTGCCTTATGTGGGCGACAAAAACAGCCCTAACAGCCAAGTAGCCTTTGAGGATGAAGTAAAAATACGCAACCAGCACAAAAAATAGCGCAAAAAAGTAAACAGGTATCGAAAAGTGAGGATAATACCACAGCTTCCATACCCAATTGGCAAATAATTCGATTACTATTGCGGAAATCAAGCCCACCGTGTAAATATGCTTACGTGGTATGCGAACAAAATATTGTGGTTTGCGTTTGGAGTATTTTGTAATTATCGCATTACAAAGAATGATGTAACCAACTCCATAGATAAGCGAGAAAACCAAACCGGAGTGAGCACTAGATTGAATGTTTATCAGCCAGGGGGCTAACGATATTATTATAAGTAAAGCGCCTAGAAGCATTTACTTGAGCATACTACAAAGTCTAAGCGTTAATCCATAATGCTTATGCTTGGTGCAGCATAATTGCTGAAGTTATAACTACAATCTGCTAGTTGCCGCTATACTTATAGTTAATTAAATTGTAGAGCTTTCATAATATGAGTGATCATCCCACGATACAGTCTTACCGCCGTCCAGTTGGCTACTTTGAGGCAAAAATGGCATTGAGAAAGATCGATAAATATTACGAGCTGATAAAGATCGACAATTTCACTACACTGCATGATCAAGATGAGCGTAAAAAATTGCAAGAAGAATACCCAGAACTTTTCGATGAGAAAGGCATAGGAGTAAATTACCAAGCTACACGAAAAGAGATAAGCAAGCTAACTGCTAGTGTATACCATGCATTAGAGCGCATAAACGCACCCATAAACTGGCGTAATGAGAAGGAAGACCTAGAATACGATTTCGAGAAGCAAAAGAAGGTTATGAAAAAGAAGGTAGAAAAATATAACGTAATCCTAGACAGAAACTACCCCGTTTTTCGAAACAAGAAAGGTTTTGGCGACACTGAGGTGACTTACCCAATGCTTGAAGAATCAAGAGCAGTTTACAACGATGTGATTAAAAATTATTGGAAAAGGCTTGTTAACCCCCTGTGGTTGATAGCAAGCTTACTAAGGCTTCCTATAAGCTTACTGGAGTACATGGGAGTCAATACTGAAACCGAGAGTGTAAATAAATTTGTGTACTGGTTACTCCAGCTACTCGTATTGATCATACTGTCTTTTATTAGCCTCAAGCTGGGCCTCAATCTTCAGCTTCCCGTGAGATAGTGCGGGCTTAGGGTTATAACCTTCGTTTCAATCAAGAAAACGACAATTTTTGTCCGGTTTGGTTGGCTCAAAGTAGGTGTTTGCGGCTGAATGCGATCCCAGATCCAGACTTGAGATACTTCTCGAACTCTCTAGCCCTAACTTCGGAATTGAAGGTAACATAAGTAACCAAATTCCAAGGTTTATATTTGCTAGTGTGCGGGCTTTTGCCTTCGTTGTGCTGTTTTAATCTGGTCTCAATATTTTTTGTAAAGCCGGTATATGTCTGGTCATAATTCAGGCTTCTTAAGATATAGACAAAGTACATAAAACGGCCTCCTTCGTTAAAACTTCGGAGCCCATCCTACTCCGCCAATCCTACGAAGCCTTGGCGAAGTAGGATGGTGCGGGTGAAGAGACTCTAACTCTCGACCTCTTCCTTGGCAAGGAAGCGCTCTAAACAACTGAGCTACACCCGCGCTGGTGGCTCCTCCCAGACTCGAACTGGGGACACAAGGCTCTTCAAGCCTCTGCTCTACCAACTGAGCTAAAGAGCCACGACAGCAGTGCTTATTCTAGGGGATTATCCCTGTTATATCAAGCTCGGGCGCTATCTATTTTTCTTTGGCTAGGAAGTTCTTTATATCTTCTACGGTGCTCATGAACTGGGCGGGGAAGATGATAGTACTGTTTTTTTCGTCAGCAATTTCTACTAGAGTCTGCAAATTTCTCAACTGCAAGGCAATCGGATGGGCATTAATGATGTCCGCGGCTTCGCCTAGCTTAGCGGCGCTGAGTTGCTCGCCTTCGGCGGCGATAATCTTAGCTCTCTTTTCGCGTTCGGCTTCGGCTTGTCTGGCCATTGCCCGCTGCATAGTATCGGGTAATTTTATATCTTTTAACTCAACGGTATTAACGTAGATTCCCCACTTAACGGTGGCCACATCGAGGATTTTTTTAATTTTTTCATTGATTGAGGCGGTTTGGCTCAGCACTTCGTCTAACGAACTTTGCCCCACAACGTTCCTGACAGTAGTTTGGGCAATTTGGTAAGTGGCACTTATAACGTTTTCTATCTCAACAACCGACTTAATTGGATCCTTGACTTGGTAATAAGCCACAGCCGCTACATCAATGGAAACGTTGTCCTTGGTTATAACTTGCTGGCTGTCTACCGGCAGCGTAACAATGCGGATGCTGATCTTTTTCATCTGGTCAACAAAGGGAATAATTAGCCGCAGGCCGGGCTCTTTGACGGCCGGCCGTATTTTACCCAGCCGCAGTACCACGCCGCGCTGGTATTGGTTGATAATTCGCACACCGGCCAGAATGATAATGACCGCCACCACCAATAAAATCCAAAAAACTACCATCTCATGTTCCTCCTAAGTTGATTGTAGACCCAAACCATCCATATTCAAATTCTGTGGTGGACCTTAAAGGGCAGCTTTCGAAACTCGCCGAAAGATGTCCTAATATGACTTCTGACCTCTGTGAAGGCCTGTCCGGTCGCTAGCATATTGTAACATTAGTTACTTAGTGCGTCGAGAAGGCCCGGGGTGTTTGGCAGAGGGTTTGGTCCTGGCCTGCTTCCTAGCTACCATTTCTCGCTTTGCCTGCTCCTGGGCGAGCTCGATGAAGATCCGGGCCAAAGCTTTCAGGTCAGGATGTTCACGTCGTATGCCAACGACACGGATGTTGTCTTGCTTCATTCATTTGCTCCACCTGAGACCACGACTTAATTCTTGATCTCGGGTGAAACCCAGACTTTTCGTATCTGGGCTTGGAGTCTTTCGACTCAACGGCCCTTGAGGGCGATGTCCTTCTCGGCCCGGACGAAGGGTGGAGCTACTTTCGCCTCCTGGACGACACGACTCGGACCCTTGAGGGGTTGCGGAATCGTGTCTCCCAGTACTCACGCCGCTCGCGTTCGAACTGGTCGCAGTCCTGCTTCATCCAGTCCGGACCTTGCAGGTAGGAGCAGGCGTTCATAACCCTGCGCCCCGCCTCGGTGATCCGAACGAAGACGATTTCGTCTTGCTCGTCAAGCTCGACGGCACCGATCTCCTGGAGCTGAATCTTCTCTGCCCTCGGCAGAAGAACCAGCGTCAGCTCGATGTCGTGGTCGGTCGCCCCCGCGAGGACCGCGAGGGTTCGCTGAAGCTTCTCCGTCAGCTTGCCAGCTGCACGGCGAGCCTTGGCTTCCTCGAGCTCGCTCAGTTTGTAGCGGATGTAGCCCTCGTGCTTCTCGAAGCAGGCCTGGGCGATTTTGCGGCCGAACTTCGTGAATCGGAGGGCCCAGCCGGAACCGTTTGACTCCTCGATCGCCTCGTACGCCTGTAGGAGGCTACGAGTACCGAACGGCAGGTTGTCCAGACTGTAGCCGATCAGCGACTCGTCGTCCCACTCGGCCATGCTGCCAAGCGTGTATTGCATGTCCGGCGGCAGCAGATCGACAACCTCTTCAGGTGTCTGCTTTTGCAAGGTGCCTCCCTTACTAGAAGGACGATAAGAAAGGACGTTTGGAGAGCCTCTGGCTCTCCCAGAGGTCCTCAACAAACTTCGCCTATTTTACAACTTTTTGCCTTACTGGGCAACAAACCCAGCGGGCGTGAAACTGATAAGGATTGGTTCGAACTAATAGAGAAGCGACCAATTAGGTGAGGAAACAGGGCTCGAACCCAAAACGGCCCCCGTAACAGGGACCGTTTCGCTCGATACTTTGTATCAATTAACACTTGTGGTGGGCGCTGAGGGACTCGAACCCCCGACCCTCTCGGTGTAAACGAGATGCTCTAGCCAACTGAGCTAAGCGCCCTTGGTCAACTATTATACCACTGTTATAATCATATGGAACGGGCGAGTGCTGTAATTGGTAGCCAGGCCAGCTTGAGGTGCTGGTGTCCGCAAGGACGTGGAGGTTCAAGTCCTCTCTCGCCCACCATTTTATCTTTTAGTTTTGCGGCGTTGGCGGTAGGAAGTTAGACCGTTTAGTGCAACCACTGCCCAAATGACGTTTAGGACCACTGTTATATAAACTCTGTAGTGAAATTGATAAACGGCGATTAAAATTGCGCCCACCAGATTATCTAACTCGTACAGCTTTGATTTGCCTGTCCATTTGCCAATGGTCGTGCGATAAAAACCGAACAGCACCAGCAGCGCCCCAATGATTCCTACGGTTGTGTACATTCTAACTCCTTGGTAGGTGTTCGTGGCGGTGGTTAAAATTGTAGTCGCCGCGCATTAAGGCCCGCACATCTTCCATACTGGCCGTTTTTACGCCCGGATTAAGAATGCCGTGCGGGTCAAAAATTCTTTTTACCTGCATCATCACGCTATGTAGTTCGACACTATATTGCTTATGACTGTAGGGGCTGCGCACCCGCCCGTCGCCAGCTCCGGCACTAATGGAACCACCGAGGTCAATCGCCAAATCATAGATGGCGTCGGCCAGCCTGAATAACTTTTGCCGGTCGCCCAGCTGAGCCAAATCCAACACCGGTTGCATACGCACAATGCCGTCACCGGCATGCCCCCAGGCGCTAGCCGCCAAACCGTTTTCTTTATAAATCTCCGCCGATTGCTGTAAGAACTCCACCAGGCGGTCGGTTGGCACGCAGACATCTTCGGCCACCGGTATGGCTTTGGCTTGGCCTTGGGGCTCACTCATAATTGTCGCCACGCTTTGGCGGACTTTCCAAAACCTCTCCTGGGATTGGGGGTTGTCGGCTATTTGTACATGGCCGCCGGCTTGCTCCACAATCTTTTGGGCTTTTTTGATACCGCTCTTTTGCGTAGATTCTTTAAGATTGTCAAACTCAATAAACAGATGGATAGCGGCCGTGGGGTTCTCTAAAAGCCCGGACAGTTGGTGGGGGTTGATTTTGGTGACCTGGGAAATGGCCGCTTGGTTTATCATTTCAAAACTGCTGGGTTTGAGTGCCAGGATTTTGGGTAGGATAGCGTTTAGCGCCTCTAGGTTCTCCAGGCTGGCCAGCAGCAAGTGCGTGCGCGGGTTATAACTGACGACCTGCAGCGTAGCTTCGGTGATAATACCCAAAGTGCCCTGAGAGCCTAAGAATAGCGGTGTTAGGTTAAAATGCCCCTTATTTTTAACGTCAAAAATATTGTAGCCGGAGGCGTTCCATCGGGCTTTAATCTGAGCCTTTTCGCGTTTAATAAAATCGGCGTTCTCTTCCAACAGTTTATCCAAGCCGCGGTAGATCTCGCCCTCGTGAGTGGAAAGCCCCAGTTTACGGTTGAGATCGCGCTTGCTCAACGGGCCGGTTTCTATAACCTCGCCGTTGGCCAGGACTACCCGTAGCTGCTCTACGTAGTCGCCGGTACCGCCGTACTTGACTGATTTTTCGCCGACAGCATTGTTGGCCAGGCCGCCGCCGATGGTGGCATACTGTTTGGAACCGGGGTAGGGCGGAAAAAACAGGCCGTGGGTATAAAGCGTCTGCTCCAGTTTGTCGTAGGTGACACCGGGCTCCAGAGTTACGAATTCTTTACGCGGGTCAAGCGTGAGAATTTTGTTCATGTGGGCGGTAAAGATCACTAAGATGCCACTGCCAATGGCCGCACCGGACGTGTCACTGCCGCCGCCGCGGGCGGTGATGGGCAAGATGCGCTTGCGTTCGGCCAATTGCCAGCTAAAGCGGGCGGTTTTACGGATGTCGCTTTCGTTCCGGGGGTAGACGATAATGGCCGGCGCCATTTGCAGAATACTGGCGTCGTGGGCAAAATGCCGGCGCACTTCCGGACTGGCGGTGACTTCCCCCAGCAGATGCTCCTGCAGGTAATGCGCGACTTTACTCAAATTGCTTCCCCTAAAATTCTTTCGCTAACAATCATAACATGGTGGGCGAAAGAGGACTTGAACCTCCACGTTCTTGCGAACACTAGCTCCTGAAGCTAGCGCGTCTACCAATTCCGCCATTCGCCCTTCGTCGGAGCCTATTTCAAGCTTACGCAAGCTCGCGAACTTGCTTGCTCTCGCTTTCCATCGTCTCCTCCTCTCAGTTTTCCAAAGACTCGAGCCGGCAAAGCCGACTCGCCTTTGAAAAACTGGGAAGAAAAACGGACGTGAATTTCACAAAATTGGAGAACCACACCTCTGTTAGTCTAACATATATTTGTCTTAAAAACGCAGTAAGCGCCATTCTAGAGGTGGTTTTGGGATAGTCTGCCTGATAACCACCGATACGGTAGTGGTTTTTTGTCCGGCGCTAACGTAGACAGCTCCAGCTTGTGAGTTCGCTCCGGTCGTTGCTTTGAGGGGGTTTAAGGTAGCTAACGGAGTTATTTTTGTACCTCTCCAGGTTACGGCTGATAGGTTATTTTGAGCAACAGCTTCTACTGTTCCACCCCAGGGCAGTTTATAAGCTCCCACAACTTGTCCGGATTTTACTGCCACGGTGTCGCTAAAGCTGGTTTTGGCGGCATCTGCCAACGTCTGCCCACCGTTAACCGCTGCCTGCAAGGAAGGCGCACCCATAATGGCCCCAACTATTGTCACATTTTGGGTTCCCACGGTTTGGCTAGTTGCGAACAGATAACAGCCGCCGGCCTCGTCGGTATTACCGGTTTTGATGCCCACGAAGCCGTCGCTGCCTAACAACCAATTAGTACTCATAATTTCTCCTGCAACTGGCACTGCGGCTTGGCTCTGGCCGACAATTTGTGCCAGTACGGGGTTGCCAAGCGCCGCTTGCCCCAAAGCCACTAAATCTCGGGCGGTACTGGTGGTCGCTGGCGAAAAACCGCTGGCATCAGCTACGGTTGTTTGGGTCATACCAAGATCTTTTGCGAACTGATTAGCGTAAGTTACGTAAGCCTCGGGTGAGCCATAAGCCCAGCGCGACAAGCTCTCCGCCACATTGTTGGCTGAGGGCAGCAGCATGGTCTGCAAGGCTTGGTATTCGCTTATGGTTTCGCCGTCAACTACTTTCGCCACAGAGCCACCTTGGGAGGCGTAGGTCTGATAATAAGAGATATCGGTACTATCAAAGGTAATGGTCGGCCCCTGCTGGCCCAAAGCCAGCGGTTTTTGTTTAAGTACCGCCAACGCGGTAATAATTTTGGCCACGCTGGCCATTGGCACGGGCTGTGAGGAGTGATTGATGGCCAATACGCCAAAACCCACAGCGCCAATAGCCGCTTGGCCCGTATCCGGCCACGGCAGACTAACATTTTGGGCGGCTATCGGCGGTACTGCTTGGTATTGTGGCTGCAGAAGGGGCAACGGCCTGGTATATGAAAAAACTCCTAAAGCAACCGCGGCCAACAGCAATATTGCCAGAAATGGTTTAAGTTTAATCTTCGGTACACTCACCTGATTCACCTTGTGGTTTAATCATACACTTTTACCTTCCGAATACACCTTCCCGGATGTATAATGAAGTTGTAATAATTTCGGAGTAAAAGGAGCTTAAAACTTAGATGATAATACTCATTATCGCAATCGTAATTGTTCTGCTGGCCGCTGTTTATCTATATAACAGCCTAATCCGTCTAAAAGTCCGCACCGACGAAGCCTGGAGTGACATCACAGTCCAGCTTAAACGGCGCTATGACCTGATTCCCAACCTGGTTAACACCGTCAAGGGCTATGCCAGCCATGAAAAAGAAGTATTTGAAAATGTCGCTAAAGTCCGCACCCAGGCGCTGAGCGCCCAGACCGTAGACGAGGTCTCCAAAGCCGACAACCAGTTCCAGACTGCTCTAAAAAGCCTGTTTGCCGTATCAGAGAACTATCCCCAGCTGCGTGCCAGCGAAAACTTCCAGAAGTTGCAAGATGAAGTTACTGACACCGAAGATAAAATCCAGGCTGCCCGCCGCTTTTACAACGGCGCGGTGCGTGACCTTAACACTAAAATCCAAGTATTCCCGACCAATTTCTTTGCCGGCATTATGCACATTAAAGCCCGTGTGTTCTTTGGCGTTGATGATGCTGACTCCGCCGCCGTTCAGGAACCGGTAAAAGTAGATTTTTCAGATAATAAGAAGTGATAGTATCTACTCACTAACAACTATTCACTAGCCACTATCTATGTACGAACAGATTGCCAGCAATAAGCGCCGAACGGTGATATTGCTTTTTGTGTTTCTGGTGCTGCTATGGGGCTTTGCTTGGCTTATTAGCAAGGTATTGGTCCAGCCAGATCTATTGTTTATCATTGGCATTTTTTCACTAAGCTACGCTGCCTTTAGCTACTTTAACGGCAGTAAAATGGCCTTGGCGGTTAACGGTGCTAAAGAAATCCAAAAGAGCGACGACCCCAGACTATGGCGGACGATTGAGAACCTGGCTATTACCGATGGCCTGCCAATGCCCAAGGTTTATATAATGGATGATCCTGCGCCCAATGCTTTTGCCACCGGCCGTAAGCCGGAAAACGGGGTTGTCTGCGTTACAACCGGCTTGCTGCAAATCATGAACGATGCGGAACTGCAAGGTGTAGTTGCTCACGAACTTGGCCATGTCAAAAATTACGATATCAGGGTGAACACCTTGGCTTTTGCGCTTGTGGGAGTTATTTCTCTGATAGCTGATTTTTTCCTGCGCTGGTCGTTTTTTGGCGGCGATGACCGTGATAGCAATAACCAGCTTCTGATAGTCCTGGCGATAGTTGCGGCGATTTTAGCGCCTTTAGCTGCGACTTTGTTGCAATTATCTATCAGTCGCAAGAGGGAATATTTAGCTGATGCGACAGGCGCCCTAACTACCCGTTACCCCGAGGGTTTAGCTGATGCTCTGGAGAAAATCGAGCAAACCGGCAGTCCTTTACAGAAGCAGAACACCTCAACCGCGCACATGTTCTTCGTTAACCCGCTAAAAGGCCACGGCTTACTTAACCTCTTTAGCACTCACCCACCTATCGAAGCCAGAATTGCCGCTTTGCGGGAAATGAAGCTCTAAAAATTCACCAAATACCTCTGTTTTTGAGTATAATGTAGCTATGGTGAAGAAGGTGTCTAAGAAGCAGCCAAAAAATTTATTGGCCGATACTGGGCGTGTCCGCAAACTGGACAAAAAACAGCAGAAGGCTAAGGCTAAAAAACAGGCTAAGAAACAGACTCCAATCCCCGGTAGTTTTCAACTAGCCGACGAAGTCTTTAAGACACTGCGGCGTTTCTGGAAACCCTTGGGGGGAATATTCGTGGTCTATCTAATTCTAAACGTGGTCTTTGCCAGCGGCCTTATTAGCGATATTCATGCCACGGCCGGCAGCTTTAGCCACTCCCATAAATTATCGGACGCGCTTGACAGTTTTGGGTCATTGCTCGGAACGGGTTCTGGCAGTTCCGGAAGCTCTTCGGCGGCGCAAAGCTTGCTGCTGGTATTAGAAAGTCTGGTGATAATTTGGGCATTGCGCCAGCTGTTGGCGGGCGAATTAATCAGGGTTAAGCAGGCCTACTACCATGCCATGACGCCGCTCATTCCGTTTCTGCTGGTTATTTTCGTGATTATTTTACAACTGCTCCCCATCACCCTGGGCGCCGGTGCCCTGGCGTTGGTTTTATCTACGAGTGGCGGTGCGCCTTTAACGATAGTTCTCGTTACGCTGTTTGCGCTGCTGGCAATCTGGTCTTTGCGTATGATAAGCAGTTCCGTGTTTGCCCTCTACATTGTGACCTTGCCGGATATGCAGCCGCGCCAGGCTTTGCGTTCGGCTAAAAATTTGGTGCGCTTTCGCCGCCAGCAAATTATGCGCCGGCTATTATTTTTACCCATTTGCGTCTTGCTGCTTATGGGGGTGGTGATGTTGCCGATAATCCTGCTCGTTCCATTTCTGGTTGTGCCGGTCTTCTTTGGGCTGATAATGCTGAGTATCCTGTTCGTGCATACCTATCTGTATAGCTTGTACCGGGGGTTGATTGCGTGACTACTCCGGCTGAGCGCGCCGCCAAGCTGCGCGAATTAATCAACGATTATCGCTACAACTACCACGTATTGAATAAATCAACCATGAGCGAGGCCGCAGCCGACAGTCTTAAACACGAACTTTCCCAGATAGAAGAAGCGCACCCGGAACTTATAACCCCGGATTCACCAACGCAGCGCGTGGCTGGCAAACCGCTGCCGGGCTTTAAGCAAATCCGCCACAGTTCGCGCATGTTGAGCCTAAACGACGTTTTTGACGAAGAAGAATTTGCAGCTTGGATTGCGCGGATTTCCAAATTACTGCCGGGGGTTAAACTTGAGCTTTTTACCGATATCAAGATGGATGGACTAGCCTGCGCCTTGGTGTACCAAGGCGGAGTTTTAGTGCAGGGCATAACCCGGGGCGACGGCTTTGTGGGCGAGGACGTAACGGCCAATATCCGTACTATTGAATCCATCCCGCTGAGTCTTCGCGGCAGCAAAGGTTACGAAAAATTTGCCAAAGGCCGCACAGAAATCCGCGGCGAAATCGTGATGTATAAAGATGCTTTTGATAAGCTCAACCAAGCGCAGGCAAAGGCCGGTAAACCGGCCTTTGCCAACCCGAGAAACCTCGCGGCCGGTACCATCCGTCAGCTGGATCCTAAATTGGTCGCCGGCCGGCCGCTGCAGTTCCATGCCTATGACTTGCTGCGTGCTGATGCCGCCGACGTACCAACTAACGAATTTGCTTACAAAGCTATCCGTGAGCTGGGCTTAATTTCTAACCCACAGGCCAAAATATTGAGTTCCGCCGAGGAAGTTATGAAATTCGCAAAAACCTGGGAAGAGAAGCGCCAGGAGTTGCCGTTTAACACCGATGGCCTGGTGATAAAAGTTAACGACCGGCAGCTCTTTTCCCGGCTGGG
>Ga0265320_10003007_pt1 | contig 11495 bp, 6 predicted proteins | sample 4827metaG_FD_202087 | JGI IMG/M metagenome (GOLD analysis project Ga0265320, IMG submission 202087) | Rhizosphere microbial communities from Carex aquatilis grown in University of Washington, Seatle, WA, United States - 4-8-27 metaG | ecosystem: Host-associated > Plants > Roots > Rhizosphere >...
GGAAGCGCGAATGAAAAACCGGCTTTTTCCAGACAGCGGCAACGTTGCACATAAATCGGCTCGTCCCAAAACGAATGTTGCACATATGCCGTGAACATTTGCTTCCAGAACAACCGCCCGCCACCTTCAGGCATCCGCCCCAACCGTTCACGCGCGCCGCTCAAGAACGTCAGCCAGCTGGAGCGGTCCGAGCCGTTCAGGTTGATGAGCACGTCGAATTTTTCGTGGCGCAACGCCGTGACCATTTGAAAATTTTCACGTAAAGTTGCGTGACGTGGAAAACGCATGTAGCCCCAAACGCGATCGGCCCACGGGACGCATTCCATCAGCGATGTGACATGTTCGGCCACGGCACAATGCAATTCCGCCGTCGGATATGCCTGCCGTACCATCCACAACGCCGGAAGCAAATGAACCGTGTCGCCAAGAAAGCCAAGGTCGAGGACCATGACTTTTCTGGCGCTGCGGGTCCGGTCAAAAAAATGGATGGGCGCGTCTGCCATATTGGCTGCCGCTACAATTGAAATGGGTGGCGGCGTTTTCCCTGGCAAATCTAGCTTGGCGTGTCCGGTTTGAAAACAAAACTCTCGCTTTCTGACGCCGTCCGCCAAAAAATGGGCGGTGAATGAACGATTTCCTGCGCAAGCTCTGGGAACTCGCCAGGCCCTACCGGGGGCGGCTGATGCTCGGGGTCATCACCGGCATCCTCGCCGGCGTCATGGCCCCGCTGACCATTGCCACCCTTACAGTCGTTTCCAGCATGGTGTTCCTGCCGGTTGATCCGGCTGCCGCCGGGCCGGTTTCCGGCGTCCCGGATTTCATCCAGCCCTGGCTGCAAAACGCGCGGGCCGGGATGGGCAACGGCCTGCGGGAGCATTTCGTGTCGGTGTTGCTGCTCGTGGGCACGATCCCGCTGGTCATGCTGCTCGCCCGCGGAGTTGGCTATTTGAACACCTATTTTCTGCAGTGGGTGGCCATCCGTACCATCACCGATTTGCGGGTGAAACTGTTTTCACATTTGTTGAACCTTTCCGCCGGATTCTTCAGCGTCAACCGCAGCGGTGAACTCATTTCACGCATCGTGAATGACACCTATGCGCTGCAAGGCATCATCAGTGGCGCCACCTCGGTCATCGTTCGCGACCCGGTCATTCTGATCGGCATTCTCGGCTACCTGCTCTGGCGGCAGCCGATGATGACGCTGATATCGCTGGCCGTATTGCCGGTGTGCATGGTGCCCCTGATCATATTCAACCGTAAAATCCGCCGCGCCAGCCGTGAAATGCAAAATCAAAGCGCCGAACAGGTACAGGTCATGACGGAAGCATTTACCGGACATCGTGTCGTCAAGGCATACAACCTGGAAAATGTCGCCGTGGATGAACTCCGCCAGACCGCCCGCAAATCCATCAGCAACTACATGCGCATTGTCCGCGCCAGCGAAATGTCGGGCCCCATGATCGATTTCCTCGCCGCCGTCGGCATTTCGCTCGCGCTGCTTTACATGATTTACCTCGCCCATACCCATCCCGACCCCGGCAATTTCATCCAGCTCGCCGGCAGCATCTTTTACATGTATGCGCCGATGAAAAATCTCACCCGGCTGCACAACCAGCTCACCCAGGCCCGGGCCGCCAGCGAACGCGTCTTCGATCTGCTGGCCACAAAAAATTCCGTGCCCGAGCCCGCGCAGCCGAAAATGCTCCATGCCAGCAAGGCCGACATCCAGTTTGAAAGCCTCGATTTCAACTACGGCGAAAAAAACGTCCTGCACACCATCAACCTCGCGGTCAAAGCCGGCCAGTTGGTGGCCCTGGTGGGCGCCAGCGGTTCCGGCAAGACCACGCTCGTCAACCTGCTGCTGCGTTTTTACGATCCCACGCGCGGCGTCATTAAAATTGGCGGCGTGGATTTGCGGGAGGTTTCCACGCGCGATTTGCGGAACCAGATTGCCGTCGTCGCGCAGGAAAACATCCTGTTCAACGACACCCTCCGGCGAAATATTGAACTGGGCCGCCTGGGCGCAACGAACGACGAAATCATTTCCGCCGCCCGCCACGCCTATGCCTACGATTTCATCCTGCAGAAACCTGAAGGCTTTGACACCGTCATCGGGGAAAAAGGCGTGTCGCTTTCCGGCGGTCAGCGCCAGCGGATTGCCATAGCCCGCGCCGTCCTGAAAAATGCGCCTATTCTGGTTTTGGACGAAGCCACCAGCGCGCTCGACACCGAATCCGAACGCGCCGTGCAGTCCGCGCTCGATGAATTGATGAAAGGTCGTACGACCATTTGCATTGCTCACCGGCTTTCCACCATTCTCCATGCCGACCTGATTGTCGTCCTGGATCAGGGTCGCATTGTTGAAACCGGCCGGCACGATGAACTCGTCAAACGCGGAGGGGTTTACCAAAAGCTTTACGAACTCCAGTTCCAAAGCTGAATCCCGATGTGCCTCCCGACCTGTCGATGGAAAAACCGCTGAAAATCCTGGCCATTCAGTTCCGGTATTTCGGCGATACCGTGCTGGTGGTTCCGGCGCTGCGCGCCATTCGCGAACATTATCCCGACTGTGCCCTGCACGTGCTGGTGCCGGAGGAGGTCGCTCCGCTGCTGAGCCATTTGCCGTGGCTGACGCGCCTGTGGCAGATGCCGCGCAAACGCGGCCACGCGCGCATCAGACAATCCTGGCCGGTCATCCGCGCCTTGCGGGCGGAGCGATTTGATCGCTCGGTCGAGTTCGGTGGCGGCGATCGCGGTGCGATCCTGAGCTGGCTGTGTGGCGCGCGCGAACGGCTCGGACCGTTTCATCCGGGAGGTTTTTGGGGGCGCCGTTTCTGTTACACGCAGCGGGTGAACCCCGCGCCGCTGGATCGCCATGAAACCGTGCGCTCATTATTTCTTTTGACCAAGTGGGGAATCGATTCAACCCGTTCGCTCGAAACCGAAATTCACACCGACCCGGCCCTGGACGCCGCCGCTGAAAAGATTCTGCCGGAGCGGAAAATCATCTGTCACCTGGCCTCCAGCCAGCCGAAGAAGGAGTGGCCGCTGACGCATTGGGCGGCGTTGTATCGATTGGCGGCGGCGGCCGGCCTCAAATTGATTTTTGCCGCCGGCATCGGCACGCGGGAGGAATCGTTGCTGAACGATTTCAAACGGCTGGCCCCCGACGCGCCGGTATTGCAGCCGATACCCGACCTGGCCTTGTACCTCGCCGTGCTCAAGCGGGCCGCCGGGTTTGTCTCGGGCGACACCGGACCGTTGCACTTTGCCGCCGGGCTGGGCGTACCGACGATTTCGTTGTTTGGCCCGAGTTCCCCCTTGCAATGGGCACCGCTTGGCGAACGGCATCAACACCTGACCGGCGGCACGTGCGGCTGCGATGTAAATTCCGTTGTCTGCCAGAAGGCGAGCCATTGCCTGGCGGCCATTTCGCCGGAGGCGGTTTTCAGCTGCCTGCAAAGAATCCCCGTTGAAACCGGCGGTTGAGCTTGCCGGCAAAATCCCGCCCCTTCATCATGAAACCATGAATCAACTGCAAACGCTGATGGACACCATCGTCCGCCGCCACGCCGAATGGACCGTTCTCTGGCACGAAAAACAGACGCTGCCGGAAAGCGATCTGCCGCTGGCGATTGTCGAACAAAACCATCGGATGAATTTTGCCTTGTGGCACGAGGAAGACGAGGCGCGCCGCGACGACCTCGGGGATGAACACGTCCGCCAGGCCAAGCGCAACATCGACCGTTGCAACCAGGCGCGCAATGACGCCATTGAACAGGTGGACAACTGGCTTTTGTCCCGGTTGCCGGCGGCGCCTCCCGACCGACCGCAGCATTCGGAAACTCCGGGCATGATCATCGACCGGCTTTCGATTCTTTCCTTGAAAATTTACCACATGCGGATCGAGGCGGCGCGCGCATCGGCCACGGAGGAACACCGCCGCAAGTGCGGGGAAAAATGCACCGTCCTGGAGGAGCAGTTGGGCGACTTGAAACGCTGCCTTGGCGAATTGCTGGCGCAACTGCAATCGGGTGAGCGCCGCTTCAAAATCTACCGGCAACTCAAAATGTACAACGATGCCAGCCTCAATCCCCAGCTCTACGGCAAGCGCACGCTGTAGCGGCACCCGGGGCGCGTCGTTTTTCGGTGGTCAGGCTCCCGCGCGACCGCAGGGTCTTTTGTTTTGTCGGGGAAACCTGTTGGAGTTCAGCCTTCAGGCCGTTTCGGGCCGAAAACATCCTGAAGCATGAACTCCAACAACTCACGCTCACAAAACAAAAGACCCTGTGCGCGACTGGCCCGGCGGAAATGTTTTTGTTGTTTCGCGGTGCAGTTCGACTATTTTCAACGGCATCATGGCTGACAAAATTCCCTACCTCGACCTCGGAGCGCAAATGCGCCCGCTCCGCGCGGAGCTGGACGCCGTCATTGCGCGGACGATTGACAATTGCTCGTTCTGCCTCGGACCAGACGTGGCCCAGTTTGAAAAGGACTTCGCCAAATTCATCGGCGCGGAACATTGTTCCGGTTTCAACAGCGGCACCTCGGCGCTGCACGTGGCCATGCTGTTGCTGGGCGTCGGCCCCGGTGACGAGGTCGTCACCACGCCGTTCACGTTCGTTGCCACCAGCTGGGCGATTTCCTATGCCGGCGCGAAACCGGTCTTTGTGGACGCTGACGACGCCACGTTCAATCTCGACCCGAAGCTGGTGGAACGGGCCATCACCCCGCGCACCAAGGCCGTCATGCCGGTGCATCTTTACGGCCATCCGTTTGACGTGGATCCGATTCTGGCGATTTGCCGGAAGCACAAAGTACCGCTGGTCGAGGACACGGCACAGGCGCACGGCGCGAAATACAAGGGTAAGACCGTCGGCACCTTTGGTGAAATTTCCTGCTTCAGCTTTTATCCGGGCAAAAATCTCGGCGCCTGCGGCGAAGGCGGCGCGCTCGTGACCAACAACGCCGCTTACGACAAACGCGCCCGCTCCCTGCGCGAACACGGCTCGACCGTGCGCTATTATCACGATGAAGTTGGATATAATTACCGCATGGAAGGCATCCAGGGCGCGGTGCTCGGGGTGAAACTGAAACACCTGGCCAAGTGGACGGCGGAGCGCCGCCGGGTGGCGCATCGCTATCATGAACTGCTGGCGGACACGCCGCTGCAACTGCCGCGCGAAGCCGCCTGGGGCGAGAGCGCGTATCATCTCTACGTGGTCCGCCATCCGCGCCGCGATGACTTGAAGAAACATCTTGAGGCCAACGGCGTCGGTTGCGCGTTGCATTATCCTGTGCCATTGCATCTGCAGAAGTGCTACGCAAATCTCGGCCACAAGGCTGGTGATTTTCCCGTCGCCGAAAAAGCCGCGCGTGAATGTCTCAGCCTGCCGATTTTCCCTGAATTGACCGACACGCAAATCCAGCGCGTGGTCACGGTCATCAAGGATTTCTTCAAGAAATAGGCGGTCTGCCAGCGTCGAAAGTGTGGAATGAATTGTAGCCGCCGACGTGAGGAGGCGGAATCGATTGAATAATCTCATCATCCGCCTCGTTTCCTCGGCGGCTACAGGCTCGACGCACTACAGGCCCGGCGAAATGTTGCCGACTCAAATATCCGGATATTCGCCTTTGAGCAACTGGGGCAGGTGTCGCTGGTAAAGCGCCAGCGCCGAGCGGATGGCACGATAGGCGTCGATGCGTCCCTGGAATTCCTCCACCTCCGGCAGGTCGGCCTTTTCCAATTCCTTGTAAATTTCGAAGAAATGGCGGATTTCCAGCAATACGTGCGGCGGCAATTGGGAAATGTCGTTGTAGTTTGAAAACATCGGGTCGTCGGCGTGCGCGGCGATGATTTTGATGTCCTCGAGGTGCTGATCAATCATGCGTAACATGCCGATGGGACGCGCCTTCATCACGCAGCCGGGAATGACCGGCTCCTGCGACAGCACCAGGATATCCAACGGGTCGTGATCCTGACAGTAGGTCTGGGGAATGAAACCGTAATTGCTCGGATAATGCACCGCGCTGTGCAACATGCGGCTGATCTGGAGAAACCCCGATTTCTTTTCCAGCTCGTATTTGATTTTGCTCCGCATCGGGCATTCGATGTAAGCATGGCACATCTCGGGAATGGAAATCCCGGGCGACAGCACGTGATACGGATTGTTCGTGGTGTTGACCGGCACGACCACTTCCTTTTTTCGAAGATTCTTTTTAATTCCCGCTTTCGCGGCAGGCAGTTTACGTCCCATGAACCGAAGAATACTGGACCTAGGCCGCGGAAACAATGACAAAGGCTAATGGGAAAACAATTTTGACTGAAATCTGTTGTCAGGGACAAAGTTACGGTCTTCCTGCCGCCCGCAGACCTGGCGCATCTTCTTTGCCCGTCGGTACTTGTCGCTTGATCGAGCCTCAAAAACCAAGACCGTCCCCGCCCACCCGCCGAGGATTTTTCTGGTTAGCACTTGACTTTTCAAGCGAATATTAGATAGTTTTACCTTTAAAATCAGAACGATGAAAACACGAGCGCCGATTTGTTCCAGCCCAACAACCATACCCTGGAGGGGTTTCTTGCTTGCACGTTTCCGCGGGATTTTGGCCAGGGGGGGTATTTGCCGCCGGGTGGGATTGATCCTGGTGACGGCCGGATTGTTGATGCCGGGACCGAAAATAATGGGAGGCACCTGGACTCCGTTGGTCAACTTTGCGCCCGGGGGCATCGGCACCATGTTGTTGCTGAGCGACGGCACGGTGCTCGCCCAGAGCGGGTCGGGAGCCGCCTGGTGCCGGTTCACGCCGGATATTCATGGCAGCTATGTCAATGGCACCTGGTCCACCCTGGCTCCGATGAATTACACCCGGCTGTATTATTCCTCGGACGTATTGCGGGATGGCCGGGTTTTCATCGCCGGGGCGGAATACGGCACCGGCACGAACTCGGCGGAGGTTTATAATCCGGTGAGCAACACCTGGACGACAACTCCGCCGCCGCCCGCGGGCCAGGTTCGGTTCTACGACTCGGTCTCCAAAATCCTGCCCAACGGCAATGTGCTGGTGTCTCCGGTAAGTCCAGCCACCTCCGGGGGCACGGCCATTTACGATCCGGTTGCCAATACCTGGTCCGCCGGACCGAAACTTTTCCGCGGCAGCTATCAAGATGAGGCCAGCTGGGTCAAACTGCCGGATGACAGCATTCTTACCGTGGATCCGTTTGGCACCAGTTCGGAGCGTTACATTCCTTCGTTGAACAAATGGGTGAATGACGGCGTGTTGCCGGTGGCAGTGTACGATCCCTTTCTCTTTGAAGAAGGGGCGAGTTTTCTGTTGCCGAACGGAAAAGCGTTCTATCTCGGCAGCACCGGTCACACGGTCCTTTACACCCCGACCGGCAACACCAATGCCGGGGCCTGGACCGCCGGGCCGGACATTCCCAACAGCCAGGGAACCCCCGATGCTCCGGCGGCCATGATGGCCAATGGGGTGATCCTTTGCGCGGTTTCTCCGGTTCCCACCACCAACACTTTCACCACGCCCACCAGCTTTTACGAATATGATCCGGTGGCCAATGCTTTTACCCAGGTGAGTGGCCCCACGGGAACCACCTTGTCCGGCCCTTCCTACAACACCCGGATGCTCGATCTGCCGGACGGCACCGTGCTGTTCACCTCCTATGGCAGCCAGCTTTACGTTTATCAGCCTTCCGGGGCGCCGCTGGCCGCCGGGCAACCGACCATCACCGGCATCAATACCAACGCCGACGGCTCCTATCATCTGACGGGCACACTGCTCAACGGCATCTCCGAAGGCGCGGCTTATGGCGACGATGCCCAAATGGACAGTAATTATCCGCTGATCCGGATGACCAATTCGGCCAGCGGCAATGTTTATTATGCGCGGACCTTCAATTGGAGCAGCACCGGGGTTATGACGGGCAGCACCCCGGAAAGCACGGACTTTACCGTACCCGCCGGCCTGCCGGTGGGGACGTACTCACTGGTGGTGGTAGCCAACGGGATCAGTTCCGCGCCCGCCGCGTTCAATTATTTGCCGGATGCTCTGCAAATTGCACCGTTGACCGGCTTCACCGCCAGCGGCCCGCATGGCGGCCCGTTCAGCGTGACCGCCCAAAGCTTCACCCTGACCAATTACATTGGGTCGTCGTTGAACTGGTCGGTCATCAACACCTCGGTTTGGCTCAATGTTTCGCCCGGCAGCGGCACCTTGACGCCCGGCGGGCCAGCCGCCACCGCAGTCGTGAGCCTCAATGCCAATGCCAGCAACCTGGTGGTGGGAACTTACACGGCCAGCCTCTGGTTCACCAATCTCAGCAGTCATTACGTGCAAAGCCGGCAGTTCACCTTGGCGGTGCAGCTGCCACAACTGGTCCAAAATGGAGGGTTCGAGACGGGTGATTTTACCAGCTGGACTCTGACCGGGACCGGCAATCCTGATAATTTTGTGGACAACGGCACCTCCTGGAGCATTGCACCTCATTTGGGAACCTATTTTGCGTTGCTGGGGCAGCCGGGAGGACTGGCTTACCTTTCCCAGACTTTGCCGACCTCCACCGGCCAGACCTATCTGCTTTCCTGCTCGTTGAACAGCCCCGACGGACAGGTTCCCAACGAATTCAACGTGACCTGGAATGGGGCCACTTATTTCGACCAGGTGAGCCTGCCCGCTTCGACCGGCTGGACCAATCTGTTGTTCCTCGTCACGGCGACGGGACCCAGCGCTGTCCTCCAATTTGGAGCACGAAACGACTTGAGCTACCTGGGCCTTGACGATGTCAGCGTGGTGCCCATCCCGCCAGCCGTGTTCCAGTCGCTGACCAAATCCAACAATGGCATCCAATTCAGCTGGACCGCCATGTCCGGGCTGGCCTATCAGGTCCAATACACGACCAACCTGTTCCAGCCCAATTGGATCAATCTGGGCAGTCCCATCCCCGCGACCGGATCCAGTGTGACCGCGACCGACACGCCGGGAACCGATGCCCAACGATTTTATCGGCTGATGGTACTGCCTTAGCCATTTCTCCGCAGCTCCGTCTTGCGTGCGCTCCCTGCCGGGAGGTAACGTGGAGCCATGTCGCACGCGGACTTTGTTCATCTCCATTTGCACACCGAGTATTCCCTGCTCGATGGCGCCTGCCGGCTGGACCGGCTGGTGGACAAGGCCCATGAATTGAAATTTCCCGCCCTCGCCATCACCGACCATGGCGCCATGCACGGGGTCATTGATTTCTACAAGACGGCGCGGGAAAAGGGCATCAAACCAATTATCGGCTGCGAGGTCTATGTCGCCCCGGGCAGCCGGCTGGAGAAAAAAACGAGCAGCGGCGGACGCGACGTTTATCATCATCTCGGATTGCTGGCCAAGGACGAAACCGGCTACAAGAATCTCATCCGGCTGACCACCGCGGCGCATCTGGAGGGCTATTATTACAAGCCGCGCATCGACAAGGAAATTTTGGCGGCGCACAAGGAAGGCTTGATCGCCATGTCCGGCTGTCTCGCGAGCGAGATACCGGATTGGATTGTCAAAGACCAGTTGGACAGGGCGCGCGACGCGGTGGATTGGTTCAAGCAGACGCTCGGCGCGGATAATTTTTATCTCGAACTGCAAAATCATGGCATCGCCGAGCAGGCGAAGGTCAACAGGCATCTGATCCAGTGGGCGAAAGAATTCGGCCTTAAACTCGTGGCGACCAATGACGTTCATTACATCGAGAAAAGCCATTCGCACGCGCACGATTGCTTGATTTGCATCGGCACCCAGACCCAGCTCGCCGACACGAAACGGATGCGCTACGAGCCGGAGCAGTTTTACCTGCGCACGGCGGAGGAAATGAAGGCGCGGTTCGCAGACACCCCGGAGGCGGTCACCAACACCCTCGAAGTCGCCGGGAAATGCAACCTGGAAATCGAATTTGGCAAACTGCATTACCCGGTTTTTGAACCCCCGGAGCATTTCACACGCGAAGGTTATTTGCGCAAGCTGGTCGCCGAAGGCCTGTTCCGGCGCTATACAATTCACGCCAAAGCCGAAGGGAAGGAATTTATCGTCGAGGGCATCGATGACCCGCAACGGCTGCCAACCTATCAAGCACCTGTGGCTGCGGATGTGGATCCGCGGCAAAAATCAGATCCGCCGCCCTCCCATGAGCGCAGCCACGAAGATCCCGCCGTGACTGCAGCCCTCAAGGCCGTGATGGAACGCCTGCAACTGGAGTTGAAGGTCATTGAAAAGACCGGGTTCATCAGCTACTTCCTGATCGTCGGTGATTTCATCCGTTACGGCCGCGAGCACGGCATTGCCTGCGTGGCGCGCGGTTCCGCCGCCGGTTCGATTGTCACCTACCTGCTCGAAATCGCCAATGTGGACCCGATCCGTTACGGCCTGCTGTTCGAGCGTTTCCTCAATCCTGAACGCGTCAACCCGCCCGATATCGACATCGATTTCGCCGACGACCGGCGGGCGGACGTCATTGAATATGTCCGCGAGAAATATGGCCGCGATTCGGTCGCGCAGATCATCACGTTCGGCACGATGGGCGCAAAGTCGGTCGTGCGCGATGTCGGCCGGGTCATGGGCTTGAGCTACGGCGATTGCGACCGGCTGGCCAAAATGATTCCGTTCGATCTGAAGATGGACCTGGCGAAGGCGCTCAAGCAATCCCCGGAATTCAAGGAGGCCTACCAGACCGAGGAGGTCACGCGCGAGTTGATTGATACCGCGCTCATTCTCGAAGACCTCACGCGCAATGCCTCCGTCCACGCCGCCGGTGTGGTGATCGGCGACCAGCCGCTCGTCAACTTGCTGCCGCTCAAGCAGGACGAAAGCGGCACGCTGGTCACGCAATACGCGATGAATCCCGTCGGCGATCTCGGCCTGTTGAAGATGGATTTTCTCGGCCTGAAAACACTCACGGTCATCCGCAACACCTGCGAAATGGTCAAACACACCCATGGCCTTGAGGTGCCGATTGATCATCTGCCGCTCGATGACCAGAAAACCTACGACCTGCTCAATCGCGCGGAAACCCTGGGCGTGTTCCAGTTGGAATCCGGCGGCATGCGCGATTTGTGCCGCAAGTTTCAAATCAGTTCCGTCGAACACATCACGGCGCTGGTCGCGCTTTACCGGCCCGGCCCGATGGAGCTGATCCCGGAATTCATCAAACGGCGGCATGGCGAAATCGAAATCAAATACGAGCATCCGCTGCTCGAACCGATCGCGCGCGAAACCTACGGCATTTTGATTTACCAGGAACAGGTCATGCAGGCGGCGCAGGTGCTGGCGGGCTTTACGCTCGGCAGCGCGGATTTGCTCCGGCGCGCCATGGGCAAAAAGAAGCTGGAAGAAATGGCCAAGCAACGCGCCATCTTCGTCAAGGGCTGCAAAGAGAAAAATCAGATTCCCGACCGGAAGGCGAACGAGATTTTTGATTTGCTGGAAAAGTTTGCCGGATATGGCTTCAACAA
>Ga0265320_10003008_pt1 | contig 11490 bp, 5 predicted proteins | sample 4827metaG_FD_202087 | JGI IMG/M metagenome (GOLD analysis project Ga0265320, IMG submission 202087) | Rhizosphere microbial communities from Carex aquatilis grown in University of Washington, Seatle, WA, United States - 4-8-27 metaG | ecosystem: Host-associated > Plants > Roots > Rhizosphere >...
CCTCCCGGCACATATTCCGAGCGTGGGCGCCACGATGGCGAGCGCCGGAAAAACCGACCACGACCCGTCGCCCCCCTCGGTGTTCCTGAGCTACGCCTCGGAGGACCGCACGGCGGCGCGGGCCCTTAGGGACGCCCTAGCGGAGGCGGGCCTCGAGGTCTGGTACGACGAGAACGAACTCGGCGGCGGGGACGAGTGGGACCAGAAGATCCGCCGCCAGATAAGGGAGTGCGACTACTTCATGCCCGTCATCTCGGCGCAGACGCAGGCGAGGCATGAGGGGTATTTTCGGAGGGAATGGCGCCTCGCCGTGGACAGGACGCTCGATATCGCCGACGGCCATCTCTTCCTCATACCCGTCCTGATCGACGACACGGACCAGGCAACGGCGCGCGTGCCCGACCGGTTCACCTCCGTCCAGTGGATCCGGGCGCCCGAGGGGCGAGCGACACCCGCACTCAGGGCGCTGTGCGCGCGCCTGCTCTCGGGCGGGGCGACGGAGGCGCCGGCTCCCAGGCGCAGGGAGTCGCGGGCCGCGGTGGTGGACCCGCAGGCGATCCCCCCGCCCCTCCCCGCCGCGGCGCCCGCCCGTCCCCTCCCGGAATTTCCCGTCGAGGAGCCCGGGCAGAGGCTCAAGTTCTGGGTGCACGTCGTCGGCTGGGCCTTCACCTCGGTGTGGATCCTCTTCCAGCGCCTCCCGCGCTGGGTCCGGGCCCTGGCCTACATCTGGCTGATTTTCCTCCTGCTCGCAAAGGGCTGCTCCGATAAGCACGAGGCCAAGGAGGGCGCCGAGCCCGAGGCCGCCTCAAAGCTGAAGGTCCTCTCCGACGGCGTCCCGGCCAAGGACGAGAGCGGGGTCCAGGGCGCGGTGGACATCGCGCGCGCGATCGCCGAGGCGGCAGGGAAGATCCCGAAGGAGCGCAGTCCCCTGCTCGCCATCCCCTTCACCGCGGGGCCGGGCGACACGCCGCAGGCCAAGCTCGCGGATTCCGCGTTCACGCTGCTCTACGGGAGGCTGGCGATCTCGCACCAGGGAAAGCTCGGCGTCAGCAAGGAGCCGATGGCGTCCCTCGACCCCCAGGGTGCTGCGGAGCGCGGACGCGCGCGCCACTCAACCTTTGTCCTCTGCGGCGGCGTCGAGGAGGGCGGCGGCGCCCCGGTTCTCACGGTGGACATCGTCAGGGTGGCGGACGGCTCGCTCGCCTGGACAAAGAGCTACCCCGCCAAGGACGAGGATCCCGCCGCCATCGCGGCCGACGTCGAGTCCCACATCCCCGCGCTCGACGACGACTGACCGGCGCGCGTCAGGGCAGCGATCGGCCCGATTTCAGGAATTCCGCAGCGGCCTCGTCGTCGCGCCCCGCCCGCTTGAGCGCCACGCCCAGGTTGTAGTGGGCGTCGGCGAAGCCGGGCGCCAGCAGCAGGGCCTCCCGGAACTGGGCGACAGCCTCGTCGAGGCTGCCCGCCGCGGTCAGGGCGATGCCGTAGTTGCTCCGGTAGACGGCTGAGCCCGGCTCGAGCCTCACCGCCTCCCCGTACTCCGCGAGGGCGTCCTGCATCCGCCCCAGCCTGTAGAAGAGGGATCCGAGGCTGCTCCGGATCTCTGCGGAGCCCGGCGCGAGGCGCTCCGCCTCGCGATGCTCGGCAGTCGCCCCCCGGTCGTCCCCCTCGCGGTGAAGCTCGCGGCCGAGGTTGAAGTGCGCGCTCGCCAGGCCCGGGTTCAGGCGGATCGCCTCGCGGAACTGCGCCGTCGCCTCGGGCCCGCGGCCCAGCTGCGTCAGCGCGCCGCCCAGGTTGTTGTGGATATCCGCGTCATCCGGCCGGCCCTCCAGGGCCAGCGCGAACTGCGCCGCGGCGTCGCCCGGGCGCCCCGCCCGCGCAAGCGCGATCCCGTAGTTGTCCCTCACGTCCGAGGACCCGGGCTTCAGCCGCAGCGCGGTCTCGAACTCGTAGATCGCCTCCGGCATACGGGCGGAACCGTTCGAAAGCGCGACGGCCAGGCTGGCGTGGACGTCCGCGAATTCCGGATCGTCCGCGGAGCCCCGGAGGGCGGTCTCCAGCTCCTCGATGCCCCTGGCCTGCGTCGCCGGGGATTTCACGAGTGCCATGCCGAGGTTCGCGTGGGCCTGCGCCATCCCGGGGTCGAGCCTGAGCGCGGCCTCGAATTCCGCGACTGCCTCGCCCGGGGGCCTGCCCGCCTTGGTCAGCGCGTTCCCGAGGTTGTTGTGGGCGTCCGAATAGTCCGGCTTGAGGCGCACGGCGTCCCGCAGGCGCGCTATCGCCTCGTCCACGGAACCCATGTCCTCCAGGTAAACCCCCAGGTTGTTGTCGGCCATCCAGCAGCCCGGATTCTTCTCGAGGGTGTCCGAGTAGAGGGCGCCCGCGTCCCTGTAGTGCGACGATTGGCGCCACGTGAGGGTGAACAGCGCCGCGAGCGCGGCGGCGCAGGCCGCCGCGAATATCCAGGGTGCCGCGACCCCTCCCCGCCGCCGCAAGGCGTCCCAGGCCATGCCTGCGCCGCCGTCCGCGGCAAGGGCAACGATGCCGAGGCACGCCAGGTACTGGAAGTGGTCCGCGACATAGGAGAACAGAAACGGGTACACGTTGAAGAAACCGAGCGCCGGGAACAGGGAACCCGCGAAGAAGAGGACGGCGACAAGCGGCGCCCGGCTCCAACCGCGCAGGCCCCAGAGGAGCGCGAGGGCCGCGGCGAGGCCGAGCAGGCCAAGTCCCCAGGCGGGGCTCACGGCGACCACCCACCTGGGGTAGATGAACATCAGGTTCTGCGGCCAAGCGAGCTTCCCGAGGTAGAACCAGAATATCCTTCCCGCGAGGAGGCACCGCTCAAGGGGTCCAAGGTCGAAGGCCTGTCCCCTGGCCCCGATGTAGACCCGCTCGACCCAGGCCGTGAAGAGGCCCGAGGCAATTCCCAGGACGAACCAGGGAAGCAGCGGCGCGGCGTCCCTCCACGAGAGACGCCCGCGCCGCCAGGCCGCCATGAGGAGAAGGGCCGCGGGCAGGGTCGCCGTCACGGACTTGCTCAGGAGCGCCAGCACGAACAAACCCGTGGCCAGCAGATAGAAGGTCCATCCCCTCTCACGCTCAAACCGAATGTAGGCGAGGGCCGAGAGCAGGTAAAACACCAGCGAGAGCGTGTTCTTCTGCTCGGAGATCCACGCCACGGACTCGACGCACACCGGGTGCAGCGCGAACACCGCCGCCGCCAGCCACTCGAACCCGGGGCGTATGCCGCTAGGCGGGCGAACGCGCGCCAGGACCAAGGCGAACAGGCAGGCCGACGCCGCGTGCAGCCCGACATTGACGAGGTGGTAGCCGAGGAGGGACCCGCCCCAAATGCGCCGCTCGATCCAAAACGCGCTGTGCAGGACGGGGTAATACTGCTGGGTGGTCCCCAGACGAAACCAGATATTCCACAACCCCGACCAGGATTGCATGCGAGCGGGCGTGATGTGGGCGGCATCGTCCCAGAGCAGCCCTCCGTGGATCGCGGGCAGATAGGCGGCGAGCGTCGACGCAAGGATGGCCAGGGCAGCAACAGGCGCCAGGAAACGCAGGGGCCCAATCCGGCTCGGTGGCGGCTCCGGGTCGGCCATCCGCATTTCGGCGTCAGCCACGATCCCCTATGACGGCCAATAGGTCATGGTCCCACGATAAGCGCATAATTGGTGACACTGCTATGAAGCAAGAAGTGTCACTGTAGACGAGAACGAAGCGGACGAGAGCGCGCCGCGCTCCCGTCCAGATCAACTCGCCGGGCGAGAGGACCGTATGCCTACCAGAAGAAGTACCGCTCGGAGTCCACGAGGAACTCCGTTGTCGCAGGGCGGATCAGGACGCGCCAGACCGAGGCAAAATCGGACCACGGGCCCTCGATCTCCGAGTCGCAGATCACCTCGGACCGAAAACGCGGACCGGTGATCTTCCGGTGTATCCGTTCCTGGAACATCGCATGCCCCTCTGCCGTCGAGAAGAACAGGCAGCGGCGCTCGAACAGGTCGGACGGGGTCTCCTGAGCGGCCAGACCCAGCGAGACCCGGCGAAGGCCGAGGACATATTCATTGCGGGCAAGCTCCATGACGGCCCTCTCGCAGGCACCGAAATAATCCACCGCGGCCCCCTGCCCATAGGCGAAGCAGTCAGGGCGGACCTCGCGGAAGGCAACGACGGTGACACCAAACCCGATCGGGCTCGGGAGCACCAAGGCGTTTATCCCATTCCACTCCGTCGAGCGGACCTCGCCGTCGAGGGCGCCCTCCCACCATGCGATGATGCTGGAGCGCTCGATGGCCTCGAGTTGGGCCCGCTTGCGGGCCTCTGTGTGGAACAGCCCGGGGAAGGCAGCCATGCCGTTTGAGGATTCGTCGATGTCGAAACCGTAGAGCTCGCGGTCCGTGGCGCGCACTTTGACCCGGTAGGCCCAGCGCTCCATGCTCTCAGAGATGGCCATGTACCTCGCGACCATCGGAGTTTCCGCCGTGCCCGTGCCGTCTGCGTCACTGTACAGGGCGAACTTCTTGCGGCGGGCCACGACCTTGTCCGACAACCAGGCGTTGGCCTGGTACATCGGACGGCCGTAGACGGGGAATTCGCGCAGGGAGATCCGGCTGACCGGGCCTCCCTCGGACTCCAAGACGTTTCGATACCGGTATCCTGCTACGCTTAGCATGGTAGCTCTGTTGGATGGCCTCGTTAGCTAACGACCAGCCTAGTCTTTATCGTAAAAGCAGGGCGACACGCAGTTCTGCGTCGGCGACTCAACGCCGAACCCGAAGTTCATTGAGCGGCCGAGCTCGTGAGCGGATCGAGTTTCTGAGCGGCCTTGGTCAGTCCTGCCGAAAGCAGAAGACTGGAAATTGTTCCTAGCGCCATACGATTGATTGTTTTCATCGGCGTGAATATACCCCCAGCTCATTCGGCCTGCCTATTCTCTAAATCGCTTACATTAATGACCGCGATTACGTTTTTTCCTGTAGTCGGCCGCCCTCGAAAACCGCCCTTCTTGGGCAGGCTTCCCCTTGTCCATAGGGTGAATCACTTATGGTTTTTTGGGATCCCCGTTTGCGTGGGCCTACTGACATTGATTTGCCCTGCTTCCGCCCTCGCCGAAGAGGGTCGCCCCATTATCTCGAATTTTTCAGCCCGAGAGACGGGAAGCGGCACGGAGAGCTGGGTCACCGTCCAGGGCGATAACGGCGAGCTGTATTTCGGCTGCGACAACGTTCTGAGTTTCGACGGAGAGCGGTGGATCCAGTATTCCGTGCCCGGGAGCTACGCGGTGCGGGGACTTGCCTTTGGGACAGGCGGCCGGCTTTGGGTCGGCGCGGTCAACGAGGTTGGTTATTTCGAAAAGACCGCGGCGGGACTTTCGGAATATCACTCACTCGTCTCGCTCCTTCCGGAATCGGCCCGTGAATTTGGAGACGTTTGGCAGGTCATTGCCCGCGACAACGGCGCCGTTTTCGTGACAGGCACGTCGGTACTCGTCTGGGACGGAAATCGCTTTCAGGTCTTTTCCACTCCTGGCTCGCGTCGGCTTCAGGGCATACTCGCCGGCGGCAAATTATACATCAGCAATTCGGTCACGGGCCTCTGGTCGCTCGAGCCCGACGGCCTGCACAAGTTCATCTCGGCCGAGGACCTCAACAATGCGGGCGTCATCTGGATGGAGAGGGACGCGAAAGGATGGCTTCTCTGCACGTCGCGGGGGCTCCTTCGCTACGACGAGGGAAAGATCGCCAGGTTCGGCCGCGAGACGAGCGAGTTCATCCAAAAAAACATCCTGACATCCGCCCTGCGCTCGGCGCACGGGGATCTCTGCCTAGGGACGCTGAATGGCGGCCTGGCAATCATCAGCCCATCGGGCGCCATTGCGCGTGTATTTGGCACCGAAGAGGGACTGCCCTCGCGCGGGATCTACTCCCTCTTCGTTTCCCGTGACGGCGCTTTCTGGGCGACATCATCCATTGGAATCGCTCGGATTTCGCTCGACGAAGGCGTCACCCTTTTCGACTCAAAGGAGGGTTTGACCGGGGAGTCGTGCAACAGAATCGCGGAAAACGGATCGCGTCTCTTGGTGGCCACGGAGGAAAGCGTTGTTGGCCTGCCGATCGGGGATGATTCCACGGCGCGGTTCAGCGCGATTCCCAATCTCTCAGGGCTCTATCACGATATAGACGGCGGGCCTGGCGACATTGTTTACGCGTCGGGTTTCAAGCGTGTCGTCCGCATTTCGGGCGGCGCGGCCACAGAGATTTTTTCCTCAAACACGGATATTCTTCACATGCGCCGCTCGGTCCGCCCGGGCAGCTTCCTCATTGCGAACGGCTACAACGTCGTCCGTCTCGACACCAAAGCGGGGGCTGCGGCCGACTCGACAGACCTCGCGCACCTTCCCGACATCCCACGAACCCTTGTCGATGACACGGGCGGAAACGTCTGGATAGGGACTGCAACCCGCGGGGCATTTGTCATCACCGAACAACCGGGCAAATCGCCGTCTCTCGGCCGGCTTCGATCGCAGGACGGGCTAACCGACTCCGGACGCGTGGAGATCGCGGACGCGGGTGGGTTCATGGCGGTCTTCACGAGCAAGGGTGTGGAGGTCTACGCGAATCCGTCGAGCACCGCTGGGGTGCTCCCCGTCGCTCCGAAAACGCCGGCCATAGCCATTTCCAACCGCGATCCCTCGGGCGGAATTTGGGTCGCATTTGAGAGCCCGTTTACCAATGGCTCGCGGATTCCGGTCGTGGGCCGACTTTCCGTAAGTTCCATCGCTTCGGCCACTTGGACGCCGTTCGCCGTGCCGGGACTCGCACAGGCCGGAGAAGTGAAGGCCCTTTTTGCCGACGATCGCGGAATCGTTTGGCTGGGGGGAACGGCCGGCCTGCTGCGTCTTGTTCCCGGAGAGCTGAAGCCCGTCGACGCGCCAAGCTTGCCGGTCATTCAGGCCAGCGTGGCTTTGGGCGGGGACCTGTCCGCAACGAGCAACTCGGTGAGCTTTGATTTCTCTTCGGTCGAGTACGGAAGGCGCGAGGCAGTGAGGTTCCAGACAAAGATCTCGGGCAACGGAGACGACTGGTCCGCCCCAACCAACAGCAACCACCTCAACCTCGCCGGGCTTCAGAGCAGCCGGTACGAGGTGGCCGTACGCGTAATCAACGACGCAGGGATCCCCGGCCCCGCGGCGATCTGGGATTTCACGGTGCTTCCGCCCTGGTATCGGACGCTTCCCGCCCTGGTGCTGTTCGGCGTCCTGATTGCCGCTGCCTTCTGGGGGGCATTCCAGTGGCGTGTCGCCTTCCTCCGCCGGCAGAACGCGCGCCTCGAGGCGCTCGTCAAGAAGAAGACCGAGCAGCTCGAGAAGGCCAACGAGGCGAAGTCCGAGTTCCTGGCCAACATGAGCCACGAGATCCGCAACCCGATCTCGGGCATCCTCGGCCTTTCTCTGGCCTTCGAGGAGACGGTGCTCGACAAGAAGCAGCGGTACCTCGCGGACTCGATCAACAGCTGCGCGACGCTGCTCGCGACGCTGGTGGACGACGTGCTGGATTTCTCCAAGATCGAGGCCGGAAAGATAGAGCTTAGGTCGGCGCCCTTCGTCCTTCGGGTCATGCTCGAGCAATGCGTCTCCATGATGACAGAGAACGCCCGCGCCGCGGGCGCCAGCATCAGCATCGAGATCGACCCGAAGCTCCCCGAGCAGCTGGTCGGCGACTCGGCACGGGTGCAGCAGATCGTCCTTAACTACCTCACGAACGCGCTCAAGTTTGGCGCGGGAAAGCCCATCGTCATCGGCGCCTCCCCCGGCTTCCACGACCGCGTGCGCTTCTATGTCCGCGACCACGGCGTGGGCATGACCGAGGCGGAGATGGCGACGCTCTTCACCAAGTTCACGCGCCTTGAGTCCGCCCGCTCCGGCAACATCCGCGGCACCGGCCTCGGCCTCGCCGTGTGCCGCCTGCTGGCGGGGAAGATGGGGGGAAGGGTCGGGGTAGACTCGAAGCCCGGCGAGGGATCCACCTTCTGGGCCGAGATCCCCTTTGTCGCGACCCCCGAGGCCGCCAACGGGGTCCTCCCCCAGTCCGAGCGGAAGGTCCCCCTTCGCGCGCTCATCGTCGAGGACATTGACTACAACGTCGTCGCCATGCAGGCGGTGCTTCGGAAGCTCGACATCCAGTCGGACGTCGTGAACGACGGCGTCGCCGCTCTTGCCCGCCTCCAGGGCTCGTTCTACGACGTCGCGTTCCTGGACTGGAACCTGCCCGGCCTCATCGGCACCGAGGTCGCCACGCGCTACCGCGCGGTGGAGCCGCCGAACAGGCGGACGATCATCATCGCGACCACGGCGCATTCCTCGGATTTCAACCGGGAGGCCTGCCTTCAGGCGGGCATGGACGCGTTCATATCGAAGCCCATCACGCCGGCGAAGATCGCCGCGGCCCTTCGCGACCTGGGCGGCTCCCTGCGCACCTCGGGCTCCATCGAGGTGCGCTCGCAGAATATCACGCTCGAGCCCCCGGGGGAGATCGACATGGAGATGCTGAGCTTCCTCGGAAACGAGACCCTCGAGGGCCTCTCCATCCAGATCGACCGGTTCCTCGCCTCGTTCGAGACGGACCGCGTGAACGCGCGGCGGATCCTGGCGACCGGGGAACGGGAGGAGATCCACAGGATCGCGCACAGGCTTCTGTCGCACTGCAGCGTCGTGAAATACGACCGGCTCACAAAGCTGGCCTCCGCCCTCCAGCGCGCCTCCGCGGATGCCAGCCCCGAGGCCCTCAAGCAGCTCTTCGACGACTTCGAGCGGGAGTTCGTCCAGTTCAGGTATAAACTGGAATCGATCCGTGCTTCGACTGGATCTGCGTGAACCCGTTCTCGACGGCGAAGGCGATCAGCTTGGGCGTCCCCTTGAGGTCCAGCTTGCGAAGAATGTTGCTGCGGTGTGTCTGAACCGTGCGCGGCGAGAGGTTGAGGCGCTCGCCTATCTCCTCGTCGCTTAGCCCCTGGCCGATCAGCGACAGGATCGCTCTCTCCCAGTCCGAGAGCACCTTGATGAAGGAGCGGGGATCCGAGCGCCGCGCCATCCTCGCCGCCTGGAACGCCTGCGAGAAATAGATCCGCCCCTCCGCGATCGCCTTCAGCGCGTCGCGCAGGATTTCCACCGTGTTGGAATTCTTGTCGATGAACCCGTGCACCCCGGACTTCTCCACGCGGAACAGCGTGTAGTCGTCGCAGTGCGACGAGAGCATCAGGATACGCAGGCTCGGCATGACCTTCAGCACGCGGTCCGCCACGTTGAAGCCATCCATGTCGGGCAGCGAAAGGTCGAGGATCACGGCATCGGGCCTGTGCTTGAGGATAAGGTCGACCGCCTGCACTCCCGAATCCGTCTCGCCCACAACGGTATAACCAAACTCGGAGCTGCAGACCTTCTTTATGACGTCACGAATCATCAAATGGTCTTCGACGATTATGATTTTCACGGGGCGATCCTATAAAACAAATGCGAACAATCTCAAGCTTGCTTACAGCAACGACCTGGAAACTGGAGGGTAATGTAAGGATTACGTGAAAAGACGTAGAATTCTAATTCGAAGATACCAAGGCCTGCACCTAATTTGCCTCTATATGATAGAAGCAGGCCCACGAGCTGAGATCCCGGACGCCCTTTTGGCGGGGGGCCGCTGCTTGGGAAAGGGGCACGTCGCAGGGGTCTCATCGCGGGAAATTCTTTCACTCCTCCGATGAACGCCCAGCTCATTTGCGACGAAGCCAGCCTCCCCCGCGACGGGACGCCACAGCCCGGGACGAATGCCGCGAACAAGAAGCGCCTCGACGAACAGTACCAGCGCACCCACAGGCTTGAGAGCATCGGCATGCTCGCGTCGGGGATCGCCCACGACCTGAACAACGTCCTCGCTCCCATCATACTGGCCGCGCCCATCCTGAGGGAGCACGCGACAAACCCCGACGACCTGCGCATGATCACGTCGCTCGAGAAGAGTGCCGAGCGCGGCGTCGATCTCGTCCGCCAGATCCTCTCCTTCGCGCACGGCGCGGGCAGCGAGCAGAGCCTTGTCCAGGTCCAACACCTTCTGAAGGAGGCGCTCGCCACGACCGGCGAGACCTTCCCGAAGAACATCAAGGTGCGAGAGAACGTGCCCGGGAACCTCTGGCCCATCATGGCCGACCCGACCCAGATTCACCAGGTGCTCCTCAACCTCTGCGTCAACGCGAGGGACGCGATGCCGGCGGGCGGCACCCTCTGGGTGAGCGCCGAGAACTGCATCCTGGACGAGGTCACCGCCCGCAGCATCGAGGGCGCGCGGCCGGGCGCCTGGGTCGTCCTGCACGTCGAGGACACCGGGACGGGGATCCCCGAGGAGGCGCTGTCCCAGATCTGGGAGCCCTTCTTCAGCACGAAGGGCGACGGCAAGGGGACGGGCCTGGGGCTGTCCACGGTCAAGAGCATCGTCGAGAACCACAACGGGTTCATCAGCCTGAGGACCCAGACCGGCCGGGGCACCATCTTCCGCGTGTACCTGCCGGCGACCGAGGGCGCCGCGGTCGCCGGGGTCGTCGAGATCGCCCCGCCGAAGAACGAGCGGGGCAACGGCGAGCTCGTCCTGATCGTGGACGACGAGCCCCAGATCCGCAGCATCACCGCCACCATGCTTTCGCGGAACGGTTACCGCGTCCTCACCGCCGGGGACGGCGCGGAGGCCGTGGCGCTCTTCGCGACGCGGAGCGGCGAGATCAACGTGCTCATCACCGACCTGATCATGCCCAACCTTGACGGGGCCGCGCTGGCCAACATCGCGCAGCACCTGAACCCGAAGCTCAAGGTCCTCGCGATGAGCGGGCTCTCCAGCGCCAACCGCAACGGGAAGACCGAGCGCTTCGGCGGGGCGTTCCTCTTCAAGCCCTTCAAGGTCCAGACGCTCCTCGGCGCGGTGCACACCCTGCTGCACCCGACGCTCGTGGCCGAGGTGGCCTAGGAGCCACGCGCAGGGGCGGGCCCGGGAACGGGCGGGTGCGGCGGTTGTCTCTTGATCCGGGACGCGCCTGGATTCAGCGTCACCGTCCCCACCCCCATGACCCCAAGGACCCACCGCCTGTGTGCCTGCCTCGCAATTGCCGCCGCCTGCCTCGGCCTGGCAGGCGTTGCGGGAGCCAAATCCGAGGAGTGGAAGAACGCCAAGGGCGACACCTTCTCCGCCTCGCCGTCCGAGGTCCTCGGGCCGTGGGCGCTCTTCGACGACGGCACCTTTGTCCCCCTGAACGCGATGTCCAACGAGGACTGCGTCCGGTTCTACCAGAGGCTTAAGGAAACGGACGCACCAAAGAGGGCCGACGACTGGAAGCTCGCGAAGAGCCCCATAAGCTCTGAGCTCTACGGCCGCCTCCTGCACTACAGCGGCCTCGAGCTGGCCCCGGACAACGAGAGCGGCAGGCCCGAGCCCGAGTTCT
>Ga0265320_10003009_pt1 | contig 11489 bp, 9 predicted proteins | sample 4827metaG_FD_202087 | JGI IMG/M metagenome (GOLD analysis project Ga0265320, IMG submission 202087) | Rhizosphere microbial communities from Carex aquatilis grown in University of Washington, Seatle, WA, United States - 4-8-27 metaG | ecosystem: Host-associated > Plants > Roots > Rhizosphere >...
AGATGAGGGTGCTGTCGTTGCTGCACGAAGAGGTGATGAAATCGTTCGCCTCGGGCAGCCGCGCCGCCGCCGATTTCATCGACGCCTTTCGGCGCCGCTTGAGCCCGCCGCCACCTGTCACGGGGCCTTGACGGGATGTCTTCTTTGATAGATATACGTCCACCACCATGTTGAGCGCGATCGAAACCGAGGTCGACGTGATCGTCGTGGGCGGCGGCAGCGCGGGCAGCACCGCGGCCATCCGAGCCCAGAAGGAGTTGCCGCTCGGCCGCGTCCTGTTGCTGGAGAAGGCCCACGTCAAGCGGAGCGGCGCCATCGCCATCGGCATGGACGGCCTCAACAACGCCGTGATCCCAGGGCACGCGACGCCCGAACAGTACGTCAAGGAGATCACGATGGCGAACGACGGCATCGTGAATCAGCGAGCCGTCCTCGCCTACGCCGAGCGCAGCTACGAGATGATCAAGAAGCTCGACGGCTGGGGCGTCAAGTTCCAGAAGACCGAGGCCGGCGACTTCGACGTCAAGAAGGTGCATCACAACGGCAGCTACGTGCTGCCCATGCCGGAGGGATACGACCTCAAGAAGATCTTGACGCGCATGATCCGTCGCGCCGGAGTCCGCGTCAGCAACCGGGTCATGGCCACCCGCCTGCTCACGGCCGGCGGCCGCGTGGCCGGGGTCGTGGGCCTCGACGTGCGCACCGGCGACCTGCACGTCATCCGCGCCAAGGCGGTCATCCTGTGCTGCGGCGCCTCGGGGCGCCTCGGCCTGCCCGCGTCCGGCTACCTGTTCGGCACCTACGAGAACCCCGCCAATGCCGGCGACGGCTACGCGCTCGCCTATCACGCGGGTGCCGAGCTCACCGGGATTGAATGCTTCCAGATCAACCCCCTCATCAAGGACTACAACGGCCCGGCATGCGCCTACGTCACCGGCCCTTTCGGCGGCCACACCGTCAACGCGCGCGGCCACCGCTTCATCGAGAGCGACTACTGGAGCGGCCAGATGATGCTCGAGTTCTATCGAGAGCTGAACTCCGTGAACGGCCCCGTCTACCTGAAGCTCACGCACCTCGCGCCCGAGACCCTCACCGAGATCGAGCGTGTCCTCCACGGCACCGAGCGCCCGAGCCGCGGACGGTTTCACGCGGGACGCAAGCACAGCTACGCCGATGATCTCGTCGAGATGCACATCTCGGAGATCGGCCTGTGCAGCGGTCACAGCGCCTCCGGCGTGTTCGTGAACGAGCGTGGCGAGACGACGCTGCCCGGCCTCTACGCAGCCGGCGACATGGCCTGCGTCCCCCACAATTATCTCCTCGGCGCCATGACCTACGGCGAGATCTGCGCGGAGAACGCGCTCGCGTATGCACGCGCAGCCGCGCCGGCCGCCGAAGCCGAAACGGCGCCGCAGATCGAGTCGGAGCGGTTGCGGCTCGAGGCGCCGCTGAAGCGGCCGCGCGGAATCCCGCCGCACCAGTACGAATACAAGGTGCGCCGCTTCGTCAACGACTACCTTCAGCCGCCAAAGACGGCGGCGCGCATCACGCACGGCCTCGCGCTGTTCGAGCGCGCGGCCGAGGAGCTCGACTCCGTGAGCGCCGACGGTCCCCACGAGCTCATGCGCTTCGTCGAGGCCGGCTTCATCCGCGACTGCGCCGAGATGGCCGCGCGCGCGTCGCTCTTCCGCACGGAGAGCCGATGGGGGCTGTATCACTACCGCCTCGACTACCCCGAGATCGACGACGACAACTGGCTGCTGCACGTCAATCTGCGGAAACGGCCCGACGGACGGATGGAGGCGCTCAAGCGGCCGCTCACGCCCTACGTGGTGCCGCTCGACGCGGCGGAGCGCCGCAGCTACTACCAGATCCGCGTCCCGGCCAGCCCGGCGCCGGCGCGCGACCAGGAGCTGAGGTCGTGATCAACCGAGACAACCGCGAGGTCGTCAAGGCCGGTCAAGCGGCGCGCGTCGAGAACGCGCAGACCACCGAGCGCTTCGACGTTCCGGTCGTGGTCGACACCGGGAGCTGCATCAGCGGCTGCCACATCTGCATCGACTCTTGCCCCGTCGATTGCCTCGCGGTGAGCCCCGAGACCGGCAAGGCGCACATGAAGTTCGACGAGTGCTGGTACTGCCTCGCGTGCGAGATCGATTGCCCCAAGGACGCCATCACCGTGAAGATCCCGTTCCTGCTGCGTTGATGGACGCCATGAGCACAACCGACGAACGCACCCTGCTCGACCGCCTCCGGCACTGCGATGTCGCCGAACGCCAGCTCGCGATCATCGCCCTCGAAGACGTCGCCAGCCTCGACTCCGTCGAGGGGCTCATCCACGCGGTGCGCGACAGCGACCCGACGGTTCGCCGGCTCGCCGTGGGACTGCTCGAGGAGCTTGGGGACGGACGCGCGGTGCCGGCCCTGCTGGCCGCCGTCGAAGACGAGGTCGCCGAGGTCCGCGATGCCGCCGAGACGGCGCTGCGCGAAGTCCGCGACGCGGCGGCGATCGATTCGCTGGTCCGCGCCGTCGGCCATCCCAACGCCAAGGTCAAGCGAGCGGCGATCGTGGCCGTCCGCGAGCTCAAGGACGAGCGCGCGATCGGTCCGGTCATCGGAGCCCTCACCGATCCGGACGGCGCCGTTCGCCGCGAGGCCGTCATCACGCTCGGCCACTTCCAGCGCCGCGAGGGATTGGCCCCGCTGCGAGGTCGTCTCGTCGATCCCGATCCAGACGTCAGGCGCTTGGCCCTCGGAGCCCTGGCCTTCTTCCGAGACGCGAACCTGGCGGACGCTTTCATCCCTTTGCTCGAAGACGTCGACTGGCGCGTCCGCGCCGAAGCCGCGATTGTCCTCGGTCGAGTCCGCGCCACCGAGGCGGCGGCGGGCCTGATTGCCGCGCTCGACGATTCTTTCTGGCAAGTCCGGAAGGAAGCCGCCGTGGCGCTCGGGCTCTTGCGCACCAGCCTGGCAGAGCTGCCGCTGACGAAGCTCTTGACGTCCGACGTCGCCGATCTCCGCAAGGTCGCCGCCACCAGCCTCGGCGCGCTGGGCTCGCGCCCTGCCGTGCCGCTTCTGCGGGCGCTCGTCGATGACCCCGACGCCGAGGTCAAGAAGGCGGCCGTCCGCGCGCTGGGCCTGATCGAGCCGGCTGACGTCCGAGCGTGATTTCGGCCGTCACCCTGCTCTTCAAGGCCCCGCCCGCCCGCGCGAGCGAGCCGCCGAACGGCGCCGCCACATCGTGCGCCATCATGGCTTGAAGCTGGCGCACGCGATCGCATGCGTCGAACACCGTGGCCGTTCGCTCCGCGACCTCCTAAGCCAGTGATTGCCGCGTCGTGATGCGATTGAAGCGTGCCGGCGTGCTGAGGGACAGCGTGTGGATGTCGTGCCCGACCCGTCGGCAACCGGCCGTTCTAGCTGGCGCGCGCCGCGAAGAGCGAATTCTGGCCCGATTCGTGGGGCTGAGGACACCCCATCCAGCATGACGACGAGGGACCGCTGCGGGTCGTTGTGCGCTCGGGTGGCGCTCGGGCTCATGCCGCTGTGGATCGCGGCGTGCTCGAAGGGCGCAGGCGGTGAATCGTCGACCGACGCCGCAGCCGTCGACGCGCCGGCGATCGGCGGTCGGGGCGCGGGAGGCTCGGCGACCGCGGGCGCGGGCGGCTCCGTCGCCGGCATCGGTGGGAGCGGAGGCGTCGCCGGAGCGGGCGGCGTCGCGGGGGCCGGCGGTGCGCATGTCGCCGCGCCGAACTTCCTCGATCGGATCGACTTCGGCGACCGCGGCGGCGGTCCGACGAGTGAGTCGGCGCACAACCTGGTGCAGCCCGCCGCCACCAACGGCACCGGCATGTTCGGACGCAGCTACCGCTTCATCGCCGCCTCGACGGCGACGCCGGGGGATCCGTCGACCAACGCGGTGCTTACGTTCAACCTCGCTTGCGATCCAGCGCTACAGAACTACTTGACCGTGAAGCTGTGGGGCGGCGATACGCAGGTCGGAATCATCTACCTTTACGATCCGGGGCGCGGCTACGAGCAATCCAACTACAACGGGCAAAGCATCCCCGAGATCGACATCCAGGAGGACGCCACCCCGATGGCGCCGGGCCGCTTCGTCTATGTGACGATGCCGATCCCGATTGCGTCGACGCAGGGCAACCAGACCGTGAGGCTGACGTTGAACGCGGCCAAGTCGTTCTCGTACTACGGCGGACGCACCACGGCGCAGCTCGGGACGGGCGACGCCACGCGGCCGATCTACTCGGCGTTCAGCCACACCGATCCGATGCTGAACCTGCTCGGCGATGACGTGCAGACAGCAGGCGCGTCGCCGACGCCCGCGACGCCACTGACGTTCAACGCCGCGTACGTCACCAGCCTGCAGCAGCGCTACGAAACGCGCATCGACAACTACCGTGACGCGACCCTGGGCGGTGGCGCGTGGGTTCAGGCGTGGGGACCAGCCTGGGATGCGGCGGTCGCCGCGGGGACCGTGCCGCCGCAGATCGTCGGCCTGTTCCTGGGCAACGTAGCGCCCGGCAACAGCCGTACCCCCGCAGGCTGGCTCGACTTTGCCGCCACGACGACATCGACGGGGAACAACAATCCGATGCTGCGCCTCGACGACATGGGCTTCGCATTCGCCAGCGCCAACCTCGCTCCGACCTACTTTCAAAGCCCCGAGCTGCGCAGTCGAATCATCGCCGGTATCGACGCCGCGTTTTACATGCAGTCGCTAAACGGCGCGCTCGGCAGCCTGACCGCGTGGGTCGGACTGGGAGCGACGACCGTGACCGCGGCGAACCCGCAAGGACGCCTCACCGCAGCCGGTAACGCGATCGAAGGCAATGGCACGCTCGCGCTCGGTTCGGCCTTCCTCAACCTGTCGAGCGACGCAACCTTCCTGACCGCGCTCGACCAACCGATCAACGCGACGCTCGCACCGGGGGTCATGCGCTATCAGGCCTGGGGCCAGCTCTTCTCGCGACACGTCGCTTTTCTGCTGAGCCGGCACGGCAGCGCGCCCAATCAAGACATCTTGCAGGCGCGTTCGCTGATCGCCGCCAACCAGGCGGCAAAGGTGATCGATCGCCGCAAGGGCACGGCGTACGCGATCCCCGACGCAATGGTGACCGCCTACGCGCAGAGCGCCTGCGGCGTCACCGCCAGCAGCAAGGGGCCGCGCTGGTTCAGTCCGCGCGGCCTGTCTCTGGAGGTTCACGGCGTCGGCAACGGCGGCTTCGACGGCGGCTATGGAATGAACGGCATGGTGCTGGCCGTCGAGGCGGCGAAGATGCTCGCCGATGCGGGCCTCGAGACCGACGCGGCTCACCCGGTTCGCGACGTCGCGCTGTCGGCGGTGCACGCGTTCGGCAACTTCATCGTGCCCTCCCTGACGCCCGCCGGCGTCGTCGCGCTCCGGCGCGAGGAGGCGATCACCTTCCGCAAGAACTTCAACGTCGGCGAGATCGGCTCGGCCGCCAGCTATCTGGCTGCGTTTCAGTTCGCCGATGCGGCGGCGTTGCACGCGTTCCATCTCGAGCGGCTGTTTGGCATGTCACCGCCCGAGTGGAGCAACGGAAACATCGACGAGGGGCAGAACCGCATGTTTCGCTGGGGCGCCTCCTACGTGGGCCTGGTGCAAAACGCGATCACAGCCGCCGCGGGTGGCGCCGTCACCGACTCGTCGGGTCTGACGTTGCTCCACGAGGATGCGCATGCCGACGGTGCCTGGACCGACGCCGTCGCGGGCGCGGTCAGCTTCAAGCAACACGGACAGCACGGCCTTCTCGCGCTCAACTGGCGTCCCTACGGCTACGGCGACGCCACCGCCTACGTGCAGCCGGGTGCAACCGGCACGCTCAGCAACGTCGCGCGCCTGCACGTCATCACGCCGGTCGTCGATCGCATCGTTACCGTCTACCTGCCGACGAGCGCTGCCACCGGCGCAACGGCCGGCTTCACCAGCGGCAGCTACGGCGGGCTTTACCTTGCGCGCTACGGTCCGTTCGTTTCGGCGCTCAACCTGGGCGCTGCCGCCGCGTCGGTGACCGTGCCTGTGCCTGCCGGCCTGCCGTCGGACTTCGCCTACGACTGGGTCGTCGGCGCGGCACACGATCTCACGGCCAGCCGGAGTCTTGCCGTCGCCGCCGGGTCCGGTGCTCTGCTCACGCTCGGCGCCGACGCCGGCTCAGCGATGGCGGCTTCTGCGATCGCCTACTGATCGCACGGCAACGATACATCCGAAGAACGACTATGCCTGGCAGCGACAGCGCGCGCCCTACCTGCCGCTGGACTTCGACGCCCGCTTCCTCTGCGCGGCGGCCCCCGAGCTGACCATGGAGCGCTTCCTCGCGGGCGGCGAGGCGATCCAGGTCGCTGGTTGCAGCCGCGAAGGATCGCTTCAGTTCAGCGTGCCACGCTGCGCGCCGGTCATCGACGTCACGATCGCTGGCGCACACGACGCGGGTTGATAGTTGATAGCGGTCAGGCGCCCGCCATCTCGTCGAGCGAGATCACACGGACGCCCACCAGCTTGGCGTCGAGGAGTGCCCTCGCGACGCGCTCGTTCGCGAGCAGGTAACCCGGATCCTCGGCGAGCCGGAAGAACGAGTGATCGCGCGCGCGGGCCTCATCGATGACCAGGTGGCGGAACAGCATCGACGGCGGCGCGAACTTCGGATCGAACTTCGACCTCGCGAGGTCGGCGCAGCCGATCGCGCCCAGCACGTTGACCGCCTTGTAGGTGGTGTCCCGCTTTCCCGTGCGTGGATCGACCACGACCGCATTGTGCTGGGTGAAGTTGTCGACCCCCGCAGAGACCAGCGCCGCCAGCATGCGCGCCGAGAACAGAGGGATGGTGACCAGGAACGCGTCGGGCAAACGCGTGCCGGTGTTCTCGTCCAGCAGGAACTCGATGGGATCCGGCACGCTGAGGCCCGGCGCCCAGGGCACACCCATCGTCCAGGGGACCTCCGTCGCCGGCGTGACGTCGATGTCCGCCAGCTCCTCGGCGTCGTAGTAGTCGGACACCCTCCAGTCGATGGCGAAGTAGGCCACGTCAGGTCTCCCGATGGATGCCGAACTTCGAGATCAGCCTGGCCTTGCCCGCCAGGAGAGCCTGCGTGAACTTGTCCCCCGCCATGGAGCGGCAGCGCCGGGCGCGGGGATGGACGCGAGGAGCGCCAGGATGACCAGCGGGCCGGAGCTGCCGTCCTCGCGGACCACCAGCACGTCCATGGGTTGCATCAGCCCCTGGCGCAGCTGTCCGGCAAGCTCACGCGACGCCATCGTGGCGGGCGCCGGCGCGTCGTCTCCGATCTTCACCCACGCGACGCCTTTGTCGTCCATCGCCACGCTCCGACCGCGACGGATCCCCGTCGAGATCGACCCCGGCGCCCCGACGTCGTGCGCTGCGGTCGTCCGCTTGGCCATGCGGGCATTTTACACGAGGCGCGCGCGGAGGGCGTGTGGCGCGGGACCAAGGACGGGGTGTGCCGGCGCGCTCGACATCGATAGCGCGTGCGTCCGGCAGCCGTTGCTGATTAGCTACGAGTGACGATGCCCGCATCGGAATACGGCGCGCTCGACGCGCTCGGCTTGGCGGAGCTCGTGCGGCGGCGCGAGGTCACCGCGACGGAGCTGCTCGATGAGGCGATCGAGCGCGCCGCGCGCGTCAATGGCCGGCTCAACGCCGTAGTGACGCCGCTGCATGACGAAGCCCGTCGCGCGATCGCGGCCGGGGTGCCCGACGGGCCGTTCGCGGGCGTGCCTTTCCTCCTCAAAGATCTCGACGCCGGCCACGAGGGGACGCTCATGTCGTCGGGGAGCCGGTTCCTCGCAGGACACCGCTCGCCGCACGACGCGACGCTGGTCTCGCGTTACCGACGCGCCGGGCTCGTGATCTTCGGCAAGACCAACACGCCCGAGCTGGGGCTCACCCCGTACACCGAGCCCGAGCTCTTCGGCCCGGCGCGGAACCCCTGGGATCCCACACGCACGCCCGGTGGCTCCAGCGGCGGGGCCGCGGCCGCCGTCGCCGCCGGGGTCGTCCCCATGGCCCACGCCAACGACGGCGGCGGTTCGATCCGCATTCCCGGCTCCTGCTGCGGGCTCTTCGGCCTCAAGCCGACGCGCGGGCGCACGCCGGTCGGCCCCGACTGCTCACAGATCTGGAGCGGAATGGCGATCGGGCACGCGGTCACGCGCAGCGTGCGCGACAGCGCCGCGCTGCTCGACGCCACGGCGGGACCTGAAGCGACCGCCAGCCACTTCGCGCCGCCGCCGGCGCGGGCCTTTCTCGACGAAGTCGGCGCGCCGCCCGGGCGGCTCCGGGTCGCGCTCACCAAGCGACCGCACCTCGGGATCGCGGCACCGCACGCGGATTGCGTCGCGGCCGCCGAGGACGCGGCGCGACTGGTGAGCTCGCTGGGACACGACATCGAAGAGAAGGATCTCGACCTCGATACCGAGGCGCTCGCGCGCGACTTCTTCCTCGTCGTCTGTGTCGCGATCGCGACGCGCATCGCCCAGGAGACGCGCGCGCAGGGCCGCGGTCCACGACGTGGTGAGCTGCAGACCAGCACCCGGATCACCGCCGCGATCGGGCGGCAGCGCAGCGCCGTGCAGCTCGCGGCGGCGCACGAACGGCTCGAGGCAGCGGCGCGTGGCGTGGCTCGGTTCTTCGAGCGCTTCGACCTCTTGCTCTCGCCCACGCTGGGCCTGCCGCCGCCGGCGATCGGCGCGCTTCATCCCCACGGGATGGAGGCGTTCGCCCACGAGGTCCTGCTCGCGCTCCGACTCGGCTTCCTGCTGCGCCTGCCGGGCGTCGTCGAGAGCGCGGTCCGGCGGGTCTTCACGTTCATGCCTTTCACGCCGCTCGGCAACGTCACCGGCGCGCCGTCGATGACGGTCCCGCTGTACTGGAACGCCGCCGGGCTTCCCATCGGCGCGATGTTCACCGCCCGCCTCGGCGACGAAGCGACCCTGCTGCGCCTCGGCGCCCAGCTCGAGTCGACCCGCCCGTGGGCCGCGCGCCGCCCACCGATCCACGCCGACGCGTCGCAAACGTGAAGGACACGAGATACCTTGGTAACCGCCGGTCGATCGCGCGCAGCGAGGCGGTGAGCGCTGGCGAACACTCGACGAAACTCGTCGACGATCGGCTTGGGGCGCGCCTCCTTGCGCGGTCGATTCCCAACGACGCGATCGCGGAACCGAAGAAAGGACCGGCGGCGGCGGGGCCGGTGATCAGCGCGGGCTGGGCCGGCGACGGTCGCCTGGTCGCGCCTCCCCGATAAAAGTAGACGTTGCCGAGCCGAGGAGCGGAAACCATCACATCGGCAAAGCCGTCTCCGTCGATGTCACCCGCGCCGGCCACGGGGGCGCCGAAGCCGCCGGCGACGCCGGTGAGACCCGTCAAGACCACCGGCTGGGTGGTGACCAAGCTGTCGCTCGCGCCTCCGAAAAACACATACGCCTGGCCTGCGTCGTTGCCGACCGCGTCGGCGCCGACGATCAGATCGGCATATCCGTCGCCATCGATGTCGCCGGCGCTCGAGACGGAGCCGCCAAAGTCACCAGCGTCTCCCTGAGCGGTAGCAAGAACGAGCGGCGGTTGGGTTGCCGAGACTCCGGCGGAGCTTCCCCAATACACGTACGCACGCCCATCGAAAATATTCGCGGCGGGGTCGCCGACGATCACGTCGGCGTATCCGTCACCATTCAGGTCGCCGGCACCGGCGGCGGCTTGACCGAAGCTGACGCCGTTCCCGCCGGGCGGCGACAGCGTGACCGGCGTAGCGGTCGCCGACAGGCCCGACGCGCTCCCGTAATACACATAGGCGCGCGGGACGCCGGCGGCGCCAACGATCAGGTCCCCGAATCCGTCGCCGTTGACGTCGCCGGCGCTGGCAACGCTGTGGCCAAAATATCCGTCGGGGGCCCCCGGACCCCCGACGCCGTCGGGCCCGGTCAGCACGACGGGTGACTGGGTTGCGGAAACGCCGGCGGCGCTTCCCAGGTAGATGTATGCGCGCCCGCGGTTGTCGACGACTTCCTCGGCGCCGACGACGACGTCGGCGTACCCGTCGCCGTTGACGTCGCCGGCGCTGGACACCGAGATGCCGAACTCACCGTGGTCGCCGTCGGGGCCCGTCAAAGTCACGGGTTGCTGATTGGCCGTGATGCCGTTTGCGCCACCCAGGTAGATGTAAGCCTGGCCGGTGCCGGCCGCATAGTGAGCGCCAATGATCAAATCGCCGTAGCCGTCACCGTTGACGTCGCCGGCGCTGGCGACGGATTCTCCGAAGAACTCGTTGCCGATTCCTTGACCCGACAAGACTGTCGGGTTCGCCACCGACAGACCCGCGGCGCTACCCCGGTAGACGTAGACTTGGCCGATCCCGACGTTGGCGCTCGAAGCGCCGATCACGACGTCCGCGAAGCCGTCGCCGTTGAGGTCGACGATCGTTCCCCACGAGCTATCGACCGGCGCCGTCCGCGCCCCGACGACGAATTCCCAGGTCGCGCTCGAGGACGGACCGACGCGGTCGCCGCTGCGACCGAACGCGCGCCAGAACACCAGGCCCGAGGGCAGGTCGGCGGGCGGCTGGCCGCTGTTTCCCGGGGAGTCGATCGTCGCCAACGTCCTGGCACAGGCCCGATCGGCGCAGATTTGAACGCGAGCGCCGTCGGCGCCCGAAGGGACCGACCAGTGCAGCGTGGGTCGTCGAGAGGTGACGGTCGCGGTCGAGAGGGGCGCCAGCAGCCGCGGCGCCGAGAGGTTGGCCACGGCGCCGTCCGCGGGCGAGGCATCAGAGCCGGCATCAGCAGTCGGTGGAGCACCACCCTGGCCGCCCGTGCTCGACGTCGCGCCAGCGCCAGCCACGCCGCCGTCTCGCTCGCCAGCCTGGGACCCGCCGCTTTGTCCCATGGCGGGACTGCCGTCCTGGGACGTGGCGAGGGATCGCCGTCCACAACCGAAACCGAGCACAACCTCGAGAGCCAGCACGACGATCGGGAGCCGATGCTCCATGGATGAATCCTCCCGGGCGGAGAATAACCGAAGCCGCTCGGCGGATCGCGGTCGCGTCTTTCGCCAGGTCAGTCCCCTGCGAACCCGCCTACTACCTGGTCGCCTCCGAGCACGCCACTCACCTGCGCAAGGTCCGCGCCTTCCGCGCCTGGCTGCTGGACGAGATCGCCAGGGGTTCGCGCTGAAGGGTCGATCGTATGCCCCGGATGGGAGTCGCCGCGGTCGGCCGGGAAGCGGAAACGGAAGGTGGTGCCTTTTCCTCGCACGGACTCGAACGACATCTCGCCCCCCAGCGCCTCGCACGCGTCGGCGCAGGCGCTGACGCCGGCGCCGCGCCCAGAGATCTCGGTCGCCGCCAGCTTGGTCGACACGCCACCGCCGCGCAGGGCTTGCATCAAATCAGCTTCGGTCTGCGCGCGGAGACCGAGGCCCTCGGCCCGGTCTCGCACGC
>Ga0265320_10003011_pt1 | contig 11486 bp, 2 predicted proteins | sample 4827metaG_FD_202087 | JGI IMG/M metagenome (GOLD analysis project Ga0265320, IMG submission 202087) | Rhizosphere microbial communities from Carex aquatilis grown in University of Washington, Seatle, WA, United States - 4-8-27 metaG | ecosystem: Host-associated > Plants > Roots > Rhizosphere >...
GGTGATGTATGGGGACGATCACAATACGTACTCCAGCCAAGTGGGATTTACAGGCTCGGCTTCCCAGATGTATTGGTCATGGGCGCCTGCACACGGACAGGTTTTGCTCGATCCCGCCGGAAATCTTTCTTTGACCGATTCTATTACTGGCAACACGGTCACTTTGGTTCCCGGGAACTTCACGTTTGTGCTCAGTCATAATTCCACAATATTGGCGACAATACCCGTGGGCAATATAAGCCCGGCTCAAACGGTTTTTTCGAACAACGGAACCCTGGTTTTGGGCAACGGAAACTTGGTCTTTTCGGGTGGCGGCGCACCGGTGATGAGTTTGGGCAATTATTCACTGGCGGTTAGCAGCGTTGGCAACGCCTTGATGATGACTCAAAGTGGCTCGGGTCATGCGGTGTCTTTGGACGCGGCTAACCAAGCGGTGGAACTAGGGAACGGTTTTTCGATGGGCGGCAACAGCAGCCAAGCGTGGATTACTTTGGGCAGCTCCAGCATGGCTGTGGGAAGCAATGCCACCGCCAATGCATCGGGCGCAGTGGCGATGGGCGGCAATGCCAATGCGTCCGGGGCAAGCTCGTTGGCGTTGTCCAGTGGCATCGCCTCCGGGCTTTTCGCACAGGCTTTTGGCAGCGACAGTACGGCCACCGGATCGAACTCCGTTGCCGCGGGTGGCGGACAAGCCAGTGCCGGCTACGCCATCGCGTTCGGCGTGGGCACGAATGCGCAAACTTGGGGCACCGTGGTGGTTGGGCACTACAACCAACCAGCCAGCGGCAATGCGACCGCTTGGACATCATCCGCCCCGGTTTTTGTGGTGGGTCGCGGTGTTGATAGCGGTACGGCGGCCAACGCGATGTCAATTTACTACAATGGCAGCACCACATTGGCTGGCAATGCGACGTTAACCGACACCAATCACCAGGCGCAGGTCAACGGGGCCGCTTCCTTTAACGGCCCGGCGACCTTTGTTGGCAATGTCACGATGGGCCAAGCATCGGGCGATATCCCCATGGGGCCGTTTGGTGGCAATTAATTTCCACTCCAACCCTTTTTATCTTTGAGCGTGACGCGCAGATTCTTCGCTGGAAGCCACCATCGTCTAAATGGCGGATGGATGGTTTATTGCGCAATTTTGGCCGGTGGACTGCTGGCAGCCATGGGGCCGTCGGCCCGGGCTCAGGATCAAATATTTGACGCGGCTTCCGGGGGAGATCTCCAGGTGTCGGGTAACCTTGACGTGGACAGCTTTTCTTTCACGCACAGGTACCCCGACAATAGCCAGGCCAGTGGGGGGCTTTTTTTGCCAAACGCTTCTGTTTTTTTAACCTTGGGTGGGCCGGCGACGTTTGGCAACGTCACCATTTCCGGGAATACCTCCAGCATCGGCGATGTTACCGCTGGCAATCTATTCACTGAGGCGTCCTATTTTGGCGGGATCCTTTTTCAGGATAATAACGATCATCTTTCAGGCTCCGCTCAGTTTGACGCCATGAGTTTTGGTCAAGGCAGCGGCCAGCTTAATTTCGGCGCCAATGGCATTTTGACCCTTACCGATAATTCCACCGGAAATCGCCTGGTCCTTAATCCAGCGGATTTCACGATTCGCCTCAGCGGCCGCAACTCGGGAGTTGTTTCACTAGTCGGGTCCGCCCCGGCCGCCACCCGTTATAGTAGCACAAATCTGACTTTGGACTTTAGTGATGCAGCCTTGCCGTTTATCCAGTTGTTTTCCGAATCGGGGGCGGCCCAGCTGACTGGCAACGCAAGCGCGGCCACGCTCAATTTTTCCCAGTTGAACGGCGGGGGCATAACCGTGAGTCCGACCGGCCAGACAATTTCATTCAGCAACGGATTTGTCCTGAGCGGCAACAGTTCGGCGACGCCATTTGGTGCCAGAAGTGTGGCGTTAGGTGACGGCGCCGATGTCAGTGGCGGCGGAGCCGTGGCCATCGGCGGAGCCACTGCCAATGGGAACTTGGCTGTGGCGCTGGGTAATGGGAGTTATGCATCGGCGGATGGGGCGCTGGCTTTATCAGGCGGAAGCGCCAGCGGTGGCAACGCGCTGGCTATCGGCTATAATTCGGCCGCCACGGCCACCCGCGCCACGACGCTCGGTCAAGCAACCTCAGCCTCGAATTGGGGTGTAGTCGTGGTGGGCTATAATAACCAGGAAATCACAGGCAATGCCACCGCTTGGTCGCCCGGCGACCCGGCCTTTATTGTTGGAGATGGCGCGGTCAATGGACCAGCGGGCAATGCCTTGATCATATACAATAATGGCAATCTTTCCTTTGATGGCCCGCTAAATTTGACGGATTCCTCGAAAGAACTGCGGATCAACGGGCCGGTGATTCTCAATGGCCAAGCGACTTTTTCTGGCAATGTGCTGCTGTCCCAGCCCCAAGGAGATATCTCCATGGGGATTTATTCCCACTGAACAGGCATTAAATATCCCCCCGCTCATTTTGTTTATGCATAATTTGTTCCCCATTCGCCAAATTTGGCGTGGCTTAGGCTTACTTCGTTGGACGGGGTTGGCGGGATTATTGTTGTTGGCCATGCCAGGCTTGGCTCGCGGACAGGCCACGGATTACATCTACTACTCGGGTGACAACAATTACCGGTATGACAATCTGAGCGGTACTTGGGCGGTCGATGATGGAGGCTGGACGGCGCTCGATGGGGCGCCGGATGATTCTGGACTGCTGGAATCGGGTGACAACTGGAGCAATGTTAACTTTGGTGGCATCACTTATGAATACGACAGTGTTTTTAACGTTTGGTACACGGTTGTGTATGACAATGGCGTCGATCGGGGTTATGCGCCATGTGCCGATCCGAGCGGCGACACGGATTATATTCATTATGAAAATGGCTCGGAGGGGACCGCCTACCTCTACGACAACCTCACTGGCAAGTGGGCGGCCTACGCCTCCACGGACTACACCAATTATTGGTCAACCCTAAGCGGCCCGCCCACCAGCTCAGGGATTATCACTAGCGGCGACAACTGGACCTATTCGCAAGTTGGGGATGGCCAATATGCCTATGACGGGATCATTGACACTTGGTACCTTTACAATGTCGGCACTGGTGGCTGGTCGTCGACCAGCGACCCCCACCCCACGGATTTCGATTATTATTACGCCATTAATGCCTCGGCCTATTACCGATACGATAACTTAAGCGGCCTTTGGTATTCGAGCGCTAATGGCAGCGGAAATTGGCAATTGTTGGCCAGCGCTCCTAGCGCCCCCGGGATATTGACGGGCGGCGCCCATTGGGTCGATCATCCCCTAGGGGGCGCTCAATATGCGTATGACAGCGTCATTGCCACATGGTATGCATATAATCCCGGTTCGAATAGTTGGTCCACATGTGCTGATCCGACACAGGGCGGGACGGTTCATGGAAATCTCACAGTCGGCAGCTTGCTGGTGGACTACGATGCTGAGGTCGCGGGAAGCTTTTTTGTAAACAATGATTTTTCCATCGGCGGAGCCCCGTTTGACCCCTCGGGTCTGGTCGCACTGTCCGACAGCAATGGGAATTTTCTGGGCTGGCAGTTGGTTTATGGCGGTATCCAAAACGGTTCGGACGCTTCTTTTAGTTCGCTGGCCGTCACCCAGGGTATAAGTGTCGGGGAATTGTATGGCAATGTCAGCGTGGCTGGTTCCATTGGCTTGGGTGTCTGGAATAATGGAACGCAGAATTTTACCGGCGTTTTTCTGCATGAAGCCGCTTTGATCGCGGCCAGTCCGGCGGCGATCTGGCACTGGCGGCAGAACGGAGCAAGCGCACCCGCCGACCAAATGACTTTTGATTACTCAGCCAACCTCAACTTGTTTTCGCTGAACGGGTCCACGTCGCACACTCTTACCCTCAGTCCGGCAGCCTTATCCTTGTTCACCCAAGTCAACAATGAAGCCGTCCATGCCGTATCCCTTATCAACGACAGCGTCCCCGCTTCGACCTTGGTGTTGAATCTGGGCGATGGTATTTATTTGGACTCGACCAACCGCTCGATGCGTTTGGGCAATGCCACCATCACGGGAAGCGATAGCGCGGGCGCGTTGGTATTTACGGACGCCAACTCCTCCCGCACAATAGCGATTGGCCCGGCCAGCCAAAGCTTGGTTTTCAGCAACGGTTTTTCACTCTTGGGCAACAACACTTCCACCCGTATGCAGATTGGCAGCACGGCCTTGGCCCTCGGTGGCAACGCCACTGCTTCCGGCAGCAATGCGGTCGCGCTGGCTGGCGGCGCGGCCACGGGCGTATCATCCATGGCGATGGGCGGCAACAGCACGGCCTCGGGCAACGGAGCCTTGACAATCGGCGCGGATTCGGTGGCCACTGGCAACAGCTCGATCGCGATGACGGGCGGTAACGCGTCGGGGGATAATGCCATCGCCATCGGCCCGGGCACATCGGCCCAAACCCGGGGCACCGTAGTCGTCGGCCACTACAATGCGCCCATTTCCGGGAATGCCACTTCCTATTCGTCGGGCGATCCGGCTTTCATTGTCGGTATCGGGACCAACGCCACGACTCCGGCCAACGCCTTTGTGATCTACAATAACGGTGATGCGCAGGCCAATGGCAACGTCACGCTCACGAATCCTTCCTATGTGGCGCCAAACAGCGCGACCCAGCCGCAGGAAATGCAAGTCAACGGCTCCGCGATTTTTAATGGCTCCGCGACGTTGAACGGCGTCGTCATTATTTCCACCCCCCAGGGCGGCTTGCCCATGGGGGCGTTCGGCAACTAAGGCCAATTCCTTTTTCGCCTCCCCATCCATGCGCAAGTTTCAACCATTAGTTCTCGGCGCGCTGGTTGCCTGCCTTTGCGCGGTGACTTGGGTGTGGGCGGACCCGCCGGTCGCACCCTATCCGCAATGGTGGATAGACCATGGTGTGGTAACAGGCCAGCCGCCAGCATTCTCCGACACGGCGGCTTACAATATCTGGATGCAGCAAAACTACGCCCCCGCCACCGTGGGCCAGCTCAAAAACGTCGCGGCACAGGCCAAAGTCTATCTCGATAACGTGCTCGCTTTCAACGGCGGGGCGGGTGTGGATATCAATAACCTCGTCAACAGTTTCACGGTCAGCGACCCCAACAACTATGCCGCGGTGAATCTTGGGCAGTTGAAGTACATCGCCCAACCGTTCTACGACCGGCTCCTCGCGTCGGGCGTCAATACGCAGGCCGAACTCAATTTCGCCCTCAGCGGCAACGCCAATTCGACCGCCTGGGCTTACAATTATCCGTGGAATCCCGCCACCCCCGTCGCGCAGAATTACGCCCTGGCCACACTCGGCCAACTCAAATTTGTGTTCGGTTTCGACATGGACAAGAAATTTCTGGTCCACGACCCGAACAATAACACGCTCTATGGCTTTTATACCTGGGCGGTGCAGTTTGCGGCCCCTTTTGTGGCCAACGGCTTGAACATTTCCGATCCCAACCTGGCCAACGAGTCTCCGGCGGGCGACGGAATCACCAACTGGGTCAAATATCAAGCCGATGAAAACCCCTTTGAATACATCTATTCCCCGCAAATCGCCCCCAACTTGACCCTGAACGTCAGCCAAGGCAACAATCAGACTGGCAATGCCTCGACGACCCTACCGCAAGCCATCGTTTTATCGGCGACGGTGCACGGCGCGGCCTTGCCGTGGGTGCCCATTCATTATGAAGTACTGCCCAGTGGGGCGGACAGCGGCAACGCAACAGTTGCCGGTTCCGCCAACGCCACCACCTCTGGAGATTTGGTCACCGACAGCAATGGCCAAATCACGATGAATTACACGCTTGGCCGCAGCCCCGTGCAGTGGATTCACTTCACCGCCCCCAGCACCACTGCCAAGGCCGACGCCATCTTCAAGATTGCCGAATACGGTCCAAACAGCACGGCCGGGAATTTTGCTTGGACCCCTGGCGCACCGACGACCCCGACGCTGGATTCGACGGACGAGGCCGCCCCGACGGATTTGGAGGTCATCGAATCGGACACGATAGAAGATGCGGCAGCTCTCGGAGCCAATCACGTCACCCTCGATTGGAGGGTGGATGGCGGCGCCGGAGTTTTGAATAACAGAGTGGCCTACAAGGTGGAGCGGAAACGGGACGATGAGTCCAGTTGGTCCACCCTCCACGTGGTTTTGAGTAACACCGGTGAAAGCGCCCAAAATGGGTATGATTTCTCTTTTGACGATCCTGACCAGCTGAGTGGCGGACATCGGTATCTCTATCGGGTCTCGGTGCTCCGTGACAATATTCCGGGAGAATTTGCAGAAATGTCGTATGCCGTGCCTTTGGTGGCGAGCATTAATTACAGAATTCAGGAATTTGATGCTTATCCCGGGGGCTTCTCATCAACCTACACCTCCACTTATTTGAAAGAAGTGGATGCGCAAACCGACGAAACCACCACCTCGGAAATTTCTTTAAGCCCAAATTTAACTTATCCATATCAAAATTATGAATTAACTTCGCTTTACAGCACAAAGGAAACAACATCCGATGGTGTAGATGAATCAGAAACTGGGATAAGCTTTTCAAAGGAGTATTTTTATTCTAACATCGTTACAGACATATCACAGACGATCAATCAATCACCTGAATTGGGTGACCCTGCAAGCGATGCGGGAGGCATCACTGATTATTCTTCTAATTCGGGCCAAATCAGCTTTCTGTATGCTTCTCCACCCCGTTTAAATTATCCAGCAGAAGACATAATGGAAGTTACTGCTATAAGGGGTGCGTATATTTTGTTTGGCTATCCCTCAGATTTGCCTTTGCAGTGGAAACTTATTCAAAGCGATAGCTTTGGCTCTCCCTACATTGGAAACTGGACTATAGCTCAATCCCGTGTCGCCTCAATTGGTAACAATGGCTCAACCAGCGCATATTACGATAATCTGTCAGAATTACAAAACAACCAGGCCAATTTGCAGGATATTGAGTCTATAACCGAACCGACGACGAAAAGTCTTTTCTTGGCGCTTTCACCCGCGGCCACAGTTATCGATCAATATGGCAAGCAGGGAGCGGCCGGGAGCGCGAACAATCCGATCCAAATTAACAGCGATTCGAGCAATGTCGCTGTTTCGCTGTTTGATAATACGCTAGGCACCGGCGAACTCGCATCCGGCGTTCGCGTGACGGTTGGCTGGAACGACACCAGTCAGTTGCATTTGGCTTACCGTACAGGCGATGACGGAAATAATTATGTTAGTATTAATTCGGGTGAGAGTATTACGGAAGGCCAAACCTACGATGGCGAGCTATACCTTACCGCGGATGATGGAACAATGGGTGGAACCAATTTCACCCTGACCTTCAATTACTATTCCCAAAATGGGCATCTAATTGGCACTTCTAATGCCGTATTCGAGTATACCGCTCCGGTGCAGCCTGTTTCCGTTTCCGCCGACGAAGCGGCCGGGGCGGAATACCGTAAGGTGGCGCTTAACGGCCGGCCGCTGCCGGATGGCAAGCCGCAAACGGCCAGCGAGTCCGACCAGCAGGACGAGGAAACGTTTGTCGACGCGCTGACGTTGGGCTTGCGGCATAATGTTTCGGATATTTACGAAACCGTGCCAGGCTCAAGTTTGCCCCTCACGGTCAACCGGGTATATGCGGAGGAAATCTGGTCGGATCGGCAGGGGTTGCGGCCCCATGAGCGGCCGGATGAGCCGTTTGGGCCGGGCTGGAAATCCAACCTCGTCACCACCGCGCGCTGGGAGTGGGACTACACTCTGGACCCCGACACAAACGAATACGACTATTCATCCAACATCTCTCATGTATTCGTCACGGATGAAAATGGCAATGAATACCATTTTTTGGCGATTGCCTCCGGCGGCACTTACACCTTTGTTCCCTATCCGACCGGTCGCCACGAAAAAAATCCCTATCAGGCTACCTTGACAGGCGATTCTAACACCCTGATTTTAACCAAAAAATTTGGCACCTCCGTCGAATACCAGCTAGCTGCGCCACTCGATGATGTGTATAATGACCCTGATAATGGCAATTTACTGCCTGATGACCGATGGGTGGGCGACAATAATTTCAAGGGCTACTCCTTCTACCGGGCTGTGAAAATTACCGACCGCGCACAAAATCATCTCCTCTATACCTACTACAATAATTCGACCTTGGTGCCAGAACTGATAACGGCGACCGGAGCACAGGGACCTGCGTCGATCGGGGACAATGGAGCAATCGCCGCTGCGAACTCATCCAATCGGGCAATTAGCATCGAGCAAAACAGCACGGGCCAGGTCATCTACGTCTGGGATAGTGACCACAATAAGATAACTTATTCCTATCCTGTTTCCGCGGTGCCGGATCCGGTTGGCACAGGCAGTCTGGCGGAATTGATGTCAGTATCCGACGCGCTGGGCGCGCGGGTTCGGTATACCTACTCCGCCACCACCGAGAGCGACACGACTCCACGATCGGATCCCAACGACCCCGGCGCCACCTATTTCCATCTCAATATCGCCAGCATCGAGGACGAAAACAACCATACATACCGATTTGATTACCGCACCCATTACGACCGCTACGCCCCCGCTTATCAGCCCTCCACCAATCTGGGTTTCATGAGCTACAATAGTATTGGCGGGTATTACGGCGCGCCGGGGCGGCCTTTGGTGGTGTCCGAAGTAACGCTGCCCACCAACGATGTCACGCATTTCTACAACGATTCATTCGTCAAGGTCACCGGTGCCGCTGATGCGCCCGGTGGCACCGGCCAGGTTTCATCGGATACCCGGCGGCACACCGTGGTGATTGATGCCGACGGGCATCGGATGGACTACGATTGGGACTACCCGCTGGTAATGAGTCAGGACATTCCGGCAGTGATTGCCAATAATGCGCCGAACTCGTTCGGTGAGTTGGTGGCCTGGCAGGGATTGACAATTTCTTACGCCGGCACGGGCGGGGGTAGCGAATCATTTGCCTTTGACCCCAGTGCCGGCATGGCCTTGAGCGAGGTTTCCGATTTCAGCCATAACCACACCCATTTCACGCACGGGGATGTATGGCTTTTGCCTCAGTCGGTGCAGTCGGCCTACACCAACGCACTGCCGGGGCTCTACGACACACAAACAAACGGCTACTTCGGCTACTACGACGACCCGACGACGCAGGAGAATGCCTTGAGCGGGAACAAGACCTTCACTTACAATCCGCTGCGGTTGATGTCGGAAGTCACCGATGAAAGTGGCAACTCAACTGCGTATGACTTCGATCTGAGTCGGGGTTTGCGCACGGCGGAGAAGCATTACGCCGGGGGCAATGCGACCACCGGCACCTTGGTCGCCGAGACGGACTATGACTATGGCAACACGTCGTTCCCGGGGGTGGTGGCGCGCAAGACGGTGCAGGAACTTGACACGTCGCATCCGGCGGGTGCCGGCAACTTGGTCACGGCCTACGGGTTGGATGCCCATGGGCGCGTGATGAATGCCACGGTGGATCCCGATGATCCAGATGGTCATGTAGGCTTGAATATCAAGACTTCCTACACCTACTCATCGGCGGGGGACAAGTTGACGGAGACGGATCCGAATGGGCACACGACTTACTTCCTTTATGATGCGCGGCACCGGTTGACGAATGTGATTTACCCGGATTTGACAACCCATGCGTATGTTTATCTGGGGCGGAATTTGAAAAGCGAGTCGGACGAGAATGGCCATGTGACGAACCGGACCTACGACGCCCTGAACCGCCTGGAGTCCGTCACGCGGGTAATGGATGGGACGAACGCGCCGTTGAGCGTCGCGGGGGATTTGACCACCTCGACCACCTACAGCCCCACCGGGGAATTGTTGTCCACGACGGACGCCAACGGGAACACCACGACTTTCAGCTACGATGTGCTGGGTCGGTTGATGGAGAGGGATTCGCCGCCGGTCAGCACGTATGGCGGCGCGGCCGCGGCGCTGAAAACGTATTTTTATTACAATGGGACGAACGCAGGGGGAAATGCGTTTGATTCGAGTTCGTTTAAGCCGACGACAACATTGGCACTACTGGCGAACTCAACTACGGGAGACCCGCAGGGGTTCACGACGACGGTCTCCTACGACGCGCTCTACCGGCCGGTGCAGACGAGCGTCGAATACGATTCGGGCAGCGGGGCGGCGGCGGTGACGTCGCGGGAGTATGATGCCGTGGGGAATGTGTTGCACACGCATGTGTTCATCAATGGGAACGCCGCGGGGGGTGCGGTGGAGACGACGTCGTTCACTTACGATGCGTTGAACCGGTTGACGAATACGTCGTTCGCCGATGGTACCACGGCGTCGGTCGCCTATACCTCCACGGGGTTGCCGTGGTTGAAGACGGATGAGTTGGCGCGGCAGACCGAGACGCAGTATGACGCCGCGGGGCGCGCCGTGGCGGTCATGGGCGCCGATCCGGCGTCGGGCGTGGCGGGGACGGCGAACTCGCCGGTGACGAGCACGGTGTATGACGCGAATGGGAACGCGGTGCAGGTGACGGATCCGCTGGGGAACACGTGGGAGTATTTGTATGACGCGCGGAACCGCCGGGTCGAGTCGCTGGCGCCGGGGGTGCAGGTGTTTGCGGATGGGGACGCCCTCAACCCGGTGACGGGGCTGACGCGGGACGCCGCGGGGGATTTCCAGAATCCGCGGACGCAGACGGTGTATGACGCCGCGGGGAACGTGTTGTCCGTCACGGATGCGCGGGGGAACACGACGACGACGAGTTATGACGCGGCGAACCGGCCGACGATCACGACTTCGCCGGCGGTGAGTTTCCTGACCGGGAACACCGTGGCGACGGGGTCGCTGGTGACGGAGCGGGGTTACGACCATAATGGGAATGTGTTGCAGGTGGCGCAGGGGGTGTCCGCGCCGTCGCTGGCGATGACGCGCACCACGACGATCAATACCTACGACGCGCTCAACCGGCTCTCCACGACGACGACGCCCAATGTGCTAAGCGCGGTCATGGGCGGCGACGGGGTGGTCGTGCCGAGCGCGGGGACGACGGCGCAGAACATCACCGTCTCCTACGATTACGACGAGGCGGGAAACAAGGTGGCGATGACGGATGGGCTGGGGCAGACGACGAGGTTCACCTACGACGGGTTGAACCGGTTGCTGACGACGACGGATGCGTTGCTGGGCTCGGAAACGGGCATTCGTCTGCCGCCGACATTTATCTACAATGCGGTGAACAAGGTGGCGCGGGTGGACTTCGGGGGCGCGCACGAGACGGATTACACGTATGACGCGCGGAACCGGCTGACGGGCGAGGTGTTTGTGGGGGCGGACAGTGCGGCGGTGGCGACGATGCCGTTGTCGCGCAATTATTTTTATGACGCGGCGGGGGAGTTGCTGGCGGTGCAGGAGACTTTGCTGGGCGGGGGGAACGCGGCGAACGTGGCGTATGGTTATGATTTGCTGGGGCGGGTGGT
>Ga0265320_10003013_pt1 | contig 11484 bp, 8 predicted proteins | sample 4827metaG_FD_202087 | JGI IMG/M metagenome (GOLD analysis project Ga0265320, IMG submission 202087) | Rhizosphere microbial communities from Carex aquatilis grown in University of Washington, Seatle, WA, United States - 4-8-27 metaG | ecosystem: Host-associated > Plants > Roots > Rhizosphere >...
CGCTTATTGCACATAATGTTGTAGGGTAAAGAAAATCATCCCTCCTATGAAATTATTCAGTTTGCTCCTGCTGGCGGCGGGCATTTTGGTCACGTGGTTGGCTGTGCCGGATGCGCGGGGAGGAATTATTTTTTCCAACCTGGTTTCCTTTACCGGCACCAACGGGCCTTTTCTGGGTGCCAACCCCTATGCCGGACTGACACCGGGTACGGATGGCAATTTCTACGGTGTTGCGGCGAATGGCGGCACGAACGGCAATGGCGTCATCTTTGAAATTTCTGCTGATGGTACCTTCTTCACCAATATTTATAGCTTTAGCGGGGGGACCAATGGCGCCAACCCGGTCGGCGCATTAATTTTGGGCGCCGACGGCAATTTTTACGGTACCGCCTATACCAATGGCGTGAACAATTGGGGTGCGATATTCCAATTCTCCACCAATGGCACTTACACCGTACTAGGGTCGCTCGGGGGCACCAACGGCGCCAATCCTGACACGGCCTTGATCCAGGGTGCGGATGGCAGTTTGTATGGCTCGACAAAGTATGGCGGACCTTATACCAAAACCACACAGGGTGGCAAAGGCTACGGCGTAATTTTCCAATTAACCACCAATGGCACGCTTTCAACCCCCGTCGTGTTTGACAGTACCAACGGCGCCAACGCTGCTGCCCTGATGCTGGGTAACGATGGCAATTTCTATGGCACAACTGCGTGGGGCGGGTTCATCAGCCAGCTTCCCTTGGGCTTTGGCACGATCTTTCGCTTGAACCCGGATGGAACACTCACCAACCTTTATAAATTCTCGGGCGGCACGGATGGGGGATTTCCGGTTGCGAGTTTGGTGCAAGGCAATGATGGCAATCTTTACGGCACCACCGAAGCTGGCGGGACACGCCAAATAGGAACCGTGTTTGCGATCACTCCGGATGGGCAGTTTCAGCCGTTATATTCCTTCCCGAGCAGCAGTGTCGGCGGTTATCCTGAAGCCGCTCTGGTGCAAGGCAGCGATGGCAACTTGTACGGGACCACTTGCTTCGGGGGAAACAGTCAACTCGGCACGATATTTCAAATTACCCCCAGTGGCAATTTGACTCCTTTGGTTTTGTTCTCAGGAACCAGTGGTTCCGCACCTGGCGCTAATCCGCAAGGGGTGTTGGCGCAGGGAACGGACGGCAATTTCTACGGTACCACATCCACGGGCGGCGCGAGTGGTTTGGGAACGATTTTCCGGCTCAGCGTTCCCATGCCTCCGGTTTTCAAGGCCATAGCGCTGACGAATGGCGCGGCCACGCTGACCTGGAGCGCAGTGGCTGGCCAATCCTATCAATTGCAGTACTCGACCAACCTGATGCAAACCAACTGGAACATCCTGGGCAAGTTCGTCATTGCCACCAATGGCGCCGTCACCAGGACCGATTTAAATGCCGGTGATTCCCCGCAACGGTTTTATCGCGTCCTGCTTCTGCCGTAAACCCGTTGTTTATCAGCGCACTTTTTTTGGCGCAACCCGCCATCGTAGCCGTTGCCAAAAGTTGTTCCGTATGACTATTGTGTCAACGTGAAATGTCTTGTTGGCCTGCTGTTGTTGTCGGTCGTGCTGTTGTCGCCGGCGCACGCCCAGAGCGGGGGGGCGGATGACCAATACGTCATCATTTACAGCCTGATGCAACAGGGGGATTCGTCGGACAGCTCCGGCCAGCCGCGACAGGCACTGGCCCAATACCTCGCCGTGCAGGCCGAGTTGCAACAGTTCGCCAGAATTTACCCGGATTGGAACCCCAGAATCGTCAATTTTCGCCTGAATTATCTCGCCGAGAAAATTGCCCAGGTCACCCAGAAGCTGCCGGTGGTGACCAACCTGCCGCCGGAAACAGTTGCGGCGCCGGCAGCGCCGGGCGCTCCGGCGTCAACGGCCTTCGCCGATTTGCAGGCACAGCTTGGCACCCTGCATGACCAGGTGCAGAAATTATCGGCGGACAACTCCACGCTTCAATCCAAGCTGCAGGAGGCGCTCGGCGCGCAACCGGCGGCGATTGATCCGCGCGAACTGGCCCGGGCGCAGGAGAAAATCCGGTCGTTGATGAAGGAAAACGATCTGCTCAAGGTCAGCCTGGCACAAGGAAAGACCGGCCCGGCGCCGGGCGCGGCGGGTTCGGCGGGTTCGGCGGAAACGGTGGCGGCAACTTCAGACGCTTTGCGGCAGGCGCAACTGGCCCTCGCGGAGGCGAATCAAAAACTTGCCGAGCAGACGGCCCGCGCCGACAAGCTGGCCCTGGAAAATCAGGCCCTGCAATCTCGCGTGCAGACATTGCTGGCCAGTCCCGGGGCGATCCAGGCCTTGCGCGAGGAAAATGAGGTGCTCAAAAAGCAGATTGTCGATTTGAAAACGGGTTCGCCGACCTCAGCCGAGGCCGCCCGGCTGAATTCCGAACTGGCCGGAATGCGGAACCAGATCGCCGCCTTGCAGTCGGCCGCACAGGTGGCTTCCCTGGAAAAATCGGCCCTGGAAAACCGCGTGCGTCAATTGCAGATCACGGCGGTGAATACGGCGCCGGTCCCGGCATCCGGCCAGGCGGACAATGAGGCCCGCATCCAGACATTGACGCAGGAACGCGATGATTTGCTGGCGAAGCTCGGCGAGGCAAACAAGGAACTTTACGGCACCCGGAAACAGGGTGCGGCGGCGCGGATCAACGTATTGACCGACGAGGTGAACGCCTTGCGCGCGCGCCTGGCAGTGGACGAGGCGCAGGTCATCCCCTATACGCCGGAGGAACTGGCGTTGTTCAAATCGTCCGCCCCGCAACTGGCCGACCGCGCGGCGCAGAAAAAATCCATCCAGGAACTGCCCGGTGGCTCGGCGGAACTGGTGGCCGAGGCCCAGCATTATTTTTCCGCCGGACAATACGACAAGGCCGGGGAGGATTATCAAAAAATTCTGCAGCACGATCAAAACAACGGGCTGGTGCTGGCCAATCTGGCGACGATCGAAATGGAGCAGGGCAAGCTGGACGACGCGGAAAAACACATCAAGGAGGCGGTGGCCCAAAGTCCGAACGACGCCTACAACCTTTCGGTTTTGGGGTATCTGAAATTCCGCGAGGAGAAATATGACGAGGCGTTCGACGCGTTAAGCCGGGCGGCGAAGCTGGATCCGCGGAACCCGGAAATTGAAAATTATCTCGGCGTTACGCTGGGCCACAAGGGCTTGCGGGCCCAGGCGGAAACGGCTTTGCGCAAGGCAATCCAGCTCGATCCCAATTACGGCTCGGCCCACAACAACCTCGCGGTGATTTACATCAACCAGCAGCCGCCGCTGGTGGAACTGGCGCGCTGGCATTACCAGAAGGCCCTCGATCTCGGCCAGCCGCACAACCCGGACCTTGAGCAAATGCTGGCGGCGAAAGGTCCGCCGGCAGCCCCACAATGAAGAATGAATTCAAGGGAAACAGGTTGATGGATTGGTGGATGATTGGATTAATGGATCAATACACTATTGAACACCAGAATATCCATTCAGTAATCCGAGATATCCACCAAACCGGCGTAGCGGCTCCTCGGCAGAGAGCCGTATCGGTGCTTTCATTGAGAAATCGGCGGTCTGCCGACCCGCCGCTACGATGACTGATTGTTTTGCAGAGGTCTCAATCCACAAATCCATCAATCCAATCATCCATTGTTCGCATGCTTCGCCAGGCTTTCCATGAATTAACAATCTCAACCCGTGGCCGCGGGCTTTGGGAATTCACACCGGACGTTGAACAATGGGTGACCCAAAACGGCTTCCGGGACGGATTGTTGACCCTGCATTTGCAACACACCTCAGCCTCGTTGCTGATTCAGGAAAACGCCGATCCGGATGTGCGGCGCGATCTGGAGGCGTTTTTCAAACGGCTGGCGCCCGATGGCGACCCGCTGTTCGTGCACACAATCGAGGGTGATGACGACATGCCCGCCCACATCCGGACGGCCCTGACGGCAGTGCATCTGTCCATTCCCGTGCGCGGCGGACGGCTGGCGCTCGGCACCTGGCAGGGGATTTATCTCTGGGAACACCGGCTTCACGGCCACTCGCGCCGCATCACGCTGCATTTCGTCGGCGACTGAATGGAGCGCGGAGCATGGCTCCGCGGACCGTTTGTTTCCGCCTGTCCTTCAGCGAATAAACTCGCCAAAAGCGCGACTGGATGGCACGTTAAGCGCGTTTTATGCAAGCCATGAAAGTGTCGCGCCTCACTGTCCTGTCGGCGTTATTTTTTGCTTTTGCCTTCTGCGTTCGCGGTGAAAACGCCACGAACGGCTTTGGCTTCACCGGCCCGGAGATCTTCCCGATTGATGAACAAATTGATCTGTTGCACGCGGCGGATCTGGATGGCGACGGCCTGAATGATCTCATCGTGGCCAATAATCTGCGTTCGAAAATCAACCTGCTGTACAATCAAACCAGCAAAACCAACCTGGCGGCCACCGGCCCGCTCCGCAAACTTGAAATCAACGAACTGCCGCCCGACGCGCGTTTTCGCATTGATTCCCTCCCCACCGACGAGCGCATCGGCTCCCTGGTGGTGGCTGACTTCAACGGTGACGGCAGGCCCGATCTCGCCTTTTACGGTGATGCCAAGGATCTCGAAGTGGTTTACAATCAGGGCACCAACGGCTGGAGCGAACCCAAACGCTGGCACATCACGGACGGACAATTGAACGGGAATGCGCTGGCCGAGGGGGATTTGAACGCCGATGGTCTCGCCGATCTGGTTTTGCTCGGCGACAATGGCGCGTTCTATTTCCTGCCGCAATTGCCGGACCATACGCTTGGCGAGCCGCAGAAAATTCCCTGCTCAGGCACGCCCAAATCGGTGCAAATCGGCGATGTGGACGGCGACGGCCGGAACGATTTGTTGCTGGTGGATTGGGACAGTCCGACGCCCGTGCGGTTCCGGCTGCAAAATGCCGGCGGCCAGTTGGAACCGGAAATTTATTTCCGGGCCCCCCCCATGCGCTCGTTTTGCGCAGACAACCTCGAAGGGAACGCCAAAAATTACATCGTGACCATCGCGCGGGATTCGGGGCGCGCGGAGGTTTCGCAATTCACGCGCCAGCCCGGCGCAGTCTTGTCCGGGGCGTTTCGGCGCGGACAATTCCAGATTCTGCCGTTGAACAAGGCGGACGCGGCCCAACGCGGCCTGTTGTGGGCGGATGTCAACGGTGACGGGCGCCCTGATTTGCTCGTGGCCGAGCCGGCCAGTGGCCAGCTTTCGGTTTATTTGCAGCAGCCGGACGGTTCCCTTGCACCGCCCCGGACCTTTCCCACGCTGGCCGGGGTGAGCCAGCTGGCCGCGGCGGATTGGAGCGGCGACGGTGAACTGGATGTTTTTCTTCTAAGCCGCGATGAAAATGCGGTCGGGGTCGCGCAGTTTGACAAAAACGGACGGTTGCCGTTTCCGACCCTCATTCCTCTGGATGGCAAACCGCTCGTCATGGCCGTCGGGGCCTTGAAACCCGGTGCCCGGCCGTCGCTGTGCGTGTTGGTGGACAAGGACGACCGGCGTTTGTTGGTGACCCGCACGGCGGATGGCAAAACGCGGACCCAAAAACTCAGCGAAGATTTTAAATCGAATCCCACCACGCTCGCCATCCAGGACGTGAACCAGGATGGCCGGGCGGACCTGGTCGCGCTGGTTCCATATGAAAAGATCAAGGTGCTGCTGCAAAAGTCCAACGGCGACTTTGATGAACAGAACGTGGACCCGCCCGGCGGTGCGATCGAACAGCCCTGGCTGGCTTCCGCGGACGTGGATGGCGACGGCCGGCAGGAATTGCTTTTGCCGCAAAAGAATTTCGTCCGGGCTGTCGTGCTCGAACAGGAGGCCAAAATACCGGGAGCCACCAACCAGCCGGATTGGGTTTTTCGCGTGAAGGACCAGATCAATGGCGCGGCGGACGATTCGCGCATTGCCGGCGCCACGGCGGTGCGGAACGGCGCGAACAAAGCGCCGGCGATTTTTCTGCTGGATGCGGAGCACAAACAACTGACGTTGTGCGAACGCGACGCGGCGGGTGTGTGGCGGGTGTCCCGCAATGTGGAACTTCCGGTGGCGGATTTCAGCAGTCTGCAATCGGTCGCCATCGGTGGCGCGGACATCCAGAGCGTTGCGTTTCTGGGCCAGAACGCCGTCGCCTGGCTGCCGTTGGGGGGGGATGTCTGGGAATTCACCGCGCTCGACGGTTATGATACTCCCATCAAGGATGGATATTTGAACGACGTCGTGGCCGGGGATTTGAACCAGACCGGGCACAAGGATCTGGTGTTTCTGGAAACCGGGAAAAATTATCTCGACCTGGTCACCTTCGATTCACACCACAAGCTCGTGCCCGCCAACCGCTGGCAGGTGTTCGAGCAACACACCTTCCGTGGTGCGGCAAACGCGTTGCCCGAACCGCGCGAAGCGCTCGTGATCGATGTCACCGGCGACAAGAAGAATGATCTGATCGTCCTCGTGCACGATCGCATTTTGGTTTATCCGCAGGAATGATTGCGGAACGCCGGTCTCCGACCCGGCGGAAATCCCATTTTCCCGCGAAACAAGCCGGGTCGGAGACTGGCGTTCCGGATCGTGGTAGCTTACAAATCTGTTCCGCCAGTCAATTCAACTGCGGCGGACGCGGGGCAAAGACCTTGAAAGTCAGGCCGTCGGCCGTGACACTGCCGCTGGTGACGGAAAAATAAAAATATTTGGACACCCTGTCGAAATCCGGCAACAGGGAGAAATCCATCCAGTCACCGAAGATTTTTCCGGGCGCGGCAAAAGGCAGAGCTCCCAGGGCCTGGCCTGATGACGGACTGTTCTTCAATGCCGTGAAAAGCTCGCGCAGGTTTTCCCGCTGGTTTTCGTAGCCGAACAGGCCATTGCCCGCGCCCCCCACATGTTGCATGGCGCTGGAAAAGCCGGCCGTTTCCCGCAACGGCTTGACCTTGCTGTCGGCGCTGCGCAGAAAAGCTTCAATCATGGAAACGTCCGTGGTCAGGGCGACATAACCGTCGCTGGTGGTGCAGTACAGCGAACGCGAGGCGGACCCGCGGCCGGGCAAGGCCATGGTGTAGATGGTCCGGCCCAGAAATTGACGCGGGGCGATTGTGTTGCCTTGCCCGAGCGAGGTCACGTTTTTGATCGCCAGCACGGCCTTATCGGGGTTCACCGCGGTAAACATAAAAATCGAGGGGGCGGAATTCAAATCCGCGAGCGTGTTTCCCGCCGGTGCTTTTTGATAACTGAGCCAATCGTCACCCAGGTTGGCAAAGAGATATTGGCGGACATCGAAGCCCGGGTCCTTTTGTTGCGCGGTCGCGTTGGCGAGATTGATCAGGGAGTCAAGGCCGCTGAGTGCGCCGGGCCAGATGTCGGTGGCCATCTTTTGGAGGGTGGTCCAGGATTTCTGTCCATCCAGGCGCCAGCGCCAGTACTTCACCGCGTCCGCGGGAACAAAGGCCGGCGGATTCGCATCCTTGGGCACGGCGGCAATGATTTTCAGAATGCCCTGCCGGTCCGCCTCCGGCGCGGAAAGGCAAAAATCAGCCTGGGCTCCGTCGTGGGATTCGCGGTAGCTGAAACTGGCGGACTTCAATCCGGTCAAGCCGGAGGTGGCGAGAATCCGATCCCACGGAATCTGCGGCAACGGGCTGGGGGCATCAGGATTCGGTTCCGGCGGTGGAATGTGGGCGAGCACGCCGAAAAGGGTTTTCGAATTGAGCCAGCCATAATACAACGGACTGCCGCGAAATTGAGCGAGCCGGTCGGCGGCGAACAACGGGTTATCGCCCAGCGACGGCGCCGAACCGCCGGTCAGCCGTGCGGCGACGGGCTCAACGGCCTGGATGGAGCTTCCGGCGATCAACAGTGAATCAAACTGGCCGATGACAATTTCGCCGGTCGGCGGCGGTTTGCTTTCTTTGCCCAGCTCCTGCACGGGCTGGCGTTTGGGGAAAATGCCGGCAAGAGTCGCCGGCATATCGTTGCTCGAAAGCGGTACCACGGAAAAGGAAATGCCCCGGATGGTTTCGGTGCGCATCGGCTTGCCCGCGTCCGTCCATTTCTTGCGAAGCGCGGCAAGATTGGTTTTGAGCAGGCTGCTCCTGTCTCTGGCATCGAGCAGCAACAACAGGCCGGGCATCGAACCTTCCCCGCCGTTCCACCCGTTTTGCGTGACGGCGAAGGTGAACTGGCCCTGTGGCAGGGCCGAGTAGTCATCCAGCTTGATCCCGAGGTCCTGTTCCAACGGGGCGATAAATTTCTCATTCCATTTGGTCATGAACTTGTCGCGGAACGGTTTCATGGCCGGATCGTTCCAGCACAACCACTGTGGCATTTGGTGGGTGGCCTCTCCCAATTTTGCAAAATCGGGCACGGTCAGGAGCAACAGCGTGTCCGCCGGCAAGAGGTTTTCCGCGGGGGGAATCGCAGCGCGACTGGGAACGGCCAGGGTCAGCAATCCGGCCAGGGTTACGATAAAAATGCCTGCGAAATGCCGTGGCATCAGCCGGAAAAAGGATGTAGTCATGGTGATTAAAGTTCGACGCCAGGGAAAAGTCGCGCCGCCGCGACGGAAATTTCCCGATTCATTGCCCTACCGGTTTGTTTTTGGTGCGGCTTGGCGGTTCGAGATAGCGATACGGATTGTTCGGATTGTCGGTGGAATAGGCAAAGGCGTCGCGATGATCCAGAAAACTTTTCACCAGTTCCACGGGAATGGCGAAGCCCAGGCCTTCGCCGAACGTGATTTTCATGTTGGTTACGCCGACGACCTCGCCGGCGAGATTGAACAACGGGCCGCCGCTGTTGCCGGGATTGATCTGCGCAGTGGTTTGCAGATACAACTCGCCTTCAATCTGCCGCGTCTTGGTGCTGAGAATGCCCGACGTGACCGTGCGTTCAAGGCCCATCGGACTGCCGACGGCAAAGACCGAATCGCCCACGTTCAACTCATCGGAACTGCCCAAGGTGACGAATTTGAACTTGGCCGCATTCTTGTCCTCGATGTGCAGCAGAGCGAGGTCGTGGAACTTGTTGATGGCGATGATCTTCACCTTTTTGTAGGTTTCCCGGTCAAGCTGGCCATTGTGCTGATGATAGACCTCCACGGAAATTTCCGTTTCGCCCTCGATGACGTGAAAATTCGTGATTAGATAACCATCCGGGTTGAGAAAAAATCCCGAGCCCAGACCTCCCGGGGTGCGCACCTGCACGACGGCTTCACCGAGTTGTTTGACCAGATCCTGCACGTCGTGGATGGCGCCGGGGCGGATGTTCGAATTATAAAATTGCGGGAGGGGATTGACACTGACGATCGGGTTGCTGGCGGCGGCGGGCGTTGGTGCCGGCATCCCGCTGCCGGATTTGGAAATGCCGGCGATGACGCTGCGCGGCACAATCAGCACGGTGTAGCCGACATCCACCACAACGGCATCGGGTTTTTCGGCGAGGATTTTGCCGGTGACGGCGGCCTGGTCCTTTAATTGGATCACATCGGCGGACGCGAGGCTCAGGCTGCTGAGCAGCAGGGCCGGCAATGCAAAATGTTTCTTGAACGACATTGCCAGACAATAATGTAGCCCGGCATCTTTGACAAGCCGGTTGGTGCCGAAAGCCAGCAAAATCAGGTGCTTTTGCCGGTAATTCCGGTGTAACGCCAGACCGCCCAGACGTAACACCGGGCATCCTCGCGGTCCGGATGGTGCTGGCGCAAAGTGTTGCGGATTTTGAAGGCCCACTCCCGTGACTTGAAAAGACCTGATTCGATTGAAAGTTTGGAAATATTGATCACTCCCGGGAAACGGTTGTTGAGCAGCGCGCTGGCGGTGAACTGGGTGTCCACGACATCGAATCCAGCGAGCTCGAAATCCGGGTGCGAGAAACTGTGAACCTCCTCCGCCGAGGGATCGCGGGCGACCGCCAGCACCGTTGAAGGGCGGCGATCGGCAATGCGCTGCAGGACAAAGTTGAGGCTGGTGAAAAAATCGAGCATGAATTCCTCTTTGGCCACGAACTGCCAATCACTGGCGGATTCAGGATGGACGACCGGCGGACAGAGTGTGCTGTCGAGTGTGACGATGCGTTTGAGGTCGGTGCGCCCAAGCCATCGGGTGAAACCCGCCCATCGTTCGCCGTTGTCGGGGTCAAAGCGTTCAATGGCTGTGTAAAAATACATGGTCGGAACCGGGAAGAGGCGACTTCAAGTTGAGCCCGTTCAGGCCGGTTGCGCAAGAACTAAACGGTGTGCGCCCTCTGCCTGTCTGCCTGTCCAAGCTCAAAATTACTGTTGCCACCGGACCTAAGTTTGCTATCCTTTCCGTCCCTTTCGTCAGGTTTGGCGGTTGGGGGAAACGGCCTTCAATTTCGCATCCGGGTGGGTGCGGAGCGGCCATAATAACATCAAACTCAATCCCGTGTTCCGCGGGATGGTTCGTTTACGCAAAGCGTGACGGGCTCTCAACCAAAGGAAAATTGTGATCAGCATTGGAATTAAGGAATTGTTGGAATCGGGCGTCCATTTTGGACATCAGACGAAGCGCTGGAACCCCAAGATGAAGCCGTTCATCTTCGACGCGCGCAACGGGATTCACATCATTGACCTCAGCAAAACGCTCACGCAGCTTGAAGCCGCGTGCGATTACCTGTCCCAAACGGTCCGCAAGGGCGGCAAAGTCATCTTTGTTGGCACCAAAAAACAGGCGCAGCAATGCGTCAAGGATACCGCCAAGGAATGCGGACAGTTTTTTGTCACCGAGCGCTGGCTCGGCGGCACGTTGACCAACTACAACACCATCAAGACGTCCATCAAACGGCTGAAGGAAATTGAGAAGATGGACGCGGACGGCTCCATCAATAATTATGTCAAGCAGGAGCAGGCGGTCATCCGCCGTGAAGCCGGCCGGCTTCACAAGTATTTCGACGGCATCCGCGCGATGGACAAGATTCCCGCCGCAATGTTCGTGGTGGACATCAAGCGCGAGCACAACGCCGTCGCCGAGGCCCGCAAACTCAAGGTGCCGATCATCGCCGTCGTGGACACGAATTGCGATCCCGACCTGGTGACTTATCCGATTGCCGCGAATGATGATGCCATCCGCTCCGTGCGCACGATCCTCGCCACGATCGGCCAGACGATCACGCTGGCACAGGCGGAATTTGAATCCAAGCGTTCGCGCCGCGCTGCGGAGGAAGCCGCAGCCGCCGAACCACCGGCCGCTCCAGTGGCTCCAGTGGCGCCGGCTGAAGTCGCTCCACAGGCCACGGCTTGATCGGCGGGTAGGGTGTTGCTTCTGGAAGAATTTCCGATTGCTCCCGACCCTCAACTCTCAACCATAAACTGATTTTATATGTCTCAAATAACTGCTGCTGACGTTGGCAAACTTCGTGAAATGACGAACGTGGGCATGATGGATTGCAAAAAGGCGCTCACCGAGGCGAAGGGCGATATAAATGT
>Ga0265320_10003014_pt1 | contig 11480 bp, 8 predicted proteins | sample 4827metaG_FD_202087 | JGI IMG/M metagenome (GOLD analysis project Ga0265320, IMG submission 202087) | Rhizosphere microbial communities from Carex aquatilis grown in University of Washington, Seatle, WA, United States - 4-8-27 metaG | ecosystem: Host-associated > Plants > Roots > Rhizosphere >...
GTCCGCCGCCGAGCAGTTCTTCGAAACCCTGCGGGTTCCCTTCGACCCATCGGTGGTCAATGTCAGCCGCCTCCACATCCTCAAGCGCTTCAAGGAGGTGCTGCGCAGCACCGATCTGGACGGCCTGGAGGAATACGAGGTGGAAGCGGTGTGCCGCGCCGCCCTGATCGAAGCCTACGAGGATTTCGCCGAAGGGCGCGGCACCAAGACCTTCAAGGTCTTCAAGGACGCCCATCCCGGCTTTGTCGGATTGAGCGAGATCAGGCCTCTGGCGGCGCGGTAGCCAGCCCCCCAAAAGGCGATCGGGCCGTCGCTTTCGCGACGGCCCGATCAAACCGGCACTCCCGGGGGGGATGGGGGGGGAGAGGAGTACCGGTGGAACCCGAGGGACGGCTTCTAACACGACGAATACCGGCCCCGCTACAAAATCAGCCAACGCATACCGGAATGGCTGCTATGTCCTTCCGTGCAGGTGGGACATTCACACTTCTCCGCCTGTAAATCTTCCGTTTATCAGTAGTCCCCCCTCGGCGGCGGTGACGGCCACGGTGTCGCCGTCCTTGACCACCCCTTCCAGAATCTGTCCGGCCATGGGGTTCTGCAGGGCGCGCTGGATGACCCGCTTCAGGGGCCGGGCGCCATAGACCGGGTCGTAGCCCTTTTCCGCCAGCCACTCCATGGCGGCGGCGTCGAGCGACAGGGTGATCTTGCGGTCGGCCAGCAGCGCCCGAAGGCGCTTCAGTTGGATATCGACGATCCCCGACATGTCGCCGCGTCCCAGGCGATGGAACAGCAGGATCTCGTCCAGGCGGTTGAGGAATTCAGGACGGAAGCTGGCGCGCACCACCTCCATGACCTCGGCGCGGACCTCCGCCGAATCGTGGCCCTCCTCCTGGTTGGCGAGGATTTCCGAGCCCAAATTCGAGGTCAGCACGATCAGGGTGTTGCGGAAGTCCACGGTGCGGCCCTGACCGTCGGTCAGCCGCCCGTCGTCGAGCACCTGCAGCAGCACGTTGAAGACGTCGGGATGGGCCTTTTCCACCTCGTCGAACAGGATCACCTGATAGGGCCGGCGCCGCACCGCCTCGGTCAGCGCGCCGCCTTCCTCGTAGCCCACATAGCCGGGAGGCGCGCCGATCAGCCGGGCCACCGAGTGCTTTTCCATGTACTCGCTCATGTCCATGCGGACCATGGCGGTCTCGTCGTCGAACAGGAACTCGGCCAGGGCCTTGGTCAGTTCGGTCTTGCCCACGCCGGTGGGGCCGAGGAACAGGAACGAGCCGATGGGCCGGTTGGGGTCCTGCAGACCGGCACGGGCCCGGCGCACGGCGTTGGATACCGCCACCAGCGCCTCGTTCTGGCCGACCACGCGGGTCTTGAGGCGGGCTTCCATGCCCAGCAGCTTGTCGCGCTCGCCCTGCAGCATCTTTTCCACCGGAATGCCCGTCCAGCGCGACACCACCGAGGCGATGTGCTCCTCGGTCACCGATTCGGTCAGCATGCGGCCTCCCGAATCACCGGCGTCCTCGATGCGCTTCTCCAGATCGGGAATGACGCCGAACTTCAGCTCGCCGGCCCGCCCCCAATTGGCGGCGCGTTCGGCATTGGCCAGTTCGATGCGGGCCTCCTCCAACTGTTCCTTGACCTTGGTGGAATCGGCCAGCTGACTCTTCTCGGCGCGCCAGCGCTCGGACATGTCCGAGGATTCGCGCTCGAGCTGGTTCAGTTCCACCTCCAGCTTGCCCAGGCGGTCACGGGACCCCGCGTCACTTTCCTTCCTGAGCGCCTCGCGCTCGATCTTCAGTTGGACGATGCGGCGGTCCAGTTCGTCCAGGGCCTCGGGCTTGGAATCGATCTGCATGCGCAGGCGGGAGGCCGCCTCGTCGACCAGATCGATGGCCTTGTCGGGCAGGAAACGGTCGGTGATGTAGCGGTTGGACAGCGTCGCCGCCGACACCAGGGCGCCATCGGCGATGCGTACCCCGTGGTGCAGTTCGTACTTCTCCTTCAGGCCGCGCAGGATGGAGACGGTATCCTCCACCCCCGGCTCGGAGACGAAGACCGGCTGGAAGCGCCGCGCCAGGGCGGCGTCCTTCTCCACGTGCTTGCGGTACTCGTTGAGCGTGGTGGCGCCGATGCAGTGCAGTTCGCCGCGCGCCAAGGCCGGCTTCAGCAGGTTGGAGGCGTCCATGGAGCCTTCGGCGGCGCCGGCCCCGATCAGGGTGTGCATCTCGTCGATGAACAGCACCACCTCGCCGTTGGCGGCGGTGACCTCGGTCAGCACCGCCTTCAGGCGCTCCTCGAACTCGCCCCTGAACTTGGCGCCGGCCACCAGGGCGCCGAGGTCGAGGACCATCAGGCGCTTGTTCTTCAAGGTCTCGGGCACGTCACCGTTGATGATGCGGATGGCGAGGCCTTCGACGATGGCGGTCTTGCCCACGCCGGGCTCGCCGATCAGGACGGGATTGTTCTTGGTGCGGCGGCTCAGCACCTGGATGGTGCGGCGGATTTCCTCGTCGCGGCCGATGACGGGATCGAGCTTGCCGTCGCGCGCCGCCTGGGTCAGGTCGCGGGCGTACTTCTTCAGGGCGTCGTAGCTGTCCTCGGCGGACGCCGAATTAGCCTTGCGGCCCTTGCGCACCTCCTCGATGGCATGGTTGAGGCCCTGGGGCGTCACCCCGGCATCGGCCAGCACCTTGGCGGTGGGCGAGCCGGTGGCGAGCGTCAGGGCCAGCAACAGGCGCTCGGCGGTGACGAAGGAATCGCCCGCCTTGTCGGCCAGTTGCACCGCCTGATCCAGCAGGCGGGCCAGTTCGGGAGCGAGGTGGACGCCGCCGGCCCCGGGGCCTTCCACCTTGGGCTGCTTGCCCAGTTCGGCCTCGACGCCTTTCAGCGCCTTGACAGGGTCGCCACCGGCGGCGCGGATCAGGTTGGCGGCGAGGCCTTCCTTATCGGCCAGCAGCACCTGGGCCAGATGTTCAGGGGTCAGGCGCTGATGCCCGCTGCGCAGCGCCAGGGTCTGGGCCGACTGAATGAAGCCCTTGCAGCGTTCGGTGAACTTCTCGAAATCCATGGTTGCCCTCTTCTTTGAGCGGCTGCCGGATCACCCCTGTCATAGGCGATAATCCGGGCGGTCGACTTGGCTCCGATTGATATGGAGCGATTTGACGAAGCCGCAAGCGCGCATCACCGACCGCCTCGGCCGGGAATCCGTCAAAACCCGTATGGAGAATATGGTTGAACCACTTCCCCCGCAATTCCAAGATAGCCGCCGCCTTGATCGACCGGACCGCGACCAACAAAAGCCGTAGGACGATCATCCAGGTCTGGTTTGAATTGTAACAATACGCAGTTGCTGCATTAATATTCGCCACGCCGGGTTTCACGCCCGATTCTTGCGCAAACCATCGTCATGCATTTATCTGGATATTCGACATAATCCATCATAAATATTTTTTCCTTGCTTTCGACGGTCATTCATTTTGACATCTAACCTGTCGTCCGCCCGGATGGGAGAAAAAGCCGAATGGGCGTGTTGAAGACTTGCTGTGGCTGTGATGCCTGGGCGTCCCCTCGACGCGAGCCGATGCGCGAGGTGCTGGGGCGCCGCTGTCCCTTTCCCACCCTGTCGTCGAGGTTCTCGCTGTCCAAGGGCAAGAACCTCTATCACCAGGGCGATCGGGTGGGCGGGGCCTACAGCCTTGCCTCCGGCATGGTGGCGCTGGAACGGGTCGACGAGGACGGTGATCTGGTCATCCTCAAGCTCCTTCATCCCGGCGCCTTCTTTCCCTGCGCCAACATGCTGGGCGGCACCTTGCATGAAAGCTCGGCGCGGGCCCTGACCGACATCACCGGCTGCTTCGTGCCGGCCGACCGCCTCAACAGCGCCCTGCACGAGGACCCCTCCATCGGCCTGGCGCTGCTCAAGCTCAGTTCGGCGGAAATCCGCGAGAACGAGGACGCCATCTTCCGCCTGTGCAGTGCCGACCTGCCGGATCGGGTGCTCTCCACCCTGGCCAGTCTGGCCGCCGAGACCGGCGGGCGCGACGCCAACGGCGACCTGTCGCTGACCCTGCCCATCTCGTGGCGCGATCTGGCCGCCATGGTGGGAACCGGTCCCGAGGTGATCTCGCGGCTGCTGCGCCGGCTGGCCGATGCCGGGCGCCTGTCCTTCCAGGGCCGCCACGTCACCCTGCATGCCGACTCGGATCGCCAGGACGGCCCCTTCCTCCATTCCTGATCATCGCCGAATTCGAGACAACCGCGCTTCGACCGGAGCGCGGTAATCCGATATTGCATTCCCACGGAGGCTTGGTTAGTTTATTTTACCAATCCGCCAGACTAGGTAGCATTCATGGTCCAAGGCGGTGTCCCGCATGATGGAGTCCCCATGCGCCCCACCGGCCGCCAGTTGCCATGAGCATCGAATTCGACACCCGCTTCGGCCAGGAACTGTGCGAGGTCTTCTCGGCCGAGCTTGGTCTGGTGTGCAGCTTCATGGGCGAGGAAGGCCGCATCGTCGCCTCCAGCGTCAAGGAACGCATCGGCACCAACCACGCCATCGCGGCGCGCATCATGCGGGGCGAGATGGATGAGTACGGCGTCACCAAGGAAGAGGCCGCCAAGTCCCAGGGCATGCGCGAAGGCGTCAACATGGGCGTCGATTTCGAGGGCAACCGGCTGATCAATTTCGGCATCGCCGGCCCGCTGGAGACCGTGCGCCCCCTGGCCCGCATCGTGCGATTCTGCGTCACCTCGCTGCTGCGCATCCGCCAGGAGGAGACCACCATCGTCGCCGCCTTCGCCCGCGAGACCGGCGGCATCGGCAAGCAGATGATCGAGATCGCCGAGGACATCGACGAGGTGGCCACCAAGGTCGCCGACCAGCGCGCCCTGCTGGCCGAACTGCAGCAGGGCATCCGCGCCCTGTCCGAAGCCAACGAACGCATCGTCGCCGCCATGGACGAGACCCTGTCGGGGGCCACCGCCGCGCGGGCCGAGGCAGAGACCTCGCAGCAGCGGGTGCGCGGCTCGCTGGGCGATATCGACGACGTGGTGCGCATGGTCACCGACGGACGCGGCCTGCTGCTCGAACTGCAGGAAGCCATGGGCAGCGTGGTCGGCGTGGCCCAGGGCATCGGCCACATCGCGCGCCAGACCAATCTGCTGGCGCTCAACGCCACCATCGAGGCGGCGCGGGCCGGCGAACACGGCAAGGGCTTCGCCGTGGTGGCCGGCGAGGTCAAGGAACTGTCCCGCCGGGCCGGCTCGGCCAGCGCCGAGATCAGGAAGACCCTGGAGGAGCTGACCGGCACCGCCGGCAAACTGGTGGAACAGGGCGACCACAGCGCCACCAAGGCCAGCGGCCTGACCGCCGAGACGGCGGCCATCGCCGACACCATGGACCATATCCGTGCCTCGCTGGCCGACATGGCCGGGCGGGTGGGGAACGTGGCGGGCGATGCCTCGGCCATCCATGACCGCTCGTCGGAACTGTCCTCCGAGATCGATCAGGCCGCCGCCGGGCTGACCGAGTTCAAGACCCGCCTGGACGACGCCCGCCAACGCCTTCAGGATCTGCTCAGCGCCGGCGAGCGGCTGGTGGTGCTGACCGCCGAGGCCGGCATCGAGACGCCTGAAACCCCGTTCGTCGCCCTGGCACGCGAGAAGGCCCGCGAGATCGGCGCCCTGTTCGAGCAGGAACTGGCCCGCGGCGCCATCGCCGCCGAGGATTTGTTCGACGAGGCCTACCGGCCGGTGGCGGGGACCAATCCCACCCAGTACACCACCCGCTTCACCGATTTCGCCGACCGCCTGCTGCCGTCCCTCCAGGACGGCGCCCGGCGGGCCAACGACCGCATCATGTTCTGCGCCGCCGTGGACCGTAACGGCTACTTGCCCACCCACAATGCCGAGTTTTCCAAGCCCCAGGGCGACGATCCCGCCTGGAACGCCGCCCATTGCCGCAACCGCCGCAAGTTCGACGACCCGGTGGGCCTCAAGGCGGCCCGCAATACCGATCCCTTCGTCGTGCAGAGTTATCGCCGCGACATGGGCAACGGCCGTCAGGCCCTGATGCTCGACGTCTCCGCCCCCATCATGGTGGGCGGCCGCCACTGGGGCGCACTGCGTCTCGGCTACGTCTAAAACCACACTCCTCCCCCCGTGCGCAGCATGGGGGGAGGTTGGGAGGGGGGACGGTTTACATCCAGAGTCTGTCCGACTTTAACTGGAGCATTCCATCGCCTCGTCATGGCCGGGCTTGACCCGGCCATCCATGGACCCCCGGATCAAGTCCGGGGGTGACGGCGCTTCAACCTGAACCTGACAAACTCTAATCCGAGTTGTGCCTGTGGTGGTTGCCGTGCTCTTCGATCTCGGCGACCCGCAGGATGTTGGTGGTGCCGGAATGGCCGAAGGGCACGCCGGCGGTGATCACCACCCGGTCGCCCACCCGGGCGAAGCCTTCGCTCTGGGCGAAATGCACCGCCTTGGCCACCATCTCGGTAAAGCTGCGCACATCCTTGGCCATGATGGAGTGCGCCCCCCACACCAGGGCCATCTGGCGCGCCACCTCGATATCGGCGGTGACCGACAGGATGGGCTGCTCGGGCCGTTCGCGGGCGGCGCGCAGCGTGGTCGAGCCCGACGAGGTGAAGGTGACCACCGCCGCCGCTCCCAGGGTATGGGCCACCTGCCGTGCCGCCGCGCTGATGGCGTCGCGGGTGGTGTGCTCGGGGTCGAGGCGCGAGGCGTCGGTGATGAGCTGATAGTTCTTGTCGTGCTCCACCTGCTGGATGATGCGGTCCATCATGGTGACCGCCTCGACGGGATACTCGCCCGAGGCGGTTTCCGCCGACAGCATCACCGCGTCGGAACCGTCATAGACCGCCGTCGCCACGTCCGAGGCCTCGGCGCGGGTGGGCGACGGGGCGTGGACCATGGAATCCAGCATCTGGGTGGCGACCACCACCGGCTTGCCCGCCCGGCGGCAGGCCTTGATGATGCGCTTTTGCAGGATGGGCACGGTCTCGGGCGGACACTCGACGCCCAGGTCGCCGCGCGCCACCATCACCGCGTCCGACCACTCTATGATCGAGGCCAGGTGCTCGATGGCCGAGGGCTTTTCCAGCTTGGACAGGATACGCACCCGCGAGCCCACATAGGCACCGATCAGGCGGCGCGCCTCCTGCACGTCGGAGGGCCGCTGCACGAAGCTGAGCGCGATCCAGTCGGCGCCCATCTCCACGGCGAATTCCAGATCGCGGCGGTCCTTTTCGGTCAGCGGCGAGATGGGCAGCATGACGTTGGGGACGTTGACGCCCTTGTGGTTGGAAATCTCGCCGCCCACCGCCACGCGGGTCTCGGCGAAATCGGCGCCGCAGGATTCCACGGTCAGGCGCAGCTTGCCGTCGTCGATCAGCAGGTCGCTGCCGGGCTTCAGCGCCGCGAAGACCTCGGGATGATGGAGCGGAGCGCGGGCGGCGGTGCCCAGGGCGTCCTCCATGTCGAGGCGGAAGGCGGCGCCGTTTTCCAGCCGGGCGCGGCCGCCCTCGAAATCACCGACGCGGAGCTTGGGCCCCTGCAGGTCGGCGAGAATGGCGATGGGCCGCTTCACCTTTTTTTCCAACTCGCGGATGGTGAAGATGCGATTCTTGTGGTCGTCGTGGCTGCCGTGGCTGAAATTCAGACGAAAGACGTCGGCGCCGGCCAGGAACAGGCTTTCGATGGCCTCGGGCGTCGAGGAGGCCGGGCCCAAGGTAGCGATGATCTTCGCGTTACGTGCGCGTCGCATATGAATCCCCATGGTTTTCCCAGGCGCAGCATAGCAGAGGCGCCACGGGCGGCAACCACGCCTGTGGAATCACGTCGTGACGGAAATCCGACATTACAATGGAATGGGTTGACCGGGACCGCTCATCGCGACTGCGGCTGGCCGGAATAGCGGGTCAGCACGAAGCCCAGATGGGCGCGCATGGCCGCCGCCGCCGCCGCCGGGTCCTTGACCTTGACCGCCTCGAAGATGGCGCGGTGCTGGCCCAGGATGACCTGATCGTCCTCGCGCGAGGGAAACAGCTGATAGCGGTGGTAGTCGACCATCTCGTGCAGGATGCCCCGGATCACCGCCATGATGTGGAGATAAATTCCCGAACCCGACGCCTTGGCGATGGCCAGGTGGAAGCAGACGTCGTTCTCGCTCTTGTGGGCGCCGCCGGCGATGTCCGCCTCGGTGGCCGCCATGATGCGGGCCAGTTCGGCCAGATCGGCGTCCGAGCGGTTCAGCGCGGCGCGCCCCACCGCCCATACTTCGAGGATGGCCCTGATCTCCGCCAGATCATGCAGGTTGTCGCGGCTGACCCGCACCAGTTCCAGCATGCCGGGGTCCATGGCCGCCGAGCTGGCGATCACCCGGGTGCCGCCGCCCTGGACGGCGTCGAGCAACCCTTGTGTCTTCAAGGACTGCAGTGCGGCGCGGATGGAGACGCGGCTGACCCCCATCTCCTCGGCCAATTGCCGCTCGCCGGGCAGGCGATGGCCCGGCCCCCACTCCCCCGACGCGATGCGGGCGAGAATCCGGTCGGTGACCTGTTCCGATATGCGCGTGCCGTTGCCTGCCCTGGGCTTGGAGTTCATGATCCACGCCCCCCATTTCTTTGTTATGCTTGCGATGGTGCGCCCAGCCCAAGACGGCGTCAAGCCGTGGCAGCGCACTTTTGGGACTTCGCTTTCCTGCAATTCGGTACTACAATACCGACAAAAATAAGAAGTGATTCGCCTGGATAAATCATACGAAGTGGGAGGAACTTCATGAATTGGAAGCGTACGGCCGGGGCTGCCCTGGCGGTAATGACCGGTGTCTGCGCGGCGACGACCGCCATGGCCGCCGACCCGATCAAGATCGGCATGTTTCTGTCGGTCACCGGACAGATGTCGCCCATGGGCGACCCGCAGAAGCGCACCTTCGACTACATGATCGACAAGATCAACGCCCAGGGTGGCGTGCTGGGCCGCAAGGTCGAGGCCATCATCTATGACGACGGGTCCGAGCCGGAAAAGGCCGCCACCTTCGTCAAGCGCCTGATCGACAACGACAAGGTCGACATCATCATCGGTGGTTCGGGCACGCCCACCTCCATGGCGGTGCTCGGCCTGATCGAACGCGCCGAGATTCCGTACATGTCGCTGGGCGGCGGCACCGCCATCGGCGATCCGGTGCGCAAGTGGACCTTCAAGTTCCCGCAATCCGACCGGCTGGCCGCCGAGAAGGTGCTGGCCGACATGCAAAAGCGCGGCCTGACCAAGATCGCCCTGCTGTCCGAGAATGTCGGCTTCGGCAAGTCGGGCCACGACCAGACGGTCAAGCTGGCCGCCAAGTACGGCGTCGAGATCCTGATCGACGAGGTCTACTCGCCCAAGGACCCCGACGTCACCCCGCAGCTGACCAAGATCCGCGGCACGGCCGGCGTGCAGGCCCTGTTCATCTTCGGCACCGGCACCGGTCCCGCCGTCGCCACCAAGAACCTGAAGCAGATGGGCCTGACCCTTCCGGTCTATCAGTCGCACGGCGTGGCCTCCAAGGAGTTCCTGCGTCTGGTCGGCACCGCCGCCGACGGCACCCGCCTGCCGGCCGGTGCCCAGGCGGTGGCCGAGCAATTGCCGGCCAACGATCCGCAGAAGGCGGTGGTCATGGCCTTCAAGAAGGAATACGAGGAAAAGAACAAGCCGCTGGAAGCCGGCCCGCTGCCCGGTCACGGCCTCGACGCCCTGATGATGGCCATGGACGCCTTCAAGCGTGCCGGCACCACCGACAAGGCCAAGGTCCGCGACGCCATCGAGCAGACCAAGGGCTTCGTCGCCACCACCGGTATCTTCACCTACTCCCCCACCGACCACATGGGCCTGGGCCTCGACGCCTTCCATATGGTTGACATCAAGAACGGCGATTGGGTCATCGCCGACTGATCCTTCGAATGAAGGCGGCGGGTCGCCTGTTACGGCGGCCCGCCACTTTCAAGAACCGACCCCATGAACGCCGCCGGCGAAATTCTCGGCCCCGGCATTGCTGCGGGAAGCGGGAGCCTGAGGTCCGCCACCATGAAAGCCATTCTCTGCGACCAATTCGGCGGCTCCGAGGTGATGCGTCTCGCCGAGATCGACACGCCGTCTCCCGGCCCCGGAGAGGTGCTGATCCGCATTCACGCCGCCGGGGTCAATCCGGTGGATTGGAAAATTCGCGAAGGCGGGCTGGCGCGGCTGTTTCCCTGCAAGTTCCCGCTGATTCCCGGATGGGACGCCGCCGGCACCGTCGCGGCGCTGGGCGACGGAGTGACCGGGCTGTCGCTGGGCGAGCGGGTATGGGCGTTCTGCCGCAAACCCGACATCCAATGGGGCACCTACGCCGAATACGTGGTAATGAGCGCCGATGGCGTGGCGGGCATGCCGGCCGGCTTCACCTTCGCCCAGGCCTCCACCGTGCCGCTGGCCGCCCTGACCGCCTGGCAATCCATGCTGGAGGTGGCCCAACTGCGGCCGGGCCAGAGCGTGCTGATCCATGCCGGAGCGGGCGGCGTCGGCGGTTTCGCCGTATCCATCGCCAAATGGGTGGGAGCAAAGGTGATCGCCACCGCCAAGGCCGCCAACCATGACTATGTCCGCGCCCTGGGCGCCGACCATGTCATCGACTACTCGACCTCGGATTTCGTCGCCGCCACCCGCGCCCTGGCCCCCGAGGGCGTCGACATGGCATTCGGCACGGTGGGGGGCGAGGTGCTGACCCGCTCCTACGAGACGGTGAAGCCCGGCGGCATCCTGGTCTCCATCACCGACAAGACCGACAGGGAACTGGCCGAGCGGCTGGGGATCCGGTGCAAATACGTCTTCGTCAAACCCGATGCCGGCCATCTCCGCCGCCTGGCCGGGTTGGCCGATCAGGGCATCCTCAAGGTGCCGGAGATCGTCGAGATGCCGCTGGCCCGTGCGGCCGAAGCGCTGGACCTGTCTCGGACCGGCCATGTGCGCGGCAAGATCGTGCTGACGGTGGGGTGAGCTACTCGCCCTTGAAGTAGCTGCGGTAGAGCATGTCCTCGCCCAGGATATGCTCCAGCAGCCAGGCCTTGAGGAAGGCGGTCATCTCGGTGGTCAGCGCGTCGGGCGTCTCGCCGGCCAGATGGCGGTCGCGAAAGGCGATCACCGCTTCCTTCAGCCGGATATGGTCGGCCTGCTGCTTGTCCAGACGGGGATAGCTGCGGGATTTCAGCGCCATTTCCTCGGCGGCGAAATGGGTGTCCGCATAGGCCAGCAATTCGTCGAACAGCCAGCCCAGCTCGGCGATGCTCTCGCCGCCGTGCCAGGCATCGTACAGACGGTTGAGCAGGGTTATGAGCTTCTGGTGATCGGCATCCATGCGAGCCGAGCCGACGCTGAATGACGGGTCCCATTCGATCAGAGACATCACCCCACCTTTTCCGAATTGGAATTGG
>Ga0265320_10003017_pt1 | contig 11471 bp, 8 predicted proteins | sample 4827metaG_FD_202087 | JGI IMG/M metagenome (GOLD analysis project Ga0265320, IMG submission 202087) | Rhizosphere microbial communities from Carex aquatilis grown in University of Washington, Seatle, WA, United States - 4-8-27 metaG | ecosystem: Host-associated > Plants > Roots > Rhizosphere >...
TCGATCGGATCGCGATCGCGGCCCTCGCATCGCTCGGCCTCCGCAGCCTGGTCCTCGCGCGTCGCAGGTGATCCCGTCATGGCGACGATCCCAGGAAACGACTGGCAGCGTGCGGCGGCCGACCTGACGGCGCAGGGATTCTCCGTCATGGCGGACGGGCTCCCGGAGGCGGGCTGGCAGGCCTTGCGGACCGAAGCGCAGGAGCTGCTGTCGCGCGCGGCGTTCTCCCCGGCGCGGGTCGGTCGCGGCGAGGACAGTCGCCAGGACCTCGGAACGCGCGGGGGCTCGGTCTGCTGGCTCGAGCCGGACATGCCCGCGGGGGGAGCCTTTCTGCGCCTGATGGACGAGCTGCGGATCTCCCTCAACCGGAGCCTCTTCCTCGGGCTCGATGCCTTCGAGGCGCACTACGCCCATCACCTGCCGGGCACGTCCTACGGGGTGCACGTCGATCGCCACCTTCACACGCGCTCCCGGATCGTGTCGGCGGTGGCGTACCTCAACCCGGGATGGCCAGCCGGGGCCGGCGGAGAGCTGGTGCTCCTCGACGCCGAAGCCGGGCGCCGGTTGACGCTGGCCCCGCGGGGCGGGACGCTGGTGCTGTTCATGAGCGAAGGGACGCCCCACGAGGCCCTGAAGGCGACCCGCGAGCGCTGGAGCATCGCGGGCTGGTTCCGGTCCCGCGCCTGAGAACGGCGGCGGCTGCGGTCGTGGAACCATGAGGGCCAAGAGGCGCGGGCAGACGAGGCCGAGGCCTCGTACCTCCCAGGGAGGGGACACAGCAGCAGGAGAAGAAACAGAACAGGAACAGGCGGAAGAAATAGAAGAAGAGAAGAAAGGAGGGAGAGAGGAGGCGGTCGCCCCCTCAGCGGCCGAGGCACTCGCCAGACGAGAATGCACCCGAGGGTTCATGCGATGGGGTTCTTGTCTAACGGCGTTTGCGTCGATGCGAACCTCGCGTGGCGACTCGCTTTGCGCGCGCGATCTCGGGCGGAACGCCCCTGGAAAGGCCACGATTTTGGCCCAATTTTGGCCTGGCTCGGGGCGTCGTGTTGCTCTCCTCACACACGCCTGTGCTAAAAGCCACATTCCTTGGACCCCGGGTCGTGGGGAAGCGCGCCCCGCCGAGAGAAGAGCAAAGGAGAGGACCGTCATGCCCACCCTTCAACGTCAGTCCCTGCTCGTGTTGTTCCCCATGCTCAGCATCAGCGTGCTCGGTCTGGTCGCCTGCAGCCCGTCCTCATCGGACGGTCCCTCCGGCACCGGAGGCACGCAGTCCATCAGCACCTCCAGCGGAGGTTCCACCATCCCGGTGACCTCCTCCTCCTCGGGAGGCAGCACCCAGCCCACCTCCTCCTCCGGCGGCGCGCCGGTCGAGTCCTCGTCCGGAGGGAGCACCACGCCACCCGAGACCCCGTCAGGCGGCAGCGGGGCGGTGGTCCCCCCTTCCGGCGGAGGTTCGGGCGTGCCGAGTGGAGGCGCCGGCGCGGGCGGTCCCGTGGTGGTGGGCCCACCGCCCGCGACGAAGGGCATCCCCGACGGATATCCCATGCCCACAGCGGACAACGTCGCCAAGTGCACCAAGGTGGGCCTGACCGCAGGGCTGTGCCCGGGCGGAGGTCCCGGTCCGGTGTGCATGCAGTGCCTCTTCGGTGGGAGCACCTACGAGACGACCGAGTCGCCCCCTCCCTCGGCGCTGGCCACCATGGAGGCCGGCAACTACCTGGTGACCGTCCGGATCGGCGGACCGATGGCGGGCGACACCTATATCGGCACGGAATCGAGCCGCGGGCTGCTCCAGACCGTGACCACCACGGCCGGTCAGACCATCGACTATGCGTTCGTGGTCAACGTGCGCGACATGGAGGGTCAGCCCAACCACCGAGGAGGACCGGCCGGATATCCCGGGCTCGACATCTTCTTCTCCGGCACCAATCCTCAGGTGACCGGGATCGGATACGCGCTGGCCACCGCCACGACCAAGCCGGTCATGGTCTACATGGCGAGCGACTCCACCGGGTGTGATCAGACCGGGAACATCTTCGGGGGCTGGGGTCAGATGCTGCCCGAATTCTTCGCGCCCCCGGTCGGGATCGCGAACTACGCCAACAGCGGCGCGAGCTCGAACTTCGGCTACTGGAACAACATCAAGGCCAAGTGGAGCCCGGGCGACTGGGTGATCATCCAGTTCGGTCACAACGACAAGGGGACGCCGGACGCCACGGTTCAGGCCAACCTCGAGAAGATGGTGGCCGATGCGCAGGCCGCCCAGGTGAAGGCCCTGCTGGTGTCACCGCCCGCCCGGGTGCAGTTCCAGGGGAACATGGACGGCAGCCAGGCCAGCCTGCACGCCGTCTCTGCCCAGGGTGCCGCCAAGGCAAAGGGCGTCGACTACATCGACCTCACGTCCCTCTCCACCGCCTGGTACAACATGCTCGGCTCCCAGGCCGCCGCGTTGAAGTTCCACGCCAACGGGAGCGACGCCACCCACACCAACCTCGCCGGGGCGGAGAAGCTCGCCAGCTTGGTGGCGCAGGCCATCAAGGACCAGAACGTCGCCCTCGCCCCCTACCTGCGCCAGTAGGCTCGGCGGGGCCGCGGCCCCCAACGGCGGCCGCGCCTGTCTCCCTGCTCCGTGGACTTGGCCGAGGTGCGGTGCGATGCTGCCCGGGATTCACAGGCGCGTTCTCCACACCCTGGAAGGTCGATGCACATGACATGTACTCGGCAGCACGCGTTGGCCTTGACCGTCGTCCTCTCGCTCGGTGTCGGCTGTGGCTCGTCGGGTGGAAGCGGCAAGGCGAGCTCCGGAGCGCAGGGAGGCGGGAGCAGTCAGCTGCCCGGCGGCTCGGGCGGAGCCGAACCTGGTTCGGGAGGCTCGGGCGCGGTGGCCTCGGGCGGGGCTGCCGTCTCGTCCACCGGTGGAACGCTCGGGTCGGGCGGGGCACCGGGGTCGGGCGGCGCCGTCCCTGAGCCCGGCACCGGGGGCCACGGTCCGGCGGTGGGCTCTGGCGGGAGCCCGCCAGGCGGCGGCGCTGGTGGGGCCGGCGCGACCTCGTCCGCCAGCGGCGGCGCGGCGCCCCCGCCGATGCCCGGGGTCTGTCCGACCGCTGCAGAGGGGCCCACCCCGGACGCGGCCACCCGCGCCAAGTGCACGAGCGATGCGACCGGGATCTCCTGCCACTTCGGCGGAGCCCCCGGGAACTACGACGTCTCGTTCTATCTGGGGGGCGCGGCCGCCGGGAAGACCGAGGTGCAGGCCGAGCACCTGCGCGAGATGCTGGCCTCCGTCGACACCACCGCGGGGCAGAAGGTCCGATACTCCATGTCGATCAACGTTCGCACACCAGAGGGCCAACCCGACTGGATGGGCGCATCGAACGGGATCGATGGCCTCGACGTCTACTTCAAGGGGACCTCTCCCGTGGTCGACTCCATCGCCTACGCCCCCGCCGCCGCCAGCGACGTCGTCATGTACATCATCACCGACTCGACCGGGTGCGATCAGGAGGGCCCCGATCTCGCCGGATGGGGGCAGTGGCTGCCGCAGTTCTTCGGCTCCGGGATCTCCGTGGCGAACTACGGGAACTCGGGCGCCCTGTCGGAGTGCTCACCCGCCACCACCCCGTGTCGGACCGACGCGCCCTATTACAGCTTCTACGACAACCCGAAGATGTGGCCGGTGGTGAAGCCGCTCCTCAAGCCCGGTGACGTGGTCCTCATCGAGTTCGCCCACAACGACAAGAACACCCCGCAGGCGGCCTACGAGGCCAACATCAACACGTACATCAAGGAGACCAAGGCGGCCGGGGCCATCCCGGTGCTCGCCACCCCGATCCCGCGCAACAACTGGACCAACGCCACGACCATGTCTCCCACCCAGCTCATCAACGACCCCGGCGTCAACCTGCCGGCGACCATCCGGAACATCGGAATGACCAACAACATTCCGGTCATCGATCTGACCGCCAAGTGCCTGGCCGCCTTCAGCGCCAAGGGCGAATCCGCGGTGGGCGCGTACTATTCGGGTGGAAACACTCACCTCAGCCCGGCGGGCGCCAACGTGGTGGCGGGTATCGCGCGCGACGAGATCAAGCGGCTGAACATCTACCCGCTCTCGTGCTTCCTGCGTCCCTGAGCACCCGGATCGGGAGTGAAGGGGAGGGCCCCTCTTTCTTCAGGGCCGTTTCGGGCGCCTGCTTCTTGGACGGGCCCCGAGCATCAGGCCCGCCGCCAAGAGACCCAACCAGCTGGTGGCAGGAGAGCCGAGCTCGTGCGCGGCCACCGAACAGCCGCCCGCGCCCGGAGCCGCCGCCGGTCTCGCCCCGCCTCCCGGAGCGCCCACGCCAGGGCCGTCCGGGCTGACGACGCCACCGTTGCTGCCGCTGCTGCCTGCGCCAACGACGCTCATCCCTCCCGGAGCGACGCACACGCCCTCGACGCAGGTGAGTCCGGAGGCCCCGCAAAGTTGCTCGTCGGTCCCGTTGTCGATCACACCGTCGCAGTCGTCGTCGAAGAGGTTGCACGTCTCGACCATCGGTGGCCCCGGCATACAGATCGACGTGCACCCCTGGGCGTAACGCCGGCACCAGCCGAGCCCACAGGTCATGCGAACGCCCTCGTCGGTCTGTCCGTTGCAGTTGTCGTCTTTTCCGTTGCACACCTCCACGGCGCCGGGATAGACCGTGGGATCGTTGTCGTTGCAGTCCCCGCTGCAGCTCCCGAACCCCGGGGTCGGCTTGCAGTCCATCTTGGTCGCTCCACCGAGGACGCCGTAGCCATCGCCGTCCTTGTCCTCGCAGTACAGGGAGTAGACGACCCCATCGTCGATCTGTCCGTTGCAGTCGTTGTCCTTTCCATCGCAGAGCTCGGGCGCCCCGGGGTGGACGTCCGCGACGAAATCGTTGCAGTCGCCCGAGACGGTGGCGTACCCGAGGACCGGCACGCAGTCCTTGCGCACGGGATATCCGGGATCGGTGGTGCCGTAACCGTCGCCGTCCTGATCGATGTAATAGCTCATGCCCGCGCACCCGCTGACGAAGGCCAGCTCTGCCGATCCGGCGCCGTCGCCGGTCGATCGGCCATCGTCGTTGCACGCGAGCGCGAACACCGCGAACTCCACGCCGGTGGCCTGGCTGGCGGTCCATTCGGCCGTGAAGGTGATGGGACCTGCGCCCGCCGCGGTTCGAGGCATGGTGTGACCCACACCGCCCGGCAGCACCGCGGTCCCGGCGTCGGTGGCGCGGAACGTCCCGTTGTTGGGCCCGTCCGTCGTCAGGTAGAACCCGGCGCAGCTGCCGTTGGCTGGAGAGATCGATACGGTCACGGTGACCGGTTGCCCCACCGGCGGGTTCGGGGGGGTGGCCGTCAACATGACCGTGGGGGCCTGGCCTCCGCTGTGGCAGCCCCCGCACCCCGCCGCGGCAATTCCGTTCTTCTTCCCCCACGCCGCTCCAGGCACGAAGACTCCCAGGATCCACGCCAGGATCCAGACACCGCCAGCCTGCAGCGCGGCGTGCGCGACCGCAGATCTCCGGGCCGGCGGTCGCATGGTTCCAAAGCTCGGCTTCACCAGATCAGCCCGCTAGGTTAGCGGATCTCGCCGGCCCGGGACCCTGTCGAAGGTGGCGCGCTTCGCCGAGTCGACACCGCCGCCCCAGCCGTTGCCCCATCCCAAATCCCGTTGCCTCGACCTTGCCGCCCGCGGCATTCAGGGCGCGCCGGTCGGATCGGCGGTGAGCTTGAGCATGATCACCCCGTGCGGGCTCACCCTCGCCTGGTAGCGCCCGCGGAAGGTCCCGACATCGATCCCCTTCCAGAGATCGCGCACGGTGGCCCGGCCTCCCTGGTGAAGGCCGATGTCCTCCCACTCGACGGTGATCGGGCTCTCCTCGGTGCCTCGGTTGAAGAGGATCACGGCCCGCGTCCCGTCCGCGAGCGGCTTCATCCACACCTCGTGCGGGCCGTTGTCGCGCACCTTGCGGCCCTGGATGCCGAGCGGATCCTGATCGACCGCGATCACCTCCCGGTTGGTGAGGATCGCGCGAATGTCGGCGCTCATGGTCTGCAGATCGTTGCCGGCCATCAGGGGGGCCGCGAACAGCGCCCAGAAGCTGAAGTGCGCCCGGTTCTCCACCAGCGTGAGGCCGTGGTTGCCGACCTCGAGCATGTCCGGATCGTTCCAGTGGCCTGGCCCCGAGAAGGGATACAGCTCCGCCATGAGATCGATGATGTGAACCACGCCCATGCCTCCCCAGCTGGTCCCGCAATCCCAGCAATCCTGGATGTCGCCGGTGGCCCGCCACAGCTGCCCGACCCCGGCGGCCCAGAGCCAGGGCTTGGTGCTGCCCCACTCGCAGATCGACAGGATCATTGGTCGTCCGGTGGCCCGCAGGGCACGGCTCATGGTCCCGTAGGCCTCGCGCGTGTCCTGACCCTCGGTGTTGCACCAGTCGTACTTCAGATAATCGACCCCCCACGCCGCGTAGGCTCTGGCGTCGTCGACCTCGTGATCCTTCGAGCCGGGTCGCTTCGCGCAGGTCAGGGTCCCGGCGTCCGAGTAGATCCCGAGCGCGAGCCCTCGGGCGTGGACCGCATCGGCGAGCGCGCGGATCCCGGACGGGAAGCGCGCAGGATCCGCCACGATGGCCCCGGCGGCGTCTCGCTTGCCCTGCCAGCAGTCGTCGATGACGACGTAGCGGTAGCCGGCGTCCTTCATGCCCGCCTTCACCAGGGCGTCCGCTGCCCCGAGGACGACCCTCTCGCCCACGTTGCAGCCGAAGCGGTTCCAGCTGTTCCATCCCATGGGCGGGGTGGGGGCCAGCGACGCCGCGAGCCGAGGTGGGGCGGAGGGCGCGGAAGAAGCCGCGGGGGCGGGGCCGGGTGGAGCGGCCGGCTCGGCGCTCGAGCCCGCGCCGATCACCAGGAGGAAGGAGGAGCCGAGGCCGACGAGGATCGAGACCCGCACGCGCGCACCAGCACCCGGTCAGCGCGTCGGCTTGCCCGCGGTGCGCTTGAAGAATCCCGTGATGCTGGCCCGCATGTGGGCGCCCGCGACCAGGGTGACCTTGGCGATCTTGTGCGGGAGCCCGCCCCGGATGACGACCAGTCGATTGGGCTTGGGCATGACGAACGCGCCCGTGCCCGAGGCGAGGAGCGTCTCGCTGGCGCGCTCGTTCTCGAGGTGGGTGTTCAGCCACGAGGCACCGTCGTCGTTGAGATCGGGGGGCGCCGGGTTGAAGAAGGGCCCGAGCGCGGCGGGGATCGCCATCTGTGCCGGATCGCCGAGGAGCAGCTCACCGCCCCACTCGACGTTCCAGGCTGGATGGACGTAGTAGACGAAGCTCCCGGCGTTGTTCTCGGCGTCGCGGTGCCAGCTGAGCCCCGCGCCGCTCGGGTAGAGCGCGGGCGACGCGGAGAAGTCGTTCCAGTCGCTGTCGTACTTCCCGAGCACCGGACGGAATCGCTCCTCCTGGCGGACGATGTTCTCCATCAAGGCGTCGACCGCCGTCCCCGTCGGGTACTTGGCGTGCCACTTCGCTCGATACCCGATCGTGGGCCCGCGCAGCGCCGCGCCGTCATGCCACGCCCACTGTCCGGTGGGGCTCGACACGTCGACCCGGGCGAAGTTCTCGACCTGAAAGTACAGCCAGATGTGTCTCTGGATGTCCGGTGGCAAGAAGTCGTCGATCACCAGAAACGGCAAGACGGACGGCGGAGCGGACGACTGTGCATCGGACGGCATGACCAGTCGAGCTTACCTGTCCCCGGGGACACGACGCCAGCCGAACGCGCGGAGCAAGGACCGCGCGCTCGGTCGAGGGCGGGGTGGTCTCAGGCGAGGAGGTCGGGGATGTTGCCGGGATACCCGGTCCCGAAGGTGGTCGCCGAGGCCGTGACCCCGAGCGCCCCAGCCAGGGTCGCGAGCAACGTGTTGTGGGCTATGCCGGAGTCCTGCTTCCAGTAGGTGCCCGTCTTTCCAGCCCAGGCCCCGAGCCTGACCACCTTGCCGGTCTTGAGGGCGCCTCCGGCGCTGCCGACCAGCACGAAGGGCAACCGACCCACGTAGTGCTCCGCGCCCTCGTCCATGTCGTTGGCCATGCCGATCACGCTGTGATCGAGCACGGTGCCCCCGGACTCCATCGTGCCGTCGAGCGCCTGCGCCAGGTAGGCCACCTGGGAGTAGTAGTAGGCGTCGATCTTGCTCTTGTTGGCGTAGCCGCCCGCGCCCTGATGGGCGAGGCCGTGGTAGTCACCGATGCCGAGGGCCGGCCACGACCCTGGGCCGCTTCCTCCGTCGGCGCCCCAGACCAGCGACACCGCACGCGTCAGATCGCAGCGCAGCGCGATCGCGGTGAGATCCAGGAACGACTTCATCTTGGTCTCGAAGACCGTGCTGGAGGTGGGAGAGGTCGCCTTGCAGGCGGCGCCCGTGGCGACACCCGGGGCGCTCCCCGTCCCGGCGCTGGCCGAGGCGGTCAGTTGCAGCTCGAGCTGCCGGACCGAATCCAGGTGGGCGTTGACCTTGGCCTGGTCGACGGTACCGAGGCGGGCCGTGAAGGTCTGGAGATCGTCCTTGACGAAGTCGAGGACGCTCTTGCGCCGCAGCTGCGGGTTCGTCGCGGCCGCGGCCGGCGTGTTCGGCATGGCCGGAGCCGCCGCAGCCCCGAGGCCGGTGAAGGACTGGGAGAAGAGCCGCGTGGGATCGGTGTTGGCGGTGTTCGCGACCCCACCGGTCCGGAAGCTGGTCCCCTTGCCACCGACCATCGAGATGGCGAGCAGCGGGATCGGGAGGTTGGTGGTGGTGGCGACGTAGTCCGAATACACCTGATCGAGGGACGGCCCGCTGGCGGTGCAGCTCTGACCGCCGGTGTTCTTGTAGGTCCCCGTCCACAGCACCGGGAACGTGAAGTGGCCGTCGTACTTGTGCCCCAGGTCGAGCATGATCTTGCAGTCGACCGCGGCGATGACCGACACCTTGGCGGCGAGCGAGGCGAGCGGGGCGAGCACGGTGCTCGAGGTCGGATCGGTGTCGGTGGTGGGCCAGAAGTTCGTGGACGGCATCCCGTTGGTCCAGGTGATGGTGACCACCCGCTTCACGAACCCGGCGGCGTTGGCTCCGAGGGCAGGTTCCGCGTCGATGAGCGGCAGGAACGCCCCGCCCACGCCCATGCCCTTGAGCAACGCACGCCGGGAGAACCGCAGCTGCGTCTTCGAAGTCCGAATCCCGATCATTGCAGCACCTCTCCATCGCTTGGAGTCCTGTAGCGGAAGGTCCTCGAGGTCGCCAAACCGACCACCAACTCCCGGATATCACCCGTCGCGGTCTTGAAGGTCTTCCCGACGCTCGCCAACGAGCTCGCATCCTGATCCGACTCCAGCCGCCCGAGGGCGTAACGGAACCACTGGGTCGTGAAGCAGCTCTGCACCTCGTTGCTGGCGGCGAACAGGGCCAGCATCCCCCGGGCGTCGGTCACCGTCTGCGAGGCGCCGTCCAAGGTCAACGTGACGGAGGCGTTGACCGGCAGCGCGTTGTCCGTGGTCCGGTACTGACCGAGGCCGTCGTAGTTCTCGAAGGCGAACCCCAGCGGATCCAGCGTCGGGTGGCAGGCGCCCGTGCAGGGGTTCATGGAGTGTTGCTCGAACCGCTGACGGGTGGTGACCCCCGGGCTGATGGGCTGCGGATCGGGAACCACCGGAGGAGGTGGTGGGAGCGTCCGGCAGAGGAGCTTGTTCAGCACCACCTTGCCCCGTCGTGGAGGATCCGAGCCGACCGCGTTTCCGGTCAGGGTCATGAAGGCGGCGCTGGTGAACAACCCCGAGCGCTGCGCCGGGTTGAGCATGACCGGCTTCAGGGCCGTGCCGGTGATGCCCTGGAGCCCGTAGACCGCGGCCAGGTCCTTGTTGGCGAAGGAGTTGGTCCCCGTCATGATGTCGGAGAACTTCCCCGTGCCGCTCATCATGGTCGCGCTCACGAAGCTCTGAATCTCGCTGACCATCTCGCCCGCCAGGGCAGGGGTGAACTGGCTGTAGATCGTGGGGTCCTTGGCCGCATCGGGCAGCGTATCGAGGTCGAGCCAGTCGACGAAGAAGTCGCTGAAGGTCGCGCCGGCCTGGTTGGTGTCCTGGATCATCCGGCGCACCTGCGTCTGGACCACCGTCGGATCCTTCAGCTGTCCCTGCGCGGCCAGGTCGAACAGCGTCTGATCCGGCATGGTGCCCCAGAGGAAGTAGGAGAGGCGGTTGGCGATCTCGTAGTTCCCGAGCTGCACGACGTTCAGACCGTCCGCCGTGGCCGCCGGATCGAGATCCGCCTTGGTGGAATCGACCTCCCAGTGATACAGGAACTCGCTCGACTGCAGCATGGCCTCGAGGAGAAAACCAATCGACGCGCTGAAGTTGAGGCCGAGCCCCGCGGGCGCCGCGCCCTTGGCGATGGCGTAGAGGCTCATCAGCTTGGTCTTGTCGGTGGCCGACAGCGGACGGCGGTAGACCTTCTGGGCGAGGGTGGTCATGAAGGTGGTCAAGCACGCCGTGTCGTTGGTGGTCGTGGCCGTCGACGCGCAGGGGAGCAGCGTGTTCATGCGCGGCACCGCGGCGGCCGCCAAGGTCTCGGCCGCCGAGCGGTAGTTGGTCGCATCCAGGGTCGCGACGTCCGAGGTGGTGTGGAACGTGTAGGCGGCCGCGGGATCGGTGGCGTCATCCGGCAGCTCGTCGGCGGTCACGGTCGTCGTGTCGGCGAGCAGATCGCGCACGGTGTTCAGGTACTGGCGCCGGGTCATGAGCCGGAGGGGGCGAATGCCCGCCGCGTTCGTATCGGTGGCGGCCGCCGTCGTACCAGTGCCACCGGGGGTGTTCACGGTCCCGCCCGGCGTCGAGCCATTTCCGGCGCCGCCTGCCTGGGAGCTCCCACTCCCAGAGCTACCAGAGCCGGTTCCACCGGTCGTGGCGCCACCGCTGGTGGTGTTTCCCGATCCCGTCGTGGTCCCGTTTCCACTGACGGTGCCATTTCCGGTTCCAGTCCCGGTTCCGGCCGGCGTGGACGGATTTCCCGGACCGAGCTGGCCGGTGCACCCGGCGGCCAAGGTCAGGGCCAGCACGGTACAAGTCGACCTCAGATATGGCACGAATCTGCGCATAACGCGTCCTCCGGAGTCAGGCATGGAAGGCCAATGGCCCTGTGGCAATGGAGTAGCAGGGTAAGTTCAAAGCGGTCCATGGGTTGCGACATTGCGGAGAGGGGGCGACGCACCCTCGACCTTCAAAGTGTTTCGGCGGGGAGGGCTGAAAATACATGGCTGAAGTTTGTAATCTTGAATACCAACTTGATCCGTGGTGGGTCGCTCGTCCAGGGTGGTAAGGCGAATGGCAGGAACATTGCTTTGCGTGCTTGTGACCGTCGCCTGGGTGCCGCGATTTGTTCGGAAAGGTCGGAAATTGCCCGGGAGCCCTCCGGAGCAAGGCCGCCCCCGATG
>Ga0265320_10003018_pt1 | contig 11465 bp, 8 predicted proteins | sample 4827metaG_FD_202087 | JGI IMG/M metagenome (GOLD analysis project Ga0265320, IMG submission 202087) | Rhizosphere microbial communities from Carex aquatilis grown in University of Washington, Seatle, WA, United States - 4-8-27 metaG | ecosystem: Host-associated > Plants > Roots > Rhizosphere >...
GGTGATGAGGCCGAGTTGCTGGGCCATGACCTGGTCGGCCGAGATGCCGGCATGGAAGTCCGCGCCGCCGGTTTTCTTGATGCGGACGCCGGTGAGGAAGGTGCCGTTGGCGCGGGCGTGGTCGCCGCCGCCGTCAGCCCCGGCGTTGGCGGATTCATCCGTCAAGCCGCCGATGACTTGAATTTTGTCCTTCACTTTCGCGAGGGGCTTCATCGTGCGATTCAACTCGTAGTCCTTGCCTTCGCTGGTGGGCCACCAAGCGCCGGGAATGGCGCCATTGGGGAAATAGAGGAAAGCGGTGCGGAGGGGCGCGCCGGTGGCGGTGGTGGCCAACTGGGGCGCGCCGGCGACGGCGGTGACGGCGCTCAGGCGGCGCGGGAGAACGGACTCCATGACCGGCACGGCCATGCAAACGCCGAGGCCGCGGAGGAAGCGGCGGCGGCTGAAACTGCTGAAACGCTGGGCGGCGAGGCTATGGGAGGTTGGGTTCATTGGGGGGGAAGGTATAGCCTAATTCTGAGAGACGGTACTTGATTTTACGTCGGTAGTCAAGGGGGTGGCTTGGGGGCGGCGTTCTTGGAAGGGAGCCGATTCAATGACCCCCAAAAGCAGGGCGGAGAAGTGGCCGTCGTCCTTTTCGAGCTGGCCCACGATTTGGTCAATCGTGGGAACGTCATAATATTCCATGCCACGGCCGACGGCATAAGTGAGGAGCTTTTCCGTGAGGGTGCGGTAGAATTCCTCGCGGTGGTTCGTGGCGAGGATGTGCTTTAGGTCGCGGACGGTTTTGAAGGACTCGCCGCTGGCGAGGGTGGCAGCGGCATCAATGGGCTGGCTGAGTTCCTGTTCGCGATAGAGCCCGAGGGCGTTGAAATTTTCAAGGGCGAGGCCGAGGGGGTCCATGCGGTCATGGCAGGAGGCGCAGAGAGGGTCCTGGCGGTGGAGGGCGAGGACCTCGCGTTGGGATGGCGTGTGGTCCGCGGCGAGTTTGGCGGCGTCTTCGAGCGGGGGAATATTGGGCGGGGGCGGAGGAGCGGGGGCGCCGAGGATGTTTTCCAGAATCCATTTGCCGCGCTTGACGGGCGAGGTGCGCGTGGGGTTGGACGTCATGAGCAGTGTGCTGGCCATGGTGAGGACTCCGCCGCCGCGCTTATTGTCGGCAGGCAGGTCCACTTTGCGAAGATTGGAGCCGGTGATGGACTTGGCGGGGAGACCGTCGTCGGTGTAAAAATTGGCGAGGGCTTCGTTGCGGAAAACGTAATTGCTGTCCACGAGTTCGAGGACATTGCGATTGTCGTGCACGATATAGCCGAAGTAGGCCATGGTCTCCTGCTGGATGGCGGCGCGCAGGTCGGTGGTGAGAAGGTTGTTGGAACCGCCGCCCGGGGTGCGCGCGGGCTTGATACCTTCCCGGTTGAGGATTTCGGTCGGGTTGATGGGGAGGTCCATCAAGTCGCGGGATTGAAGCCATTGGCCGGCAAAGTTTTCAATAAAGGCCTTGCTGCGCGGGTCGGCGACCATGCGCTGAACTTGGGCTGCAAGGTTTTTGCGCAATTGGCCGGCGGTGGCGAGTTGCAAAAGTTCGTCGTCCGGCATGGTGGACCAGAGGAAGTAAGACAGGCGCGAAGCGAGGCTGTATTCATCGAGTTGCGCAAACGATTGGCCGGGTTGGGCCGGCGCGGTGCTTTCGATGTGGAAGAGGAAACGCGGTGAGGCGAGGACGGCGGTCATCGCGCGCGCGATGCCGGCTTCGAATGTGCCACCGGGCATCGAGTAGGATTTTTCGGCGAGGTCCACCAGACCGTTGACCACGACGTCGGCGACGGGGCGCCGGAAGGCTTTGGTGGCGAAGGCGGAGAGGATCTCGCGGGCGTAGGCGCGACGGCCGACAGCATCGGCGGGCGGGGCATTGCGCGGGAAGAAGCGGACGTAAGTGGGGGCGTGAGGCCAGGCTTTCGGATCAAGCGGGCCCTCGACGGTGACGGAGCCGACCTTAAAATCCAGTTTGGTATGATTGGGCCGGGTGTCGGCGAGCAGGGGTTGAAGTTCGAGGGAAATTTTGTGCTCACCCTTGGTCCAATGGACGACGTGTTGTTCGCTGTAGAATTCGCAATCGTACCAGACGTAGCCGTGCATGGAGATGGCCTGGCCGTCGGACTTGACGATGACATTACATTGGCCAGAATCAAAGGAGGCGGTGCCGTCCACTTCGAGCTCAGTTTTGATGCGGTAATCACCGTCAGCGAGGGCCTGATAATTATGCGAGACTTCCTGGGGGTGGTAAAAATCCATGAAGTCACCGGGCTTGTGGCCGACGACGGTTAGGTCTTCCGCAGGGGGCGTTTCGAAAAACTCCTTGCCCCAATAGGATTGGATGGGGAGCGCGTAGGTGGTCGTGGGAACGGAGCGATCCACAATGGTTTGGGCGGCTTGGAGGAATTTTTCCAGGCGCATGGGCGAGATGGTGAGGACATCGCCGATGTCGTCAAAGCCGTAGCCGGTGTCGTCGGGGGGGAATTCGACATTTACATCGAAGTCCACGCCCATTAAATCTTTGACGGTGTTCTGGTACTCGGTGCGGTTAAGGCGGCGGATGGTGACGCGGCCGGGATCGAGATTATTGGGCTCAATGTTGAAGGCGGCGGTTTTGATCCAATTGTCGAGGGTGGCTTGTTCCTGGTCGGAGAGGCGGGGATTGCCGCCTGCGGGCATGATGCCGGAACGGGTATTTTTTAGAACCTTTAACCAAAGCTCGGGATTGTGGAGAAGTTGGTCGTCCGTGGTGGATTTATCGAGAGCGAGATTGCCCTTGTTGACGCCGTCGGCGTGGCATTCGTAGCAATGGGCTTCGAGAATGGGCTGCACCGATTTGCGGAAAAGGGCGACGGCGGGGGAAGATTTGTCGGACGAATCGGAGACGGCGGATTTGGTGGAAGGCGCGGTGGCGTCAGGGGCAGGGGCGGTTGCGGCGAGGGCCCAAGCGGAAAAGCAGCCGAGGGCCGCGAGTACGGCGAAGGTTCGCTTACTGCGCTGGTGGGGGGGCTTCATTATCAGGGGTATTTGAGAGGGGGATTCTAATTGGCCTTGGGTGCCAGCGCAACCCGGAAGCCAACAATGCTCGAGACGAACAGGCCGGAGTTGCCGCCGATGCCGCCGGGGACGGCACTGTAGCGGGCGGCGGAACGGCAAAAGCGGATGTCGCTGTAAAAGGAGCCGCCGCGGAGGATGCGGAACTGGCCTTTCACGCCGACGGGGTCCGTGGCCGGGCCGGCAGCGTAAGGCGCATATTTGTCCACGCACCATTCGTAGACGTTGCCGTGCATGTCATAGAGGCCCCAGGCGTTGGGCTTCTTTTGGCCGACGGGATGGGTGGCGCCGCCGCTGTTTTTGTCATACCAGCCGAGGTCGTCCAGAGTTCCGGCGTAGGGAGTGGTGGTGCCGGCGCGGCAGGCGAATTCCCATTGGGCTTCGGTGGGGAGCTGATAGGCGTAACCGGCGGGGAGGCGGCCAGCGGCCAGCTCTTGTTCGGTGAGTTTGGCGCAAAAGGCGGTGGCATCGTCCCACGTGAGGTATTCGACGGGCAGGTTGGGATCGGTTTTGAAGACGCTGGGATTGAAGGCGGTGACAGCTTGAAACTGGGCCTGGGTCACGGGGCATTTCCCAAGCCAGAAATCCTTGGAGATGGTCACTTCATGCTGCGGACCTTCGTCGAGCAGGCGGCCGGCTTCGGAGTCCGGGCTGCCCATAAGAAATTTACCGGGCTTGATGGGGACAAGGTCAAGAGTGGCGTTTTCGGGCAGCGAGACGGTGAAGGGCTGGCCGGGCTTGGGGGCGGCGGTGATGGCGTTGGATTTGGCGGGCGCGGCAGTCGAAACCGAGCTTGCCGCAGCTGGGGCGGCGTCAGCGGCATGGCCAATGGTCATCATGAAGCGCGACAGCGAGAGGCCGGCTACCCAGAACGCGAAAATGGGGGCAAATTTACCTTTCATGGAGGAGATAACTAAAAAGTGCTTTGGTGCTTGGTGTTTTAGTGCTTAGTGCTTGCAAGCTTGGCGAGCACGCAGTGTTTGGTCGAGGGAAAGAGGGGCTGAAAATGAAGAAATTAGAATGCAGAATTCCAACGTCGAACTCCGACCGAGGTGATTGAGGCACTGAGGGGGCTGAGTCGACTGAAGCGACTGACCGACTAAGCACTAAAACACTAAGCACTAAAACACTTCAACGTGAATTTTCGTGATGATGCCGGGGTTTTCGGCCCAAGCCGCAAGGGCGGCGCCGCAATCAGCGAAGGGGACGGTGCGGGTGATGGTTTCTTCCACCGGGTACCGGCCGCTTTCGAGCATGGCGACAACCGCGCGGAAATCTTCCGTGGTGGAATTACGCGAGCCGAGGATGTCAATTTCCTTGAGAATAAAATACTTGGTTTCGTAGGCGATGGGCGCTTTCGCGTAGCCGATGTAGACCACGCGGCCGGCGTAGCAGACCTGTTCAATGGCGGCCAGGAACGTGGCGGGCGCGCCGACAGCTTCAATACAGACGCCAGCGCCATCGCCATTGGTGAGGGCCTGGACGCGTTCGGTCAAGTTTTCGGTTTTGGAATTGATGACGTGGGTTGCGCCGGCTTTCTTCGCGAGCGCGAGTTTGGAATCCTCCAGGTCCACCGCGATGACGGTGGCGCCGCGATGAAGGCCGGCGGCGGCGATGGCGCCAAGGCCGATCATGCCGCAGCCGAAAACGAGCACGGTGTCGGCTTTGGTGACCCGCCCGCGCGCCGCCGCGTGGAAACCGACCGCGAGCGGCTCAACGAGGGCGAGTTCGCGCAGGCCGAGTTTGGCGGTGACGACTTTCTGCCAGGGGGTGACGATGTAATCGGTGAAGGCGCCATCGTGCTGGACGCCCAGGGTGAGATTGGTGCGGCAGGCGTTGGGCCGACCGGCGCGGCAGGCCGTGCAATGGCCGCACGGAGTGTAAGGCATCACGGTGACTTCCTGGCCGATCTTCAATCCGGCGGGCACGCCGGGCGTCACGGCCTCAATGGTGGCGGCGATTTCATGGCCGGGCACGCGGGGATAGGCAATGAGCGGATTCAGGCCGCGGAAGGTGCTCAAATCCGTCCCGCAAAAACCAAGGCGGCGAATGCGCAGCAGGACTTCGCCGTCTTTCGGCGTGGGCCGGGATTTTTCGCCAAAGGAGAATTTGCCGGGAGCATCAATGACGAGAGTTTTCATGTAAAGTGCCTAGATGTTTTCTTTGCGGCCGGAGGGCCAGGTGAGGTTGTGGACCGGAGCGAGAATTTTTTGAACGTCAGCCAGTAGTTTTTCATCCAATTCTTCGGCGATGTCGTCCAGATTCTTGCGGACGCGCTTGGGGTCGGCAGTGCCCACGATGTTGGTGTGAATGTCCGGATTGGCCAGCGAGAATTGGAGCGCGAGTTTGCCGATGTCCGTGCCGCGCGCGCGGCAGAATGCCGCCGCCTCGATGCATTTGGCGCGGAGGGCGGGCGGGGCCGGGTGCCAGGCCGGCGGGCCCTCGTCGCTCAGCAGGCGCATGGCCAACGGTGCGGAATTGAAAATGGCCACACCTTTCTGTTTCAAATACGGCAACAGGTCGGCCAGTGCGGTGTCGTTCAGGCAATAATGGCAATACGACTGAATTTGGTCCACCTGCACGCGGTCCAGAACCTGGCGAAAGAGGCAGACGGGGAGGCAGGAGATGCCGACGAAACGCGTCTTGCCGGCGGCTTTGAGTCTTTGCAGCGCGGGGATGGTCTCGGTGATGATTTGCTCGAGGTTACCGAACTCCATGTCGTGCACTTGGATGAAATCCACATAATCAACGCCCAGCCGCGTGAGGCTTTCCTCAATGCTGGCGGTCACTCTTTTCGCGGAAAAATCAAAATCCTTTTCGTCGGGGCCGTAGCGGGCGACTTTCGTGGCGAGCAGATATTTGCCCCGCGGGATGCCCACGAGGGCCTTGCCCAGCACCGTTTCGGCGGTGGTGGCTCCGTAGTACGGCGCGGTGTCAATCAGGTTGATGCCGTGATCGAGGGCGGTGTGGACGGCGCGGATGCCTTCGCCCTCGTCTATCTTGCGAAAAGCGGAGCCGAGAGAGGAGCCGCCAAAGGCGAGTGCGGAGACCTTGAGGCCGGTGGCGCCGAGGGTGCGGTACTGCATGGTTGGATTTTAGGGGGCGGGTTTCAGCTTCACCAAGACGACGCCGTGTGACGGCACCGTGGTGGTGAAGGATTGATCAAACACGCCGATATCTTTCTGCCGCCACAAGTCGCGCACCAAACGCCTGCCGTCAAGCCCCAAGTCCGACCATTGCACTGAAACTGTCTCATCTTTCAGGCCCACATTGAACAAGCCGACGGCCAGGGTGCCGTCCTCCAAAGGCTTGGCAAACACCAGACCGTTGCCGCCGGGATTATTGACGGGAAGGCCATTGGCCAGGGGATGAAAATTGGGATGGGCCTCGAGGGCTTGTTTGGCATCGGGGTCGGCCTCGGAAAGGATGCGGCGCAAGGCATCACTGACGGCGAGCTGCTCTTTGTCGGAGACCGCCGGGGGCGGCTGCGGCGGGCCGCCGCGGCGGCCATTGGCGGGAGGCGGTTGGAAGACGGGTCCGGAAACCTGCACGGCCTGTTTGCCCAAGGCGTCCTGGTCAAGGGCGAGCACTTCGTCATTGGTGAGGAGGCTGAGCGTGAAATCGTTCAGTCGGTCCATGTCGCAACCGATGAGCAGTGGCGCAGAGAGCAGGCACCACAGGCTGATGTGCGTGTATTGTTCGTCGGCGCTAAGATGGGTCGAGTGGATGGGGCCACCGACGCTGACATAGCCGACGACGAGCATGTCGGGGTCGTTCCAATGGCCGGGGCTGGCGAAAGGCGCCCAGCGGTCTTGGGCGAATCCGATTTCGGCCATGCCGTGGTGGTAGTCCGGCGTGAGGCCCCACATATCGTTGATATCACCGGTGGTGCGCCAGGCGTTGGCGAGAGTTTTCCAGTCGGTGGCGCTGCCGCGTTGCGGGTCATTGAACGGGGCGGTGTTGGAGAGGCTGAGCACAATATCGCGGCCGCTGGCGCGCAGGGCGTCGGCCATTTCTTTGGTATTTTTCTGGTCGATGTTCCAGTCGTATTTCAGGTAGTCGAAGCCCCAGGTCGTCCATTGCTTCACGTCCGCGGCCACAAAATGAACGTCACCGATTCTGTGGTAGGCATTACCGACGCCCTGCACCGCCTTGTTCCACGTGCCATCGGCATCTTCGCCTGAGCCGCCGGGGAAGCCGGCATAGGAGGTTATCCACGGCGTGGAATAAATTCCGGCCTTGAGGCCCATTTGGTGAATCTGCATGCAGAGCTGGCGCATGTCGGGGAATTTGTCATTTGCTTGCAACGCGCGGTCGAGGCCGGTTCGGGCACCCTGCCAGGTGTCGTCAATATTCACATAAGTCCAACCGTGGTTGATCAGGCCCGACGAGACAATCATACGAGCCGAACGCAGCACTTTATCCTGATCCACGTTGCCTGCCCAGGAGTTCCAACTGTTCCAACCCATGGGAGGGGTGAGGGCGATTTGGTCACCAATGACAATTCTGAAATCGCGCGTGCCGGTGCCAAGGGCGTTCACGGCGGTCAATTGCACCTGGTAAGTTCCGGGGGTGGCGGAGCGGCCGCGAATGAGGCCGGTGTTCGGATCGAGGCGCAGGCCGGCGGGGAGGCCGGTGGCGGCAAAGGTCATCGGCCGGTCGCCGGTGGCGGGAATCAGGTAGAGAAACGGATTGCCGGGGCGCTCGCCGTAGATACCTGGGCCATTGATGCGGGGGGTGTGCGGCGGCTTCGGGGTGAGAACGTAATCGCTGTAATCTGGGGTCGGGGGAGCCGGGGCGGCCGCGGCAAAAGCGGTTTGCGCAATGACCGCGGACAAGTACAACAGCGCGAAACGAAATGGGGCGGGCTTCATGGGGGTTGGGCCGCGGGGGTCTTACCCGGCCAATTACGTCACATTTCGGTAATAAAACAAGCGCGGAATGGAGGGTCTAAAAATGAGTTTCGAGTTTCGAGTTTCGAGTTTTGGGTTTAGGGTTTCGGACGATTCGCTCTTCGAATGGTTGCCAACTTGCACCCCGCCACCTGCCGCCTGCAAAGCGAAACTCTAATCTCGAAACCCGAAACCAACCAATTCCAACCGTGACACGTTTCCTGCTTGGCGGCACGCTGCCGTATCCCTTTACTGCCTGCACATGAACGTCACGATTCTGGGCGCGGGCGCATGGGGCACCTCACTGGCCTTGCATTGCGTGCGCGCGGGCCAGGTGGTCACGCTGGTGCCGCGGCGGTTGGAGCAGGCGTTGCAGTTGGCGGCGGAGCGGGAGAACCGGGAATATCTGCCAGGGTACAAGTTGCCGCCGAGTTTGCAAATTGGCCTCGAAATCCGCCCGACTTTGATGGAGGCGGATGTCGTTTTGCTCGCGTGTCCCATGCGCGGGCTGCGTGCGCTTGCCCAAACGGTGCAGGCGCAAATGGACGCCGCGTGGGCCAAGCCCATCTTCATCACCTTGTGCAAGGGTATGGAAATGGATACCTTTAAGCTGCCCTGCGCGGTGGTGGCCGAGGTGATTCCCGGGGCGGAAACGGGAGTGCTCTCGGGGCCTTCGCATGCGGCGGAAGTGGCGGCGGCGCAGCCGACGGCAGTGGTGTTCGCCACGCAGACTGGCGAGGAGCGCGCGCGGGCGGTGCAAAGGGCGTTGAGCGGGCCGACGTTGCGGGTATATCGCTCGCGTGATGTAATTGGGGTGGAAGCCGCGGCGGCGTTGAAAAACATTTACGCCATCGGCGCGGGGTTGTGCGACGGGTTGAAGTTGGGTGACAATGCCAAGGCGGCGTATTTGACGCGGGCGCTGCATGAAATGACCCGACTCGGCGTGCACTTGGGGGGGCAGACGGCGACCTTTTACGGCCTAGGCGGTTTTGGCGATTTCGTGGCCACTTGCAACGGTCAGTGGAGTCGCAACCGCACCTTTGGCGAAGACATAGCGCGCGGGCAGTCGCCGGAAGCATTGCTGAAAGGGCGCCATACGGTGGTCGAAGGCTATGGCGCGACGGCGGCATTCACGGCGCTATGCCAGTGTCAGAAAATTGACGCGCCGATTCTGGCGGAAGTGAATGCGCTTTTGTATGAAGGCCGCGACCCGCGGGTGGCCATCCAGCGACTGATGGGGCGGGAGTTAAAAAAGGAAGACTGAAAGAAAGGAAATCCTTTGCTGGAAATAATCTGGATGGTGCATGGGTGACCCGGATAACTGCCGCTCCCGGCCTGCTCAATTGCCAATTCCGAGACCTGTGCTAAACATCGTCATGGGCTCCACAATTTTAGTTTCCGCTCCCGCTTTGACCTCCACTGGCAGATGGGTGATGCTCTGTTTGTTGGTCTTGGTGGCCAAGTTGGCCGACACCACGTACGTACCGGGTACAAGATCCTTGATGATGTAATTGCCATTCGCGTCTGTGACCGTGGCCAGAACTCCACCCGGAAAACGCAACTTGTTGCCATAAACAGACGCGTTGGCTTCGGTGAAGGAACTTGGGGAGCCGCCCAGCTCGCCAAATAAATGGATAGATATTGCGGCGTACGCCGCCGGTTGCCCGCGCGGGTTCAACACTTTCCCGGAAATTGAACCGCCTTGGTCAGTAGGAGAGTGGCTGGCCGGAGATGGTGGTTGGGTTTCCCCTGTATAGCGAGGGTTGCTGCGCCGCTCATTATCCAGTCCCCATTTCACAATTACCGCGTCCGCCGTGTCCACCCCGCGCAGGATTTTGTCCCGATATCCACCCAGATCATTCATCACAGAATAGTTCGCGGTGGAATTGCCGATGAGGAAGGGCTGCTCACTTTTCATCAGCATGTCGTCGGCAGACTGCACGAGCGAGGCGGGCGGATCCGAACGCTTGGGCCCCAAACCAACACCATTTTTTAGGGTCAATTCCGGCCAAGCCACGCGTGTTGACGGCTGGATGAGAGTGTCGCTTTCCGGGTGCGCCTTAACGTAATCAAGGCCCTTAGCCACGCCATCCAGGGCATACTTCACATCGGCAATCGGCCCGTCGAGATACTTGTAATTTGGGTTGGTGCCGGCCTTCTGCAAGCCATCCAAGGCAGATTCCAAGACCGCTTTCATCGCCAGCAAGCGTTTGGTTGAAGTGTCAAACGCCGAGAGCGCCATGGCCGGCCTTGGGCCTGGCCCGGGCGCCTCGGCGGGAGCCGAAGCGACCGGCGGCGAAGCGGGTAATTCCGCTGCCGACACAAGCATCCGGGGCGCGACTACCAAAATAATGGCCGTGAGGATGCTGAAGACTGTCGAGCGGGTGGTTGTCATGTTGCGGAAGTGAATTGAGATTTTGGCGTATGCGAAAATTGATGGAGTAGTGACAGCACCCTTTTAAAAAACACCTTATCCGCGATAAAGTTGCCGGGGATCATAGGGCACGTTTATTTACCCGATAATCGGAGGGTTTGGAGACTGCGGCAATCCCATTCGAGGATAAGGACATTTTCAGGATTGCCGGAGTTTGCGCTGGTGTTTAAGCCCAAAGGCGTCACCATGTCCGTGAAATATGCCCACGCCACTAGGTGGCCAGTTTTGCCATCGGCGCGGGGTTGTGCGACGGGTTGAAATTGGGAAACAATGCCAAGGCGGCATATCTGATGCGGGCGTTACATGAGATGACGCTACTCGGCGTGCGCCTCGGCGGCCAAACGGCGACGTTTTACGGACTGGGCGGATTTGGCGATTTTGTCGCCACATGTAATGGCCAGTGGAGCCGCAACCGTACCTTTGGCGAGGACATTGCGCGCGGGCAAACGCCGAAAGAATTGCTGCGCGGGCGGCACACGGTGGTTGAAGGCTGTGGCGCCGCAGCGGCGTTTACGGCGCCGTGCCAGCGGGAAAAGATTGACGCGCCGATTTTGGCGGAAGTGAAGGCGCTGTTGAATGAGGGGCGCGACCCGCGGCAGGCCATTCTGCGGCTGATGGGGCGGGAACTGAAGGAGGAGGGTTAGGTCGTGATTTGAAACGCGGCTTGGAATCTGGTTTCGGGAACTGGCGTGTGGGCGAAGTGGGTGGACGAGGGGAAGACCTCCTCCGCCCTTACAGGGCGGCAGTGACTTTTTTGATCATGGACCCCGGGTTGCGCCGCGCAACCCGGGGTTGAGCTCCATCGCCCCTTTGGGGCGAGGAATGGGTCATGGGTAGCTGCTGGGTAGTGTCCCAATTTGAGCATTCACACTCTATTCTCATAAAGCATTTACTCCAAAGCCTCCAGACTTGAGTCGTAATATCTCAATATATATGGCCCGAATGGCGCTAAGTTAGGCACAGCCGGGGCGTCGGACCTAACGGCGAATAAAAGAGATAATGTCGTAATTTGTCGCTTGCTATCGGAGTAAGTAGTGTGCTAGATAAACGGA
>Ga0265320_10003019_pt1 | contig 11464 bp, 9 predicted proteins | sample 4827metaG_FD_202087 | JGI IMG/M metagenome (GOLD analysis project Ga0265320, IMG submission 202087) | Rhizosphere microbial communities from Carex aquatilis grown in University of Washington, Seatle, WA, United States - 4-8-27 metaG | ecosystem: Host-associated > Plants > Roots > Rhizosphere >...
GCTGTTCAGCCTGCGGCACCGGCGAGGCTGCGGCTGCTGCGAGGACTGCTGCATCGAAGGATGCTGCGACTGCTGTGGCGAAGGATGCTGCGACGCCTGCTGCAGCGGCTGCGACTGCAGCTGTTAGTGCACCTGTCCGTAAGCTCGCCGGGGTTGTCCCGGCGTGCTTGCGGACTCCTCGCGTTGCCGCGAGCGACTCCCCGTACTCCCGCGGGCTCGAGTCCCCTTCGCCCGGGCCGAGGGTGGCGGCGGCGGCACGGATGCGGGCGGACAGCGCCCGCTTGCCTGAGTCGTCGAGCCAGGAGGCCTCGACGCCGTCCAGGGCCAGCTGGACCATCTGGTCGAAGTCCCAGTGCCACGCCGCCGCGCAGCTGGCGTACTCGCGGGCCAGGTCGGTGTCGATGAGGGCCGGGTCGTCGGTGTTGATGGTGACCAGGACGCCCGCGTCGCGCAGCGCGGGCAGCGGGTGGCGGGCGACGGAACTGCATGCCCGGGCGACCACCACGTTCGAGGTCGGGCACATGGTCAGCGGGATGCGGCGGTCGGCGAAGAACCGGACCAGGTCCGGGTCCTCGATCAGGGTCACGCCGTGGTCGATGCGCTCGGCGCCCAGGCCTACGGCCGCCACGCCGATCGTGGCGGCCGGGGAGCTCTGCCCTTGATGCCCGCACCGGCGCAGGCCCGCCGCCGCGGCCTCCCGGTAGGCCGGGGCGAACGACAGGGGGTTCACGTTGGCCTCGGCGCCGTCCATGCCGATGCCGATGACCCGGTCGGTGCCTGGCGCGCCCGCCCGCCGCAGCCCGATCAGCTCGGTGACCAGCTGCAGGCCGGCCTCGCCGCCGTAGCCGCGGTCCATGTTCACGATCAGCCGGGTCTGGCCGCCGGCCTCCGCGTCGCCGGCCGCGAGGCCGGCGCCCAGCCCCTCGAGCACTGACTGCAGGGTCTGGCCGGCGGCCAGGTGCCTGGCCGGGCTGACGAACACCTCCGCGTACACCCGCCCCGCCGCCGCGCCGTCAAGCACCGACTCGTACCCGAGGCGCGCCCAGTCGTCCTGGTCTTCCAGTACCGACTGGACCAGCCAGAAGACGGTGAGGAACTCATCGAGCGAGCCGTAGCGGTACTGGTCGCGGATGTCGCCGTCCGGCAGCGCAACCCCGTGTTTCCCGGCCAGCTCCATGACGGTGCCCGGCCGGATGGCGCCCTCCAGGTGGCAGTGCAGCTCCACCTTGGGCAGCGCGCGCAACGCGTCGGCGGACGGGAGAGCAGCCGGGTCGGTCACGCCAGTCATGGTAGCGGGACGGGACCACCGAACGGCGGTTCGCCAGGGCTGTCGACCTGGCGGACCGCCGCTGCGGGCCTGCGGCCAGCTCAGCCCCCGATCTGCTCCACCGGCACATCGACGTAGTTGTAGTCGTTGCCGAACAGCGCCGCGTAGACCCCGGCGCCCTTGCCCTCAAGGAAGACACCGTAGTGGTTGTCGTGGATGTTGTTGTCGCTGATCCGCACCCGGATCGGGCTCGCCGTACCGACCAGGACGCCGGTCGTCCGGACGTCTGGCACCGCCACGTTCTTCGACCAGGACGAGGCGGACAGCCCGATCGGGTCGGCGAGGATGCCGTTGACCCCGATGTCGTTGCTGGTGATCCAGTTGCCGTTCAGGTTCTCGCCGGGCAGGTGCGCGTGGATGGTCACGCCGGCCAGGCCGTTTCCGTGGATGGTGTTGCCGGTCACCAGGTTGTCGGCCACCGTCTCGCCGGCCACCGAGGTGGTGATGACCACCCCGCCGCCGCTGTTGCTCGGCGCCGTGCCGTTGTCGGTCAGCAGGTTGTGCCCGATCAGGTTGTCGATGATGCCGGCGGTGCAGTGCCCGGCCAGGATCACGCCGCCACCACCGGCATTGTGGCTGGCCACGTTGTAGGAGACGTCGTTGTGGTAGGTGCGGCCAAGGTCGTCGGCGACCAGGAAGCCGCCGCCGGCGTTGTACTCGGAGAGGTTGTTAGTGACGTTGGACCAGGACGAGCCGTTGAGGTCCACCCCGACGTAGGCATTGTGCACCAGGACGTTGTTGGTCAGCGTGACGTACGAGCTCCGCGCGACGAGGATGCCGTCGAACCCGGCGTACTCGACCTTGAAGCCGCTGACCCGGACGTCGCGGGTGCCGACCACGCCGATGCCGATGCTGCCCGGCAGCTCGCCGCCCACGTTCAGCCGTCGCTGCCCCGCGGCGTCGATCACCGCTCCGGGCCGGCCGATCAGGGTCAGCGGCTTGCTGATGACGACCTGGTCGCGGTAGATGCCGTCGCAGACCACCACCGTGTCGCCGGCACTGGCCGCCGCGACCGCCGCGCTGATGCTGGAGTGCGCGGCGGTGGTGCACGAGTAGTCGCTGTCACCCGGCTGGCCCCACGGCGCTACGTAATAGGTGTCGCCGTCATCGGCATGCCCGGTGGCCGCGGCGTGCGCGGTGGCCGCGCCGGCCCCCAGGAGGCCGACCGCAAGGGCCGGCGCTATTGCCATCGTGATCTTGATCTTGCGCATTTGTTACCTTTCTGGAGTATTCCGTACGGGCGGTCACGCCAGGAATGAAACGCAAGTAATGCTCCAGGCCAGGTAAATCAACTCCCCCTGACTCCCCCCTTGGCGGAATCCTAGGGGAAATCCTGAATTCCTGACTGAGAAACGGCCAACATCCGTGACGAGCCTGAACACCGCGTCACACGCGGGCCATCACGAAATCTGCGCGAACGCCTGGCATCGGCCGTAATTTCTGGATAAGCGACGCGGTAATTGCGCCATAGAAGCGTTACCGTCTTATCAGGGACAGAGTTATACTGTTTTATGGCAGGACAAATTACCTTTGCGGGCGGGAAGCTGCGCGAGCACGCGGCGGCGGCCGCTCGCGTCCACGGGTGTCTGAAGGAGACGGTTACTTGATCACGATCGGCAAGCTCGGCCCGGGTGACCGGGCGGCGTGGGAGCAGCTGTTCCGCGGGTACACCGCGTTCTACCAGGAGGAGCACCCGCAGTCGATGTACGACAGGGCGTGGGACGAGTTCCAGGCGGGGACGCGGATGCACGCGCTCGGCGCGTGGCTCGACGGGTCGCTCGTCGGCATCGTGCACTTCTTCCCGCACCCGCGGACCACCGGGAGCGACCTGTGCTACCTGGAGGACCTGTTCACCGCGCCCGGGGCGCGCGGGCACGGCGTCGGGCGTGCGCTGATCAGCGCGGTGGCGGACTGGTCCGCCGAGCGGGGCCTTGGCCGGGTGTACTGGCAGACGCACCAGTCCAACACGACCGCCCGGGCGCTGTACGACAAGGTGGCCGTCAACGAGGGCTTCATCGTGTACGCCGTGGACCTGGCCGGCTGAGGCGGCCGCCGCCCGGCGCGCGCCCCGCGCTCTTGTCGCGCCGGGCGCCGCCGGACGAGGGCCTGGCGCAGCTCGGCCGGGCCGGCGTAGCCGGACGGTGGCCGGTCAGTCGAACGCGGGCCTGCGGTCGCGGGACCGCTTCAGCTCGAAGAACCCGTCCGCCTTGGACACAAGCACCAGGCCGTCCCACAGCTCGCCGGCCGCCTCGCCCTTGGGCGCGGGCGTAATGACCGGCCCGAACAGCGCCTTGCCGCGGATCCTGATCACCGGGGTCCCGACGTCGAGCCCCACCTCGTCGAACGCCTCGTGATGTGACTTCTTGATCGCCGCGTCGAACTCATCGGTCTCCGCGGCGTCCGCCAGCCACGCCGGCAGCCCGGCCTCCTGCAGCGCCTCCGGGATGATCGCCGGGTCCTCGCGCCGTCCCTGGTTGTGCAGCCGGGTGCCGATCGCGGTGTACAGCGGGCCGAGCACGCCGGGCCCGGCGTCGGCGGCGGCCGCCGCACAGACCCGCACCGGCCCCCACGCGCGGCTCATCCGCTCCACGTACTCCTCGCTCAGGCCCTTGCCCTCGTGCTGCACCAGGTTCAGGTAGGCGAGCGACATGATCCGCCAGTCGGTCTTGACCGGCCTGACCTGTTCCACCTCGAGCATCCAGCGCGAGGTGATCCATGCCCACGGGCACAGCGGGTCGAACCAGAACTGGACCTCTTCGAGCTCGGCTGAGTCTGCCGTCATGTTTCCCTCCGGACAGGTAGGAAAGTCCTCTCGGTCCGAACCTACGCGCGGCCCCGCCGCGACGCCACCTCAGGCTCGGGCGGGTCCGGAGTTGGCGATCCTGATGTACCAGGAGAGATATCGGGCCGTCAATGGCGGCTGTGCCGGCCCGCGACCGCGTGCAAAGCTTGGGCATGCGTACCTACGGGTTGCGGTTCGACGTGAACTGCTCGATCCTGTTCACCGAGCTGCCGGCTGAGCGGCGGCCCGCCGCGGCGAAGGCGGCCGGGTTCGGCGGGGTGGAGTTCTGGTGGCCGTGGGCGGCGGTGGCGCCCTCGGACGCGGCGGCGGAGGCGTTCATATCGTCGGTGAACGATGCCGGGGTTGAGCTGGTTTCGCTTAATTTCCACACCGGGGACATGGCGGCCGGGGAACGCGGAATCGTGTCGCATCCCGCCCGGACGGCGGAATTCAGGGAGAATGTTGCCGCAGCCGTGGAGATCGCGGGTCGGACGCGGTGCACGCGGCTGAACGCGCCGTACGGGCTGCGGGTGCCGGGGGTCGATATCGCGGAGCAGGACGCCGTCGCGGTCGAGAACCTGGCGTTCGCGGCCGGGGCGGCGGGCAGGGCCGGGGCGTCGGTGCTCGTCGAGGCCATCAACTCGGTGGACATCCCCGGGTTCCCCGTGGACTCGAGCGGCCAGGCCCTCGCCGTGATCGAGAAGGTAGGCGCGCCGAACATCGGGTTCCTCGCGGACCTGTACCACCTGGCGAAGATGGGGGAAGACGTGGCTGACGTGCTCAGCAGGTACCAGGAGTCGCTTTTGCACGTGCAGGTCGCCGACCCCCCGGGGCGGGGGGCACCGGGAACCGGGACCGTTGACTTCGAGCCGCTGTTCCGGCAGCTGGCCGGCCAGGGGTACGGCGGCTGGGTGGGGCTTGAGTACCTCCCGGGGCCGTCCGGTTCCGCATCCAGCTTTGGCTGGCTATGACCACCCCGGCGCCTGCGGGAGCCCCCGACGGGGCTGACGGGACTCTGCTGATCCGCTCGCGGCGCATGGTGCTGCCAGAGGGGGTGACGGAGGCGGCCGCCCTCGTTCGGGATCAGCGGATCGTGGAAATCGGGGATTACCACCTGCGGCGGGAGGCCGGCCGCACCGTCGACCTCGGGGACCTTCCGCTGCTGCCCGGGCTGGTGGACGCGCACGTGCACGTGAACGAGCCGGGGCGGACCGAGTGGGAGGGGTTCACGACGGCGACGCGGGCGGCGCTCGCGGGCGGTATCACCACGATCTGTGACATGCCGCTGAACTCCTCCCCGGTCACCACCACGGTGGACGCGCTGCGCGCCAAGGCGGCCGCCGCCGCCGGGCAGTGCGCCGTCGACGTGGCGTTCTGGGGCGGGGCGGTGCCGGGGAACCTCGCCGACCTTCCCGGGCTGCTCGCGGCGGGCGTGGTGGGGGTCAAGTGCTTCCTCATCGACTCGGGCCTGCCCGAGTTCCCGCCACTGTCGCGGGAGGAGCTGCGCGCCGCGATGGCGGCGCTCGCCGAGTCCGGGGCGCCGATGATCGTGCACGCGGAGGACCCCTCGCAGGTGACCGTGCCCGCCGACGCGTCCTACGACGCGTTCGTCGCGTCCCGGCCGCCGGTGGCGGAGCGGCGGGCCATTGAGACGGTGATCTCGGCGGCGGCCTTCTCCGGTGCGCGGGCGCACATCGTGCACCTGGCCGCCGGCGAGTGCGCCGCGCTGATCTCCTCCGCGAAGGCGGCGGGCATCGCGCTGTCGGCCGAGACGTGCCCGCACTACCTGTTCTTCGCCGCGGAGGAGGTCCAGCCGGGGCATACCGAGTTCAAGTGCTGCCCGCCCGTCAGGTACGCGGTCAACCGGGAGGCGCTATGGCGGGCGCTCGGCGACGGGGCCATCGACGGGATCGTGTCCGACCACTCGCCGTGCCTGCCGTCGCTCAAGGGCCTGCCTGACGGCGACTTCAGGACCGCATGGGGCGGGATCTCGTCGCTGCAGCTCGGGCTGTCCGTAGTGTGGTCGGTGGCGCGGCGGCGCGGGTTCAGCCTGGCGGACGTCGCGCGGTGGATGGCCGAGTTCCCCGCGTCGCTCGCCGGGCTGCCGTCGAAGGGGCGGATCGCGGTGGGGTGCGACGCCGACCTGGTGGCGTTCGACCCCGACGTGTCGTTCGTCGTGCGGGGGGCCGAGCTGCTGCACCGGCACCCGGTGACGCCGTACGAGGGGCGGACGCTGACCGGGCGGGTTTCGCGCGCGTGGCTCGGCGGCGTGGAGGTGACGCCGGCCGGCCCGCCGCGGGGACGCCTGCTTGCCCGCGGCGGCGGGGCGCTTACCGTTTGACTCGCCTGGCCGCCCGGCGTGCTTGAATCGCTGGCATGGGCGGGCACATCGTGGTGGCACCGGACAAGTTCAAGGGAAGCCTGAGCGCGGCCGAGGTCGCCGCGCGGGTGGCGGCGGGGCTGGCGCGCGGCGGGTTCGCCGGCGAGATCGTGTCCCAGCCGGTGGCGGACGGTGGGGACGGGACCGTGGCCGCCGCGGTATCCGCGGGGTTCCGCCCCGTCGAGCTCCGGGTGCACGGGCCGGCCGGGACTCAGGTCACGGCCGCGTACGCGCTGCGCGGTGACGTGGCCGTGATCGAGGCCGCGCAGGCCTGCGGGCTGACGCTGCTGCCCAGGGACTCGCTCGCGCCGCTGACCGCCACCAGCCGCGGCGTGGGCGAGCTGATCCTCGCCGCCCGCCGGGCGGGGGCCACGCGGATCGTGCTCGGCGTGGGCGGCGTGGCCACCACGGACGGCGGCGCGGGCCTGGTCCAGGCCCTCGGCGCGCGGCTGACCGACGTGTGCGGCCGCGAGCTGCCGCCCGGTGGCGCCGCGCTCGGGCGCCTGGACTCACTTGACCTGACCGGGCTCCCTGACCTGTCGGGCGTGGAGTTCCTGCTCGCGTCGGACGTGGACAACCCGCTGCTCGGCCCGTTCGGCGCGGCCGCGGTGTACGGGCCGCAGAAGGGCGCCTCGCCGCACGACGTGCCGCTGCTCGAGGCCGGGTTGCGGCGGTGGGCGGATATCGCGGAAGCGGTGGCGGGCGGACCGGCCGGCGCGGCCGCCGTCTACGCAGCTGAAGCAGCTAGCACGGCTGGCTTGGCTGGTTCGGCGGTCACCGCTCGCTCGCCGGCCAGGGACGTCCCCGGCGCGGGCGCGGCCGGCGGGCTCGGGTTCGCCGCGGCGCTCTTCCTCGGCGCCCGGATGCGGCCAGGGATCGAGCTGCTGCTTGAGCTCGCCTCGTTCGGCTCCCTCCTGGACGGCGCACGGCTGGTGATCACGGGCGAGGGGTCGCTCGACGCGCAGACGCTGCACGGCAAGGCACCCGTCGGGGTGGCCCGCGCCGCCGCGGCGCACGACCCGGCCATCCCCGTGGTCGCCGTCGCCGGGCGCTGCACCCTGACCGCGGACGAGCTGCACGCGGCCGGGATCGCCGCTTGCTACGCGCTCGCCGACCTGGAACCCGACCTCAGCCGGTCGATCGCGCAGGCGGGCCCGCTCGTCGAGCGACTGGCCGAGCGGATCGCCGCCGACTGGCTGCGGTGAACCGCGCGGTTCGCGCTTCTTGCTGTTATCCAGGCGATGGGCGAGCTAGCCGAAGATAGTGGATAGTTCTGTACCGCGGGATGTGCAGAACTATCCGCTATCTATGGCAAGCGTCTCCCGCGGAGCAGGTGAACGACAGCAAGCCCAGGCGGGAGGGCTCGGTGTGCCGCTACGGCAACGGCGTGATGGTGGACGCGGCGACGGTTTCATTGTCGGGGGCGTAGCTGAAGACGGCGCGGAGGCGCTCGCCGGCCAGCACGCGGGGCAGCCAGAGCTTGCCGTCGTCCCACATGCGGTCCAGCGGCAGGGCCGTGACCGGGAACCACTGCGGCCGGATCTCATCGCTCTCCGCCGCCTCGCCTGACCAGTCGGCGCTGGTGAAGATGGCCACGTCCATGTCCCAGGACGGGTACGCGGGGAACCGGAAGGTCAGCTGGGCCGCCTCGGTCAGCGCGTCCTGGCTCACGCGGATGCCCGACTCCTCTTTGACCTCGCGCGCGGCGGCCGCCGCGGCGGACTCGCCGGGTTCCACGTGACCGCCCGGCGCGACGACCTTGCCCCGGCCGAACCCGGTCTTCTTGTAGCCGAGCAGCACCTCGCGCGCCCCGTCGCCACGGGTTCGCAGGAGCAGGCACAGGCAAGTGGAGGTCAGGGGCACTCGCCGATTATCGCAGAACGAAGGCCCGGGTTCCCGGCCCCGCCCGCGCCAGGGCCCGCAGCTCAGCGCGGACCCGGTGGCCGGCCCGCGGCCGCCGCCGCGTAGGCGGTCAGCGCGGCATCGACGGCGTCGGCCGGGGACGGGAGCACGGCGGCGCGGCTCGCGGCGGCCACCCGCAGCGCGGCGGCGAGCAACGGGTCGGTGAGCACCGAGCGGACGGCGGCCGCGAGCGCCGGCGCGTCCCCCGGCGGGATGACCAGCGCCGCGTCGCCGGTCAGGCCGGGGATGCCGCCGACCCGGGTCGCCACGACGGGCGTGCCCGCGCGCAGCGCCTCCTGCAGCACGAGCGGCTGCCCCTCCCACAAGCTGGGCAGCACGAACACCGCCGCGAGTCCCAGCAGCGCGGGAACGTCGTCGCGGTGCCCGGCGAAGACCGCGTCGACACCCAGCGCGGCGGCCCTGGCCGGCAGTTCCGCGCCGAGCGGCCCGTCTCCCGCGATCACCACGAGCGGCACCGGGTCCAGGTCCCCCAAGGCGGCGGCCGCCTCGAGCAGCACGCCGAACCCCTTCTGCGGCGCCAGCCGCCCGGCGCCGAGGACAACCGGCCGAGTCGCCGGGCCCCCCAGGGCAAGCGGGACGAGCTGCGCCGCGGCGGCAGCGGCGGTGCCGGGCTGAGCCGAAGGCGCTTGTGGCGCCGCGATGACGGCCCGCTCGACGCGGCGCGCGCCGACGGCGCGCATCCGGGCCTCCAGGTCGGGCGAGACGCAGAGCACCAGGTCAGCTCGCCGGGCAACCAGCCGTTCGAGCAGCCGGTAGACGCGGGCGGATGCGCCGGCAGCCGGCGGCGCGTTGTGCACCGTGACCACCGCCGCGGGCCGCCGCCGGCCGCGGACGAGGGTGAGCGCGAGGAGGCTGAGCGCGCCGGCCCGCAGACCGTGCGCGTGCACGGCATCGGCGCGCGCCGCCAGCAGCCTGCGCAGCCGCAGGACGCTGGCGAGGTCGCCGGGCCGCGGGCGGTCACCGATCTCGACGGCGGCGAACGACACCCCGGGTACGGCGGAGAACGCCAGCCGCGCGCCGGCCGAAGCGGGCCCGGCCGCCGTCACCGCGACGCCCCGGCCCGCCAGGCCGTCCGCGAGCATCCGGACATGGGTGCCGGTCCCGCCGGCCGTCGTTCCGAGGACGAGCACGACCCGCCGCGGGGGCTCGCGCCCGGTCCCGCTCACTGCGTCACGTCCCCCGCGTCACGCCCAGCGGCGGGGGCGCGCAGGCGGGACAGGGCGGCGCGCAGGTCGCCGCCGTCGAGGGCGAGCACCACCGCGCCGAAGACGCCGGCGACCACCACCGTGGCGAGCAGCGACACCGCGACGTTGAACAGAAGACCCTCGGCATGGCCTGGCTCCGCCCCGGACACGGCCGCCGCGACCGCGGCCCCGGCCGCCGCGGCGGCCGCGCAGCCCGCCAGCCCGGCGAGGAACGCCCGCGGCACCCCGTGCAACGCGGCCGGCCCGCGCTCACGGCGGACCAGGGCAAGCAGCGCGATCCCCGACACGGTCAGGCCGAACGTGGTGCCGAGCCCGAGCACGGGGACCACCTGGTCCGGTGCCGCGAACGGCACGATCGCCGCGTCCGCGACCATGACGAGCAGCCAGCCGCCGGCGAGCGCCAGCGCCGGGGCGCGGTTGCGCCGTTGCGCGTACAGCACGCGGGACAGGTTGGCCGACAGCCCGTAACCGATGAGCGCGGGCGCGAAGGCGGCGAGCGCCAAGGCGAGCACCGCCGTGGCCGCCGGGGGCCGTGACTCGAAGACGCGGGCGATCGGCTCGCGGGCGCCGAGGAGGACCGCGGCGCCGAGCCAGGAGGCGAGCATGACCGCCCTGGTGGACGCGGCCGCGGTCAGGTCGAACCCGCGCCCGGCGCGCTCACCGCCGCCCTCACCCCCGGTATCGTGCCTGGACAGCTCGGGGAAGGCGCTTGTCGCGATCGGTATCGCGAGCACCGCGTAGGGCACCATGAACACGGCCCAGGCGAACCCGTAAACGACAAGCGCGCCGCTGCCGCCGTAACGGTTGGCGAGCACGATCACCACGGCGACGGACGCATCCTGCGCGACAAGTGCCGTCACGCCGGCCAGGGCGAGCCGCCTTACCCGCGGGCCAACCCCCGTGGGGAACCGCAGCGTCGGCCGCGAGCCGAGCCCGAGCCGCCAGGCCGGGATCACCGCGGTCGCCACGAGGGCGAGCACGCCGAGCGTGGTGCCCCCTGACAGCAGGTACTCCGCGGTCGGCGGCAGCTCAGCGAGCTTGTTGACGTACGCGCCGCCGACCGCGCCGAAGGCAGCGTACGCGCCGATCACCACCAGCGACGACAGCAGCGGCGCCAGGGCAGGCGCGCCGAATCGCCGGTGCGACTGCAAGATCCCGTAAAGCACCACGGCCAGCCCGTAGAGCAGCACCTGCGGGGCGAAGACGATCAGCATCCGGGCGCCGACCCCAAGGAGGGGACCGCGCGGGCAGCCGGCGGACCCGGAAAGCAGCGCGGAGACGATCGGGTGCGCGGCGAGCGCGAGCGCGGCGCTGACCGGGACAAGCAGCAGCACCGTCCAGGTGAGCAGCGCTGACGCGATCTGCCTGGCCGTGTCGGTGTCCCCGGCTCGCGTTTCCCCGGCCGCCTCGCCGAGCTCCGCCTCGGCGAGCCCCGGCCTGGTGAGCCCCGGCCTGGTGAGCACCGGCCCCGCGAGCACCGGCACCACGACCGACGAGAGCGCGCCGCCGAGCACGATGTCGTAGATGATGTTCGGCACCATGTTGGCGGTCGTGTAGGCGGTCCCGAGGCAGGTGGTGCCGACGGTGTGGGCGAACACCACCTGCCTGCCGAACCCGACGAGCCGGGCGACCACGGTGATCACGCCGATCATCACCGCGGCCTGGCCGATGCCCTGCCCCCGTCTGCTGGGCCCTCGCCTGCCCTGCCCTCGCCGCCGAGCAGGACCGCGCTCGGCCAAGTCCCGGATCACGGCTCCTGTCGTGCCACGGTCTTATGAAGAGCGGAAAGCCATGCTCCAGAACGAGTGCGGCTTTCCCCGTCACCGCCGCGCCGGTGCCTTCCCGGC
>Ga0265320_10003024_pt1 | contig 11448 bp, 11 predicted proteins | sample 4827metaG_FD_202087 | JGI IMG/M metagenome (GOLD analysis project Ga0265320, IMG submission 202087) | Rhizosphere microbial communities from Carex aquatilis grown in University of Washington, Seatle, WA, United States - 4-8-27 metaG | ecosystem: Host-associated > Plants > Roots > Rhizosphere >...
CGTGCGGCTCGCGAGATCGACGATCAGATCGCCGAAGCGCAGCGCGCTGTGCGAGCTGACCGCCGGCGCCGCGGCTTCGGGGCCGCTCGCGCTGCTGCTGTCCGCAGGGCTCTCGGCGCGGCGCTCCGGTGTCCCCGCGCGTCCGCTCAGCCGCGCGCGCCGCAGCACCGCGTCGACGCGCGCGAGCAGCTCGGCGAGCGCGAAGGGCTTGGTCACGTAGTCGTCCGCGCCCAGGCGCAGCGCCGCGACCTTCTCGAACTCGTCCTGGCGCGCCGACAGCACGATCACCGGCACGTGGTCCTGCGCCTCGCGCAGGCGTTCCAGCACCCAGATGCCGCTCTGCTTGGGGAGCGAGATGTCGAGCAGCACCAGGTCCGGCCGCCCGGCGACGATCCGTTCGTGCGCGGCTTCGCCGTCTGCGATCACCTCCGGCCGGTAGCCGAGCAGCTTGAGGTTGAGCGCGAGGCCCTCGGCGATCGCCGGATCGTCCTCGACGACGATCACGAACGCCCGGCTGCCCGACTCGTTCGTCCCGGCGCCTGCGCCCGTGCCCGTGCCCGCCGCGGTCACGTCGCCACCTCGCGCAGGCGGGGTAGGGTGATGCGGAAGCGGGCGCCGTGGTCGCCGCCCGAGCGCACGTCGACCTTGCCGTGGTGGGCTTTGACGATCGCGCGCACGATCGCCAGGCCGAGGCCCGTCCCCTGGCTGCCGCTCTTCAGCGCCGCGGTCCCGCGCCGAAACTTCTCGAAGATCGCCTCCTGCTCGGAGCGCGGCACACCGGCGCCGTTGTCGGTGACAGCGATGATCACGTGGTCGATGTCGGAGGTGGCGTCGATCGAGATGAGCTTCTGCTGAGCGTGGGTGTACTTCCAGGCGTTGTTGAGCAGGTTGCCCACCGCCTGCGCCAGCGCGCCCCGATCTCCCGACACCGTCAGCCCGGCCTCGATCTGCACGTTCAGCGTCACGTCGCTGCCGAAGCGCACGGTCTCGAACGCCGCCAGCGCGTCGTTGACGATGTCGGCGACCGCGACGGTGCGCCGCTCGAACACGGCGTGGCGCGACTCGATCTTCGACAGCTCGATGAGCTTGCCGACCATGCCGTCGAGGCGCGTCAGCTCTTGATTGATCACGGTCAGGCAGCGCTGCCGTTCGACCGGGTCCTGCACGCGCTCTTCGCGGAGCGTGTCGATGAACAAGCGAATCGACGTCAGCGGCGTGCGCAGCTCGTGCGACACCGCCGACAGGAACTCGTTCTGCACGCCGGCCAGCGCGGCCCCGCGCGTCACGAAGATCGTCCCCACGGTGTATCCCGTCAGCGCGGTCGCGCAGAACGCCAGCACCAGGATGCCGCCGACCAGCGACGCCGACTTCGAGCCGCCGGTCGCCACCAGGACGATGCCGATCGCCGTCATGAGCACCGTCGGCAGCAGCGCCGTCAGGACGAAGATCAGGCGCGCGCGGTGCAGTAAGCGGGTCGTGGGCGCGCGGGCATTCACCCCTTCATTCTGACAGAGGCCGTGGCGCTAGGGGGCCCGCAAGCGCCTCGGCGGGTGGGCGGCGCAGGTCCCAGATCAGGCCGCAGAGCGCCATGAGGCGCAGCAGGTAATAGGTCACGTCGATCTCCCACCAGCGAAAGCCCTGATTGGCCGAGCTTTGATAGTGGTGGTGGTTGTTGTGCCAGCCCTCGCCGGTGGTGATGATCGCCAGCGCCCAGTTGTTGCGTGAGTCGTCGCTGGTGGCGTAGCGGCGGCCGCCGAACATGTGCGACAGCGAGTTGATCGAGAACGAGCCGTGCCAGAGCATGACGGTCGAGACGAAGAAGCCCCAGACCAGACCATAAGAGCCGCCGACGAGGTAGAAGGCGAGCGCCAGCGCGACCGCCGGCAGCAGGCAGATGGCACTGCGGTTGAGGAAGCGCAGCTCCGGATAGCGCGCGAGATCACCGACACGCGATTCGTCTGTCTGGTTCCAGTGCGGGCTCAGGATCCACCCGAGGTGCGAGTACCAGAAGCCGCGCAGCCGCGCCGAGTGCACGTCGGGATCGAGGTCGGAGAACTTGTGGTGCCAGCGGTGGTGGCTCGCCCACCAGAGCACGCCTTTTTGCGCCGCGCTCTGCGCGCCCAGCGCCAGCACGAGCTGGAACCAGCGCGAGGTCTTGAACGACCGATGCGAGAAATAGCGGTGATAGGCGGCGGTCACCACGAACATGCGCACGAAGTAGACGCCGATCGCCAGCGCCAGACCGCGCAGCGAGAACCCGACGTAGAAGACGCCGCCGAGCGCCGCGAGGTGGACCATCCAGAAACCGAAGGTGACGGGCCGGAAGTAATCGCCCCGGGTCATCGCGAAATCGGACGGCGAGGGTATGGGCGAAGGCGAAGGCGAAGGATTTTCAGGGGCAGGCAGGGCTGCGGTCGTCATGCGCTCCTTGGGTGTCTCGACAATTCCCGGTCGAAGTCTTAGCGGGGGCTTGTCAGGGGCGTGTCATGTCTCGGTCACAAGCCGGTCAGAGGGGCTCCCCGGAGCGCCGCCGCCGCCATTCCTAGCCGGAGTGGGCCGGATGGTACTCGAAAAGCAGGTCGGAGGGTTCTTTTTGGCCCGCGCGGCTACTTCGTGAGCGTCGAGCCGGTCACCTGGGGCGGGCCGCTGGCTTTCACGAAGATCCCCGGATAACCCGACGTCTCGAAGCCGGCGCTGGGGTTCGCGGTCAGCGTCGAATTCTGAATCACCAGCGAGCCGGTGCTGTCGTTGCTGACGAAGAAGATGGCGCCGCCGCCCTCGTTGGCGGTGTTGTCGTGGATCGCGTCGCCGCACAGGGTCAGCGTGTACGTGTCGCCATCGTTGTAGATCGCGCCGCCGCTGCCGCCGCCCGGCGTGCCCGCCCGCGCCGGGTTGGCGCCGGTGCCGATGGCCTGGTTGAACGCGAACAAGCTGTTGAGCACGGTGTACGACACGCCGATGCTGCTGAGCCCGCCGCCGTTCGAGCAGACGTTGCCCAGGACGCGGCCGAGCCCGTCCTTGCCGCCGAAGGTGCTGTTCACGACGTAGACCGGCAGGCCCATCGACTGGTTGAGCGCGCGGACGGCGGCGCCGCCGACGTCGGGGCCGGTGTCGTCGCAGACGTTGTTGAAGAAGCGCGAGTTGATGATCTTGAGGCGCCCGCCGCGCGCGAAGATCGCGCCGCCTCCGCCGCCGTCGGTGGTCTCGCCCTTCGAATTGCCGTCGACGAAGGTCAGGTTCTGGACGGTCAGCTGCGGGTCGGGCTGGTCATCGCAGTGCGACGTGGTCCAGATCTGCGCCTGGTCGCACGTATCCTGGTAGAGGATGCGCACGCGGCCGCCGCCGCTGAGCGTGACCTTGCCGCCGCCATCGATGACGATCTTGGGGCCGGTGTTGTTGACCACCTTCGCGGACTCCGCGAGCGTGATGGTCACCGGATCGGCGCCGCAGTCGAAGGTGATCACGCCGCCCTGGGCGACGGCGCTGACGAACGCCGCGCCGGTACAACTGGCGGGCGTGCCCGTGCCGACGACGGTGCGCGGGCTCGACACGTCCTCGAGCTGCGCGTCGGCGGGGATGGCGCAGTGGCCGTCGGGGTTGCCCGCCGGCGGTCCGGTGGTGGGATCGGTGGGCGGCGCACCGCCCGCGCCGGTCAGGCCGGCGGCTCCGGTGAGGCCGCCGGCGCCCGTCGGCGCGCCGCCGTGGCCGCCTTGCGCCGCGGCCGGTCCCGCGGTTCCACCGCCGCACCCGGCCACCAGCGCGAGCGTGGCCGCCAGCGCCAGGACATCCTTCGAAAGGCCTGCGAGGTTCACGTGTCCCATGCCGCGCCCGATTTCACGATATCATCCGGTGCGCGCCGCGGGGTGGGCCGTTTACGCCGCGCGATGCAAAAAGAAATCTCCCCGAAACGAAGAGCCGAGTAGGCTCGCACCACCGCCGTGACTACCCTGCCTCACCTAGAGTCTCTCGCCGAACCCACCTCCGAGACACCGGCCGGCGCCGCTGCCGACAACGCCGAGAACCTGACCGTCCCCGAGCGGACCGCGCGCGTCGAGGCGAGCGATCTCGAGATCAAGACGCTCGGCCCCTGTCGCTTCGAATCGCCGGTGGCATCGCGGCTGGGGCAAGCGGCCGTGCATCACGTCGGGCGCGCCGAGCGGCTGTTGCTCGACGATCGTTTCTCGCGTGTGATCAGCGAAGGGTACTCGTCGCTGCCGACGTTCGAGCTGGCCGGGCCGCGCGACCGCATCTTCTTCGACCCCGCCAAGCTGCGCTGCGGGATCGTCACCTGCGGCGGCCTCTGCCCCGGCATCAACAACGTCGTGCGCGGGCTCGTGCTCGAGCTGACGCACGCCTACGGGGTCAATGAGATCTTCGGCTTTCGCTACGGCTTCGAGGGGATGGTCGCGCGCTTCGGGCACACGCCGCTGCGACTCGGCCCCGAGCTGGTCGCGTCGATCCACCACCAGGGCGGCACGTTGCTGGGCAGCTCGCGCGGCGGGCAGGATCCGCGCGAGATGGTCGATACGATCGAGGCGCTGGGCCTGGGCGCGCTGTTCGTGATCGGCGGCGACGGGACGCTCAAGGCGGCGACCAAGATCGTCGCCGAGCTCGAGCGACGCAAGCTGCAGGTCGCGGTCATCGGGATCCCCAAGACCATCGACAACGACATCCACTTCATCGATCGCAGCTTCGGCTTCGAGAGCGCGTTCGCGGCCGCGGTCGAGGCGATTCGCAGCGCGCACGTCGAGGCCAACGGCGCGCGCAACGGCATCGGGATGGTCAAGCTCATGGGCCGGCATTCGGGCTTCATCGCCTGTCACGCGGCGCTGGCGGCGACCGACGCCAACTTCGTGCTGATCCCCGAGGTGCCGCTGCGCCTCGAGGGCGAGCGCGGATTCCTGCGCGCGCTCGAGCGGCGGCTGGAGCACCGGGCGCACGCGGTCATCGTCCTCGCCGAGGGCGCGGGGCAAGACCTGTGCGCGCCGGCGCAGAGCGGCGCGGCGCGCACCGACGCCAGCGGCAACGCGCGGCTCGGCGACATCGGTCACGTGCTGCGCGATCGCATCAACGAGCACTTCCGCGGGCGCGGCATCGAGATCACGCTCAAGTACATCGACCCGAGCTATCAGATCCGCAGCGTGCCCGCGTCGGCGGCCGACAGCGTCTTCTGCTGGAACATGGCGCGCAACGCCGTCCACGCGGCGATGGCCGGCAACACCGAGATGCTGATCGGCCGCTGGCACGGGCGCTTCGTGCATGTGCCGCTGCCGCTCGCGACGCGCTTTCGCAAGCAGGTCGACGTCAAGGAAGACCTGTGGATGTCGGTGATCGAGTCGACCGGCCAGCCGGTGGCGTTCGGTTGATCAAGCTCGGAGCCACAGGACAGCTCGCGGTGCTGGTCGCCGCCGCCGCGCTCGAGGTCGGCGGCGATGCGCTGATTCGCAAGGGGCTGCGCGGCGGCGGGCTGGCGTTGATCGTCCTCGGTTTCGTGGTGCTGGGCAGCTACGGCGTGGCGGTGAATCTGCTCGAGCTCGACTTCTCGCGCCTGCTCGGCGTCTACGTCGGCGTGTTCGCGCTCGTGAGCGTGCTCGCCGGGCGCTTCGTGTTCGGCGACCGCGTGCCGCTCGCGACCTGGGTCGGCCTGGGCGTGGTGCTCGCGGGCAGCGCCATCATCCACCTGGGAGCGCGCTGAGGTAAGCGGCTTCGCGCGCCGCCAGCCGCTGCCGGATCGCCGCTACCATGGCCGGGTCGGCGCTGTCCGGGTGGCCGCAGTCGTACGGTGGCTGCGGGTCGTATTCGATGCCGAGCTGGATCGCGCGCGCGACCGTCTCGCCCGCGAGCTCGGCTGCCAGGCGCAGGCCGAAGTCGATGCCGGCGGTGACGCCGCCGCCGGTGATGCGGTTGCGATCGACGACCACGCGGCCCTTGCGGTAGCGTGCGCCGAACGACGCCAGGCGGTCGACGTAGGCCCAGTGGGTCGTCGCTTCGTAGCCGTCGAGCAATCCGGCGGCGCCGAGCAGCAGCGCGCCGGTGCACACCGAGGTGACGTAGCGCGCCCGCGCGCCTTGCGCGCGCAGGAAGCGCAGCACCACTTCGTCCTTGGCGAGCGGCCGTTCGCCGAAGCCGCCGGGCACGAACAGCACGTCGAGCGGCGGGCTGTCGGCGAGCGCGGTCGTGGGGTAGAGCGTCAGCCCCGACGTCGCGCGCACCGGCCGCGTGTCCTTCCACAGAAGGTGCACGCTGGTGTCGGGCACGCGGTGGAGCATCTCGAAGGGGCCGGTCAGGTCCAGCTGCGTCAGGTCCGGGAAGAGGAGCATTCCGATCTCGATGGGCATGGTCACCGTCCTTTCTGCGACCTGATTTGCCATGCGCGCGCCGCTGGCAGTTAGGACAACAATCATCTATTTTCTGCCAATGCGCCGCGTGTTGATCGTCGCCTTCGAAGGCGCGCAGACCCTGGATGTCACCGGCCCCGCCGAGGTCTTCGCCGCGGTGTCGCGCGTGCTCGGTCGCCCGACGTACGAGATCGTCTTCGCGTCGATGGCCGGCGGCACGCACACGAGCTCGTCGGGGTTGCCGATGGGCACGCGCGAGCTCGCGCGCCTGCGCCTGCGCCGCGACGATACCGTGCTGGTCGCGGGCGGCGAGGAAGGCCCGATCCGCGACGTGCTCGCCGACGGGCGGCTCGCCGCCTGGCTGCGGCGCGCGACAGGCCGCGTGCAGCGCATGGCCTCGGTCTGCACGGGGGCCTTCATCCTGGCCGCGGCCGGGATCCTCGACAGCAGGCGCGCCGCGACCCACTGGATGGGCTGCGATCGGCTCGCGCGCCTGTTCCCGCGCGTCGACGTCGATCGCAACGCGATCTTCGTCGTCGATGGCAACATCTGGACCTCGGCCGGCGTCACCACCGGTATCGACATGGCGCTCGCGATGGTCGAGCAGGACCACGGGCGCGCGCTCGCCGATCGCGTGGCGGCCCGCCTGGTGCTCTACGTGCGGCGCCCGGGCTTCCAGTCGCAGTTCAGCGAGGCGCAGGTCGCGCAGACCGGCGGCTCCGATCCGCTCGGCCCGGCGATCACCTGGGCGCGCCGCCACCTCCCCGAGGCCGACGTGGAGACGCTGGCGCGGCGTGCGGCGCTGTCGGTGCGCACGCTGCACCGGCGCTGCCTCGACGCACTGGGCACGACGCCGGGCAAGCTGCTCGACAAGCTGCGCGTCGAGCACGCGCGCACGCTGCTGGCCTCGAGCGCGCTGCCCGCGAAGACGCTGGCCGCGCAGTGCGGTTTCGGCAATGCCGCCCGCATGCGGCGCGCGTTCGAGCGCGAGCTGGGCCTGGGCCCGCGCGAGTACCGCGCGCTGCACGCGGCGAGGTGACGCGACTGTGCGAGGCGAGCGCCGGCCGGATGCTACTCGCGGAAGACCGCGGCCAGCATCGGCATGACCTCGTACTTGAGCCCGATGTTGGCCAGCACCGCCGGATCGTGGTCCTTGAAGGCGTCGAGCTCGGCTTCGTTCGCCGCGCGGATCACGCCCAGACCCCACGGGCCCTGGGGATCGTTCACCGGGCCGAAGACGATGGCGTTGCCCTTCGCGAGTAGCTCGCGCCAGTAGGCGCCGTGCGCCAGCATGGCCTTGCGCTCGTCGGGTGACATGTCGAACGCGAACGTCGGCCGCGGCGCCAGCAGGCGGCAGCAGAAGTACATGGGCCCGGGCGCCGGGCCGGCGGCGGGCGGCTTTACCGGCGTCGTGAATCGCGCGAGCCAGTCCAGCACGCGCTCCCAGCCGCGCGAGTGGCTGTCGCAGGACGTGGTGCGCTCGCCGAAGCCTTCGTGGCGCACGGTCACGCGTGTGCCGTTCTCGATCGGATCCAGCAGGTAGTGGATCGTCGTGGCGCTGCCGCCCTCCCAGCTGGGGCGCCAGGTCTGCACCAGCCGCCGTGGCGGATCGATCTCGAGGAACTCGCCGCTGACGCTGAACGGCCCGGTTTCGCCGCGGCCGACGGTGCGCCACTGGCCGCCGACGCGCAGGTCCATCGTCGATTCGGTGAGCTGGTAGGTGTCGGGCGAGCCCCACCACTGGATCAGCTCGTCGGGATCCGTGAGCGCGCGGAAGACGCGCTCGGGCGGGACTTCGATCTCCACCACCGCCAGGATCGCGCCCCGGGAAAGATCGGCGACAGCGCGCGCGCTTCGTTTGGTCGTGCTCATTTTCCGGTCCCTTTCTCGAGATATCGCTTGAGGTTGTCGAGGTTGGTCAGCCAGAAGGCGCGGTAGCTCTCGATCCAGCCCGCCACCTCGCGCAGCGGCTGCGGATCCAGCGCGTAGACGCGCTCGCGACCCGCCCGTTGCTCGCGCACCAGGCGCGCCTGGCGCAGCACGCGCAGGTGCTTGGAGATCGCGGGGCGGCTCTGCGCGAAGTCGGCGGCCAGCACGTTGACCGGCGCACCGCCCGCGCGCAGGCGATCGAGGATCGCCCGCCGGGTCGGGTCGGCGATGGCGCGGAAGACATCGGCATGAGCGAGGGCGCGGTGCATGGCGTGGGCCGTCGGTAACCTTTCGGTTACCAATTAGCCCACGCCCACGGACCTGTCAACGGCGAAGTGCGGCGGCGCCGTCTCAGGCGCGCGATGGCGCCGCAGCCGTGCGCGGCGCGCGCGGGACCGCCGCGACGGCCGAGCCGCTTTCGTGCGCCAGCAGCCAGCGCTTGCGCTCGACGCCGCCGCCGTAGCCGACCAGCTTGCCGTTCGCGCCGATCACGCGGTGGCAGGGGACGACGATGCAGATCGGATTCGAGCCGTTGGCCAGCCCGACCGCCCGCACCGCCGCCGGCCGTCCAATGGCGCGCGCGATCTCGCCGTACGAGCGGGTCTCGCCACACGGTATCGCCCGCAGCGCGCGCCAGACCGAGCGCTGGAACGGCGTGCCGGTCGATTCGGCGATTGTCAGCTTCTCGATGGCGTCGAGATCGCCGGCGAAGTAAGCGGCGAGCGCGGCGCTGAGCCCGCCGGGATTCGACGTGTGCACGAATTCGGCATCGGGGCGCCTGGCGAAGAGCTGCAGCCGACCCGCCATGCGTCCGTCGGTGGTCTCGTCGGTCCAGCCGGCGGCGACCAGCCGGCCGCCGGCGTCGGCGACCAGCGTGAACCGGCCGAGCGGCGATTCGACGTGGTCGTAAGAAAGGCGGGAAGTGGACGTGATCGTGGTCGTCGAGTCGGTGATCATCGGGAGCCTCCTTGAGCGGACCGCGCGGCGTCCGCGGTCCAGAGATGTTGAGCGGCGTAGCCCCGCCAGGGACGCCAGCGCGCCGCCCATTCGGACATGGGCGTTTTCTGTTGCGGTCGGTTCCGGCGTTTCGTCGAAACGGCAGCGGAGGTTGCGCGCGTCCGTGCCGCCGGCGTCGCGCCGATGCGATCCCAGGCGCGCATCAATCCGATGTCGGTCGCCGGGAACGCATCGGGGTCGCGGCCGGCGCGCAGCGCGATGTAGTGCGCGGTCCACTCGCCGACGCCGGGGAGCGCCTGCAGCTTGGCCGCGGTCTCGTCGATCGTGCCCATCGGCTCGAAGAGCAGGGGATCGGCAGCCGCGGCGTGCGCAACGCCGCGCAGCGCCTGCCGGCGCGCCGCCGGGCCGCGCACGGCTTGCAGCGCCTCGGGTGACGCCTTCGCGACGTCGGCAGCGCTGGGAAAGCAGCGATCCAGATGAGCATCACCGCCGTGCGCGGCCAGAACCGGCCGGCCGCACGCCCGCGCGAGCGCACCCGCGAGCTGTCGGCCCGCCTCGACAGTGACTTGCTGGCCCAGGATCGCGCGCGCGGCGATCTCGAAGCCGTCCCAGCCACCGGGGACCCGCAGGCCCGGGCGCTCGCTGACCAGCGGCGCCAGCAGCGGATCGCGCGCCAGGTGCGCGCCGATCGCGGTGACGTCGGCGCTGACGTCGAAGAGGTGTCGCACGCGGGCGATGATCGCCGGCAGCGCGCGCACGTTGGGAAAGCGCACCGTCACCGCCAGGCTCTGCTTCTCCGGCAGGTGCGCCACCGCCACCGTCCCGGTCTCGCCGTCCTCGCACACCGTGCGCCGGTAGATGTCGCCGTCGACGTTCTCGACGCCGTCGACCGCGCGCGCGCGCAGGTGCGCGAGCATCGCGGCCCAGTCGTAGGGCGCGCGGTAGCGCACGCGCACGGTGACACCGCTGCCGGCGACGGATCCCTCGGGCAGCGCCACCACGCCGCGACGGCGCAGCGCGCTCGGCGGCCGGTGGTAGAGCCCCTGGAACGTCTCGTTGAAGCGGCGCACGCTCCCGAAGCCGGACGCGAGCGCGATCTCGGCCATCGGCAGGCGTGTCTCGTGGATGAGCCGCTTCGCGAACAGCACGCGGCGGGTCTGCGCCACGGTCTGTGGCGACGCGCCGAGGTGCTGCTGGAACAGGCGGCGCAGCTGGCGAGCGCCCACACCCAGACGCTCGCCGAGCTCGTCGACGCCGGCGCCGTCGCCGTCGAGCGCGCCGGCCGCGATCAGCGCCAGCCCGCGCGTGACCGTGTTCTCGGTGCCGCGCCAGGTGCCAAGGTCAGGCGCGGTCTCGGGCCGGCAGCGCAAGCAGGGCCGGAAACCCGCCTCTTGCGCCGCCGCCGCCGAGGCGAAGAAGCGGCAATTCTCGATGCGCGCGGTGCGGGCGGGGCAGACGGGGCGGCAGTAGATGCCGGTCGAGGTCACGCCCACGAACAGTCGCCCGTCGAAGCGCTCGTCGTGGCTTTGCAGAGCGCGATAACAAACGCGCGGATCCAACCGGTGCATGGCGGTGACGTTACGACCGGCGCGGGCTCGAGGCTCGCGGTTTTCGGACATGGTCGTCGGATGGGCCGGAGCGCAGAGCTCCCGCTCACGGCCGCGGCGACGAACTCGCGCGCCGCGACGCAGAGATTCGCGCCTATCGCGAACGCGACTGTCTCCGCCGACCCCCTCGCTGGACATTTTGCGCCCAACGTAGCTAATCACGCCACCGAGCCGTACCCGTCTTCGGTGCACGTGCTCATATTAGGGGAGCGCGGTCTCCGCGCGCCCCGCGCGATCTCAGGAGGAAGCCGATGACCCCCAAAGAGCAAGAGCTCGACCGTCTCTGCGTCAATACGCTGCGATTTCTCGCGGTGGACATGGTGCAGAAGGCGAACTCCGGCCACCCGGGCATGCCGCTCGGTGCGGCGCCCATCGCCTATCTGCTGGCGACCCGTTTTCTCCGCTACAACCCCGCCGATCCCGGCTTCATCGACCGCGACCGTTTCGTCCTGTCAGCGGGCCACGCCTCGGCGCTCCTCTACGCGATGCTGCACGTCACGGGGTACGAGCAGATGACGCTGGAGGAGCTCGAGCGGTTTCGCCAGTGGCAGAGCTTGACGCCCGGCCACCCCGAGAGCCACCTCACGCAGGGGGTCACCTGGCGGCGCGCTACAACC
>Ga0265320_10003029_pt1 | contig 11424 bp, 14 predicted proteins | sample 4827metaG_FD_202087 | JGI IMG/M metagenome (GOLD analysis project Ga0265320, IMG submission 202087) | Rhizosphere microbial communities from Carex aquatilis grown in University of Washington, Seatle, WA, United States - 4-8-27 metaG | ecosystem: Host-associated > Plants > Roots > Rhizosphere >...
AGGCATTGCCAGTGGAAGTGACCAAGGGAAAGGCGTCAAAACCAACGCCATTGCCGATGCTCCCCGCGCGCTTGCGGCCATAGCCCACGGGAACCACCAAAGTGTAATTGGCCAGCCCAGGCAAAATGCTTACCGGCCCTTTGATCGTCCGCCCGTTGATCGTGATTTCAGCCACCCGCGCAATCTCGCGGCCGGTGACAAAGGTGTTGTCATTCATCCGCGCCTGCGGCGAAAGCAACCCGAGGGGCCCCTTGCTCATAACCGTTCCTTCGGGGAGCAATTCCGGGAATTTTTCCTTGGCGAGCTTGGGGCTGACAAAAATGGCGTTGTCCCAGGTGAGCTTCGTCATCGGATCCGGGCATTCCTGAAGCCACCCGTTATTGGCAAAACGGCCATCCCAGGATATACCGGGAACAAAGCGAACTTCGAGATGATTCGCATCCACTGCGGGCAAATCGAATTTGGCGCCAGCGGCGGCCAGATCGGCCACGCGATTGGCCGGAATCGCGGAGGCGCCGACTGCGGCAAAACTTGATCCTGCCACGCCAACGGCCAGCCACTCCTCAAAGGATTTGCCGGGATTCAACGTGGTAAAGGTATCATGGACGTAGGCGTAGGCGTCCGGCTTGCCATCTCCAGCGAGCATGCCCAGCACTTCCAATTCGCCAAAACCTTCGAACAACGGCATGATCATCGGCTGCACCGGCACGTGGTTGCCATCCCAAGTCAGCCCGTCGCCCCAGCTTTCCAAATAGTGCAGGCCGGCAATAAAAATGTCGGAATGGGCCGACGTTTCGTCCGCCTGGCGACCATAATAACCATAGCGGAAAATTTGGCCCTTGGCGTCCTTGACCTTGTTGAGCTTGGAGGTAAACGCGAGGTCTCCCGGCCCATTGTAAGCCGGATTACCGTTCAGAATAAAAAGGGTTTTGACCTGACCGGCGTCAATCGCCTTGGCGACATCGGCCAGGGACGCGGTTGCCGGGCGTTCGGGCAAGCCCGCGAGCGTGACCGTGGAACCCACCGCCCCGAGGGCCATATTCATCAACAGCACCAATTGGTGCAATTCCACCGGCAACTGCGCGCCGGCGACCACGACGGACTTGCCGGCATGGGCAACGAGATCCTTGGCGCATTCCGCAATCCACTTTGCATCCACCTTGAGTGCCGATCCCGCCTGCTTGAGCGCGGCAATGGCCGACGCGCTGACACCCGCGTTGCGTTGCGCCAGGATTTCCGCCGCGATCAGGGCGGCAAACGCTGGAATGGCGGAGGTGGCCAGGCGCAGCCGGTGGTCGGCATTGGCGCCGGTGAGGGAGAAATTACTTTCGACGGCATACAGCCGGATCATCTTTTCCGGGTCCGCGTCGGCGCCATTTTGAATCCGGCGGGACTTGGCAAAGCCCTTCGCGTAACCAAGGTGGCCGGGCTCGCTGTGGAGGAAGTCGCTGTCGAGCGCGAGCACGCGAGTGGCCTTGGCAAAATTATAAATCGGGCGGGTCCGGCGGCCGGTCAGAGTTTCGGCGGCGCGCTCCGGGTTGTTCTGGTCCAGGGCTTCGAATTCAGCCCAGGTGGCCTTGGGGAAACGGGCCAGAAGTTTCTGCACGGTCTTCGCGCGGGTGGGCGAATTGTTCTTGTCGGCCAGGAAATAGAGGCCGGCACCGCCATTGGCGCCATAGTCGGCGCCAAGTTTCTTGATGGCGTCGGAAACTTGGTCCTTGGAGACTGGGGCACCGTCCGCCCGGCTGCTGCGTTGGGCGCGGTCCGGGTCGTAAAGGTCAAGGATGCTGGACTGGGCGTAAACGTTGGTTGCGCCGCCAGTAACCGCGTAACTGGGATTGCCTTCAACTTTAGTGGGGCGGGCGTCGTGCGTCTCGACGATTAGGGGAATATGCTCATCCGCACCGGGAAGCGAAGAGGTGTAGAAAACGGGCACGCCCGGAATCACCCGGTCGGGCTGTTTCGAATAGGGCAGGAGGTGGCGCGTCTGCTGGCGGCAACCGGCCAGGCCCATGCCCGCCAAGCCGAACGAGGCCGCCATAATCTTCAGGAAATTGCGGCGGTCATTGCTTTCCAACATCGAAGCACCGGCCGGAAATTCTTTTTCCATCCAATCCTTGAACGCCGGCGTCTCCGCCAGTTCGTCCAGACTGCGCCAATAGCGCGGCCCCGTCGCTTCACGCTCAGACGGCGCGGGATGGTTGAATTTCAATTTCATCGAAAAAAAAGTGTTCTCGGGCTTGGTGTTTTAGTGCTTGGTGCGGAATATCTCAGAGGGGGATGCTTTGGCGGCTGTAGGTGTTGGGTTCGACTTCTTAATTCATAATTTTTAATTCATAATTCGCCTACCGGTGGCAGCCGGAGCAGCTTTGCGGAGGGAGAATCTTCCAGTCGTGCACGAATTTCGTGCCGTTTTCGGATTGTTCGGCGGCGTTGTCGGCGTGCCAGTTGAGATCAAAAACCTTGTCCAAGGGGCGGACGACGCGTTCGGGATTGCGGTGGCAATCGAGGCAGAAAGACATACCCAGCGGCTTGGCCTCCGCCACGGTATCCATCTGGTCAATCTGGCCGTGGCATTCCACACAGGAAACGCCGCGGTTCACGTGCACAGCGTGGTTGAAATAAACGTAGTCCGATTCGTTGTGAATCTTGATCCAGGGCACGGGTTGGCCGCTGGCGAAACTCTCGCGGATCGGGGCAAGGCGCGGGCTGTCGCCCAAGATGTTGCCCAAATCGGGGCTGTGGCAGTTCATGCACACGCTCGGGCCGGGAATGTTGGCATGGGCGGAGCGGTCCACAAAGGTATGGCACATGCGGCAGTCCAACCCGAGCTGACCCACGTGAAGGGCATGACTGTAGGGGACCGGCTGCGTCGGCATATATCCGACCTTGGTGTAATTCGGCGAAAGGTAATACCACACCCCCGCCGTGGCAGCGGTGACGGTCAACACCAGCGCGATCACCACCTTGATCGGCACCGTATTGGACCATTTGGGAAAAATGTTGGCCATGGGAAAGGTCTTGGTGGTGGGCGGTGAAAGGTCTGGCTCGGCGAAATTAGGCGCCAGGCTGGCGCAGCGCCACGATCCGGGCCGCCGGGCGGGCCGTCATCGGCAGATCCGCCGTGGTCAACACGCGCGCCTTGACCGGTCCCTCAACCCGCGCCGTCGCGGCGCCCGCCGGGCGCGCCACGCAAGCCGCGGCGGCCACCCCCAGGCTTGCCAAGAATCCTTTACGGTCAGTTCGAACGTGAGCCATGTGCAAGTTTCGTGTTAAACCGAACTAGAAATCAAAAGAATGAGCCCCAACGCAACACCAAAAAGCGCCTTTGCCTCCGATAATCCCTTCCCCAGCCCCTTTCCATGGGAATAACCCGATTTCCCCTCGGAAAAACACCGCTGCCTTGGATAATGCCCGCCATTACTTTTGCTAAAAAACGGATTGCCTACGCCCCCGGAATGTAGAATCGGTCAAATCCCTTGGCCCTCAATCCTTCCTTCAATACTTCATCCTCTGTCCAAAGCCAGGCGTCCAAATGCAAGGCCAGAGCCACAAATGGCGTGTCCTTCTCATCTATTTCCCGGCAAAGCCGCCGGGCTTCCAGCCAGGTACCCATGGGTATGGCGTCTTCATCCACGAATTTAATGCGGGTGAGGAGCACATGCAAAAACTCCACCAAGTCTTCATCAGCCAAGCCTAGCCGCTGCAATTCGCTCCTTGTGCTTGAACAATTCGACAAACAGGAACCGCGGCGCAAACAACGGTGCCACCGTTTCCATAATTAACGCCTCACGCACCCGCGCTCGCCGACTGACCAATGCGGCAAATAAAACATTCGTATCAACGACAACTGGCGTCATCGGGCTTTTTTAAGGGGGAATCGGGTCTTATTTTGTTCCCACCAATCCGCTTTAACATCCTCCGCCAGGATCCACGCCTTATCTTCCGTCAATTGGCTTTGACGAGCCACCACTTCTGCGCGAAGCCAACCGAGTAATGCATCGGCGGCACCACGCGGCATTCCCGCGGTCGGAATGCTCACGCGAATCTCACCCTTTCCTGCAACGACTGAAACCATCGTCCCGTTTTGCCGGGCGACCGATCAAAATGCAAGCCCGGCTTCAACGGTGGAACCCCCGCCCCCGCCCCAACCGCGCAATGCCAGCGGCAGGACTTCTTAATTCCTAATTCTTAATTCGTAATTCCATACCCCCCCTCACCCCCGCCCCAGCCGCATCAATACCCGGGAAGCACGTGTCAGTTCCCGGTCATGGGCCTCAGAGCGAGGATCATAGGTGCGCAAAAGGTTCCAATACGCGGTCGAATGATTCATTTCCGTCAAATGCGCGAGTTCGTGCAACACGACATAGTCATGCAAATTCATCGGCAGCAGCACCAACCGCCAGTTGAGCGAAACCGTGCCGCTGGCCGAACACGAGCCCCACCGCGTCCCCTGATCCCGCACACTCACCCGCCGCACGCGCAGCCGGTGGACTTGCGCGAGTTCGTGGACGCGGGGCGGCAATATCTCTCCAGCAAATCCGCGCAACAGCTGATGAAGGACGCCTTCCCCACCCTCGCCCGCCGGGTACCGGAACTCCACCGCGCCGTCCTTTGCGGAATGCACGAAAAAGGGCCGTGCCGCGGTGAAATTCAACGTCACCGCAAATTCGCCACCCAAGCCGCTGAGCCGGGGGATTCTCGTGAGATGCGCGGCCAGCGTCACCGGCGGAGGGGTCTTCTGCAGTTGTTTTTGGAGCCAGTCCCCTTGGCGCCGCGCAAAATCGAGCGCGTCACGCAAACTGGCGCGCGGCGGAACTTGCAATACGGCCTGGTTTTGTGCACCCAAACTCAGGCGAATGCGCCGCACCCGCCCCGAACGCCGGATTTCACAGGGAACCAGCAGAGGGCCGCCGGCGGTTTCGACGGCAACCATCTCGAATGAGCCCCGGTCAGACGGCGCGGACATGGCTCTTGTTCTCCACCTCGTCCGTGACGGCCTGGGTATGACGGCGGAGGGCGGACTCGGGGTCGATGCCGGCCTCGCGGCAAGCAGCCGCGAGGGCAAAAAGTTTTTGGCCCGCCGTCTTTTCATCGAGGCCTTTGGCGAGTGCGGCGATTTCGTCGCCATCCACCACCCCCTCCACCGGCAGGTGCTTTTTGACGATTTGCTTGTAGACCTCACGGGCATAGAGCAAGGCGGACAGCTTCGGCGGGAGGCGCTTGAACAGCCCCGCTTCGGCGGGCCCGTTCTTCTTTTCCGCCGCCTTGATCGCGTCCCACTGCTTTAACACCGCCTCGGTGGTCGGGAGATTCATGGTGCCGAACACGTGCGGGTGGCGCCGAACCAGCTTGTCGTTAATCTCCCGCGCGACGTCCTCGAAATTGAAATGTCCGGCTTCCGCGGCCATCTGCGCATGCATGACGACGTGGAGCAACAAATCGCCCAGCTCCTCGCGCATGTGGGGAAAATCGCTGCGGTCAATTGCGTCGAGTAATTCTGCCACTTCTTCGACCAAGCAGTCACAAATGCTCTGGTGGGTCTGCTCGATATCCCACGGGCAGCCCCCCGGCCCGCGCAGCCGGGCCATGGTTCCCTTCAAGTCGTCAATCGCGCTCATATTTGGGTCAGACGTGTTATAGGGATGTTCTACCACGGATTCCACGGATGGCACGGATAAAATTCTGTCCAATTCCGTTAATTCTGTTTAAAAAACCTGCTTCATGGACAAACTTGCGGAGATCATGGCGCACAAGCGCCGCGAAATCGAGCCGCGCCTGCGCCCCGTGCGCGAGCGCGAGTTGGCGCGGTTTGCCGAGGCCAAGCCGCCGGGCCCGGGTTTTGCCCAGGCACTGGATCAGCCGGGCCGCCTCGGCGTCATCGCGGAAATCAAGCGCCGCTCCCCTTCCGCCGGCGCCATCAAGGAGTTGGCCGACGCCGTCGAACAGGCCCGCATCTACACCAACGCCGGGGCCGACTGCATTTCCGTGCTCACCGATGAGAAATATTTCGGTGGTACCCTGCGCGACCTGTGGGAGGTCGTGGAGTTTGAAGTAACCTCTGGCCGCCACGTGCCCTGCCTGCGGAAAGACTTCATGCTGCACCCCGTGCAAATCATCGAAGCCGCCGAAGCCGGTGCCCGTGCCATCCTCCTCATCGTCCGCGCGCTGGACGACGACACGCTCAAGCAACTCCACGAGTCCGCCCAAATCGCCGGCCTCGACGCCTTGTTTGAAATCCACGAAGAGCGCGAACTCGACCGCGCCCTCAACCAGGGCGCCAAACTCATCGGCGTCAACAACCGCGACCTCACCACCGTCCAGTTCCAAACGAACCTCGCGATTTCCGAAAAACTTCTCCCGCTCATCCCGCAAAGCGCCCTCGCCATCAGCGAAAGCGGCATCCACACCCCCGCCGACGCCGCCCGCGTCCGCGCCGCCGGCGCCCGCGCCCTCCTCGTCGGCGAAGCCCTCATGAAGGCCGAAGACCCGGAAAAACTGCTGCAAGAATTACGGGAAGCCTGAGGGATTTATGATTTAAGATTTATGAATTATGAAGGAACTTGCCAAGGCGCCGACTTGAAATTCACGAAATTGCCGGGATTACCAGACTTCCTCAATCATAAATCTTAATTCATAAATCGCCCGCCAAAACTCAGCCGTCAAATCGAACCGCAGGCAATTTGAACTCCGCACTCCACACTTCCGATGCCCTGGCGACTTGATATGGGTCGCCTGACTTCTTAAATCTTAATTCATAATTCATAATTCCGCCCCATGCCCCTCGCCCCCTCCCAAACCCGCGCCCTCCCATGAAAGTCCGGGATATTTTGAAATTGCTTCACCACGAAGGCTGGACTATCGTCCGCACCAAGGGAAGCCACCGGCAATTGCGGCACCCGCAAAAGCCGGGTTTGGTGACGGTTTCGGGCCATCCTAGTTTGGATATTCCGATTGGCACTTTGAAAAGCATCCATAAACAAGCCGGGTGGACGCCATGAAATATACTTTTGTCATCGAAAAAGGCCCGCGATCCTACGGGGCCTATGTGCCCGATCTGCCCGGGTGTGTTGCCGTTGCCCGCACCCGTCCGGCCGTCGTTCGTTTGATCAAGGATGCCATCGTTTTTCACCTGGAGGGCCTGCGTCTGGAAGGTCGCCCTATTCCCGTTCCCGTCAGCGAGGCCGGTTGCGTCGAGGTCTCCGCTTGATTCCCGTTATTGCCTCAATGTTTAACGGAGTGATTCCCGTGCCCTCACGGCGGACGCCCGCACCATCCGCTGTCGAAACCCTGACGAAGGCCGAAGACCCCGAAAAACTGTTGCAGGAATTGCGGGAAGCCTGAGGCACAATTAAAAAGTAAAAATTAAGAATTAAAAAACCAACCGCGAAATGCCAGTCGCCAGCCTTCTTAAATCTTAATTCTTACTTCTTAATTCGTAATTCGCCCCATGCCCCTCACCCCCTCCCAAACCCGCGCCCTCCTCCTGCAACTGGGCGTTGTGCCGCGCAAAAACCTCGGGCAGAATTTCCTCACCGACGGCAATCTCGTCCGCAAATCCCTGGAACTCGCGGCCCTCGTCCCCACCGACGTTGTGGTGGAAATTGGCCCCGGCCTTGGCACTCTGTCCGAAGCCATCCTCGCCGCCGGCGCCGAACTGTTTGCCGTCGAGGTTGACCGCCAGCTCGACCGCAATCTGCGCGAATCCCTGCTGCCCAAATTCCCCGAAAAATTCCATCTCCTCGAAGGCGATGCCGTCGCCCACCCCCGCGCCGGCCTGCCGGACGACCATCCCGCCCTGCGGCATGGCACTTATAAAGTCATCGCCAACCTTCCGTACGCCATCAGCACGCCGTGGCTGGACGCGTTGTTGGCCGGCCCGCTGCCGGAACAAATGGTGCTGATGCTCCAGCGCGAAGCCGCCGCCCGCTTCACCGCCGCGCCGGGCACGGCCGAACGCGGCGCGATTTCCATTTTCACCGAGGCCGCCTTCACCCCCGCCGGCAGCCACCCCGTCTCGCGCACTTGTTTTTCCCCAGAACCCAAAGTGGATTCGACTCTCCTCCGCCTCCACCGCCGCCCCGACGCCCGCGCCTTCCACCCCTTCACCAAAAAACTGATCCGCGAATTCTTCACCCACCGCCGCAAACAAATCGGCGCCCTGATTCGCCTCGTTGATGGGAATTCCAAACTCCCCGCTCCCCGCTCCTTGCTCCCCGCTCTAACCGCCTGGCTCAACCACCTCCGCGCCCTCAGCTTCGACCATCGCGCCCGACCCGAAGACCTGCCCCTGGCGGCGTGGCTCGAATTGGATAATGCACTTGGGCCGAACTCAGGAACGGAATAATTATTATTTTCCCTGCAAAATCTTGTCGTATTCCCGGTGCGGCCCAATCCAGAACCAGTAATACCATTCGCCCGAATATTTTAGTCTATAATCGCCAAAAGAGTTTGCAGTTTTGTCGGGGAAGCCTCGCGTGGCGAGGCGGTGATAATAACGGTGGGCTTACGGACACTTTTTGCCATTTTCGGTTAGTGATTCCACGCCAATGGGTTATAAAACGGACACAGTTGAATTGAATAAAAATCGATGCTTTCACGTCAAGACAATGGTAACGACTGTAGATCACCCCTTGAGTCCAAAACCGACCCCAGCCTCCCGAACATAACGCTGAATTTCCTCTAACACCAATTGTAGGAACGGGGTGGGCTTGCCTCGACACATGACCACAACCTCATAGGGAGCAAATCCCTCCAATGGAAGTACCCTCACCTTCGGATGCGTCACAAGCTCCGGCAAATGGACGTTAACCCCGATGCCATACCCGTTGGCAACATACCATGTGATGAGCTCCAGCGATCCCGCTTCAATGGTTGGCAGCCAATCCGTCTTGTGCCGCTTCAGCCCAGTTTGAAACAGCTGGCTGAGGACTTCTGTGGCTGGCAGGCTGATCAACGGCTCTTCTATTCGATCCTGCCTCCATAGCTCCACGGCGGACTTGATTTTGGATTTTTTATGAACCAAGAGTACCAGGGGCAGTTGCAATAAATGCACCAGATGCAGGCGAGAGCCCGGCCGGCTTTCCAATGCCGTCACCGCCAGATCAATTTGCCCTTCTTGCAACCAGGATTCCATTTGCGCCTGCAATCCAGAACGCAAGCCCAGCCGGAGTTGCGGATGGCGCTGTCGCAAACTTCGCAACACTTGCGGCAGATGGTTGCGCAGCACCATTTCCGAAGCGCCAATGCGCAGTTGCGGCGCTTTTTGCTGCCGCAGCTGCGTTGTCATCACATCGAGATTATCAAAAAACGGACGGACAAAGGCAAAAAGCTCCTTGCCCTCGCCAGTAAGTCGAAACGGACGGCGGTCAAACAGCTTGACCCCGAGCCCTTGCTCCAAAAGCAGAATCTGGCTGCTAACGGCAGGCTGTTGAATTCCGTAGGGCATGTGCCGCACCGCCGGGCTGATGCCGCCATGACGCGCCACGTAGTAAAAAAGCTCCAAGTGGTGGATGTTCATACAGCCCGGCCAGCGTAACAAACCAGCCTCCGCCAGAACAAGCCTGTTCGCGCACCGATGGAGCCTCCATTGGCGCAGTCAATGACCTTCATCAAAATTATCAATTAACCCCTTTGCGCCTAAATGAAGTATGCTTGGGTCACGTTGCCGGGGGCCGTAGTCAAAATCTCCCGCCTTCCATGAGAGCGAAACCCAAAATCAAAAACCCACCATGAAAATCCGCACACTTTTGCCCCTAATTCTCGTTGCCACTGTTGCCGGCGGCATGGGTTGGTGGATGCTTCAGTCTCAGGCTCCTGCACCCGCGATGGCGGTGTCCACACGCAAGGCAGAGTTGCCGAATCCAGCCGCTGCCAAACCCGTTGAGGCCAAACCTGCCGAAGGGCCTAAGGCCGCCACCAGCACCTCAAAATCAGACCCGCAGACGGAATTGGGCACCGCCCTTGACGATATTGTCGGCCTGCTCCAAGCGGGCAACATCTCGGCGGTGGTCGGGAAGTACACCCCGCCGGAAGAGTTGGCGAAGATGCCGCAGAATAAAAAAACGGCATTAGAGAATACCACGCACCTATTGGCAAGGAGCGGCTCCACTCGACTGGCCGACTTGGGGCCAATCCAAGTCGAAACCTTGCTCAAGAACCTGGTCGCCAGCCATGCCCTGACCACGGAAGAGGCCCAAACCATGGTTCAGGCCATAAATATCATTCAAGGGATGGTCATGGAGTATCGACCACTGAAAGACCAGCAACCCGCAATGAACGCAACCGGCGATGAAGCCACGTTCAAAGTGATACTTCCCATCGCAATGACCAATCCGGCCCTCGGCGATATTCAGCCCCGGGACGTGATTTTTGTCAAAATTGACGGCAAGTGGTATCTGAAAAGTCGCATCTAATCCTCTATGAAATTTCCGGACACAGCCAGGCGAAGGAACGCCGTTACGGCATCGTTGGCGGCGGGGGTGCTGCTCATTTGCGCCTTCGGCATCGCCGAAAGCTGGCAAATCTCCTGTTTGCTTTTTTTCTACTGCGGCGTCCTTGGATTATTTCCATTCAGTGGCAATACCCTGGATCCAGCGCGGGCGAAGCTATGCCGGATGCTCGGGCCGCCCCTTTTTGGTTTATTGATGCTGGTGCTGGGCCTGCTATTCTTGAAACACTTTACCGGAAGCGACACCGACAGTGAACTTGGTTCACCGTCCTGGCTTCTTTCCTATGAGATACTGGCCGGCTTCATGTTGTGGATCGGCTTCATTCTGATCACCAGCGGAATCATTAATGTACTGTGCTCACATCCAGCTTGGGTAAAATCTGCCAATGAACTTGCCACGATCGCTGTGTGGACGGTGGCCGGACACATTTTCATCTCCGACTTTGCCCTCCACAATGCTGATCGGGTCGTTTTGATTTTCGGCGGATTTATCCTTGCGATGTTGCTGAATCACAACCAAACGATTGCCTTCATCGCCTTTTGTCTGTTGCTGGCTGCGGGTTCGGTTTATATCTTCCCTCAACTCCGCAGTATGACGGAAGTGAGACTTGAGGGACACATTGTATTTGTCTGGCTCATGATTATGTCGTCTGCCGGCAAAGCCACTGAAGTGATTTGGGCTGGCGCGAAAACCGGTCAGACCATCGACCGATCCGCGACTATTTAGCTGATTAACCTGCTGAAACCCAAATACCTCCATGAATCCGAAAAGTCAGTTCATGCAAATGTCATTAATTGCGAGGTGGCTATCAATCGCCGAATTTGGGCTTATCCTCGCGGCTTGCGTGCCGCTTGCGGCAGTGGATATTTACTTGGTTGCATGGCAACCTAAGGAAAACCCACAGCCGCTCTTGGGGGATCTCTTCCTTTGGTGGTTTGTTACCTTTAGCCCGGGCCTGGTCTTGATGATGGGC
>Ga0265320_10003030_pt1 | contig 11424 bp, 16 predicted proteins | sample 4827metaG_FD_202087 | JGI IMG/M metagenome (GOLD analysis project Ga0265320, IMG submission 202087) | Rhizosphere microbial communities from Carex aquatilis grown in University of Washington, Seatle, WA, United States - 4-8-27 metaG | ecosystem: Host-associated > Plants > Roots > Rhizosphere >...
CAGGAATGTCGCACCTTCGACTTTCATTCTTGTAATCGCAGCGTCGACATTTCGGGATGAGGAAAACACGAGGTTCTCCACCACGAACACGTCATAGCCAAGGCTCAGAAGGCCAAGGCACGACTCCAGGACGCAGACATCGGTCTCGCAGCCGGCGACAATCGCCTGTTTCTTGCCCAACTGTGCGAGGTGGTCCCTGATCTGCTGCTCCCCGGTCAGGTCGAAGAAGTTTTTCTCGAACGTCTTGGCAAAGGAACCCAGGTGTTGCTTGACCTCTTGAGGCAAAGAGCCTTTTTGCTCGACGGGCTTTTCAAGCGTTACGACGACTGGAATTTTGAAGTAGCCCAGCAGGCGGGCCAAGTGCTGCGTGTTCCTCGTGATCTTGGCACGATCAATTCCGTCCAGCTGCTCCAAGAAGGATTCCTGTACGTCGATGATGATGCCGCAGCTTTGATCGGCGACCACACGCTTCGGCAGCTTCGTTGCGGCCTGAGCCCTGACCGCCGCGGGTGCGGCGACCGAGCCGGCAGCACCGGCGACGGCCAATCTCATGAATTCGCGACGTCGCACCACACGCCTCCTCGTCCGCCCGGGGCGGAGAATACTTGCGACTAATCGGCAAACAGCGCCCGACCCCAACGCGCTCGAATTTGAGCCAGGAAATTCCGAGCATCCTGAGATAGCAGCATCCGAAATGCGCTCACGCGATCTTCCTGAGCCAGAGGCACCAGATACGACCTAAGCGGCACAAGTCCACGATCCGTTAGCGTCCCGGCATTGTACGCAATTTGCACGCGTTCGATCCAGGCGCACAGCTCTTGCCTTCCTGCGGAGCTAATTAGAGCGGGAAAATGCTCTTGGGTGACGCCCGTGTATGAAAGCGGAGCGTTAGGCGCGACTTCGTTTCTGATAATCCAGACCCTGCGGCCTTGCAGGAATCCGTAACTCGGATCCTGTGGAGAATTCCATTGGGCTTCGTCCAGGATAGCCCTGATCTCTACGGGCAGAAGCCAAAGACCGGAGCCTTTCTGCGATTCCGGCAGTCCCGGGTTGTCCGACAATTTCGCAGTCCGGCTGCCTTCGCCCTGGAGCAGCCACCCTTCCTGCAACGATACCAAGGCAACCACTTCAGAAAGGAGCTGCCGCGCGGTGTTTTCCTGGCGCGCTTTCGTTGACGTGTAGAGGAACACGCCAGTCGTTACCACGCTGGCTGCTATGGCGCTGATCAGCGCAGCGAGAATGACCCGCCAACCCGGCATTTGATTGGTCCCAGCGTGCCGATGGAGTTGAAATCAGCACTTGATCAATAACGTCGACGAGAGACGCGCGCAACTAGCCGAGCGATAGCCGGCAGCGCGCGATGGCGGGGTCCTGGCTGTTCGTAGCGCGCAGATATGCGATGGCGCGCGCGGCTTCTGCGGGAGTCAAGGTCAATGGCAGTCCGACCCGGTCGGCCAGCTCTCTGCACGCGACGGGGATGCGCACGCGCTCCTCAGCACGAGACGGCTGAGAGAACAGCGCCAGAACTATCACTGCGAGTGCAGCACGCATCCGGAGCTATCGACCCGGCGTTCTTCAGACGGCTTGATTGCTGAGCGTAAGGCTGCCTCTTTTCGACCGCGCGGACAAGGCAATGCAAATCGGGGCGACTGCCATTCCATTACGTGCGCCCCGCGCACGTCAGATCACCGTGCCGAATAACTTCCCGATACCGGCAGTCAGCGCCATCGCCAACGCCCCCCAGAATGTCACTCGGGCTGTGGCGCGCAGAACGTTTGCACCGCCTGCTCTTGCGCCGATTGCTCCCAGAAGCGCGAGAAAACCCAGAGACGCAGCGACGACCATGGGCACAAGCGCGCCGGCAGGCGACACGACCACCATGAGCAGAGGCATAGCGGCACCGACGGAGAAGCTCGCCGCCGACGTCAGGGCGGCTTGCACCGGGCGCGCGGTCGTGATTTCCGAAATCCCAAGCTCATCGCGTGCATGGGCGCCCAAGGCATCTTTCGCCATCAGTTGCCGAGCGACCTCCCGAGCAAGAACCCGGTCGACACCACGCTTGACATAGATCGCGGCAAGCTCATCGAGCTCAAACCCGGCATTCTCACTCAGCTCCTTGCTCTCACGCGCGAGATCCGCGTGTTCGGTATCGGACTGCGAACTCACCGACACGTACTCTCCGGCAGCCATCGACATGGCGCCAGCCACCAGCCCCGCGACGCCCGCGATCAAGACATCGTTTTGTGTCGCGGCTGCAGCGGCAACGCCAACGATCAAGCTTGCGGTCGAGACAATACCGTCATTGGCTCCGAGCACGGCTGCTCGGAGCCACCCGATTCGATCGACGAGGTGATCCTCACGGTGCCGCAGACGGCTCATCCGACATCCCGCAATTACTCCTGGTTCAAATCAATTGACGTGAACCGAGCATGCACGTTCCGTCGTCGATCAAGACGATCGTGGCGTTTGAGCGGCGCCAGTATGTCCTTTGCCTCCGCACCCAAGCCGAGACCCCTATTTCCCCTTGAGGGTGTCCTTGAGGCCACCGACGGCATTCTGAACCTTGCCTTCTACCTTGTCGGCCGTGCCCTCGGACTGCAGCTTGGCGTCGCCGACGGCCTTGCCGACGACCTGCTTGACAGCACCCTTGACTTCCTTAGCCGATCCGACGATCCGATCCTTGTCCATGATTCATTGCTCCAAGATCCTTACCTTCTGCGTGAGAAGGAATGTTGAAATTTTGCAGCGCTGAGCAGCAGTCGTCTTTGATCTCGATCAACCGGCATTCGCCAGATGTCCACCGCATTGGCTGTGGTCGACTTGGTGCCGCTTAGCGTTCACGTCGTCGCCGCACCACGGGTACTTCTTGATCGCCAAGCAAACGATCGAACTCCTTCTTTGAGACGCTGTAGCACTCGCAAGAGCGGCGGATCAGACTGCGGCGATCGATGATCGTAACGTTGCCACGCTTGTAGTTGATGAGGCCGGACCGCTGCAGGGCGCCCGCCGCAGCGGTAACGCCGGTGCGCTGCACTCCCAGCATCATGGCCAGGAATTCCTGCGTGAGCAGAAACTCATCTGACTGCATGCGGTCGTGCGTCATCAGCAGCCAGCGGCAACATCGCTGCTCCAGGGAATGAAACTGATTGCACGCGGCGGACTGCGCCACCTGGTTGAAGAAGGCATGCGCATAACGATGCATTACGGCCCGCATTGAAGCGCTGCGCGCCAGTTCCTTCTTGAACAGCGATGCTTTCATTCGCAGTCCAGCGCCCGGGACCTGGACGTAAACGCTGGTTGGCGCCCTGTCGTCGCCCAGCAGGAGCGGCAGACCGACCACGCCCTCGTTGCCGATCGTTCCGACTTCGGATGCGTCGCCGTTCGCCATGGTGTTCACCAGCGATCCGACGCCAGTCTCGAAAAAATAGACAAATCCGAGGGTCTTGTGAGCGCGATAGAGGGATTGCCGGTACGTCAGCGGGAGGCGTTGAAGATAAGGGCGAAGCCGCTCGTAGTCCCGCGGCGGCAGCAACCCGAGCAACCGGTTGGCATGTGGGTCTGCGGCCTTGCGGCTAGCCGCCACTTCGCTGCTCCTCTCCGTCAGGCACGCCCCGATTCTCGATTGTCGCGCCTCGGGGCGATCGCTCTCCCGGAGAGTCGCCGCAGTCCGTCGACCCCGACTTCAGTTTGGCTTCTTCTTCAGCCAGCAATTCCATGATCCGCGATCGCTCAACGGCATCCGTCGATTCGTTGGCAAGCTTCCGATACCGCTTGATATTTTCTCGGGAGACGAATCTGTCCATCGCAGCCTCCTGAGGGCTATTGGACACATTGGGATGTCTTGTGCGCCTTTTCGGCGATGACGACAAGGTCAATGTCCGGTAGCGGACATTTCCTGGACTTCGGTGGCGAAGAGCGTAGAGTGATGTTGTCCAGGCATGGCAGCCCTGCGTCCGCGGGCGTCATCGGTACCTGGGACAGGACCCTCGTACCTGTGGCCCTTGATGGCCTCATCGGTGTCCGGCCCGCCGGGTGGCGTAACGCCGCATGGAGTCGGGCGAAGCGCCCGACCTTCAAGTGAAGGAGTACCGATGCGCCGCGAGACGACCAGTATGAGCATCGTGTCCGGCGTCGGACATAGTTGATCCACATCAGTGTCAGGTGGTTGGCCGCGTCGCAAATTTCTTCATGACGGAGGTGCAGATTCCGCACACGGGGCACGAAGTAAAATGATTGCCAAAAAATTGCAGCATCTATCGTTTGATCTCGCGGAATTTCTGGCCAAGGCCGGACGCGGGCGAACCGTTGCCCAATACGACAAAGATCAAACGATCTTCTCGCAGGGGGATGCCGCCGATTCCATTTTTTACATCCGGAAGGGCAGGATAAAGGTCACCGTTCATTCAGAGCACGGCAAGGAAGCCGTGATCGCGCTTCTCGGAAAGGGCGACTTTTTCGGAGAGGGCGCCTTGGCAGGGCAGAAGTGGCGTATCGCAACGGCGGTGGCAATGACGGCGTGCGAGATCATGCGACTTGAGAAAGAGTTCGTAATCCGCGAGCTCCATGATGAGCCGGCTCTCTCTGAGCTGTTTGTTGCACATCTTCTGGCGCGGTCGATCCGCGTCGAGGAGGATTTGGTCGACCAGCTTTTCAATTCGAGTGAAAAGCGCTTGGCAAGGGCTCTGCTTTTGCTGGCGAACTATGGCAAGGAAGGGATCCCGGAGCCTATCATCGCAAAGGTGAGCCAAGAGACGCTCGCCGCGATGATCGGAACCACGCGATCGCGCGTCAGTTTTTTTATGAACAAATTTAGAAAATTGGGTTTGATCAGCTACAATGGAAAGCTGGAAGTCCACCCATCACTGTTGAGTCTTGTTCTGCACGAAAAGCCGCAAATCAAGACATAAGGCCGCCGTTGACGCCGGCACGTACGGCAAATGCCGTGAGCTTTGTGCACTGTCGTCGCTTTCGCCGTTCTTGACGGCCGGCGCGCCCTCTGTCCGGCATCCGACACAGTTGATTTGCCTCAATGTGATTTGGGCGTCTCCGCCGCAAGCTCGCTCTGTTACGGGCGCCGGGCCGATGGGGAATGGAGCACACCACTATGACCATCGAATACATCGCGCACAACGCCGACCCGCTTCCAAGCCCCGTATTTGAACGCCCTGCCCACCGAACGGCCGCGAGCTACGAACGCGAGCTGGCAGGACATCGGTCCACTGAAGTCCGGTTGCGCGCGGCTCTCGAACGAGAAGAGGCGCTGCTTCGGCAGAAGGACGCGTTGATCCAGCAACGGGAGCTTCTGAACAAGGAGAGCGATCACAGGCTGCTGAACAACCTGCAAATGATCGTGAGCCTGCTTTCGCTGCAGAGCCGGTCGTCGGCGAATGCCGGGGCTGCGGCGCAATTGGCGGTCGCGGCCAATCGCGTGGCCACGATCGGGCGCGTTCACCAGCGTCTGCATTGCCTGGATGGGGTGCAGACCGTCGTATTCAAGCATTACCTTGAGGACCTCTGTCGCGATTTCTCGACAATGTTGTCCTCGGAAGAGCGGCCGCAGCAGGCCATCGCCGTCGAGGGGGTCGAAGTCAGGCTGCCGACGGCCACGGCTATACCGCTCGGCTTCATCGTCAACGAACTGATCACGAACGCGGCCAAATACGGAAACGGCCGCATCACCGTCAGGTTGGAGCCGCACGCCGGAAGGGGTTACGCGCTGTCGGTCTCCAATGATGGCCCGGTGTTGCCAGAAGGATTTGATCCGACCGCGAGCCGCGGGCTGGGAATGAGAATCGTTCGGTCCTTTGTTGAACGTATCGGCGGTGAGTTGAGGATTGGTCGCGGGGACAAGAACCAAGGCACGCGATTCACGGTGCTGTTCTCGTGATTGCTCGCTTCCGTCTCGCGCTATGTCTGATGTCAGACATCAATTGACGCATATCAATGTCGCTACGCGGAGGGTTTGAAATGGTCATTGTGTCGCTGGAACCGCTTCGGATTCACAATTCAGAGAAGAGAGGATACTGCCATGTCGTCTTTTACCCGCGCTATCGCCAGGTCGGGGCCCTTTACGCGCTTGGTTGCGACCGCGGCGCTGATGGGCGCCACGATGCTCGTCAGCGCGCAGACCATCGCTCGCGCCGATACCGTCACTGACGCGGCGATTCGGTTGGCGCAGGCCGATGGTCCACGGAACCTCGTTACCAACGAGGCTGCCCTGACGAGGGGCGAGACCGTCGAGCGGCGGATTACGGCCCTTCACAAGGTGCTGAAAATTTCGGCCGACGAGGAAACCAAATGGGACGCCGTGGCGAAGGCAATGCGCGAAAATGCCGCCAACATGGATACGCTGATCGCTGAGATTCGGAAGACGCCGCGGGAAAGCATGACCGCACTCGACGATTTGAAGAATTATCAGAAGGTCACCCAGGCCCACGTCGATGGCTTGAAGAACCTGATTGCGTCCTTCGAGGCGCTCTACGCCGCGATGCCCGATGACCAGAAGAAGGTCGCCGATCACGTGTTCAGGGCTACCGAACATTAGGCCGGCTAGCACGGTCGCGCTCCGCGATCGCGATGCCCACTTCATCAAAGGAGGTCGCCATGACCTTGATCACCGATACCAAATCGAAACGTCGTCTGTCAGCGAAGCTCGTGATCGGGCTCGTGATTACGGCAACGTTTGCCGCCGGGATTTTCTCCGGACCGGCTAGCGCCCAACGAGGGCGCCGGGCCGTTGTCCGTGGCTATCAACACCAGTGGAACGGCGCGTATTATCGCGCCCCGCCGGTGGTCTATGGCTCGCCCTATGGCCCATCATATTATGGCGAGCCCTACTACCCGCCGCCGCTGGTTCTGGGCCCGGGCATAGGCATCAGGTTGCCCGGCCTGAGTATCGGTATCTACTAAGGCCCCGCACCAGTCCGAAATGGTCATGGCCGGCAGCGATGCCGGCCGTTTGAGGCGTAATACTGCGAAAGGTTGCGGCAGCAGCGGTTGGTCCGGGGGAAGGCGACCCGGATCACGGCCGAGCGCTTGTGGAATATGAAGGGGGACTCTCAGACCATGAATCGGAATATTCTCTACCTCATCATTGGTGCGCTCGTCGTCGCCACCGCGGTCCTTGGCTATCAGTTCTACCAGGAGCGGCAGAAGACTGGCATCGACATCAGCATCGGCAACAAGGGCATTTCGATCGAGAAGAAGTAACCCTGCAGTTTCGGACGTCGGCGTCGATCGTGTGTGACCCGAAAAGTGCTGCTCGAGGCTTCGCAGCCGGTGCGTAAAGACGGTCAATGATTGACCAGATTCAACGGGAGATAAGTCATGTCGCTTGGACTCATACTCATCATCATCCTCGTGATCTTCTTGCTGGGCGGCTTCAGCGGCCGCTTCGGTGGCTACGGCTATGGCTATGGTCACGGCGGCATGGGTCTCATCGGCATCATCCTGATCGTTGTCGTCGTGCTGCTGCTGATGGGTCGGCTTTGATCTGACCGGCGCGATGTCGAACGCCGGTCAGGCTCCAAGCAGGAGATCAGGAGGCGCGAGCTGAAGCCGTCACTCACCGATGAGAGTGCCGTTGTCCCCACATCTATCGTGCTGCAGCGGCTGCACGACGAGGCGCCGACGGACCACTTCACCCTGAACTGGCTGATGAGCCGGCTGCAGAAGCGCTCCTTCGGCATCATCATGTTTCTGCTCTCGCTCGTCGCGATCGCCCCGGGCGTCTCGGTCGTCGCCGGCTTGCTGCTCATGATCCCAGCGTTCCAGATGATCGCGGGCAGGCCTGCTCCGGTCTTTCCGCGCCGCATTGCCAACCGTCCCTTGCCGACGCGCCACCTCGCCGCTCTGGTGCAGCGAGCCGTGCCAGTGCTGAGGTACTTCGAAAAGATGATCCATCCGCGCTGGCCCACCCCAGTCGAGGCGACCAAGCGCATTGTCGGCATCACGATCGTCATACTGAACATCACGGTGGTGTTTGGTCTGATCCCATTGAGCAACGTCGTCCCGGCCCTCGTGATCGCCCTGATCTCACTGGCCTATCTGGAAGAGGACGGACTGCTGCTCTCGATCGCCTTGCTGGCCGCCGTCGTCGTGATGGCGGTCGCGTTACTGGCGGCGTGGGAGACGATCCGCGGCGCGGAATGGATCAGTGGCCTTTGGTAGGTCATGGTGGTCGGCTTCACCAGGACCGGAAAGCAGCGCTGGTGTTGTCGGAGCAGGGACGCGGTGGCTGACCAGAGGAACGGTAAATGCGGGAGACGTTGTACGACCCTGCCGGGGTGCATACCATCCTTGATGCCTTGCTGATTAGCGCAGTGGACAGGAATCCCTGAGTAGGACAGATGGCGCGCCAGCCATACCTCGCCCCCGATGAGAAGCGCCTCCTCTCTCGCTTCTGGCAAAGCGCCTCCGGATTCTGGCGAGGCCGGTCGTGTTGGCGGGCATGGCTTCTGGTGGCGTTGCTGATTGGGGTCGTGCTCCTGCAATTGTTGACGCAGTATCGGCTGAATTTCTGGAACCGCGATTTCTTCAATGCGATCGAGCGAAAGGACGGAGCTGATCTCTGGGCGCAGACCCTGCGCTTCGCGCCACTGGCCGCCGCCAGCCTGACGCTTGCGATCCTTTCGGTATGGGGCCGCATGACCATGCAGCGCAAATGGCGCGAGTGGCTCAGCAATCATTTGTACGACTATTGGTTGGAACGCGGTCATCAGCGCCAGCTCAGATTCATGTCGGGGGACCATCAAACCCCGGAATACCGCATTGCCGAGGACGCCAGAATCGCGACGGACATCCCTATCGACCTTGTGCTTGGACTGTTCGCGTCACTTCTCACCGCGATCGTCTTCATTAGCGTCCTCTGGACTGTCGGAGACGATCTGGTCATCGACGCTTTCAGTCTGAACTTGGTGATCCCCGAATATCTCGTCATCGCGGTCGTCGTTTATTCCGTGCTGCTTACGGCGGCGATGATGTTCATCGCCCGCCATCTGACGCGGGTGTTTGAAGAGAATAAGCGCGCCGAAGCCGAGTTGCGGGCAGTGGGCGCCTACTTGCGTGAACGGGGAGAAAGCGCCGCTTCCGCGGATGACAAGAATGATGGGCGCCGCGCAATCGGCGCAGCATTGGACGAGGTGATTGCGCGGTGGGTGGCGTTATGTTGGCAGCTTATGCGGATGACGCTGGTGTCGCACACGAACTTTCTGCTGACGCCGATCGTCGGATTGCTTCTTTGCATGCCGAAATATCTGGTCGGGACAATGACTCTCGGTGAAGTCGTTCAGGCAGCGGCGGCGTTCTCCATGGTGCAGGGCGCGTTCAGTTGGATCACCGACAGCTATGGGCGTCTGGCGGAGTGGACCGCTTCGGCGAACCGCGTGGCGTCCCTCCTCCTCGCGTTGGACCAGATCGATTACCTCAAGCAACCCTCCAAGGTCTATGGGGTGACCGGACCAAGCAGCGACGCGGGCGTGGCTGAAAGCACGGCGGCTACAACTGGAACGTCGGGCGAACTACGCAGCCGGACGTGATTTTCCGGGGCAAAACCGCCGTTTGCTACTGTCCACGCCTTCCAGAAATCATCTCGGGAATGTTAAATGAGCGGACGCCCTCCAACAGGACGCAACACAAATTTTGAGGGAGCACCGGAGTGCCCACATCCAGGTTTGAGAATGTCCTGATTGTCTTCTTCCGCCTCGCGATGGGCTGGACGTTTCTCTTTGCCGCCATTCATCATTTCGGGGATTCGAACTTCGTCGTGGGCTTCCTGATCCACACGAAGACGTTCCATTCCGTGTACGCACCGCTAACGACGCCCGCGATCGCGCCGCGCTCATTCCAACCGCAGTCGTCGCGTGGGCGGTTGATCGTCGCATACGCGACGTTATAGGGCGTTGAGGCCGCTGTCGCGATATGTCCGCCAAGACCACGCGGCTCCGGCGGCCGAAGTCCGTTGTGGGTCAATCGCGTCGCTTGAGCAATGTACGACATGTCGGCTTCACCCCCGATAACCGACATATCGCTGCGCCGGAGCAAACCGACACTTCGGCCCAGAAGCAGTCGTTCCGTCGCATAAGCGTCGGTAGCGAAGCGCATCCACAAGCAAGCCAAACGCAGTTGTACTGATTTCGCGGTGGCCGCTTTGGTCACCAGGACAATTGTTTTTCGGCGTGCCTGACTGGCGCGACGGTTGTGGAAGGCGCCCGCCAACTGGACGCGGCACGCTCCGCAAGTGGGGCGGGAACTGGGCGTTCGCTACGTGTTGGAAGGCAGCGTACACGCTTCATTGGCGCGCTTCGCGCGGTAAGGGATGAGTCAGGTTCCGATACTCGCTGGGCAGGACGTCGTACGCCGCTCTGAATCGGCGGGTGAAGTGGGTCATGTCAGAAAAACCCCAGCCGTAAGCAATCTCACTCAGCGTCCGATGCGCCTGTGATGGGTCCCGAAGCGCTTCCTGGCAACGCGCCAGTCGCCTCGCCAGAATGAGCCGCATGATCGATGTGCCCTCGTGCGCCAGCACGACGTTGGCATAGCGTACGCTGATCCCGGCGGCGGCTGCCACCGCGCTGGCGTCCAGCTTTGGATCCGTCAGGCGCGCTTCGATCGCAGCGCGCACATTCATTAGGGCAAACGAATGCGCGGATGAAATCCTTGGCGTGCGCGCCCCGATCGTCGTGGTCAGCGACACAGCCAGCAAATCAAGGACGTGCTCCATTGCGAGATTCTCGACGACCGCGCTCATTCGGCCGACGTGAGGCGGTAGCATGGCCGCAAAGGACGACAGCAGACTGCCCTCGGCCTGGGACGGTTTGATCGGGCGAAGCAGCATCTCCCGCGTCCCGCCGACGCGCGCTTCGAGCGCGCGCCGCGGAATCTTAAGAACGAGCAGATTCGAGTCCGGCAAAAATTCCCCGCGATAAGGCATCAGCGGATCGATCAACGCGACGTCGCCGGCCTCTATTGTGATCTCGCGCCCGTTTTGCTCCAGCGCCAACAGTCCCGACATCTGCCGGCAAACGAAAAGTTCGTCGCAGGTCGCTCGGGCGACTTGGTTCGGTGTGCGCGAAACGCCCATCGGCGAATTGTTAAACAGGATGAGGCCGAGGTCGGCCAGACGAGCCGCGTAAATCGCCGCCTGAAACTTTAGCCGACACTCCGGCCGAGACTCGTGTTTGACGAGGTTTCGGCAAGCGACATCGTGCCAATAGTCGAACCGATCGCGGGGATGGACAGTCTCCGTCGAAAACAACTGCTCCATCATTGTCTCCTGTGCCGAGACAGCCGACCTGGAGTACCGAGACAGCCGATCCAGAACGGAGAGGCGAGCGGTATATAACACGAGGGGCATGCCGCTTCAAACGGCCAGCTAGTAAAGAACAATTCACACGCCGGGAACACGACGATGCCTCGTTACGGCAA
>Ga0265320_10003033_pt1 | contig 11403 bp, 8 predicted proteins | sample 4827metaG_FD_202087 | JGI IMG/M metagenome (GOLD analysis project Ga0265320, IMG submission 202087) | Rhizosphere microbial communities from Carex aquatilis grown in University of Washington, Seatle, WA, United States - 4-8-27 metaG | ecosystem: Host-associated > Plants > Roots > Rhizosphere >...
GAACGGTGGCCGGTCCGCGGCGAACGGGCGGAGCGCCTGTGGCGAAGCGGCTTGATCGATGAGGCGCAGTACCAAAGGTTCCTGCGCGACGGGGCCATCGGCAGCCACCTCGAGAATCTGCAACGCCGCGGTGGGTTCAAGGGATTCAATCAAAAATCGGTGAGCGTCATCATCGCGGCGACCGACCCGCGGCGGTAACTGGGAGCGGTGGAATGAGGCTCTGCCTTCGCTCTCGCCTCGGCGAGATCGAGGCTTAGTCGCGTGATGGCCGCAGAACGGTGGGGCGAGGCTCGAGCCGTGGATAGTTCGAGCGAGCCGCTACCGTCCGGAACTAATCACGGCTCGCCCGCCTCTGCCTTCGGCTCCGGCGCGGTCGAGTCTTAGTCGCGACGAAGCGAAGGCGTAGGCGGAGCGGAGCCTCGCCCCACCCTACATCTGGCGCCGTGCCCGGCGGCGCCGCCGCGCGGCGTGGCTTCCGGCCCACCCGCCTCGATGCAGTAACTACTGCGACTTGCAAGGCGTCCAAACGCGGATGCATTTCGTGTGGATTTTTCGGGATGGTCCATTAGAATCCTCGTATGCCAGAAAAGAGCGCTAATCAGATCGACCGGTCTCTGCGGGAGTTGTTCGACCGGGGAATGACCGCCCTTCACCGCGGGAACCCCGAGTACGCCATCACCATCTTTAACCAAGTGCTGGCCCGGGAGCCGGCGTTGTACGAGTGCCGCGAGGCGTTGCGGGCCGCCCAGACCAAGAAGGCGGGGGCGGTTGGCGGGTTCTTCAAGAAGATGATTGGGACCGCGAGTTCGTCGCCGCAGTTGGCCAAGGCGCAGATGGCGTTGCGCAAGAATCCGCTCGAGGCCATTCAAATCGCCGAACAGATCCTTAATACCGACCCCTATAACGCGATGGCCAACAAGATCCTGGCCGAGGCCGCGCTCGAGGCCGATTTTCCGAAGACCGCCGTCCTGTCGCTCGAGATCGTTTACAAGAACTCGTCAAAGGACCGCGAAGCGGCGCTGAAGCTCGCGGAAGCGCTGGGCCGGTCCGGCCAGGCGCAACGTGGGGAATCGATCTTGAACGAACTGCTCCGTTTGAATCCCGCCGACCAGGAGGTGTCGCAGGCGATGAAGGGCTTGTCCGCGCGGCGGACCCTGAACGAGGGCGGCTACGAATCGCTGGCCGACGGCCAAGGCTCGTATCGCGACATCTTGCGCAATAAAGAGGAGGCGGTGACGCTTGAACAGGAGAAACGCGAGGTCAAGAGTGAGGATGTGGCCGGCCGGTTGATCGCCGATTACGAGGCCAAAATCGCCAAGGAACCGGGCAACCTCAAGATGTTGCGTTCGACCGCGGAATTGTACGCCCAGAAGAAAGACTTCGACCGCGCCTTGGAATATTACAACAAAATCGTGCAGACCGAAGGCGCGGCCGACGCGTCTTTGGAAAAACTGATTTCGGAAACGACCCTCAAGAAGCTCGATCACGCGCTGGCCCAGCTCGACCCGCAGGCGCCCGATCACGCGGAACAATTGGCGCGTTTGAACGGCGAGCGGCAGGCGTTCCTGGTTTCCGATTGCCAGCGGCGCGTGGAACGTTATCCCAACGACCTCGAAGTCCGCTTCGAGCTCGGCAAGCTCTATTTCCAGGCGGGCAAATTGTCCGAGGCGATTCAGGAATTGCAAAAGGCCCAGGCCAACCCGCATCGCCGCGGCCAGGCGCTCAGCCTCCTGGGCCAGGCGTTCGCCCGCCGGAACATGAATGACATCGCCGCCCGCACCTTTCAGAACGCGATTAAAGAGCGGGTTGGCTTCGACGAGGAAAAGAAGGAATTGACCTACATGCTCGGCTGCGTCCTGGAAAAGATGGGCAAAAAAGAGGAGGCGATCGAACTGTTCAAGCAGATTTACGAAGTCGATATCGGCTACAAGGACGTCAGCGCCAAGGTCGATGCCTATTACGCCGGAAGCTGAACCGAAAGCCAGCCGTAGCGGCAGGTTTTAGGTTGAAGGCCGGAGAGACGGCAAAACCGATTCACGGCGTCGCCATCCAGTCCAAGATCACGGCCGCGGCGGCGCGCGGCTCAGTGCTGAGGACGTTGTGGTCCGCCCGCCAAATCACCCGCCCATCCCGATAACCTGGGCAATGCCGCTTTAACCAAGGGCGGATCGAGGGCCAGGGCACAATCGGGTCAAGTGCGCCGGTCAACCAATAGACCGGCAGCGTGGTTTGGCGCGCCGTTGGCCGCGGGTCGTAACTGGTGATCAAACGGAGGCGATGTTCCATGGCCCGCCGGTCGGTCTCCGTGCGCCGCGCGATGAACTCCGAGATGTTCGCCAACGTTTCCGGCGCGTGCCGATGGCGGAAACGGGCGTATTTCGCGTAGGTGACCAAGATCCCGGTGATCCATCGCAACGAGATGCCGCCGCAGACCGCCCTCCCAAGCCGCAGCAACCACATTACCGGGTAACGGACGAATCCGCCCGCGAGGACCAAGCCGTCGGCCCGAAAACGTCCGGCGCTCGCGTCCGCGTTGGCGCCGCCCGGGACGCCAAGCGGCGCTTCGTTCGGCCCACCGGCGATTCGCCCGAGCAACGCCCAGGCCACCTGGGAACCGAACGATTCCGCCAGGACCCAGCCATGTTCAATGCCGTGCTTCAGCAGTCCGGCTTCGACCGCCGCCGCATAGTCCGCCAGCGACCAGTCCACCGTGCGCGGGTAGGTGATTTCTACAAACCGCGCGCGTCCCGCCACCGCGGCGCGAAAGCTCGAGATCAACGTCCAGTCGCCGTGCAGGCCCGGGAAGTAGATCAACGTCGGAAGCCCGGCCGGCCCATGCACCCTAACCTGCAGTTCTTCCGACATTTAACGTTTCGTTAAGCCGCGACCAACTTGGCCAGTTCGCGATGATCGATTTTACCGGTCCCGAGCTTGGGAATCTCCCGGACCACCTTGATCTCGCGGGGGGCGCAGAGATTGCTCAACCCTTTCGCGCGCACCGCCGCGCGGATTTCGTCGAGTTGGAGCCGGGGCTCGTTCGTGACCGCGATCAACGCCTCGCCTTTGCCCTCGTCCGGCCGCGTGACGATGGCGATCTGGCAGCGCAGACCATACTGCGGGAAAGCCCCCGCCAGTGCGTCCTCGACCGCGGTCAGGCTGACCATTTCCCCGCTGACCTTGGCGAAACGTTTCAGACGGCCACGGATGAAGAGGTAACCTTCGGGATCGACGCTCACGATATCCCCGGTGTCGTACCAGCCGTCGAGCGCTTTGAATTTGAGGTTGGCGTCGGCGTTCAGGTAGCCGCGCATGACGTTCGGCCCGCGCACGAACAGGCGGCCGCCCTCGGCCACGCCTTCGACCGGTTCGAGGCGGTATTCCATGCCGGGCATGAGGCGACCGACGGAGCCGGGTTTGGGCGCCAGCGGCGTGTTCACGCTCACGCACGGAGCGCACTCGGTGGCGCCGTAACCCTCAAGGATCCGCACGCCGAACCGCCGCGCCCAGGCGGTCTCCGTGGCCTCCTGGAGTTTTTCCGCCGCCGCGAATAAATACCGCAGGCTGCGAAAGTCATACGGGTTCGCCTTGCGCGCGTAGCCGTTGAGAAAGGTGTTCGTGCTGAGGAATACCGTGCAATTCCGATCGTAGAACGCCGACGGCACGATCCGGTAGTGCAGCGGCGACGGATAAAGGAACACATACATTCCGCGGACCAGTCCCAGAAGTGTGCCGACCGTCAGGCCAAAGCTGTGAAACAACGGCAACGCCGTGAACACGCGGTCGCCGTCTTCGAGATCGGTCACGGCGAGCATTTGGCGAATGTTCGAGAGGATGTTGAGGTGGCTCAATTCAACGCCTTTCGGCACGCCTTCGGAGCCGCTGGTGAATAGAATCACCGCCGGATCGTGACCCGGGTCATGGGCTTCGACGGGCGCACCCGACGCCGGGGCGACGCCGCTTTGACCGCGGCTCAACGCCAGCAACGACAGGCCGCACGCCACGTGATGACGCAGGGCGGCGCTGAATTTCTGGACGCCCGAAATGCCGGCGCGCAGATCCTCGAGATAGACCAGTTCCAAGCCCGCCGCGGTGAACGGCTCGGGCTTGAGTTTCGCCCGTTCCAGAAAGGCGCGCGAAGTGATGATTTGGCGCAACCCGGCCAACTTCGCGCAACTCAACATGACCGGAATGCCGGTCGAGAAATTGAGCACGGCGGGAACGTTATCCAGCGCCCAGAGGCTGAGCAGCAGGACGGGCGTCGCGTTGACGTTCGGCAGGAGCACGCCGATGCGCTCGGCGTCGGGCGTCAGTACGCCGCGCAGACGCCGGGCGAGCAAGTCGGCCCCGATCAACATCCGCCGATAGGTCAGGCTTTGGTTCGTGGCGTCTTCGAGGATCACCTTGCCCGGTTGCTCGCGCGCGGTTTGGACGATGGCGTCGACCAGGCGTCGCGGACCCAGCTGCATTTCGACCGTGAATTGTTGCGCGACCATTTGTTCCCGCAGCCAACTGGTCAGCCGGATGCGCGTCTCGGCGGAGTTGAGATGCTCGGGGATCGGCGCCGACAACGCCGCGCTGAATTGCGCGCTCACGCGGGGAAACCACCGCCGCCAGCCGGGTTGACGGGACCAGCGCAGCCGATTTACGCCCCGCAGGTAGCAGGTGATCACCTTGGCCTTCGTTTTCAGAAGCAGGAAACCGGTCCCCGGATACAGCTTCATCAGGGAACCGGTGTGGGTGAGTTGCCCCTCCGCGAACAAGACGAGCCGGCCGCCCTGTTGCAGGTATTCCGCCATTCGCTTCACGGCGTAAGGCGAGCCGATGTCGATGGGAAAGGTCCGCGAATTGAGCATGATCTTCCGATGCAGCCAACTGGTCTGGGCGGTCGCCGCCGAGACGACGAATTTCCAGTCACGGTCCAGCACGGCGAGCAGGAACAGCCAATCCAGCCACGAAGCGTGGTTGGGCACGAGCAGGACCGGTCCCGGCGTCGCCAGCGCGCCGACGTCGTGCGCCTCGAAGTGAAAAAGGCGCCGCAGAATGAATCGCAGTAAAGTCTTCATATCATTAATCCCTTGGACTTTTTATGGCCTCGAATTCCGGCGATGGCCAATCCTACGTAAAACGCCTGTCGCGGCGTTCGCAAACGTCGCAACGAGCAAAGGCAGGCCAGATAAACAAAGATCAAACCGCTGCTCCAAACGCTCGCGTACGCGAGGTGAAACGTAGCGACCGCGACCACGGCGAGAAGGCCCGCTTGAAGGACGGTCAGAGGCGGTTTGGTCATGTTCGGGTCGGTGATGTTCATGACGCGGCGGCGGCGGCCGAGGCGACGGCGGCTTCCGGTTGGCGCGCGGGAATCTTCAGCGCGCAGACGATCACGGCGAGCAACGCCGCCAGGCAGAGGAATAATTGCGATGGATCAAAGCCGATTTGCACGTTGACCAGCGCGAAAACGCTGCCACCGAGCATCGCGAGGTTCTCAACGCCGTTTTGCGTCGCGATGGTTTTGCCGAGTTTGTCCTTGTGCGATTCCGCCTGCAACGCGGCGTTGAGCGGGATCAGGAACAAGCCCGCCATCACCCCGGCGACGATCAACACGGTGATCGCCAACGCCGACGGGTGGCTCAAGCCGTGATGGAGCAACCAATCGACCCCGCCGAGCACGCCCACCGATCCGGCCAGCAACCAGCCGTAACGCCGCGTCGCGCGCAGGTCGCCGACTTTATAAAAATACCCGGCCGCCACGCTGCCGATCATCACGCCGATGCTCAGCCACAACCCGAGCAACGCGACTTGCAGGACGCTTTCATACTTCAAGACCTGCTGGCCAAACGGTTGGAAATTCATCTTCAACAACGCGCCGCAGACCCAGAAGAGGACGGTTCCCATGAGGATTCGCGAAAGCCGCGGATGGCTGAAAATCGCGCGCAAATTTACGAAGAATTCCCGCGCGCTGCCGCGCAATTTGACCTCGGGATAGGCCGGCGTCGGGGTCATGAACAGGTTCAAAAACAGCGAGGCCGCGTAGTTCGCGATGACCAGCCCGTAGCAGACCGGGAGCGGGAAGCGATCGACCATCGCGGCGCCCGCGATATTCCCGGCGAGGATCGCGACCAGCGTCAAAAGTTCCACCGTGCCGTTCGCCTTGACGAGTCGTTCCGCCGGCACGATCTCGGGCAGGATGCCGTATTTGGCCGGTGAATAGGCGCACGCGCCGACGCCGACGACCAGGTAGCCGATCGTCTGCCACGCCGAGCCATGCGCCAGGCTGAGCGCGGCCATGGCGCTGCCGGCCAGCTTGATGAGGTTGCCGCCGAGCAGCCAGCGGTATTTCGGGTAGCGGTCGTTGAGAAAGCCGGCCATTGGCGCCAGTAGCACGAACGGAATGAAGAGCAGGCTGGTAAAGTAGATATTGGCGATGCTCTGCTCGTGGGCCGAGATAAGCCCCGCGTGGTATTTGGCCATCAATGGCCCGAGGATCACGACGAGAATGGCGTTATCGCCAAACGCGCCCAAGAACTGACTCACGAGCAACAGCGGGTAATTTCGTTTCGAGTTCATACGCTGAGAAATAAATGAGTTGAGGTTGCGTGTCGTCGCGTCATTCGGCGCCGGACGCCGCGGCCACCGTCTCCGCGTTCCGGCTCAGTTCCGCCAATTCCGCCACGATCTGATTCGCGCGGGCGGCCGGCACGTCGCCCCAGACGTCTTCGGCCGCCCGGTGATAATGGGGCAGAATTTGCCGCATGAGCGCGGCGCCGGCCGGGGTGAGCGCGACGCGGTAGGCGCGGCGGTCGCCGGCCATTTCGCGGCGCTCGACCAATCCGCGCGCCTCGAGGCGGTCCACAAGCCCGGTAATGTTCGAGCGGTGGACGACGAGTTGCCGGCTCAGTTCGGTTTGCGACAGCCCGGCGGTCTCGCCGTGGAGGAGGTTGAGAACGTTGAATTGGCTGGGGCTGAGGTCCCAGCGCTCGAAAAAGACCCGGCTGGCGTTCCACAGCGCCTCGGCGGTGCGGAGCAGTTGCAACAACGCCTGGTAACGCGGACCGGGCGAGATGGCATCGCGTTTCATGGGGTTATGTTTACAGGTGGATTGTTTATGTGTCAACAGTTATTTTCAAAAAAAGAACGGTTGAACGTCGTGTAACGGCGAATGGGAGGGGATGGGAAGGACGGCGCCTCGGGACCGACGAAGCCGGATGCGGTTCGCGGAACTCTCGGAGGGCGCTCAACGACCGATCGGGGTCGGCGATCTGCGGGCCTGGTCGATAGACGTCCGGCAATGGACGCGACTCCGATCGCTTTGCCCGTTCGTCGGTGAATTAATTGATCGACATTTCCCGGTTGAAATCTAGTTTGACAGTTGTTCGCGGAATTGGGCGGGCGGGCGATTTGCGTGCGGAAAGTCCACTTAGGAAGTATGCTTCCAAATAAAGTCTCGGTAACGGTCTCCCCAAGCTTCTGGGAGACGTTTCTCGCCGCCCATACGATGATTCGCTTCCTGGGCGCGCTCATGATCGTGCATGCCGTTTTTCCACTGGCGGGCGTTTCTGTGCTTGTGCTTTCTTACGTTTTTGGAGCCCCGCTCGGGCCCGGCGGAGTGTTCGCCGCATTCTCAGGCTTCCTGTTTACTCCGCTCGTAACCGTGGTGGGGATATGGTCCGCCCGGCGTGCTAACAAGCTGGCCCAAGGACCGTTCACTTATAGCTTCGACTCCGAGGGAATGCACACAAGTGGAGCGACGTTCGAGCAGACGATCAAATGGCCCCCGATACGACGGGTGCGTCAGACGGAGCGGTTTATTTTCATTTTTATTTCACCGTCGAGGGCGCAATTCATTCCGGTGAAGTCTCTCATTGAGAGAGGGGCGCTCGACGACTTGCGCGCGATCTTCCGCCAGTATAGCGACTTTCGCTAGGCGATCCGATCTCCTCACTTACCGATCGGCTTCCAAGCCGCGCGGCTGCCGTCGATGGCCATCTGGTAACGGAGGGATTCGATGACGTGCGCGTCGGAGCCGTCGGGACGAATAAACCAGACGGGGCGTTTGTCGGCTGGTTTCTCGGCGTAAACCTTGCGCATCCGCTCCGGGTCGCTCCAGTAACGCTCGTCAGTACGGCGGAAGGAAATCCATTGGCCGTCGGGGGACCAGGCGCTCGGCGTGCAAACACTCGAGCCGCCAAACGTGGTGAGTTGGCGTTGGCCGGAGCCATCGAGGTTAATGATGAAGAGTTCCAGCGCGTCGCCGACGGGGAAGGAATAGACCAGTTGACGGGAGTTCGGCGACCAGTTCGGGAAGGTTGCTCCGACCGGGCTGACGGCGGTGACGATCTGGCGCTTGTTCGTCCCGTCATAGTTCATCACGAACACGCTGACGCCGCCCGGCACATGACCGGTGTAGGTGATGAGTTTGCCATCGGGCGAAAGGGTTGGATCGTGGCCTTCGCCGAAATTCTCCTCGCCGGAGCCGTCGGGCTTGATGCTCGCCATCTCCGGCTTTGCCCCGTGTTTGCCAAAAACGATGCGGGCGCCGCGCGGGGTGATCTGCCAGCTTGGCATGTAGCAGACGGCCGGAGTGCGATTGAGCCGCCGGACGCCCGTGCCATCGGCGTTCATGATCCAGAGGTTGGTGGCGTTCTCGCGGTCCGACATGAAGCAGACTTGTTTGCCGTCCGGCGACCAACAGGGATAACGGTCCTCCGACCTGGGCGAGCGCGACAGGTTAATCATGTCGCCACTCTCCGGGTCGGCGACGAAGACTTCGGTGTCGCCCGTGCGCACGGAAGTGACGAGGAGCTGGTAGTCTCCAGCGACCACGGACGCCGCGCTCACCAGAGCCAGGCAAAACGCGGACAGGATCAGTTTGGTTCTCATCGATGTGGTCATGGTTTCCAGCGGTAGAAAAGGACCTTGGCTTTGTAATCCTCCTCGACGAAGACCAAGTATTCGCCGTCCTGCCGGCGATGCGCGGTGATGCCGGTCAAGACATCCATCCAACCGGTATTCTGGTTTCCGCCCACGGTAGGCCCAGGATCGAACACGCCGACCTCAACGCCGTCGCTAAGCCGATTGACGCCGACGCGGCAACGTTCCTTCCAGCCGCCGGTGAAGACGTAATCACCCGCGGCGGCCACGCAGGCCGCCTCCGCGCCGGCCGCGGGAACGAATGAAACCGTCGCGCGGTTCCCGGCGAGATACCCGTGACAAATGAACACGCGGCTGATGTGCCGCATGTCACTGCCTTCGTCGGCGACGATGAGCGTGTCGCTGTCATCGAGATAGACGACGCGCGCGATCGTCTTCACCCCCTGAGGCGGCTCGAGAACGGTCGTATTCTCGGCGCGATAAATCGGATTGCCGCGCTCGTCCAACCCCTGAAAATCGTAGCGGAAGAAACCGTACGCCATCCAGATGTTGCCCTTCTTATCGACCCAAAACGGGCCGGGATGGACGCGGTCCGTGTTCGGCGCGAATTCGTCGGCCTGGTAATCGCCGTCGCCGTTTTTGTCGCGCCAGATGGAGGCGCCGGCGGGCTTGTTGGGCGGCCACTTTTGTTCGGTGCGGTAGAGGCCGTTGCCCCATTGCAGGATCAGTCCGGAGGGAATGGCAATCTCGCCCTCATAGCGGAAAACGTTGATGAAATTGCTGGCGAACATGCCGCCGACGAATAGAAACCGCCGGCCACTCAAATAGACGACTTGCGGCGAAGTGAGGCCGTGTTCGCCGTTTTGTTTTACGAAGGTCAAACCGCGCGGGTCGTGGGGATATTTGTGGCGATCGAGCGAATAACCGACCAAACGCGCTTCCTGGCCGGGCGGGCGCGAGTAATCCATTTGGTAATGCTCCTGAATGCCCCACACGTCCCGCGCGTCCGTGCTCGGGTCGGCGCTCGCGACATCGACGAAGCAGTCGCCGCGCAACTCCCAGGCGAGCGCGCCCGCCGGGGTGAACTTCCGCAGGCAGGTACCCATCTCACTCATCGCCACGTAAATATTCCCGGCCGCGTCCATGCCGAGGCCGCGAATGCCCCAGAATTTCGTCGGCGTGACGACCCCCGGCCGGCCGCTGGCGATGCCGCCGTAGTCGCCAAACGCGCGCGTTAGCTTGGGCCGCGGCGGGTCCGAGACGTCGTAGAAGAGGATCTGTTGGCGGGGACTGGTTTGGGAATCGGCGACCATCAACTGGCCGTCGTTCGCCAGCGCCAGCGCCATCGGCTCGAAGAGGCCGGGAAACGTCACCGGCTTGCCGTCGCAGGTGATGCCCTTGGGCTTGAAGTCGTATTCATGGTATTTCGGTTCGACGTAGTCGAACTCGATCTGCCAGCGGCGACCCGCCTTATCGATGGCCTCGAGGCTGTTGGGATTCAGGTTGGTATTGCCGATGACGTCGCCGTCCTTGTAAACCCCGAACGTTTTTCCACCCTCGTCCCAATGGCTCCAGGTATTCACCGTGCCGTCCGGCTGGACGTTCGCGTGAATGAAGAAATTCTGGACCCATTTGTTGCTGGCGCCGGAGAACGAATTGCCCAACCACGAAACCGAATAGCGCAACGGCTCCGACGCGCTCGCCGCCGCCGGCGCGCTCAGGCGCGTCAGGATCCAGAACGCCAGGGCCGCGATCAGAATTCTTGGCGTGATCCCAATCAGATTGAATTTCCGCCCGCCCGCCAGGGGAGCGCCCGTGATTTTCATGAGCCGGACGATGCCCACGCCGCCCCTCTCGCGCTAGGACGATCCGGCGCCCTTTCTTGGACGAATTTTACCGGGTCCGTCCCGCCTTCGCCGCGCGGTACTCTCGCGGGGTGCAGCCGAACGCGCGCTTGAACCGTTTGTCCAGATAGCTCTGGTCCGCGAAGCCGGCCGTCGTGGCGACTTCGGCGATGGGGCGATCAGACTCACGCAGCATCCGCGCGGCGTTGGTCAGGCGGACATGGTTGAGATAAGCGACGAGCGTGACGCCCGCGACCCGTTTGAAGGTCTTCATGAATTGAGGCTGACTCATGCCGGCCAGCCCCGCGGCGGCCGCGACCGAAAGCCGTTCGGCCGCGTGACCGTTGATGTGATCGAACAACTTTTTCAGCCGCAACGAACGTTCCTGTTGGCGCATGAATTCCCATCTCAATAATTCCGAACCACGGAAATGGGCGGCCAAATGATAGAGCATTTCGAGCAAATAGGCCTTGCATCCCGCTTGGTGGAACGGCAACTCGTCCGCGCCCGAATAACATTCCAAGAGCCGCGCCAGCGCCTGATACACGCTTCCCGCCGCCGCGTCCTCGGAGCGGAGCAGATGCGGTCGCCGTTGGACTTTCGAGTAGAAAGGGAGCAGGAAAGCGTAGTCGTGCGACGGCGAACCCAGGCTGTAAACGAACTCGGGCAGGAAACTGATCACGATCACTCG
>Ga0265320_10003037_pt1 | contig 11396 bp, 11 predicted proteins | sample 4827metaG_FD_202087 | JGI IMG/M metagenome (GOLD analysis project Ga0265320, IMG submission 202087) | Rhizosphere microbial communities from Carex aquatilis grown in University of Washington, Seatle, WA, United States - 4-8-27 metaG | ecosystem: Host-associated > Plants > Roots > Rhizosphere >...
GGCGCCGTTCGGGCCGATCACGCCGACGATGCCGCCGGGCGGCAGCTTGAAGGTCAGGCCGTCGATCAGCAGATTGTCGCCGAAGCCTTTCTTCAGGCCCTCGAAATCGACCACGTTCTGCCCCAAACGCTCCGCGACCGGGATGACGATCTGCGCGGTCGTGGTCTGCTTCTCGCTCGCCTGCCGGAGCAGATCCTCGTAGCGCTGGTAGCGCGCCTTGGATTTCGCCTGCCGCGCCTTCGGGCTCGCCGCGACCCATTCCTGCTCGCGCTGGAGCGTGCGCTGCTTGGCTTCCTCTTCGCGGCCCTCCTGCGCGAGGCGCTTCTGCTTCTGCACGAGCCAGGAGGAGTAGTTGCCTTCGTACGGGATGCCCTTGCCGCGATCGAGCTCGAGGATCCAGCTCGTCACGTTGTCGAGGAAGTAGCGGTCGTGGGTCACGATCAGGATCGCGCCCGGATAGTTGCGCAGATGGCCTTCGAGCCAGGCGACGCTTTCGGCATCGAGATGGTTGGTCGGCTCGTCGAGCAGCAACAGCTCCGGCTGCTCCAGCAGCAATTTGCACAGCGCGATGCGGCGGCGCTCGCCGCCCGAGAGCTTGGAAACATCGGCGTCGTCCGGCGGACAGCGCAGCGCGTCCATCGCCAGATCGACCTGAGAGTCGAGATCCCATAAATTCTTGGAGTCGATCTCGTCCTGGAGCTTCGACATCTCGTCGGCGGTCTCATCCGTGTAGTTGGCGGCGATCTCGTTGTAGCGGTCGACCAGCGCCTTCTTGGCGGCGACGCCTTCCATTACGTTCTCCCGGACAGTCTTCGTCTCGTCGAGCTTCGGCTCCTGCTCCAGATAGCCGACGCGCGCGCCCTCCGCGACCCAGCCCTCGCCGACGAACTCCTTGTCGATGCCGGCCATGATGCGCAGCAAGGTCGACTTGCCCGAGCCGTTGACGCCGAGCACGCCGATCTTGGCGTCCGGGTAGAACGACAGGTTGATGTTCTCCAACACCTTGCGGGTCGGATAGGTCTTGGAGAGACCCTGCATGTGATAGATGAATTGACGGGCCAAGACCCTGCCTCGCTGAATGTCGGGGAATTCGGCGCTGATGTAGCGATCGAACCGAATGAGGGCAAGCGTCCCGCTGGCGATTGCCGCGGCTGGATGCGATAACCGGCCAAAATCAGCGTGCGGGAGGACCGATGTCGGCTCAAGATCCGAGTTCAACGGACAAGGATTTGCGTATTCGGGACGTGAAGGCCTATCCCACGTCCTATCCCATCCCTCCCGGTCAAAGCGTCACGCTCGGCATCGGCCGCGCGGTCAAGCGCGACGCGGTCGTCGTGAAAGTGACGACCGAAGGCGGCCTGATCGGCTACGGCGAGTCGCATCACGGCCGCGCCCATACGGCGATCGCGCAACTCGTCAACACGACCCTGCGCCAGCTCGTCCTCGGCATGAACGCCGCCGATGTCGTCGGCGTCTGGAACCGCATCTATTCGCGTCAGCTTGCAAGCCACGGCATGGGCGCGGCCTGCGCCATGGCGATGAGCGGCATCGACATGGCGCTGTGGGACATCCGCGGCAAGGCTGTCGGCTGGCCGCTCTATCGGCTGCTCGGCGGCGCGCAGAAAGCCATTCCGGCTTACGCGGGCGGCGTTTCGCTGGGCTACCAGGACCCTTCCGCGCTGGTCGACGAGGTGCAGCCCCTCCTCGCCGCCGGCTACAAGGCCGTGAAGCTGCGCGTCGGCGACAGCCCGGCGCGCGACCTCGCGCGCATCGCGGCGGTGCGCAGGGCGGTCGGCGATGGCATCGACATCCTCACCGACGCCAACACCGCCTATACGGTCAAGGACGCCCGCGCCGTGATGTCGGGCATGGACGAACACAATGTCGGCTGGCTGGAAGAGCCGTTCCCACCACACGACTATCGCAGCTACAAGCTCGCTTCCGGCTTCGGCCGCGTGCCGCTCGCCTCGGGCGAGAACCACTTCACCCGCTTTGAGTTCAACCGCGTGCTCGACGATGGCGCCATCACGATCCTCCAACCGGACCTGTCGAAGACCGGCGGCATCACCGAGCTCCTGCGTATCGCCGCGATGGCGTCGGCCTACAAGCTGCCGATCAACCCGCACACCTGCATGACCGGCCTCAACATGGCGGCGACGATCCACGTGCTGGCCGCGATCGACAATGGCGGCTATTTCGAGGGCGACGTGTCGAAGAACAACCTGTTCCGCGACGCGCTGACGAGCCAGCCTTACACGGTCGACCGCGACGGCAATGTGCGGCCGCTGGAGGCGCCGGGCATCGGCGTGGAGGTCGACGAGAGCTTCCTCGCCGCGCATCCGCCGATCGAAGGGCCTGGATATGTATGAACCAGCAGTGCGCGTGCTACGCAGCCTTGGCCTGCTGCTTGCGATTGTCGCGCTGACGGCCTCGGTCGCGCGCGCCGAATACCCCGACCGGCAGATCCGCATCGTCGTTCCCTACACGCCCGGCGCCTTCAACGACACGCTCGGCCGTATCGTGGCGAACAAGTTCAGCGAGGCCTGGGGCGTGCCGACCGTGGTCGAGAACCGCGCCGGCGGCGGCACGCTGATCGGCACCGACGTGGTCGCGAAAGCCGCGCCCGACGGCTACACGCTGCTCGTGGTCGCGTTCCCGTTCGCCGTGAACCCGACGCTCTACGCGCACCTGCCCTACGACACCGTGAAGGACTTCGCGCCGCTGATCCTTGCCGGGACGACGCCGAACCTGCTGGTGGTCAACAACGATTTTCCGGTGCATTCGGTCAAGGAACTGATCGCGGCAGCCAAGGCCGCGCCCGGCAAGCTGAGCTACGGCTCAACCGGCAGCGGCTCGTCGAACCATCTTTCGATGGAGCTGTTCCGCATGATGACCGGCACCGAGATGATCCACGTGCCCTATAAGGGCAGCGCGCCGATGGAAACCGACCTGATGGGCGGTCACCTTCAGGTCGCGTTCGACAACGTTCCGAACGTGATCACGCAGGTGAAGGCCGGGACCTTGCGTGCGCTCGCGATCACCAGCGCGACGCGGGCGCCCTCGCTCCCCGACGTCCCGACCGTCGCGGAAGCCGGCGTGCCCGGTTACGAGGTTGGCGTCTGGTTCGGGCTGGTCGCGGCCGCCGCGACCCCGCCCGCCGTGCTCGCCAAGCTCAATGCGGAACTCAACGCGATCTTGGCGATGCCGGATGTGCGGCAGAAGTTCGCCGATCAGGGCGTCGAGCCAGTCGGCGGCACGCGCGAGCAGTTCGCCGCGCATCTTGCGGCGCAGATCGAGAAGTGGGGCAAGGTCGTGAAAGAGTCCGGCGCCAAGGTCGAATAGCGCCGAGCCCGACCGTTCGCCGATCCATTGTATTGCGGCAGAGACGATGATGGATCGCGCGTCCTCACGCGCGGGTCACATCGGCGCGAGCACGATCTTTCCGACGAAACGCGACGGCGATCACGGCGTAGCTCTGGACGGACAGGGAAGGGTCCGCGCTCAGGGTAAGAATCCGGAAAGCTTGAGGCGAAATGCGCCGACATCGCTGGCGAAATCATAACAAATTTTAACGAATTCGCCCGCACCATGGACTGAACCAGGCGGCGCTGCGTCGCGACCCACAAGTGGAGCCGATCGTCGGTGCCCGCCTGGAGAACGGGAATGTGTCATGGGAAAGAGCAAAAGAGCACCGAGCATCGGCAAGGTCGTCGCTGACCTTTGGCTCACCCTGACCAGCCAGCTGTTCGACAGCTACCATCCCGAGCGGCACTACATGCGCGGCCCCGGCCCGAAGTGGCGCGCCAAGCATGCCTCCAGCGGCACCGCGGAACCCGACCTCGGCGGCATGGCCAACGCTTCGGCGTAAGCTCTCACGGCCCGCGCTTCTTCGTCCTTTGCTCGATCCAATCCGCCAGCGCCTCTTCGGTCGTCTCGCCGGCGGCGAGCGATAAAAAGACCTCCACGCATTCAAGGTCTGTCGCCGTCAGGTCGACCCCGTTCAGACCGAGAAAGGTTTCGGCCGCTACCAGTGCGGTGCGCTTATTTCCGTCAACGAATGGGTGGTTTCGCGCGATCCCGAACGCATAAGCGGCCGCAAGCTTTGGCAGAGACGGCTCGCCGTAAGCATGGAGATTCAGAGGTCGGGCGAGCGCCGATTCTAGAAGCCCTTGATTCCGTATGCCAACACCGCCGCCGTGCTCGGCGAGTTGGTCGTCATGGGCTGCGAGGATCGCCTCTAACCGGAGCCAGATCGGCTCGCTCACTTGGCCAGCTCACGCAAGGCATTTCGGCGCTTGCGCATGACATTGCGAGCCTCGGCGAGTTGGACGCCGAGTTCCGCGTCATAAAGCGAGATGCGATAGCCATCCGGGGCCTCGGTCAGAAACACCGAATCGCCCTGGTCCACCTTGAGCCGCGCAAGGGCTTCCTTCGGCAGCACGACGCCGAGAGAATTGCCGATCTTTGTGACCTTGAGCTTGATCATCGCAGTCTCACGTTATAACGAACGTTATAATTTGGTGTTCTAGCTATCCGCCCGCAAGTTGACAGTCAACCATTTCACGCAACGTCCTTATATTGACGGCTCGGAGGACTTGATGCCCCAAGCCGTCATTGCGGAGCCGATCACGCCCGAAACGGACCACTACCTCATCCGCCCCGATCCCTCGGACCCGCGGCTGACCGAGCGCGTGTCCGGCATCGACCAGTCCGGCGCGGCCGTGACCACATCCGTCACGGTCGAGCGTGCGCTGACGATCTATCTCAACGCGCAGGAGATCGTCACCGCGATGACGATCGGCGATTATCCGGACTATCTGGCGATCGGGTACCTCCTCAATCAGAACATGCTGCAGCCGGACGACATCGTGACCGGTGTCGATCATGACGAGGACCTCGCGGTCGCGGTCGTGCGCACCGAGCGGCAGACCGACTACGAGGAGAAGCTGAAGAAGAAGGTGCAGACCTCGGGCTGCGCCCAGGGCACCACATTCGGCGATTTGATGGAGGTCATCGAGGGCGCGAAGCTTCCCGCCGCGACCTTGCGCACGTCGTGGCTGTACGCGCTCACGCACACGATCAACACGACTCCCTCGCTCTATCTCGAAGCCGGCGCGATCCATGGCTGCGTGCTTGCGCGGGAGGACCGCGCGCTCGTCTACATGGAGGACGTCGGGCGTCACAACGCCGTCGACAAGATCGCCGGCTGGATGTTCCAGAACCGCGTGCCGGCGCACGACAAGATCTTCTACACGACCGGCCGGCTCACCAGCGAAATGGTGATCAAGACCGTGCGCATGGGCATCCCGATCCTGGTCTCGCGTTCGGGCTTCACAGCCTGGGGCGTGGAGCTCGCGCGCAAGGCGGGGCTCACGCTGATCGGCCGTGCGCGCGGCAAGCGCTTCGTCGCGCTCGCCGGCGAGGACCGTATCGTGTTCGACCAGGACCCCGACACCGTTGCGGAGGAGAGCGGCAAGCACCGGCGCAAGGCGGCGGTGCATGAGGACTGACACGTTCGGCCTGGTGCTGGCCGGCGGGCTCGCGCGCCGCATGGGCGGCGGCGACAAGGCGCTGATCCGCATCGGCAACGAGACGATCCTTGCGCGCGCGCTCGCGCGTCTTACGCCGCAGACGAGCGGCGTGGTGCTCAACGCGAACGGCGACCTCGCGCGTTTTGCATCGTTCGGGCTTCCGGTCGTCGCGGACAGCGTGCCGGATTTCGCCGGACCGCTTGCCGGCGTCCTGTCGGGGCTCGATTGGGTCGCGGCGCATCGGCCGGATATCGAATGGATCGTCAGCGTGCCGGGCGATTGTCCGTTCTTGCCGCGCGACCTCGTGGCGTGCCTGCACGAGGCGCGTGCCGCGGAGGATAAGCCGCTCGCCTGCGCGAAGTCCGGCGACTGGCGCCACCCGGTGGTGGGTCTTTGGCCGGTCGCGTTGCGCGAGGATTTGCGTCACGCGATCACGCAAGAAGGCCTGCGCAAGATCGAAGTGTGGACCGCGCGCCATGGCGTCGCGCTCGCAGAATGGTCCGCGGAGCCGGTCGATCCGTTCTTCAACGTGAACACGCCAGAGGATGTGGAGCGGGCGACAGGGCTGGCTGCGCTCGCCTGAACTCCGACCGTCATCCCGGAAGCCGCAAAGCGGCTATCCGGGACCCACCTCTCCGAACTTGCGCGATGGATCCCGGCTCTCGCTGCGCTCGGCCGGGATGACAGACGCCGTCAACCCGCCAGCACCGAGTACGGCAAAAAACCGATCATGTCGCCCGGCGCGATCTCGGTCACGTCGTCGCCGAGTTCCGCCAAACCATCCGTCGCGGTTAGCGACGAAATCACACCCGCGCCGTCCTGCGGATGCTTGGTCGCCACGTAACTGCCGTCAGCGCCCCGCGTGAGCGATACGCGCACATATTCGCGTCGGCCTTTCTTCTTAGCGTAGGCAAAGCCCGACGCCACGGGGAGCGCGACCAGCGGCTCGGGCGTAGCGCCGGCAAGCCGCAGCAGCAGCGGCCGCACCACGCGCACGAAAGTCACGAACACCGCGACCGGATTGCCCGGCAGCCCGACGAACGCCGCTCCGCCGATTACGCCCATCGCGACCGGCCGTCCCGGCTTGATGGCGACGCGCCAGAACACAAGCCTGCCGATCGCCGCGACCGCGTCGCGCACGTGATCGGCCTCGCCGGTCGAGACGCCGCCCGATGTGAGCACCAAGTCCTGGCCGCGCGCCGCCTCGGCGAGCCGCGCCGCAAGTGCACCGGCATCGTCGCGCAGTATGCCGAGGTCGGTGACCTCGGCGCCGAGCCGCGCCAGCATTGCGGCGAGCAGGCGACGATTGGCGTCATAGAGCCCGGCCGCGGGCAGCGCCGTGCCGGGCTCCACGATCTCGTCGCCGGTCGAGAAGATCGCGACACGCACGCGTCGCCGAACGGCGAGCGTTCGCAATCCCAGCGCCGCCCCCATGCTCAAGTCCTGCGGCTGCAATCGCCGGCCGGCCGGCAGCGCGACCGATCCGCATTTTACGTCTTCGCCCGCGAGCCTGCGGTTCGCGCCGCGCTTGAGGCCCGGCGGCACGATCACGGCCGCGCCCTCTTGGCGCACGTCCTCCTGCATGAAGACCGTGTCGGCGCCCCGCGGCATCGGCGCGCCGGTGAAGATGCGGATCGCCTCGCCGGCGCCGATCGATCGCGCGGCGGCGCGGCCGGCCGTGAGGCGATCGACCACCGCGAGCCTGTTTTCGCCCGCGCCGAGATCGCCGTGGCGCACGGCGAAGCCATCGACGGCGGAATTGTCGAACGGCGGCAGGCCGATCGGCGCCAGCATGTCGGCCGCGAGCACGCGCCCGGCTGCGTCGCCAAGCGCGACGTTTTCGGTCTCGGCGACCGGCGTCACGCGTTCGGCGATCAGCCGCTCGACATCGTCGATCGCGAGCAGCGGTCCGCCGAACGCGAAGCAATCGTCGGTGAGCTGCGCCATCTAGGCGCTCCGCACACGGGCGACGACGGTGTCGAGCGCCGCGGCCTTGTCGAGGAGGATGTCCGCGACCGCCTCGATGTCGTCGAGCAAAACGACCGGCACGCTGGCCTCGACCGGACCGTCGCTCGCGATCGCGACGATGTTCTCGTCCTGCGGATGCAGCGCCGGCTTGCCGACTGCCGCGCGGTAGACTTCGAGCTTGGGATGGGCGTGGGTCTTGAAGCCTTCCACCAGCACGAGATCGACCAATGAAAGCTTCTCCAGCAACGCATCGAGCGGCCATTCGCCATCGCCGCGCAGTTCATGCATCAGGGCCCAGCGGTTGGCTGACGAGACCAGCACCTCGGTCGCGCCCGCCGTCCGATGCGCGTGCGAGTCCTTGCCGGGCTGGTCGACGTCGAAGGCATGATGCGCGTGCTTGATCGTGGACACGCGCAAGCCGCGCGTGGTGAGGCGCGGAATCACGCGCGTGAGCAAGGTCGTCTTGCCCGATCCGCTCCAGCCAGCGAGGCCGATGACTTTCATGGGCCCAATATAGGCTCAGGCCGGCGTCATGCCGAGCGCGGCGATGCGCGCGCGCACGCCCGGGTCGGCCAACGCCTTGAGAAAGGCCGCGACCGCCGGGCGTTCGCGGCGGTCTTCGACCAGCAGGAAATCGTAGTTCTCGGGCGACAGCGGCAGGAAGTCGAGCCCATACATCGCGGCCACTGATTGGATCGCAACGCCCCAGTCGGCACGGCCCTGCGCGACGGCGGCTGCGACCGCGTTGTGCGAGCGCGGCTGGTTGCCGTAGCCGGGCGGTCGCGCCTTGCCGAGGAACTGGTCGATCAGCACGCGGGTGCCGGCGCCGGCGTTGCGGTTGACCATGAGGCAGGCAGGATCGGCGAGTGCGGCTTTCAGCGCCTCCTGCGCGGAACGGCCCGTAAAGCGCGCGTCGCCAGAGCGGAACACGATGCCCTGCATGCGCTGCCAGCCGCGCACCAAGATCAGGCCTTCGCCGGCGTATTGTTCGTTGTAGATGCCGGTCGCCGGGTCCATCAGATGGATCGGCGCAAGGTCGCATTCGCCGCGCCGCGCCGCCGCAACGCCGCCGAGGCTGCCGACCGCGATCGAGCGCGCCGTGATGCCTTGCTCCGAGAGGCTGCCCAGCACAGCGTCGAGGGCGACGCAATGGCTGCCCGCGATAACGAGGTCGGGCGCGCGCGCGTGCCCGATCAAAGTGACGGTCGCGCGCGTGCCCGCATCGACGGCGCTCGCGAGCGCATCGACTTCGAGAAAGCCGTCGGCCTGCGAGAAGGTCGTGACCGAGCCGGAGCCTTTCGGGATCGGAAACGCGATCAGCCCGTCCGGGCCTTGGACCAGCGCGACCAGCACGAACTCCTTGCGGCCGAGCTCGGAGGGGATGCGCATCGGCACCGTCGCCTCGACCGTCACGGCAGCCTCGGCCGGCAGGCCGGCCTTGTGGCGGATCACCGGCGCGATGAAGGCGTGGAAGGTGAAGATCGCCGAGGTCGGAAATCCGGGTAGCACCGCGATCGGCTTTCCCGCCGCGACCGCGAGGCACAGCGGCTTGCCGGGCTTGAGCGCCACGCCATGCACGATCACGCCGGGCGGCCCGAGCCGCGATACGACGCGATAGGAGAGGTCGCCCGCGCCCTTCGAGGTGCCGCCCGACAGCACCACCATGTCGCATTCGGCGAGCGCGCGGGTGAGCGCGGCGGCGAGCGCCGCCTCGTCGTCCGGAAACGCCCCATAGGCGACCGGCTCGCCGCCCTGCTCGGCGACGGCGGCGGCGATGATCGCGCCGTTGGAGTCATAGACCGCTCCGGGCCGCAGCGCGTTGCCGGGCGTCACGAGCTCATCGCCGGTCGAGAGCACCGCGACGCGCGGCCGGCGCACGACGTCCACCGCGGCGAAGCCGCAGGCCGCGAGCATGCCGATCTCGCGCGAGGAGAGGCTTGAGCCCCGCCGCAGCAGCGTCTCGCCGCGCGCGATGTCGGAGCCGGCATAAGACACGAACTGGCCGGCCGAGACCGCGCGGCGCAGATCGATCGCGGGTCCCTCGCGGGCCTCGATCAGCTCGGTATGCTCGATCATCACGACGGCGTCCGCGCCGCGCGGGACCATGCCGCCGGTCGCGATCGCGGTCGCGGTGCTGGGCGCGACGGCAAGCTGTGGCGAGTGCCCGCAGACCAGCACCTCGGCGTTGAGCGCGAGACGGCGCGGCGTACCGTCCGTCGCGCCGGCCGTGTCGGCGGCGCGCAACGCGAAGCCGTCGACGTTGGCGCGGTCGAAGGGCGGCACGTCGGTCGGTGCCGCGACGTCGGCGGCAAGCACACGGCCGAGCGAGGCCGCCAGGCTCACGGTTTCGGCGGGGAGGGGGGAAAGATCGAGATGGCGCTCGAAGCGCGCCGTCGCCTCATCGGCCGCGATCACGTCGAGGAACTGCTCCTGGCGCGCGGCCGCGCGCACCGCATCGAACAGCGTTGCATCCGCGGCGGCGGCCTTGCGCGGTCCGTTCATGGGAAGGCCCGCATCTCGACCTGCGTTCCGGCCGCAAAGCCTTCGCTCTCCGGCGGCACCAGGACCCAGCCGTCGGCGCGCGTGAGCGCCTGCAGCGGCCAGTAGCCGGACGCGAGCGGCGCGACACCGTCCTTCGCGCGGCCGACCGGGATGACTTCGGCGAGACCGACGGTCGAGGTAATCTTGCGCGTCAGCGTCGCCGGAATTCCCGGTTCGCGCGCGCTCGCGGCGGTCAACCGCCGCAGCAGCGCCTCGCCGACGACCAGAAATGCCGCGAGCGCCGCATCGAGCCGGCCCGGCAGCATCAGTACCGGGTGACCCTTCGCGCTGCCGAGCGCGGCGGTTTCGCCCGGCGTCATGCCGAAGCCATGGATGTCGAGCTTGCCCATGCGCGCGAGCGTCGCGACGCTGGTGTCGTTCCGCCCTTCGCCCGTCCCGCCGATCGTGATGACGAGATCGGTCTGCTCGTCGGCCAGGGCGCGTTCGAGCGCGCGTACGAAGATCACGTTGGCGCCGTGTGCCGCGACGCCGCGCGAAATCGTGAGCGCGACGGCGTCGCAACCCGGCATCGCGACGACGCGTACGCGCGGCTCGCGGATCGACACGCGCGCGACGCCGGCCTGCTGCAAGGCCGCGACGTCGGCCGCGCGCAGGCGCTGGCCCGCGCGGCGCAGCGGTGCGCCGGGCGCCGCGTCCGCGCCGGCTCCGAGCACGCCGTCGCCAGGTACCGCCGCCGCAAGTGCTTCGGCGCCGGCGCCTACCCGCATCACGGCGTCGCGCGGCAGTACGGCGTCGGTTGCGATGGGCATGGGCATGCCGGCATCGATCCATTGCGGCGCCGCGATCGGAGCCGGTGAATAAGGTCCGGCATCGCCGACCGCATCGGCACGCACCGCCCAACCGTCGCGCAGCGCCAAGGCGGCCGGCGGATGCGGCGCCTCGACGCCGGCATCGGCGGCGAGCACGCGGCCCTCCGCGTCCGCGGTCGGGGCCTCGCGCGCGCCTGTCGGCTGCGCGAGCGCCTCGACACGCGCAAGCACGCTGCCGATTTGCGTCAACGCGGATAGTCGCTGTGTCAGTTCGCCATCCATGGCGTCTTGTGGGCGCGCCGCGGCGGTAAGGTCAAGCAGGGCCTTGACGTCGGCCCATCGGGAAAGTCCATTGCGGCGATGTCCGAGAGCACGCTCGATCTGCGGGGGCTGCGTTGCCCACTGCCCGCGCTGAAGACCCGGAAGGCGCTGAGCAGGCTTGCGGCCGGCGACCGGCTCGTGGTCGAGTGCACCGACCCGCTCGCCACCATCGACATCCCGAACCTGATCAGCCAGACCGGCGATGTGTTGGAGGATCAAGACAGCCAGTCCGGCCTGTTCGTCTTCCGCATCCGCAAGAAGATCG
>Ga0265320_10003038_pt1 | contig 11393 bp, 9 predicted proteins | sample 4827metaG_FD_202087 | JGI IMG/M metagenome (GOLD analysis project Ga0265320, IMG submission 202087) | Rhizosphere microbial communities from Carex aquatilis grown in University of Washington, Seatle, WA, United States - 4-8-27 metaG | ecosystem: Host-associated > Plants > Roots > Rhizosphere >...
GTCGAGGTGCCAGCCGGAAAATTCCAGGATCTCGCCCGGTTCATCGGCCGGCACGGGTTCGCCGGGTGCGCTCTGCATCATCTGACCAGCCCGGCGCAGGACGGCGCGGATACGGGCCAGAAGCTCACGGGTGCTGAACGGCTTGGCGAGGTAGTCGTCGGCTCCCATTTCCAGGCCCACCACCCGGTCGGTCTCGCTGCCCATGGCGGTCAACATGATGATCGGCAGGCTGGTGGTAGCCCGCAGGTAGCGGCACAGTGACAGGCCGTCCTCGCCCGGCAGCATCAGGTCGAGAATCACCAGATCGGCCGCCTCCCTCACCAGCGCTTGGCGCATGGCGCCGCCGTCGCCCGCCGTGGCAACGGTATAGCCTTGTCCTGTCAGGAATTGGGTCAGCAGGGCGCAGATATCAGGGTCGTCATCGACGATCAGGATATGGGTCATGGCGTTCCCTCCTGCGGCAGGGTCACGATGACACGCAGGCCGCCTTCCGGGCGGTTCTGGAGGAGAATGTTGCCGCCATGGGCGCGGATGATGCCGCGGGCCACTGTCAGGCCGAGGCCGATTCCTCCGGTCTTGCGGTTGCGCGAGCCTTCGACCCGGTAGAATGGGCTAAACACCTTGTCCAGTTCGGCCTCAGGAATGCCGGGGCCAGAATCCTCGATCACCACCTCGACGGCCTGATCGCTCGCATGAGCTCTGACCTTGGCCTGCTGACCGTAGCGGGCGGCATTTTCGACCAGATTGGCTAGTGCTCGTTTGATCGCTGCGGGGCGGCAGGCGCAGATCAAGCGCCGCTCCCATTCGAATTCCGCCGCCAGCCCCAAATCGGCGGCGTTGTCGCAAATGGCCTCCAGCGTAGCGGCGAGGTCGATAGTCTCGGTGGCTTCGTCTGCCGCCTCGTCTCGGGCGAAATCGAGGGACGAAGCCACCATGGTTTCCATCTCGTCCAGGTCGCGCAACATCTTGTCGCGCCCCTCGCCCTCGGGCAGGAGTTCGGTGCGAAGCCGCAGGCGGGTGATGGGGCTGCGCAGGTCATGGGAAATGGCGGCCAGCATCTGGGTCCGGTCATCGACGAAGCGGCGGATACGGCCCTGCATTTCGTTGAAGGCCGCCACGGCACGGCGCACCTCGCGCGGACCGTCCTCGGGCAGCCGGGGAGCATTGACGTCGCGGCCCAGCCGGTCGGCCGCAGTGGCGAAGGTGGCCAGCGGGCGGCCCACCCAGCCGGTGGCCCAGGTGCCGAACACCAGGACGGCGACCATCATCACCAGGGTCGATAGGACGGCATGGGGCGACCACAGGGTGGCGGCACGGACCATGGCCATGTCGAAGTTCACCCAGGTTCCGCTCTCCAACTGGAAAGAGACTTGCATAACCCGGTCATGGGGGAAGCCGGCGGCTAAGTTCCGCCAGAATCCAGCGTGGTCCCCAGTCTCCGTTCGGTGATGCACCACATGCAGGCGGGGATGCTCCACCGCCCCAAAATATGGCCGCAGTGCCGTCTGCATCAGTGACAGTTCTTCCTCATCCTGATGAACGAGGCCGACCTTGGGTTGGTCCGATAGGGTGATTTCGGTCAGTGCCCCACCTAGCCCACCGACGATGGCGCCTCGGTCTTGAGGGGAAACTCTCTCGATCAAGTGGGCGATGACGGCAATGTGATCTGCACACAGGCGTTCGCTGGTCTCGATCAGGGTGTCATGGCGGTCGGAGGACAGCACCCAGGTGCTGGCGATGTGCGACAACGTCAGCCCGATCAACAGGACGATCATCGTCCGGCCGGCGATGGAATCGGGAAGCAATGACCTCATGCGCGAATTCTCCGGCCCTTCGGACTTACAGATCATCATTACCGCCACCGTGGCTACTGTGCGAGAGGGGATTTGGTAAAGAATCGTGTCCCGCTCATTTACATAAATTTACACGCCATCCCTCTTCCTGGGGCGTATACCGATTGTCAGGTTTGACTTGATCTGGAGCGGACGATGCGACTGAAGTTGATGGCGATGATGGGCATGGTGGTGGGCCTGGGTGCCGCATCGAGTGCGGCCCTGGCCGACCCCAAGGATTACCGTTTCGAGGCGGTGGAGTCTCAAGTGGCGGTCTCCCCCACCGCCACGGTAGCGGTACGACTGATCCATCTGCCCGATGGCAAGCCGGTGGCAGGCGCTATTATCTTTCAGCCCAGGATGGAAATGCCCATGGGCAACATGGCCCCAATGCCGACCAAGGTGGCGCCCGGCACTCCCGATGGGAAGGGCATCTACCCTTTCACCGCGGATATCGGCATGGCCGGGCCCTGGACCCTGACGGTGTCCGCCAAGGTCCAGGGTGAAACCACGACCATTTCGGGATCCGTGCCCTTCGTCGCTGCCACGGTTGCCCACAGTAGCGCCGACCACAAGCACTGATACCAATCGGAAGAGGAATATATGGCGATGAATCGGCGAAATCCTGCGGTAACGGTTTTGGTCGCGGTCGGACTGATGTTCGCATCGGCAGCCAGGGCAGAAGAAGGCCAACATCGTCACGATCATCAGGCCAATGCTGCTGTTGGCGGTACGGTCGACGACCTGATCTCCATCGCCCGCCAGATGAGCCCAGAGCTTCAGATTGCCGCCTTGGAGGCGGCTGCCGCTCTGGCCAAGGTGGATGGTGCCGGCTCGCTGGCCGATCCCAAGGTGTCGCTAGGAATCGAGGACTGGAATACCAACCGCAACGGCGGCTATTTCCCGTCCAATCCCGCCGCTGGCACTACCAAGAAGCTTCGGGTTTCCCAGGAATTGCCGTTTTGGGGCAAGCGCGACCTCAAGCGCGAGATCGCCGAGGCCGGAGCGCGCAAGGCGGCCGTCCTCAAGCGGCAGGTGGAGAACGAGTTGGTCGCCAAGGTCAAGGTGGCCTATGCCGAGTACCATTCGGCCCATCTGGCGATCGATGCTGCCCGCGACTTGCGGGCCCGTCTCGATACCCTGACCAAGCTGGCCAGCGCCCGTTACGGGCAGGCTCTGGGCAAGCAGCAGGACGTCACCCGCGCCCAGGTGGAGAAGTCGGTGCTGGAAACCGAGATCGTCCGCATGGACGGTGAGCGGCGCAAGGCCCGGGTCAAGATCAACCGTCTGCTGGCCCGTCCTCTCGATGCTCCCCTGGTGGAAGCCCCGGCGCCGCGGGTCATCCCGGCCATGGAGGCGCTGGACCTCGCCGCCTTGACGGATCGGGCCCAAAGCGCCAATCCCGAGATCATCGCGCAGCAAGTGACCATCGAGGGCTCGGACAAGGCACTCAGTTTGGCCGAGAAGAGCTGGTATCCCGATTTCGAGTTGACGGCCGGTGCGGTCAAGCGCGAAGGCGAATGGCGCGGCTACGAGGCCATGGTCGCCATGAACATCCCGCTGCAATGGAACCTGCGCACCTCTGAGATCGGCGAGGCCAAGGCCATGGCCGGCGCGGCGCGCACCAAGCGCGAACTGCGCGCCCTGGAACTGGGCAACGAGGTTGCCGATGCCTGGATCAGCCTGAAATCCGCCCGCGAAGTAGAGAAACTGCTGCGCGAGAGCCAGTTGCCCCAGGCGGAGATCGGATTCCAGGCGGCGGCCAAGGGCTATGAACTGGGGCGCTCGGATCTGATCGACGTGCTGCAGACCGAGCAGCAATTGTGGAAGTCCAACATCGACCTGATCAAGGTGCTGTTCGAGCAGCAGATGCGCCTCGCCGAGTTGGAAAAGCTGGTGGGGGGTGACCTATGAGCACCACCCGCGCCCTTCTGCTTGGCGGTGCCGCCGTCATCGCCGCCCTGGGCGGCGGCTATTGGCTCGGCCGCTCCGGCCAATCGCATCAAGCCCCGGCAACCATTACCGCTCCGTCGCCGGCCGTCACCGATGCCCATGCCGGGCATGACGTGGCGAAAGAACGCCAAATCCTGTTCTACCAGCATCCCGACGGCAGTACCGACTACTCGCCGGTTCCGAAGAAGGATGACAAGGGCCGCGACTACACTCCGGTCTACGCCGATCCCGAGCCAGCCCCCACGCCGGCCAAGCCGGCGGGCAAGGGCAAGATCCTCTATTACCGCAATCCCATGGGTCTGGCCGACACCTCGCCGGTACCGAAGAAGGACGGCATGGGCATGGATTACGTCCCGGTCTACGAAGGCGAGGACGACGGCTCCACCCTGAAGGTCAGCCTCGACAAGGTCCAGAAGCTGGGCGTCCGCACCGAGGTCGCCAAGATGACCACCCTGGCCCGGTCCATCCGCGCCGTGGGTTCGGTCCAGGTGGACGAGCGCAACCTGCATGTGGTGGCGTCCAAGTTCGAGGGCTACATCGAACGCCTCAACGTCAACCAGACCGGTCAGGCGGTGAAGCGCGGTCAGTCGCTGATGGAGGTCTACAGCCCCGATCTGGTGTTGGCGCAGCAGGAGTTCCTGGTGGCCGCCACGGGGGCGAAATCCTTGGAGAACGCCAGCCCGGAGGCCCGCGATGCCGCCCGGTCCCTGGCCAACGGCGCCCTGGCGCGGCTGAAGAACTGGGACATCCCCACCTCCCAGATCGAGAAGCTGCGCCAGGGTGGCCAGATCACCCGTACCCTGTCCTTCGCCTCGCCGGCCTCGGGCATCGTGCTGGAGAAGCGGGCCATCCAGGGCATGCGCTTCATGCCGGGCGAGATGCTCTACCAGATCGCCGATCTTTCCACCGTCTGGGTGATCGCCGAGGTGTTCGAGCAGGATCTGGCTCAGGTCAATCTCGGCCAGACCGCGCGGGTCAATTTCAACGCCCTGCCGGGCCTGACCTTCACCGGCAAGGTCACCTTCCTCTATCCCACCGTGACGCCCGAGACCCGCACCGCCAAGGTGCGGATCGAGCTGCCCAACCACGATGGCCACCTGAAACCCGCGCTGTACGGCGCGGTCGAACTGGCCTCGCCGGTGGCGGATCGGCCGGTGCTGACCATCCCGGATTCGGCGGTGCTGGACAGCGGCACCAAGCAGGCGGTGCTGGTGGAGCGCGGCGAAGGCCGCTACGAGCCGCGCGAAGTCAAAATCGGCGTTCGGGCCGGCGGCCTGATCCAAATCCAGGAAGGCTTGGCCGAAGGGGAAAAGGTGGTGGTGAGCGCCAACTTCCTGATCGACGCCGAGAGCAATCTGCGCGCCGCGCTCCAGAGCTTTCACAACCACTGACTGCGGGAAGAGCCCGATCATGATCGCCGCCATCATCCGCTGGTCCGCCCGCAACGTCTTCCTGGTGCTGCTGGCCACCCTGTTCATCACCGGCGCCGGGACCCTGGCGGTGAAGCACCTGCCGCTGGACGCGCTGCCCGATCTCTCCGACGTGCAGGTGATCCTTTATACCGAGGTGCCCGGCCAGGCCCCCCAGGTGGTGGAGGATCAGGTCACCTATCCGCTGACCACCGCCATGCTCAGCGTGCCCCGCTCCAAGACGGTGCGCGGCTTCTCGTTCTTCGGCGTCAGCTTCGTCTACATCATCTTCGAGGACGGCACCGACATCTACTGGGCGCGCTCCCGCGTGCTGGAATATCTGAGCTTCGCCGCCAAGCGCCTACCGGCCGGGGTGACACCGACGCTCGGCCCCGACGCTACCGGCGTGGGCTGGGTCTACCAATATGTGGTGCAGGCCAAGGATCGGACGCTCGCCGAACTGCGCACCACCCAGGACTGGTATCTGCGCTATCAGCTGGCCAAGGCCGAGGGTGTCGCCGAGGTGGCCGGGGTGGGCGGCTTCGTCCAGCAGTATCAGGTGGTGGTCGATCCCCAGCGCCTCCAGGCCTACAACATCCCGCTGGCCAAGATCACCGACGTCATCCGCAAGAGCAATATCGACGTGGGCGGCCGGGTGGTGGAACTGGCCGAGACCGAATTCGTGGTGCGCGGCCGCGGCTATCTGCGCGGTATCGCCGATATCGAGCAATTGGTGCTGAAGTCGGAACGCGGCACCCCGGTACTGCTGCGCGATGTCGCCCGGGTCGAGCTGGGCCCCGACGAGCGGCGAGGCCTCACCGAGCTGAACGGCGAGGGCGAGGTGGTCAGCGGCATCGTGCTGCAGCGCTTCGGCCAGAACGCGCTGGACGTCATCGAGCGGGTCAAGGCCAAGATCGCCGAGGTTTCCTCCGGCCTGCCCGAGGGCGTCACCATCAAGGCGGTCTATGACCGCTCCGACCTGATCTTGCGGGCCGTCGAGACCCTCAAGCACACCCTGATCGAGGAAAGCCTGATCGTCGCCGCCGTCTGCCTGGTGTTCCTGCTGCATCTGCGCTCGGCCCTGGTCGCCATCATCATGCTGCCGGTGGGCGTGCTGATCGCCGCTATCGTCATGCAGGCCCTGGGCATGACGTCGAACATCATGAGCCTGGGCGGTGTCGCCATCGCGGTCGGCGCCATGGTCGACGCCGCCATCGTGATGATCGAGAACGCCCACAAGCATCTGGAGCGCATGAAGCCGGGCGACTCGCGCGCCGAGGCCCTGATCGCCGCCGCCATCGAGGTGGGGCCGAGCCTGTTCTTCGGCCTGCTGATCATCACCGTCTCGTTCCTGCCGGTCTTCACCTTGGAAGCGCAGGAGGGACGGCTGTTCAAGCCGCTGGCCTTCACCAAGACCTTTTCCATGGCGGGGGCGGCGCTGCTGTCGGTGACCCTGGTGCCGGTCCTGATGATGCTGTTCATCCGCGGCAAGATCATTCCCGAGCACAGGAATCCCATCAACCGCGCCCTGATCTGGAGCTACCGGCCGATGATCACCGGGGTGATGAAGGCCAAGATCGTCACCATCGCCGTGGCCCTGGTGGCCCTGGCGGCCTCCTGGTACCCGTTGTCCAAACTGGGCAGCGAGTTCATGCCGACGCTCAACGAAGGCACGCTGCTTTACATGCCGACCACCCTGCCCGGCCTGTCCATCACCAAGGCGGCGGAGTTGATCCAGACCCAGGACAAGATCATCAAGAGCTTCCCCGAGGTGGAATCGGTGTGGGGCAAGGCCGGCCGCGCCGGTACCGCCACCGATCCGGCGCCGACCGAGATGTTCGAGACGGTGATCAACCTCAAGCCGGAATCCCAGTGGCGTCCCGGCCTGACCACCGACACCCTGATCGCCGAGATGGACAAGGCCTTGCAGATGCCCGGCGTCTCCAACGCCTGGACCATGCCGCTGCGCGCCCGCATCGACATGCTGTCCACCGGCATCCGCACCCCCATCGGCATCAAGGTGTTCGGCAAGGATCTCGACGAGATGGAACGCCTCGCCCGCCAGATCGAGGCGGTGGTGCGCAATGTGCCCGGCACAACCTCGGCCTATGCCGAGCGCATCGGCGGTGGCTTCTACCTCAACATCGAGCCCGACCGCGCCCAACTGGCCCGCTACGGCATCACCATCGGCGATTTGCAGGAGGTGATCCTCACCGCACTGGGGGGCGAGACCGTCACCACCACGGTGGAGGGGCGCGAGCGCTTCTCGGTCAACGTCCGCTATCCCCGCGAGTTCCGCTCCGACCCCCAGGCCATCGCCGAACGGGTGCTGGTGGCGGGCATGGACGGCGCCCAGGTACCGTTGGGCCAGCTGGCCAAGGTACGCCTGTCCAAGGGGCCCGCCGGCATCCGCACCGAGAACGCCCTGCTGTCGGCCTACATCTATGTCGATATCCGCGACCGCGACATCGGCGGCTATGTGGCCGACGCCAGGAAGGCGGTGAGTGAAAGCGTCAAGATGCCGCCCGGCTATTTCGTCACCTGGTCGGGCCAGTTCGAGTACATGGAGCGCGCCATCGAGAAGCTGAAGATCGTGGTGCCGCTGACCATCGGCATCATCTTCCTGCTGCTCTACCTCAACTTCAAACGGGTGACCGAGACGCTGATCGTCATGCTGTCGCTGCCCTTCGCCCTGGTGGGCGGGCTGTGGCTGCAATGGTATCTCGGCTACAACATGAGCGTGGCAGTGGCGGTGGGCTATATCGCCCTGGCCGGCGTCGCCGCCGAGACCGGGGTGGTGATGCTGATCTATCTCGACCATGCCCTCAACGAATTGAAGGCCAAACGTGCCGCCGAGGGACTGCCCTTCACCCGCGCCGATCTCTACGAAGCGATCATGGAGGGCGCGGTGGAGCGGGTGCGGCCCAAGATGATGACCGTGGTGGCGATCATGGCCGGTCTGCTGCCGATCATGTGGAGCACCGGCACCGGTTCCGAGGTGATGCGCCGCATCGCCATGCCCATGGTCGGTGGCATGGTGTCGTCCACCATCCTCACCCTGATCGTCATCCCTGCCCTCTACGGCCTGATCAAGCAGCGGGGATTGGTGAATGCCGCCGAAAAGGAAGTCTCCCATGAATAGGCGCTCCGTCACTTTCGTCGCGGCGGGCCTGTTCGCCGCCATCGGCGGGGCCGCCGCTATCGCCCTCTCGATCTTCGATGTGTCCGCCCGGACCCGACACTGGCCCGCGACCACCTGGGCGATTGAGGTGGTCCGCGACCATTCCATTCGGAGCGGAGCCGCCGGCATTGCTGTGCCTACAGGGCTGGAGGATCGGGCCAGCATCATGGTGGGAATTGAACATTACCGCGCCCATTGCGCCGTCTGCCACGGCGCCCCCGGCGTTGAACCCGACATCATCGCCCGGGGCATGTATCCGGCTCCTCCCGATCTTCGCCATGCGGCGGAGCATCGTGGCCCGGCCGAACTGTTCTGGATCGTCAAGAACGGCATCAAGATGTCGGGCATGCCCGCCTGGGGCGACCACGGCGACGAAGAATTGTGGCCGGTAGTGGCCCTCATGCTGCAATTGCCGAAGATGACGGCGGAGGATTACGCCAGGCTTACGGCCGAGATCGATCAAGCCGCCGGCCATCACCGGCATGATACGGGGGCAATGCCCACCCCCGCCGCCATGCCGGTGGCGGAAGCAGCCTCGCCGACACACAAGCATGATGGTCATTCCCACTCCCATAGCCATCACTGACGACGCGAACGGGTGAATTTGACGAGGACGACATGACGACCGGCCGACTGCGAGGATTGAGGCGCAAGATCGTCGGCCTGATCGGGCTGGGCGGCATCGTCCTGGCCATCCTCGGCGGAGGGATCACCTACATGGTGGAGATGGGGCGGCTCGACAGTCTGGTCGAACGGCTGGCCCGCGATCAGGCCCTCCACCTCATCCACGCCCTGCGCGGGGGCCAAGGCGTGACCGGCGCGCCCACCCTGGCGACCGGCGGCTTCCTGTATCTCCGGGTCGATGCGGGCGACGGAAGCCCCGCCCAGGAAATCCGACAGGGCGATATGCCCGGTTCAGCCCGGCAGCGACTCGACACCCTGCTGGCCACGGCGGATGTCGAGCATAGCCACCTCAACTTCACAGATGGCGGCCGGACCTACATGCTGCTGTCGTTTCCCCTCGCGGATACCGTCGGCCGGTTCACCGGCCTTTACCGTGTCGAGGAGCCCCTGGCCCGTGAACTGTTCCGGCAGGTTGTGTGGTCGGTGGCGGGCGTTTTCCTCATCGTCGTCACCTCGACCCTGATCCTCATCCCGCTCATCCTCGGTCTGGAACGCCAAGTGCTGCGCCATGCCCGCGATGCCGTCGAGGCCAATCTCGATGCGCTGGTCACCCTGGGCAGTGCCATCGCCAAGCGCGACAGCGACACCGACGCCCATAACTACCGGGTCACCCTCTATGCCATCCGCCTGGCTGAAAGCACGGGGCTGGGGGCCGAGCGGATCCGCCACCTGATCCGTGGCGCCTTCCTGCACGATGTCGGCAAGATCGCCATTCCCGACCACATCCTGCTCAAGCCCGGCTCGCTGAGTCCCGACGAATTCGAGGTGATGAAAAGCCATGTTCGCCATGGCGTCGATATCGTCGTCCAGTCCCGTTGGCTGGCTCCGGCCATCGAGATCATCGGCGGCCATCATGAGAAATTCGACGGGAGCGGCTATCCCCAGTGCCTGACAGGGGAGGATATCCCGTTGCTGGCCAGGATCTTCGCCATCGCCGACGTCTTTGATGCGCTGACTTCGAAGCGGCCCTACAAGCTGGCCCTTCCCCTTGACCTGGCCCTCAACCTTCTGGCGGAAGAGCGCGGGCGGCATTTCGACCCAGAACTGCTGGATCGCTTTCTCGACCGTGCCGATGAGCTTTACGCCCATTACGGCAGCGGCACCGACCGGGACATCCGCAGGGAGTTGGCGGTCGAACTGAAACGCTATTTCGGATGAAGCATAAAAGGATGAAATCCATGATGCCTCGACGTCTCATTCTCGCCGGTGCTGTCGCCCTGGGCGCCGCCGCCGTCTTTGCCGCGTTCCAGCCTTCTCCCGTCGCGGCACGGGAAGCCGTCGTCTACAAGAATCCGCAATGCGGCTGCTGCAAGGGCTGGGCGACCTACCTTCAGCGCAACGGCTACAAGGTCACCGTCATCGACGTCGACAACATGGAAGACCTGAAACGGCGCCTTCAGGTGCCCGACAGCCTGCATTCCTGCCACACCGCCAAGATCGATGGCTATGTGGTGGAGGGCCATGTGCCGGTGGAAGCCATCGACAAGTTGCTGACCAAGCGTCCCAGCTTCACAGGGATTTCCTCGCCGGGCATGCCGTCCGGTTCCCCGGGAATGGACGGCCCGAAGGAGGACAATGTCGTCAAGGCCTTCGGCCCCGGTGGGATCAGGGTTTTCGGGACATATTGAACGCTTACAAAACTTTACAATCTGCGTCGTCAGCCATTTACATGCGCCTGCTCCAATGAAGGTGTCGCGGGAGGCCGGGGCCCCACAGGGGGGCAACGCCCCGCCCACGGAGAGACCAACATGAAAAAACTGATGATCGCCGCCGCCGTTGTCGCCGCCATGATGGCCGCGCCGGCCTTCGCCCAGACCAAGTCGGTCCCGGTCGATACCCATTCCCAGACGAGCGGTGGACCCGAGCATGACATGGGGGGAAAGACGACCCCCGCCCAGGGCGCTAAGCAGAATGCCCCGGCCGATACCCATTCTCAGATGAGTGGTGGAGCCGAGCATGACATGGGGGGAAAGACGACACCCGCCCAGGGCGCTAAGCAGAATGCCCCGGTCGATACCCATTCTCAGATGAGTGGTGGAGCCGAGCATCAAATGCCGGCCACCCCGCCCGCCAAGAAATAACGATCAGACCTGTGCGGGAACGGTGACAGCCGTTCCCGCACAGGCGGTATTGATGATTTTCATAGCACCTCATATTGTTGACCACTTTTTGCGCACATGTTCCAATTGAGGGGTCGCGGGAAGCGACAGAAATCAAAAGGAGATTGATCATGAAGACCCTGCTTGCCGTTGCCACTGTCGCACTGGCTGTCACTGTCGCGGTTCCCGCTTCCGCCGCCCCTGCCTGCGAAACCCAAGTCGCCGAAATGCAGGC
>Ga0265320_10003042_pt1 | contig 11385 bp, 12 predicted proteins | sample 4827metaG_FD_202087 | JGI IMG/M metagenome (GOLD analysis project Ga0265320, IMG submission 202087) | Rhizosphere microbial communities from Carex aquatilis grown in University of Washington, Seatle, WA, United States - 4-8-27 metaG | ecosystem: Host-associated > Plants > Roots > Rhizosphere >...
GCAGCACGAACGTCCGGGGCGCACCGAGCGCGAGAGGCAAGCGCACGCGCTCGAGGAGCGTGTAGGTCTTGAACGCGGAGAACGGCGGCTTCCCGAGCTCGGGCATGTGACCAATCCGCGGGTCGATACCGCCCTCTCGATTCGTCGCTTGCAGAACGACCACTTCCACGCCGAAGTTCAGGTTCGGCGCCGCGTGGGCCGGCTCCTTTTGGGGCGCCTTGCCCGGCGCGTTTTCGGCGCGGGCAACGACGCTTGCCAACGAAATCGCCACCAAGAGCGCAACGGTTCGGCGCTTCATAGCGAGGCGCTGCCTTCCGAAAGCCAGACGACGGGCATCTCGTCGTGGTCCGTCGCGACGACGAAGAGAACACCTTCCGCCGCGCCGAGGTCGAGCTGTTCGATCGCGGCCCCCGATTGAGACAATTCGTCGTCGTTCGCGCTCGCCGACGGCGGGCTCGCGGGTCGAAGGACGCTCGCGACGCGAGCGATGTCGGGCTCGGACGACGCTCTGCCCGCCCGGTTCGCCGGAGCCGAGTCCGGCCGCATCGAGAGCGCGGTCAGCGCGACGGCCGCGGCGGCACCGAACGCGGCGAGCGGTGCGAACGCCCGCGCGATCCGCCGCCACGGAAACCGTCCGAGGTAGAGCGCGTGCGTAACCGGACGATCCGGGGCGACCTCGGCGTGAATCTTCTCCATCAGACGCCCGGCGACGTCGCAGGATTCGCCGTCGCCCGGCTCGGCGATGGCGCGCACGACGTCACCGATCTGCGTCCATTCGGCGAGGAGGCGCTCGTCGCCGGGCTCGAGAAGACGCCGCACGTCGTCCGTCGCCCCCGACGACAGTTCGCCGTCGAAGTACTCCATCAAGATTCGGTCTCGGGGCGGCATCAAGGGGCGTCCGCGCCTTCCGCGTCTTCGAGAGGGACGGCACCGATTTGCTCTTCGTAGCATTCGGCGAGCGCCTTCTGCAGTTTGCGGCGCGCGTGAAAGAGCCGGCTCATGATCGTGCCCTTGGAGACACCCATGACCACGGCCATTTCCTCGTAGCTCAGCCCCTCCACCTCGCGCATGACGATGACGCCGCGGTGGTAGTCGGGAAGCCCGTGGAGCGCGACTTCGATGCGACGCCGGATCTCGTCTCGACGAACGGCGTGTTCCGGGTCGGATTCGTCGAACCGCGCCATCGTGTGCGAGTCCGAAGTGGCCTCGAGCGTGGACGGATCGATCGCGTCCACTTCGCGGCGGTACGGCTTTCGAAGCACGTCGATCGAAAGATTCGTCACGATCCGGTAGAGCCAGGTGAAGAAGCTCGACGTGCCTTCGAAGGCGTCGAGGCGGCGATAGACCCTGAGGAACGCCTCTTGGACGATTTCTTCCGCGTCGCGTTCGTCGCGCACGAGGGCGAGCGCAATGGAGAACGCGCGACGCTGGTGGCGCTCGACGAGCTTTCGAAACGCGACGGCATCGCCGCCCTTGGCCTTGCCGATCAGCACCCGGTCTTCAGCGGCCTCGACGACCCTCGCGGCGTCGACGGGCATCCGTCGGCGGCGTTCGTGGATGCCGGATTGGTCGCCGGTATCGATCGCGACCCCGCGGATCGCACGCACATTGCTCCCCAAGGGCGCTTCGACCGAGCGCGAACGGTTCAGATCGGTATGCAACACCCTGATCTCCTTCGGATTTGCTGCCGAAGCCGAGGCGGACCGGCTGCGCGAATGAAGCGCCACGGAGCGTCCTACGGAGACGCTCGGCGTTTTTCGCCCTACAAAAGCGGCGCTACGGAGCGACGAAGGGCGCGGGGTCGGCGGGCTCGGGCAACTCGCCGAGCGTCACCGTGAGATCGACCGTTCGACGGTCGCGAACGACGAGCATTCGAACGCGCTTGCCGACCCCCGACACGCTCGACACCCAGCGTAGCCGGTCCGGGCCGGCACGCGCGACGTCGCCGAACTGCACGATCACGTCGTCGACCTTGAGCCCCGCCCGCGCCGCGGGGCCACCGGGAAAGACTTGAGTGACGATGGAGCCGGCGCGATCGCGGAGCCCGAGCCGGGCGCGGTCCTCTTCCTTGACGGCTGCGACGAACGCCCCGATCGCGCTTCTCCGAAATTTGCCGTGCTCGAGGAGCGCCGGGAGCAGCTCGCGAACCATGTTGATCGGAATCGCGAATCCGATGCTGTTCGCTTCGGGCTTGATCGCGGTGTTGATGCCGATCACGCGACCGGCGAGATCGAGGAGCGGACCGCCGGAGTTACCGGGGTTGATGCTCGCGTCGGTCTGCAGGTAATCGTAGTACCCCGTCGGGTCGAGGCCTCGTACGTCGCTCCGCGTGCGCCCCTTGGCGGACAAGATCCCGGCGGACACGGTGTGCGACAGACTGAACGGGTTGCCGATGGCGACGACCCAATCTCCCACGCGCGCACTGTCCGAATCGCCGAGCGGTAAGTGGGGGAGGCCCTTCGCGTCCACGTGCAGCACGGCGACGTCGGTCGGCGCGTCGGCACCGACGACCGTCGCGCGCTTCTGATCTTCCTCGGCGAAGAGCGCGTAGATCCGCGTGGCGTTCGCGACCACGTGATAGTTCGTGAGAATGAGCCCGGACGGCTCGAACACGAAACCCGTGCCGACACCGCCGGCGACGATCCGGTGGCCGCCGCCGAACATCGCTTGCTCGGTCTCGATGAACACCACCGCCGGATCGGCGCGCGCGGCGAGGTCCGCGAACGTGAGCGGCCCGGACCGAACTGGTTGGGGCGCGTCGGTCGCAGCGGGAAACACGGGCAACGTCGGCCCGAGCGGCGCCGACGACACCGGGTCGACCGTGGGTTCGGGCCGTCTTCGCGCCGCGCGGCCCTCGCAAGAGACGAGGCCGAAAAGCACGAGCGCGACCGCCCGAACGCGCGTCACTTCCCTTTGCCGACCTCGAGAAACCGTTGGCGGAGGTCGTAGAGCGCCGCCGAGAGAATGCGCTCTTCCTCACCCGTCAAATTGCCGTGGGTCTTTTGCTCCAGGAGCCCGAGGAGATCGATGGTCTGTCGAGCCAATGCGAGGTCCGGCGCAATCGACGCGCCCGACGGATCGGGCGCGTCACCGAGGTGCATCAGCGCGCTGTGCGACAGCGACATGACGAAGGTTGCGAAGTCGATGTGAGGCAGACCCTCGCCGGGATCGTCGGTCACGCCCGCATCGCGTCCCTCGTCCTTGGTCGTCACTCTTCCTCTCCCTTGGCTGCGCCTTCCTCATCGTCGGACGACTCGGTCGCTTTTGCGTCTGCGACGTCTTCCTTTTCGTCGTCTTCGTCGTCCTCGTCTTCGTCGTCCTCGTCTTCGTCGTCCTCGTCTTCGTCGTCCTCGTCTTCGTCGGCGTCATCCGACGCAGCGGTTTTCACGACGGGGGCTTCGTCGTCGACTTCGACGGCGGGCTTTGCCTGCGGCGCGGCCTTGACGGCTTCGACGAGCTTCGGCTGAGGCGCCTCGACGGGCGGCTTGGCCTTCACGGCTTCGACCTCGTCGTCGTCGTCATCATCATCGTCTTCGTCGTCCCAGCCTTCATCGACGGGCAACGGGCCCGGGGCGATGGACCGCGGCGCGGAGCGTTCGGCCGCGGCCACGGGCGCCGCGAACGGTCGCGGTTCGCTCGACAGGGTCGGGACCGGTGCCGACGCGGGCGGCGTGGGACGATCTTCCGGATTGGTCAGGGCCGGCTGCACCAGCTCGATGCCTTGGACCTTGTCTTGACGGTCTTCCAGGGCTTCGAGGTGCTTCTCGACGTCGGCCTCGGTGATCGTGCGCTTGGCGAGCATTCGGTTGCGAATGCGAACGTCGAATTTGAAGTTGTGCGGTACATCCATCTGGCGGCTCTCCATCAACGGTTCACGCAACCCGGTCGGGCGGCGGGGGCGGCGGTTCGTCCCCCCCAGTACCCCCGGGGTCGGTCCTTCGTCTAAGCAATCGTTCGGCCGGTAGCAAGGCCTCGTGTCCATTCTGGTCGCCCTCTTCGAGCCTGCGCACGGCGGCCTCGATCTCCGGCTCTTCGGCGGGCCGGATACTCTGGACCACGAGGCGCACCCGAATTTGCTGCCCGGCGAGCGGATGATTCGTGTCGAGGACGGCGGTGTCGTCGGTCAGCTCTACGACCTTCAACATGACGACGCCCGCGGCGCCCTGCCGCTCGGCCTCGAATTCGTCCCCGAGCACGATGTCGTCGGGCAGCTCCGCCCGGTCGACGTGGATCAGCCCGTCGGGGTCTCGAGCGCCGAACGCGTCTTCGGGAGCGAGCGTGATCTCACGACTGCCCCCGACCGTGAGCCCCTGAAGCGCCTGTTCGACGCGAGGAGCCGCGTCTCCGTAGCCGAGGAGCACCTCGACCGGCTCGTCCGGACTCGATACCTCGACGCTTTCGCCTTCCGCGTCGAACAGCTCGTAGGCGAGCCCCACGACCGTGCCGGGCCCAGCTTGGAAGTCGTCCGAGCCGTTCGAACGAGCGGCGCGCGGCGGGCGTTTGGAAGCGGCCATTTTTTCGATGGATCCCCGTGAGCGGCGAGCTCAACGAAAGGTTCGAAGGGGCGTGGCAAGGTGCTCCACGACGTTGAACGAGTCGAGGGACACGCGCCCCTCCGAGAACAGGAACTCCGTGAAGGATGCGTTCTTTACTCTCCAATTCAACCGCAGCGCCGTCTTTTCTGGCGCCTCGAGCACGCGCTGAACCGACACGCCGATGGGACCGCCGGAAGTGAAGAGGGCGATGCGTCGATTGCCGCCGGCGCGAGTCAGCTCGTCGAACGCCGCGCTCACGCGCCCGTGGAACGCCGCGAAGCTCTCGACGGCCGGTTCGGTGATCGAGCCGCGCTCCCACTCCGCCATGAGTCGCTCGAACATCCGCTGAAAGAAGCGGTTGCGTTCGGGACCGCCGCTCGCCTCCTGAAACGCCTGCACGCGCTCGGCAAATGCGGGGTCGCGAAGCGCGAGCGCAGGCATCAAGGTGCCGAGGATCCCGTCCGCGGCGTACTCGTTCCACGCGGCGTCGAGGATCGGTTCGGGCCACTCGACGCCGGCTGCCCGAAAGCGGTCGCCGACGATTTCCAACGTCCTTCGCTGCCGCGTCAGGGTCCCCGAAATGACGACGTCGAAGGGTTCTCCTAGCGAAACGAGGTGTTCCCCGACGGCGCGGGCCTGTTCCTCGCCGCGTTCGGTCAGCCGATCGGACTCGGCCTCGAAGGCGCGAGCCTGACCATGCCGGACGAGAAGAAGCGTGCTCATGAGGGCATTGTCTCCCGTGGGCGCGGGATCCGACGTCCCTTTTTTGGGAAAACTCCGCCGTCGCCGCTCGCGCCGCGACCGACCACGCGGAAGCGGCCCCCACTCGCCCCGCGCGCTCGAACCGACGGCACCCTGCTATAAGGCCGCCGTGCCGAAGGTCGCTCGAGCACTGGTCATCGGCCTCCTCGTGGTGCCGTGGCTCGTCCTTCCCGTCGCGGGGTGTCGTCGTAAAACGGTCGAGACGAGCAATCCGACGACGCCGAGTGCCTCTACCGCGCCGACGCGCGGCGTCGTGACCGCGCCGCTCGCAGGAGAGCGCATCGACATCCCGGGCGGCGCTTTCCGAGCCGGCAGCACTCCGGGCGAGCCCGGCCGGCACCCGGAGCTCGAGCAGCGCCTCTCGACGGTGGAGCTCGGCCCGTTCCGGATCGATCGGCTGCCTTATCCGAACGATCCGAAGCAATCGCCGCGCACCGGCGTGACGCGCGACGAAGCCGAGCATTTGTGCGCAGAGCGCTCGATGCGGCTCTGCACCGAGCTCGAGTGGGAGCGCGCGTGCAAGGGACCCGAGAGCCAGCCCTACTCGAGTGGCGATGCGTGGGACGCGCGCTGCGCGAGCGATCCGACGGCGTGCGCGTCGGCGTTCGACGTGCTCGGCATGGGTGCCCGTCGTGAATGGACGTCGAGCGACGTCGTGCCAGCCGACGACTCCGCCCGTCGTGCGGCGGTACGTGGCGCGCCGCCGACCAGCCCCGAGACCGCTCACCGGTGCGCGGCGCGTTTTGCCGAGAAGCCCGACGCCAAAGACGACGCGCTCGGTTTTCGGTGCTGCAAGGGAGCGCGAAACGCGGCGCTGGTTCCGGAGCCGCGCGAAGAGCAAACCTTCGTCCAAGCGCCGCTCACGACCGCGCGCCTCGGTGAGCTCTTCAAGGCCGACCCGCGCACCGCGTCGCTCGCGAAGGATCTGCGGTTTTTCCGCGAGCCCGACGCGGCCGAGACGGTCGTGGCGCGCGGCCCCGGCGATCGCAAAGGGTTTCTGTTCACGGTGGCGCCACTCCGCTGGAACCCGGTGGCGGGCGCGGATTTCATCGTCGCCACGGGTCGCTCGGGCGAGAGCACGTCCTTCGTCGTCGTCTACCGAGTTCTCGGCAAGGACGACTATCGGTTGGCGTCGAGCTTCATCATGGAGAACGAAGTCGGCCCGGTCGCACTCGCGTACAACGGGTACATCCGCCCTCGCCTCCACTTCAGCACGTGCTGGGGATGTCTCGGCGAAACCGGGAAAATCCTCTATCGCGACCCGGACGGTGCGACGATCAGCCAGCCCTGAGGCCGCTCAAGACATCAGGCCCGCGACGCGGCGAACTCGAAGGCGCTGCCGCCCGTCGACGAGTCGACGGCGCGCACCGATGCTCGCGTGGCTTCCGCGGCGATCCGAGCGGCGAAGAGACCGAGCCCTCGGCTGTATCTGCCGGTCGGCACGAGCTTCGAAGAGACCTGGCCAACGGCGGTGAATGCTCGAGACCGCTCTTCGGGACCGAGCACGGTGCCTTGATCCTCGACGCGCACGACCACCTCGGTCGGTTCGAGGCGAACCGAAACGCGAATGACGCTGCCCGATGCCGAATGTTGGATCGAGTTTCGGAGCAGGTTGGTGATCGCGCGAACGACGAGGTCGCGGTCGCCGCGGGCGAGGCACGCCGCCGAAGCGTCGCTTCGAAAGTGAACGCTGACGTTGTGGCTCTTCGCTACCGGGCCGCACGAGGCGATGATTTCCTCGACCAGCACGCGGAAATCGATGATCCCACCTTCACTGCCGACGCCACCGCGCAACAGCTGCCCGATGAGATCGATGTTCGCAATGATGTGGGCGAGGCCATCGCACGAGACGAGGCCATCGTCGATTGCCTCGCGACCGTCTGCATCGATGACGTAGTCAGTCGATGCAAGGAAGCCGAGGTTACTTTGTAACGCCGACAACGGGTTTCGAAGATCGTGCGCGAGGAGCCCGAGAAGCCCGCCCAGAGTGGGAAGATCCAGGGGTTCGACCACCTCGCTCTTCCCCACCAAGGCGTGGCTGCTCAGCCAGCCTCGGGCTCTTCGTCGTCGTCGGCGATATCGTTGACGCTCGGGATCTTCTTGATCTCGAGCCGCGCAATCTTCCACGCCCTTTGCACGATCCACGAGAGGGATCGATCGAGCCGTGCCGCTTCGTCTTTGATTTCCTGGAGCATGGACTCCGGGAAGTAGAGACTCTGCTTGCGCTTATCGCTGCCTTTGGTTCCGCTTTGGTTATCGGCCATTCGCCTAAACTTTCAACAATGACAACAAGTAACACACACCCGGGCGAAGAACAAAGGCGAACTTCGTCAAAAAAGGCCTCACTTCGATAAATGACGCCCGACCGGCCGAGGTGTCGCCTGAGATAATGGTCGCTCATGGACGCCGAGCAGCCATCGCCGGAACGAGCCGAGACCGCTGTCGCAAGCCTGAAGCCGAAGCCGAAGCGACGGTGGTGGTCGAAAACCGCGCGAGGCTCGAAGAGCCGCGTCCGCTTCGGGGTCGTCGTCGCGCTCGGTGCGTTCGCGGCCGGCGCGGTGTTCACCGCGTTCGCCTCGCTCGCCGCTGCGGGTGACGGCCCTTACGACGTGGTCCGCCAGCTCGGCCGCGTGCTCGTGCTCGTCGAGAACGAGTACGTGGACCCCGTCGAACGATCGCGACTGCTCGAAGGCGCAATCAAAGGGATGGTCGGCGAGCTCGACCCGCACTCGTCGTACCTGCCGCCGGAGGACTACGACATCTTCGAAGCGGACACGAAGGGCGAGTTCGGCGGCATCGGGGTCGAAGTCGATTTTCGAAATGAGGCCGTGGTCGTCATCGCGCCCATCGAAGGCTCACCGGCGGATCGCGCCGGGATCCGTTCGGGCGACCGCATCTTCGCGATCGACGGCACGCCCGTACGCGACAAGCCGATGCAGGATCTGGTGCGCCTGATGCGCGGCAAGCCGGGCACGCGCGTCATCGTCTCGGTGAGCCGAGGCAGCGAAGAACGGATCCTTCACTTCACGCTCTCTCGTCAGATCATCCAGGTATCGAGCGTCGTCTCCAAGATGCTCGACGGCCGCGTTCTCTATCTTCGCATCAAGCAGTTTCAATCGGGCACTCACGACGAGATGCTCGACGCGATCGGCAAGATGCGAGCGGAGGCCGGCGCGTTCACCGGCGTCGTGCTCGATCTCCGGAGCGATCCCGGCGGCCTCGTCGACGAGGCCAGCGGCGTGGCCGACGAGTTCTTGGGCGGCGGCGTGATCTACACGACTCGTCACCGCGGCCAGACCGTCGACGAAGTGCGCGCGGGTCCCGGCGGCGCGCTCAGCGTCGAACCCTTGGTGGTCCTGGTGAACGAATACAGCGCGAGCGCGTCGGAGCTACTCGCCGGGGCGCTCCAAGACCAAAAACGCGCGACGATCGTCGGCGCGCAGACCTTCGGCAAAGGCTCGGTGCAGACGATCATCGATCTCCCGGGCGGCGCGGGGCTCCGGCTCACGACGATGCGGTACTACACGCCGGGTGGTCACGCGATCCAAGCCGAAGGGATCACGCCCGACGTCCGCGTCGACGGCACCTTCGTGCCCGATCAACACGTCGGATTGATCCGCGAAAGCGATCTCGAAAACCATTTGCCTGCTGAAGGCACCGCGCCAGCGCCTCCGTCATCCGCCGAACCCGTGGCGGACGGGGGCACGCCGGAAATGCCGCCCAGCACGCCGAAGGAGATCCCCATCAACCCAACCGGCGGTAAGGATCTCGCCCTGTCGATCGGCTACCAGATCGTGAAGGGCGTACTTCATCGCTGAAGGCGGATCCGTTCACGCAAGGGACGCCGTCACGTCACGACGGACGCACGGCTGCGAAAGCGCGAACGACGAGCCCGGGCCCGCAAGCGACGTCGAGAACCTTGTCTTTCGCGGTCGCCCCGCTCGCCTCGACGAGGATGCGGAGAGCCTCCTCACTGGCGATGGAGGGCGCGTTGGAAAATGGGATCGCTTGACGGGTGAACTGGTCGCGATGCGACGCCTCGTTCGTCATTCGCAAAGTCTAGCGCGGACAACGAGCGGGCGATCAAACCCCGCTGTTCACTTTTTTTCGAGCAGCTGCCGGAGCACGTACTGGAGGATCCCGCCGTGCCGGTAGTACTCGAGCTCGACGACCGTATCGATGCGGCAGACGACCTCGAAGCTGCCGACTTTGCCTTCGGGAGACTTCGTCTGGATGGTGAGCTTCTTGCCGGGCGCGAGGCCCTTGGCGATGCCCTCGATGTCGTAGGTCTCTTCGCCGGACAGGGAGAGGCTTTCTTTGCTTTGACCGTCGAGGAACTGGAGCGGCAAGACGCCCATGCCGATGAGGTTCGAGCGGTGAATGCGCTCGTACGATTGCGCAATGACGGCGCGAATGCCGAGCATATAGGTGCCCTTCGCTGCCCAGTCGCGCGATGAGCCGGAGCCGTATTCCTTTCCGGCCAAGACGAGGAGCGGCACGCCTTCGGCTTGATAGCGAACGGACGCATCGTAGATGGTGAGGAGTGCGCCATCGGGCAGGTGCCGCGTGAAGCTTCCTTCTTTGCCTTGCGCGAGGACGTTCCTGAGGCGCGTGTTCGCGAACGTGCCGCGCACCATCACTTCGTGATTGCCGCGGCGCGCGCCGTACGAGTTGAAGTCGGCGGCCGACACCCCGTGCTCGACGAGGTATTTTGCGGCAGGCGAATCCTTCGCGATGTTGCCGGCCGGCGAGATGTGATCGGTCGTGACCGAGTCGCCGAGCGACGCGAGGACGCGCGCGCCGTGGATGTCCGTGCGCGGTTTCGGCGTCATTTCGATGTCGTCGAAGAACGTCGGTTTGCGGATATAGGTGCTCGCGCTGTCCCAATCGAAGCGGTTGCCCTCGGGCACCGGCAAGGTCTGCCAGCTCTCGTCGCCATCGAAGGCGCGCGCGTATTCTTTTTCGAACATCTCCGGCGAGAGCGCACGCTTCACGGTGTCGGTCACCTCCGCGGGCGTCGGCCAGATGTCTTTCAGGAAGACGTCCGCGCCGTCCTTGCCTTTGCCGATCGGCTCCTTGTCGAAATCGACGCCGATCTTGCCGGTGAGCGCGAAGGCCACGACGAGCGGCGGGCTCGCGAGGTAATTCGCGCGCACGTGCGGGTTGATGCGGCCCTCGAAGTTGCGGTTGCCGCTGAGGACGGCGCCGACGACGAGGTTCCCCTGCGTGACGGCGTTGGCGACCGCGTCGGGCAAGGGACCGCTGTTCCCGATGCACGTCGTGCAACCGTATCCGACGACGTTGAACTTCAAGGCTTCGAGCGCGGTGAGAATGCCGGCCTTGCCGAGGTATTGCGTGACGACCTTGGACCCGGGCGCGAGGCTCGTCTTCACCCAGGGCTTCACCATGAGCCCTTTTTCCACGGCTTTCTTCGCGAGGAGGCCGGCCGCGACGAGCACCGACGGGTTCGACGTGTTCGTGCAGCTCGTGATCGCGGCGATGACCACCGAACCGTGCGCGAGGTCGAACGACTCGCCGTCCATCGAGACCGGCACTTTCTTGTCGAGGGTGTTGGGGTCGCCCTTGGCGGCGGCGACGAGCTCGGGGAGCACCTTGGCGAAGCTCGCCTTGATCGCGGTGAGCGCCACTTTGTCTTGGGGGCGCCGTGGACCGGCCATGGTCGGAACCACGGTGCCGAGATCGAGCTCGAGCGTGTCGGTGAACACCGGATCGGGCGCGCCTTGTTCGCGGAAGAGGCCCTGCGCTTTGGCGTACGCCTCGACGCGCTCGGCTTGCTCGGCGCGCGCGGTGTTGCGGAGGTAGTTCAAGGTCTCGCCGTCGATCGGAAAAATGCCGATGGTCGAGCCGAACTCGGGGCTCATGTTCGCGATGGTCGCGCGATCGGCGAGCGGCAAATTGCCGATGCCGTCGCCGTAGAACTCGACGAACTTTCCGACCACGCCCTTGTCGCGGAGCATGCGCGTCACGGTGAGCACGAGGTCCGTCGCGGTGGTGCCGGGCGGCAGTTTGCCGAACAGGCGGAACCCGATCACCTGCGGGACGAGCAGATTGATGGGTTGGCCGAGCA
>Ga0265320_10003043_pt1 | contig 11385 bp, 8 predicted proteins | sample 4827metaG_FD_202087 | JGI IMG/M metagenome (GOLD analysis project Ga0265320, IMG submission 202087) | Rhizosphere microbial communities from Carex aquatilis grown in University of Washington, Seatle, WA, United States - 4-8-27 metaG | ecosystem: Host-associated > Plants > Roots > Rhizosphere >...
ATGTCGCTCGACTGCTTCGACTCCGGTCTCGTCGACAACTCGACGAAGTGCTCGAAGGTCGTCGTCGAGAACGACGGTGAGTCGCGCTGGCCGTTCTACGAGTACCTCGCCGAGCGCTTCGGAGTCACCTTCATCGACGAGGTGTTCCAGGACTCGAACACGGTCCAGGACTCGCTCCAGGGCCTGCAGACCGCGCTCGCCGCCCACGGCACGACGATCGCCGCGGTCTACAACGGGTTCGTCACGAAGGTGATGGCGGGCGGCTGGAGCGCACCCTCGCTCAACGTGGCGGCACTGCCGATCTCAGGTGCGCCGATCATGACCGGCATCGCGACCGGTGACATCCCGGCCCAGGTCTTCAACGTCGACCATCTCGCGACCCGCTACGTGGAGATCGACCGCGGCGACGGCAGTGCCGACCACCCGTGCTATGCCGCGACGCTCACGATCACCGTGCAGATCCCGGCCGGCGTCACCTCCCAGCCCTCGTTCTACTGGAACGGCGGCACCTCGGCGATCGACCTTGCCGTCTCCGGCAGCACCGCGACAACGACAGTCCCGTGGGACACGTGCAAGTGGACGAACAAGGGTTTCCTGTCGCTCCCGAACGCGACGACGAACCTCGACGGCCGCCAGTTCAGTGTCTCGGAGCACCTCAACGTCAACACCAGCGCGCCCGCGAACGCAAAGGTGCCGCCCGCTCCGGCGACCCCGTTCGGCGCGATCATCAATGTCCCGACGTCGGGCCTCGTGCCTGCGATCTCGGTGTTCGGCCCTGAGCTGCTGACGCTCTCCCTCGGTGCGACGCAGATCCGCCTGATCGTCGAGTCGAGCGGAGAGGGATCCGTCAAGGCAGCGCTCGGCGGGCTCGCCCTTGGCAGCAGCACGCTCCGCTCCGGCGAGAACGACCTCCGCTTCGCGGTCCCGGCCGGCACGCTCGCCGGGTTGCGGCGCGTCGCGGCGACCGGTGCGCTGACCTTGACCCTGACGCCGACGTCCGTCGACGGCACGGCGACCGGGCCGGCCGTCCTGCAGCAGCTCGCCGTCGCGCCGACGAAGCAAGTCGCGGCAGCGAAGCAGCAGGCGTCGAGCAAGGCAACGCCTGCAGCCAAGGCGAAGGCCGCGGCGAAAGCGAAGGCCGCAGCGAAGGCAAAAGCCAAGACCAGGGCAAAGCTCAAGACCAAGATCGCGACTCCCTGACCGATGCGTTCCGCCTGTCTCATCACCGTTCTCGTCGCGGCTGCGCTCGCAGGCACCGCGAGCGCCTCGACCGCTCTGACGGCGCCGACCGGCCTGCACGGCTTCCTCCTGCGCGCCGACGAGCCGGCAGCGGTCGTCTTCCACCGCACGCCGTCGTTCGCCTGGGCGCCGGTTGCGGGTGCGATGGGCTACCAGTTCCAGATCTCGACGAGCAGCACGTTTCGGGACAACGGGATCATCTACAACACCGCGAGCCTGACGACTCCCGTCGCCGCACCACCGCTGATCCTGCCGTGGATCACCGGCTCGCCTCACTCGCTCTACGCCCGGGCACGCGCGACCGTCGTGACCGCGGACGGCACCGACGTGACTCCATGGAGCGACGCCTTCGGCTTCGACGTCACACCGCCGCCGCCGCCGACGCCGCTCGCGAGCGAGCCCGGCCTGCTCCGGTGGACCCCGATCGAAGGCGCGGACTCGTATCAGATCTGGCTGGTCGACGTACGCACGAATTCGACCCCCACCGGCAAGAAGGAGACAGTGCGCACGAACGTGCTCGACGAGCGCGAGTTCTACACCTTCCACCAGAGCGTCAACTGGACCGGTTCGGTCCACTGGCGCATACGCGCGATTCGTAGCGCGGCGCCGGGCAAGCCTGCGAACGGGTTGCCTGCCGTGACGTACGGCGCCTGGAGCCCGATCTACAACTCGACGAACCCGGCCGTGACCGGCGGGCCGATCACCCTGATCCACACCATCTCGGACGTGATCTCGGACGGCAGTAACGGCGCCCTTGCACACCGGCTCATGCCGGCCTTCACCTGGAAAGGCAACATGTCGGTGTCGGGGGTGGCCGCGGAGCTCTACCGCGTCTACATCTTCACCGACAGCCAGTGCCTCAACCTCGTGTACACGAGCGCCGTCGTCGGCAGCCCAGCCTATGCGCCTCGCCCCGGCGGGACGCTGGCACTGCCATCGGACTCGGCCGGAGTCGGCTCCGCACGTGGCGCCTACCTGGACGACGGAACCGAGTCGGCGGGCGAGATGTACGACGGCACACCCGTCCTGCCGCAAGAGTCGTATCCGGCGTCCAGCCCGACAAGCGTTGCCCCCGACGACGCGGCCCCGCCCGGCCCGATCGTCGCCACCCCTCCGGGTATCGCAGCCCCACCCGCAAACGGCGCCCTCGTCAGCGCGGGTGCTCCGGTCGACCTCTGGGATACCGAGTGGCCCTCGAGCGGCTACTACTGGACCGTCGTCCCGGTTGCGGCGATCGTCGGCAGCGCAGGAGCATCCACCGTCTCAGGCGCGGGCGCATCGCGCGGGTCGACGCTCGTCCCCGTGGCCGATCCGACGATGTTCATGGTCGGCCAGACGATCACGATCGGTGCCGGCGTCGCATCGGACACGACGCAGATCACGGCGATCGGCAGCGGGCTGATCACGGTCAAGACTTCACTGAACTTCGGTCACGCGGCAGGCGAGCCGATCACGACGACGAGCTCGAGCGGCGTCGTCTATCGCGATCTCGAGCTCCCGCAGGACGCATGCGTTGCACGCCGGGGGCGCTTCGGCATCGCCAGCGAGCCATCGCTGACCACGGCACAGGATCCGTTCGCAACCGGGCTTTCCGCGGACGGACACCTCACCTCCGCCGACTCCACTCCGGCGTTCTACGGCCAGCCGCTCGTCGCGTGGACTCCCGCGCTCGGCGCCCAGAACTACCAGGTTCAATGGAGCAAGGCGGCGGCCGGAGCGACGTCGGCGTACCCGTTCAAGCCGGCCGGAACGACATTGACGACCTCGACGTCCGCCGTCCTGCCGCTCACCCCCGGCACCTGGTACTACCGCGTACGCGGCTTCGACTACAACCTGCCGACCGGCGTCCAGCAGATGAGCTGGTCCGACCCGCAGCAGCTCGTCGTGACGACGCCGCTGCTCAAGCTCGCCCCGGTCGTGAAGACGAAGTTCAAGGTCGTCGGGGCCGGTACGACCGCCGCCAAGCCCAAGGCTCCCGCCGCACCCGGCAAGAATCTCCAATCGGCGGTGACGATCCTCCGCAAAGCCGCCCCGGCTTTCGCGTCGTACGCGGCCGACAACAATCCCGGCTCCTCCTACGATCCAAATCCCTCAGGCACAGGCTATGAGGGCATGACGGTCGCGTACCTGACGAAGACGTACGACCGAGGGCTCGATCAGCGCATCCAGATCGTCAGCGCGACGAGCACCGGCTTCTGTGCCCAGGTGACCGTTGCGACTGCGACGGCGAAGTACGCCGGGGGCGCGCAAGCCGTTTCAGGTCACTGCTAGCGTCGTTCGCATCGACGCAGACCTGACATTTGCACTCGAGCTCTCCGAGCTTGCCGACTCGATCTCACTCCCACGTTTCCGTGCCGACGATCTGCGCGTCGAGACGAAGCCCGATCTCACACCGGTGACCGACGCCGACCGAGCCGTCGAGCGTGCGCTGCGCCAGCGCATCGCCGCCGAGCGTCCCGGCGAGACCGTGCTCGGTGAGGAGGAGGGTGACGACGGCGGCGACGTCCGCTGGATCGTCGACCCGATCGACGGAACGAGGAACTTCACGCGCGGGCTACCGGTCTGGGCGACCCTGATTGCGCTCGAGCGCGACGGCGCCGTCGTGTGCGGCGTCGTCTCGGCGCCGGCGCTCGGACACCGCTGGTGGGCGGCGCGAGGCGAGGGTGCATGGCGCGACGGCGAGCGGATCGAGGTGTCTCGCGTCGCTGCACTTGGCGACGCGGCCGTCTCGTGCACGAAGGCCGCCGACCTCGCAGTGTTCGAATCGGAGGTCTGGCACGCCCGCGGCATCGGCGATTTCTGGCAGCACATGCTCGTCGCAGAGGGTGCGCTCGACGCGGCCGTCGACGCGCGCCTCGCGATCTGGGACTACGCCGCCGTCACGATCGTCGTCGACGAGGCGGGAGGACGCGCGGGCGCGCCCGACGGGGGCGCGGCCCGGCCGCACGAGCAGCTCGTCTCGACGAACGGCGTGTTGCACGACGAGGTGCTCGGCCGGCTCAACCGTCGCTGACGAGCGCGAGACGCGATGGCTTTACGGGGTGGTTGCCAGGACGGCGGCCTCGTAGATCGGGTCGCGCGTGAACCGGTCGAGCTCGTCCGACAGCACGTCGCTCGGCGCCGGTGGATCGCCGGGCGGGAACGCCACCGGCTCACCGTCGAGGTCGATGCCTTCGAGGCGCTCCGCCTCGACGTGCTCGAGCGCGATCTCGGGCCGATCGAGCCGCGACCGGAGCCAGCCGGCGAGCAGGTGCGCCTGCGCGTCGGTTCCGCGCACGCGAATCGTCCTGACGTCGGAGATGTCGGGCCAGAGCGACGCGAGGATCGTGCGCCAGCGCGACGTCCTCGCCCACGCGATGTCGGAGACGGCGGTGCGCTCGAACAGCTGCGCAAGCCGTGTGTACGGATAGGGCAGATCGTCCCACTCGGTCGAGTCGACGATCATCCGATCGGTGATGCGCACGAGTTGCTCGAGCTCCTGCGATTCCCACACGGGCTCGCCCCGCCAGCGAAGGAAGACGGGGAGGTCGGAGATGAGAAGCGGCGAGACGACACTCGCGGGCGCCTTCGCGCGCTTTCCGTGCAGGCGCAGCTCGATCACCTCGGAGCAGATGTTGCGGTCGGCGTCGGGAATCGCGTAGCGCTCGAGCGATACGTCGGCGTCGATCGAGTCGACGCCCGAGTCGGGGTCCGGAAACAGCAGGATCGCCCGCGACGGATGGCGCTCGCCCATGCCGGCGAGTGCAGCGCGGGCCTGCGCTTCCCAGTCGGCCGGCACCCACGCGATGTGGGTCATGACGCTCGTGCGGAGGTCCGGCGGGCCGCCGGCCGGCGCGACACCGACGCGCAGCTGCGCCAGCGCCGTGTCGACGTCGGCGAGCTTGATGTTCTCGCCGGCCCAGTGCTCGAGGTCGAGCGGTGCGCTCAATGCCGCCGCCAGGACCGCCCGTCGCGGTGCATCAGATCGTCCGCGCTCGGCGGTCCCCACGTGCCGGCCGCGTAATTCGGGAAGCCGGGGCGGTCGCGCTGCCAGCCGGCGACGATCGTGTCGACGAGCAGCCACTGCTCCTCCACCTCGTCGGCGCGCGTGAACAGCGTCCCGTCACCGAGCAACGTGTCGAGGATCAGCCGCTCGTACGCCTCCGGCATGCCCGTCCGGAAGGTCCCGCCGTAGAGGAAGTCCATGTGCACCGTGCGGATCGACATTCCCTGCCCCGGCACCTTCGCGCCGATCGCGAGCGAGACGCCTTCGTCCGGCTGCACGTGCACGAGCAGGACGTTCGGACGCAGCCCTTCGGCCGACGACTCCTCGAAGGGCGGATGCGGCGCTCGCTTGAACTGGATCGCGATCGTCGTCTCGCGGCGGGCGAGCCGTTTGCCCATGCGCACGTAGAACGGCGTGTCGGCCCAGCGCCAGTTGTCGACGTACAGCTTCGCCGCGACGTAGGTCTCGGTCATCGAGTCGGGTGCGACGCCCTTTTCTTCACGGTATGCCGGCACCTCGTCGCCCTCGACGTAGCCGCGGCCGTACTGGCCGCGCACCACCGACCTCGGGCCGGGCGTGTGGATCGACTTCAGCACCTTCACCTTCTCGTTGCGCACCGACTCTGCCGTGAAGTCGATCGGCGGTTCCATCGCAGTCAGCGCGAGCAACTGGAGCAGGTGGTTCTGAAAGATGTCGCGGATCGCGCCCGCCGCCTCGTAGTAGCCGGCGCGCCCCTCGATGCCGATCGCTTCGGCGACGGTGATCTGCACGTGGTCGATGAACTGGCGGTTCCAGATCGGCTCGAAGATGCCGTTCGCGAACCGCAGCGCGAGCATGTTCTGGACCGTCTCCTTGCCGAGGTAGTGGTCGATCCGGAAGATCTCCTTCTCCTCGAAATGCTCCCAGAGCATCGCGTTGAGCTGTCGGGCCGACTCGAGATCGTGACCGAACGGCTTCTCGACGATCAGGCGCGTCCAACCCTCGGCGGTGCGGCGCTTGCCGAGCGCTTCGACGATCGTCGGGAACGCGGGCGGCGGGACGGCGAGGTAGTACACCCGGTTACCGCCCAGGTCACTCTCCTTGTCGAGCTTCGTCAACAGCTTGGCGAGCTTTGTCTCACCGCCCTCGTCCGCGAAGTCGGACGCGATGTAGTGCATCGACTCCGCGAGCTCGTTCCAGATGTCCTCGCGAAACTCGTCGCGTGCGTGCTTCTGCACCGCTTCCTTCATGTCCTTGCGAAAGACGTCGTCGTCGCCGTCACTGCGTGCGACGCCGACGATCGCGAAGCGCGGCGGCAGCAGGCGGCGCAGCATCAGCGCGTACAGCGCCGGCATCAGCTTCTTGTGTGTCAGGTCGCCCGACGCGCCGAAGATGACGAGCGCGCACGGGTCCGGTGTGCGTCGCAGCGACAGCCCTTCGAGGAGAGGGTTCTCCGGTCCGTGCTGCTGATCGTCGTCGGCCATCAGTGCGACCGCGGATCCTCGGAGTGCGCATCCGCCTGCGCCATCGCCTTGATCGCATGACCGCCGAACTGGTTGCGCAGAGCGGCAGCGACCTTTGCGGCGAAGTTGATCTCGTCGCGCGACGAGAAGCGCGCGAAGAGCGCGGCGGAGATGACAGGCGCCGGCACGTTCTCGGCGATCGCCTCGTGGATCGTCCAGCGACCCTCGCCGGAGTCCTCGACGTAGGGCGCGATGTCGTCGAGGTTGCCGCCGTGCTGCTCGAACGCGGTGTGCAGGAGCTCGAGCAGCCACGAGCGGACGACCGAGCCGTACCGCCAGATGCCGGCGACCTGCGTCAGGTCGAGGTCGAACTCGGAGTGCTCGAGGATCTCGAACCCTTCGGCATAGGCCTGCATCAGGCCGTACTCGATCCCGTTGTGGATCATCTTCGTGAAGTGCCCCGCGCCGGACGAGCCCACGTGCGCATAGCCGTCCTCCGGTGCGAGCGATGCGAAGATCGGCTCGAGCCGCTTCACCGGCTCGGCGTCGCCGCCCACCATCAGGCAGAAGCCGACCTGGAGGCCCCAGATGCCGCCGGAGACGCCGGCGTCCACGAAGGCGAGGCCGTGCTCCTGCGCCTCCTTGTAGCGGCGCTGCGAGTCGCGGAAATTCGAGTTGCCGCCGTCGACGATCGTGTCGCCCTGCTCGCCGAGCGTCAGGAGCTCCTGGAAGACACCCTCCGTGACCTCGCCTGACGGAACCATCATCCAGTAGGCGCGCGGAGCGTCGAGCTGCGCCTTCAACTCCTCGAGGGACGCCGCAGTGCGCGACTCGACCTTGGGGTCGTACGTCTTGACGTCGTGGCCGCCCTTCTCGCGCAGGCGGTCGGTCATCCCGTTACCCATCCGGCCGAGGCCGATCATCCCGAGTTGCATGAGGTGCTCCTTCCGTTCGCCATCGTCGCGTTCTGGCGAGCGAAAACCAAGCCAGGCAAGGACGCAGGGAGCCCCGATAGTGGTTTTCTATCGGGGCGACTGAGGACGCCGAATGGCGCCGGTTTGCAGCCGCCAGAACGTACGAGGGTGGACGGATGGGGCACCAAAACGCTCCTTCGCTCTAGCTGTCGTCGAGATGGATGCGCGCGACGCGGCGGCCGCGCTCCTTGAGTGACGCATAGTCGCCGGCGGCTTGCGCTTGGATCAGACGGCGAAAGCCGAACGGCTGGCCGGGGATTGCGAGTTCCTCGCCCGGGTCGTCGACGACCTGCAGGAAGAGCCCCGTGTTCGGACCGCCCTTGTGCAACTGGCCGGTCGAGTGGAGGTAGCGCGGGCCGTAGCCGTGTGTGACCACAAGACCGCTGCGGCGGCGCAGCTTGCGGACGAGATCGTCGATCCGGCGATCGTTCTCCATGCTCGGTTCGATGAAGGCCTGCACGCAGACGTAGTCGCGCTCCTGCGCCTGCGCGAGCAACGTGTCGATCGAGCCCTCGAGGTCCACCTGCGGCTCTCCGCCGGCGGCAAGGACCTCCTTCGTCTTGTCCTTCGCCGCCTGCACGTCCGGCTGGTCGAACGGGTTGATCTCGAGGTACGAACCGGCGACTGCGACGGCGAACTCCCAGCGGAAGAACTCGCCTCCGACCGAGTACGGGTCCGCGATCCGAGGGACTGCATCCTGACGATCGGGCCCAGCCGCCGACTCGCCCGGCGCGGGAATGAGCCCTTTCCCCAGCTTGCCGGTCGACTCCGCGATCAATTGCTCGGCCCAGAGGCCGAAGCTGCCGTCGGTGTCGGCGATGCAGATCTTGTCGCGCCCCTGCTGCCAGCCTGTCCCGAGCTCGCGACCGAGCTCGTAGCCCGGGTTACCGCTGTCCTGGCGACAAAGCTCCTTCATCCGCTCGGCGTTTGCGAGCAGCCGGTCGACGTCGACGCCCATCAGCGCAGCGGGAACCATGCCGAAGGACGAGAGCGCGGAGTAGCGGCCGCCGATCGTGGGCTCGCCCGTGAACACGCGACGGAAGCCGCGCTCGGCGGCCGTCCGCTCGAGGTCGGAGCCTGGATCGGTGATGGCGACGAAGTACGCGCCGCGCTTGCCGGTGAGCTCCCAGAAGTAGTCGGTGTGCGAGCGCGTCTCGAGGGTCGAGCCCGACTTGGACGCCGAGATGAAGAGTGTGCGCTCGAGATCGATCGTCGACTCGAGCTTGCGAATCGCGTTGGGATGCGTGGTGTCGAGCACGTGGAACGCCTCGCCGCGGAACGTTCGGCGGAGCACCTCCGGCGCCAGGCTCGACCCGCCCATCCCGAGCAGCACGATCGCATCGAGCCCGTCGTCCGCGACCTCGTCGGCGAACGCGACGAGCTCGGGAACACGCTCGCGCATCCTGCCCGGCTCGTCGAGCCAGCCGAGCCACTTCGCCTCGTCGGCGCTGGTCCAGACGGTCGCGTCGCGCTCCCAGATCCGGTCGATGAGCTCGGCGCGCTGCATGTCGTCAGGCAGGGGCGAGTTGTCCGCGCTTGGATCGCACGCCGTCCAGCAGCTCCTCGAACGAGTCGGCGAACTTCTGGACGCCTTCGAGCTCGAGCGTCTCCGTGACGTCGTCGTAGTCGACGCCCACCGCGGCGAGCTTCTCGAGCAGCGCGCGCGCCTTGCCGACGCCCTTGATGACGGTGGCGCCGTGCACCTCGCCGTGATCCTGGAATGCGCGGATCGTCTCCTCGGGCATCGTGTTCACGGTGTTCGGGCCGATGAGCTCCTCGACGTACATGACGTCGCGGTACTCGGGGTTCTTCGTCGACGTCGAAGCCCAGAGCGGCCGCTGCACATTGGCGCCCTTGCCCGCGAGGAATGCCCAGCGCGGGCCCGAGAACGACCGCTCGTAGTGCTCGTACGCGAGCTTCGCGTTCGCGATCGCGAGCTTGCCGCGCAACGCGAGCGCATCCTTCGACCCGATCGCCTCGAGGCGCTTGTCGGCCTCGGAGTCGACACGGGAGACGAAGAAGCTCGCAACGGAGTGGACGGACTTCGGATCGCCGCCGTGCGCGACGAGGCGCTCGAGCCCGCGCAGGTACGCCTCGACGACTTCGCGGTAGCGCTCGAGCGAGAAGATGAGCGTCACGTTGATGTTCTTGCCGTGCGCGACGCACTCCTCGATCGCGCCGAGACCCGGCTTCGTAGCCGGGATCTTCACGTAGAGGTTCGGCTTGGGAATCCACGCGAACAGTCGCATCGCCTCGTCGAAGGTTCCCTCACTGTCGTAGGCGAGCGTCGGGTCGACCTCCCACGACACGAAACCGTCCCGCGGATTCTTCTCGTGCACGGCGGCGAACACGTCGAGCGCCGCGTCGACATCGCGCGCGGAGAGCTGCAGGAAGATCTCCTTCGGATCGCTCTCGGTCTCGAGCAACTCCTTCAGCTGCGCGTCGTAGTCGTCGCCCTGCGAGATCGCCTTCTGGAAGATCGTCGGATTCGTCGTCTCGCCGACGACAGCGTCGTCCTTCATGAGCTTCTTCAGCGAGCCGGACTCGAGCATGTGCCGCGACAGCGAATCGATCCAGACCGACTGGCCCTTCGCGCTCAGCGTGTGCAGGTTCGACTTAGCCATGTGCCATCTCTCTTTCCATCGCAGCCACTTTTTCCAACCGTCGGACGTAGCGTTCGCCGCCGTCGAACTGCGCCCCGAGAAACGCGCGCACGAGCTCGACGGTGAGACTCGGCCCGATCACCTCCGAGCCGAGGCAGAGAACGTTCATGTCGTCGTGCTCGACGCCCTGATGCGCGGAATACGTGTCGTGGCAGATCGCGGCCCGGATGCCGGCGATCTTGCAGGCGGCGACCGCCGCGCCGACACCGGAGCCACAGACGAGAATGCCGCGCTCGGCCCGACGGTCATTGACGGCGTCCCCGAGCTCCCTCGCCTTGTCGGGGTAGTCGATGCGAACCGCGTCGGTGTCGGTGCCGAGGTCGACGATCGCATGGCCGTCGGCGGCGAGCGTCTCGAGCACCGAGTCGCGAAGGTGGACGCCGCGATGGTCGAAGGCGACGGCGACGTTCATCGCCTAGGCCACGCGCGCACGCAGCGCGAGCGCCCGCGCGACGACGTTGTCGACCGTGTAGCCGAACTTCTCGAGCACGACATTGCCGGGAGCGGACGCGCCGAAGTGCTCGATCGAGATCGAGTCGCCCTCGTCGCCGACCCATTGCTTCCACCCGAACGCGACGCCCGCTTCGACCGAGAGACGCGCCTTCACGTCGGGCGGAAGCACCTCGTCGCGGTAGTCCGCGGGCTGCGCCTCGAAGAGCTCCCAGCATGGCATCGAGACGACGCGCGCCTGGACACTCTGGCCCGCGAGAGCCTGGGCCGCCTCGACGGCGAGGTGCACCTCGGAGCCGGTGGCGATCAGGATCAGGTCGGGCAGGCCGTCCAGCTCCTCAGCCTCCCAGACGACGTAGGCGCCGCGCGCGACACCGTCCCGCTTGGTGCCCTCGAGCGTCGGCAGCTTCTGCCGCGACATCGCAAGCCCGACCGGCCCGTCCTCGCGCTCGAGCGCGACCTTCCACGCACCGACGGTCTCGGTCGCGTCTGCGGGACGGACGAACCAGAAGTTGGGGATCGCACGCAGCGCCGCGAAGTGCTCGACGGGCTGATGTGTCGGCCCGTCTTCGCCGAGCGCGACCGAGTCGTGCGTCCACGCCCACACCACCGGCAGCTTCGAGAGCGCCGAG